>Ga0316217_10000425_pt1 | contig 60369 bp, 40 predicted proteins | sample 1anoAmetaG_FD_203633 | JGI IMG/M metagenome (GOLD analysis project Ga0316217, IMG submission 203633) | Freshwater microbial communities from Trout Bog Lake, Wisconsin, USA - 1anoA | ecosystem: Environmental > Aquatic > Freshwater > Lake > Hypolimnion/Profundal zone | place: USA: Wisconsin... | reverse complement strand
CCCAGTTCCGCTCTTGGGGCTACCAAACCCAGATCGAGCAATTCGATGTCCTCTTTCCCACGCCGCGAACACGTTAGCTGGAGCTGCTGGAGCCGCATCGTTTTACCGCCAGCCTGGCCGAACCGCCGCTCCCGGAGGACGCCACTTCCGGCCTCACCGCGGAGCAGTTGCCGGTTTATAACGCCTATTCCGTCGATGGCGATGTCACCGGAAAGCTCGTCTATGTGAACCAAGGGCTGCCGAAGGACTACGAGACGCTGGCCGAGCGCGGCATCAACGTGACCGGTTGCGTGGTGATCGCGCGTTACGGGGGGTCCTGGCGGGGCATCAAGCCGAAGGTGGCGGCGGAGCATGGCGCCATCGGCTGCCTCATCTACTCGGATCCCCGGGGCGACGGCTATTACAATGGCGATGCTTACCCAAACGGCCCCTGGAGAAATGACCGCGGCGCCCAGAGGGGATCGGTTGCCGACATTCCTCAGTACCCGGGCGATCCCCTCACTCCGGGAGTGGGCGCCACCCCGGAAGCGAAACGGCTTTCCCTTCGCGAAGCTCCCACGCTCACCAAGATCCCTGTTCAGCCCATCGCTTGGGCGGACGCTCTGCCGCTCCTGCGCGCCCTGAGGGGGCCCGTCGCCCCTGAGTCGTGGCGAGGCGCTCTTCCCCTGACTTACCATCTCGGGCCGGGCCCCGCGACGGTTCATCTCCAGCTCGAGTTCGATTGGAAGACCGTCCCCGCCTATGATGTCGTGGCCACTCTTCGGGGATCCGAATGCCCGGACCAGTGGATTCTCCGCGGTAACCACCACGACGCCTGGGTCTGCGGCGCCGCGGACCCGGTGAGCGGAACGGTGGCCCTTATGGAGGAAGCGCGGGTAGTGGCGGAGTTGGTTCGGCAAGACTGGAAGCCGCGCCGTACGATACTCTTCACGGTTTGGGATGGGGAAGAGCCCGGCTTGCTTGGTTCCACGGAGTGGGTCGAGACCCACGCTGAGGAATTGCGACAAAAGGCGGTGGTCTATATCAACAGCGATAGCAATGAACGCGGCGCGCTGGAGGCTGAAGGTTCTCACACTTTGGAGAAATTCATGGGCCAAATCGCTCAGGACGTAATCGACCCTGATAAGCGCGTCTCCGTTGGCGACCGCCGACACGCCCTCCAACTGGTCAGGGCCGGCCCGGCGGAACGGGCGGAGCTCCGCGCCCATCCCGGACTGCGGTTGGACGCCTTGGGGTCGGGATCGGATTACTCTCCTTTTCTCCAGCACCTGGGCATCGCCTCATTAAACCTGGGCTACCAAGGCAACGACTCCGGGGGCGCCTATCACTCCATCTACGATTCCTTCGATTATTACACGCGGTTCTGCGACACCAATTTCGAATACGGGCTGGTGCTGGCGCGAACCTCCGGGCGGGCGATCCTGCGACTCGCTAACGCGGACGCGCTGCCCTTTGAGCCCTCCTGCCTTGCCGATACGGTCGCGAAATACGTCGCCGAGGTCATTAAGCTCGCGGAGGATCTCCGGGAAGAAACCCGGGAGACCAACCTGCTCCTACGCGACAAAACGCTCGCGGTGGCTGCCGATCCCAATCAGCCGTTTGTCGAGCCGGCGCCCAAAGCCGAGGTGCCGTTCCTCAATTTCGCCCCGCTTCAGAATGCGCTCGCCAAATTGCGCGCCAGCGCCCGCGCCTTTGACCAGGCGCGCCCGAACGGCGTCCTGGATTGTCCGCCAGAACACCGAGCCGATCTGGATGGAGTGCTCCTGCGCCTGGAGCGGGCGCTCACGCGCCCTGAAGGGCTCTCCCGTCGCCCCTGGTACCAACACTTGATCTATGCCCCGGGGTATTATACGGGTTACGGAGTAAAAACGCTGCCGGGAGTGCGAGAAGCCATTGAGCTTCGCCATTGGGAGGAAGCCGCCCGGCAGATTGACGTCGTCGCCGCCGCGCTGGAATCCTTCGCGGCCCAAGTTGACCAAGCCAAGGCGCTACTGCATTGAGCTCCCGGGAAGCCTCTCCAGTCGGGTGTTCGACGCCTTCCACCCCATGCCCGCGCCGGCCGCGTAAGCGCGGGGTGCCCGCCGGATTCGGCGCGTCGCATTAACGCGGCGCGAGAATCCTGACCCGCGCCCCTCCGCAAGCGGCCGGCCTTCGCCAGAGGGGCCGCGATCTCAATCGACGAACCGTTTCGCCAGAACCGTGGAGTTGTGGCCGCCAAAGCCGAAGGAATTATTGACCACCGCGTTCACTTTCATCTCGCGCGCCGTATTGGGGACATAGTCCAGGTCGCAGAGGGGGTCGGGGAACTCGTAGTTGATAGTCGGAGGAACGACCCCGGTGGCAATCGCTTTGGCGCAGGCGATCATCTCGACCGCGCCGGCTGCTCCGAGCATGTGGCCGGTCGCGCCTTTAGTGGAGCTAACGGCTAATTTGCGAGCATGCGCGCCAAAGACCGTCTTGATCGCCTCGGTTTCAGCTATGTCGCCCTGCGGCGTTGAGGTGCCGTGGGCGTTAATGTAGGAAACATCCTCCGGGTTGAGGCCGGCGCCGCGCAAGGCCATGCGCATGCAACGGGCGGCCCCTTCGCCTCCGGGCGAGGGCGCGGTTAAATGATGCGCGTCGGCGGTGTTGCCATAGCCGGCCAGTTCGGCGTAGATGCGGGCGCCGCGGGCCCGGGCGTGGTCGAGTTCCTCCAAAACTAAGACACCCGAACCCTCACCCATGACAAAACCGTCTCGTTCCCTATCGAAGGGACGGGAGGATCGCTTGGGGTCGCCGTTGCGAGTGCTCATCGCCCTCATGGCGCAGAACCCGCCGATGCCAATCGGCACGATCGTGGCTTCGGCGCCCCCGGCGAGCATAATCTTGGCATCGCCCATCTTGATCGTACGCCACGCTTCGCCCAGGGCGTGATTGGCCGTGGCGCAAGCCGAGCAGGTGGCGAAATTCGGGCCGCGCAAATTGTGGTACATCGAGACCAGCCCCGAGGCCATATTGGAGATGAGCATCGGGATCATGAACGGCGAGAGACGGCTCGGCCCCCGCTGGAGAAGGATCGTGTGCTGGTCGGTAACGGTCCGCAATCCGCCGATGCCCGAGCCAATAAAAACGCCGATCTCATCCCGGTTGGCGCGCTCGAGGTCCAAGCCGGAGTCGCGCAGGGCCTGCCAGGCGGCATAAACGCCAAACTGCGCGAAGCGGTCCGTGCGCCGGACGTCTTTGGGGGACGGAAAGGCCGGCAGCGGGTCAAACTCTTTGACCTCGCCGGCGATTTGGGTATCGAAGCCCGAAGCGTCGAAGGAGGCAATTTTATCCACGCCGCACTCGCCGGCAAGGAGGTGAGTCCAGAACGCTTCGACGTCGTGGCCCAAGGGAGAGACCACGCCCAACCCGGTGATAACCACCCGGCAATCAGTCCAATTACTTGACATAAACAAAACGGGGCAGCCCAAGCTGGCGCCAGTTCAGGCTGTCCCGGGAGAGTTCGATTTGCGACGGGCGCCTACTTCTGCTGGAGATCCTCAATGTACTTGATGACGTCGCCCACGCTTTGGAGCTTCTCCGCCTGTTCGTCCGGAATCTCGTTGCCGAACTCCTCTTCCAACGCCATGACCAATTCCACGGTATCGAGGGAATCGGCCCCCAAATCCTCGATAAACTTCGCCTCGGGCGTCACTTGGTCGGCGTTTACGCCCAACTGCTCGACAATGATGTCTTTGACTCGCTGCTCAATTGTTTTCTCAGCCATGATATTCTCCGGTTCGTTAATTTGTTGTGTGTCTATGCTACGATTAGGAAACCGTCAAGCCCCGATTCAAGAATAATTTCGCCAGGTCTTGCGCGATTATGGAAATTGGCGCCGCTCCGAGGGCGAGCCCCGGGCGGTGTCCGCGTCACATCACCATCCCTCCATCGATCGTCAGGACCTGTCCGGTCAGGTAAGCGGCGGCCGGACTGGCCAGGAAGAGGGCGGCGCCGGCGATGTCCTCCGGTTGGCCGAAGCGGGCCAAGGGGATTCCCTTGAGCACCTCGCCGCGCTGCTCGGGCTTCAACCCCGCGGTCATGTCCGTCTCGATGAATCCCGGCGCCAAGGCGTTGGCCGTGATGCCGCGGGAGCCAAATTCGCGGGCCACCGATTTGGTAAACCCGATGAGCGCCGCCTTGCTGGCGGCGTAGTTACACTGGCCGGCGTTGCCAATGAGCCCGATGACTGAGGCGACGTTGATAATGCGGCCAGACCGTTGCTTGATGAACCCGCGCGCGAAACCCTTGGTGAACAGGAAGGCGCCTTTAAGATTGGTGTCCAGGACGGTATCCCAATCCGCCTCGCTCATGCGCATCAGGAGGCCGTCGCGGGTGACCCCGGCGTTGTTCACCAGAATATCCACCCGTCCCGCCTCGGCCAGAATCTGCCCGCAAACGGCTTCCACCGCCGGGGCGTCCGCCACGTCCACCGCGTGAGACCAAGCCTTGCCGCCGAGGGCTCGAATCTCGGTGGCCACCTTCTCCGAGTTCTCAACGGTTCGCGATACGCAGACGACGTCCGCGCCCTCGCCGGCGAACTTCAAAGCGATCGCGCGTCCAATCCCCCGGCCCGCCCCGGTCACGACCGCAATCTGGTTAGCTAGTTGATTCATACGTCGCGCCCATTCTCAGGGGTACGGGGCGAATTGACAAAACCTTTTTTTCAAACGTTGGTTTTCCTCGCCCCCTTTTTGGGAACGGGCCGGCTTCAAATGCCCTAAGCAAACCCGTCAACCTGCCGATATAAACCTGTGGTCCGGATGATCGAGAGCAAACGGGTGATGAGTTTGGCGGGCTTTAAGCTGTGGTAACCACCGCATGGGCATCTTGATCTGAGACGAGAAACGTAAATGAAGTTGATTTCACGCGATACTAAGGCTGAGGCGCCCTTCAAAGAGGCGAACCAAGTTGGCGCGCGCCGATTCAAGCCCAACCGCTGTTATGAATGAGGCAAATTCGATGCATGATTTATTGAAGAATTCGCTGCTCTATCGCGAAGCCCAAGCGGAGCGCGAGGAGGTCCTGAAGCACAAGTGGTATGAATCGGAGAAAAAGGGGCATGACATCGGAATTGAACTGGCGCTGGTGGATTGGCGGATCAAATTTGGTTCCCAATGGCGCAGGGAGCGACAAATCGAACGCTTTGACGCCGTCATCTGAAGTCGGACTTGGGACGGGGGGCAATCAGGGCGCTTCCGTTGAGTTTCTGCCCGATAGGACATGGTTGACGGTTCTATGAACAGCCCACCTGATCCCAGCGCGGGGAGTCCGCCGACGCCCGGGGAGGCGCGCGAGAAGTTGCGGGTCTTGATTGCGGAGGACGATTCAACTTCGCGCCTGCTGCTCCGCGGTATCCTGGAGCGGATGGGCGACCTCGAGATCATTGAAGCGGAAGACGGGCTGCAGGCGTGGAGTATTCTCGACCGCGGCTTTCTTCCGGGAGTTTGTTTTCTGGACATCAACATGCCCCGCCTGAATGGCGTGGAGTTGCTCCGGCGAATGCGTGGCGATAAGCGCTTCGCGGCCATCAAAGCCTGCTTCTGTTCGGCGGTCCGCGATCGGCAGGTCATTGTGCAGGCGGCGGCGCTCCAGCCGGATCAGTACATCCTCAAACCCTATACTCCGAGCGCCATTGAGGCCCAGATTCAAAAAGCCCGCGAGAGTCTCCATCAGACGCAGAGCCTGGATTCGATGGACGCGGTTTGCGCCCGATTAGGTATCGATCAGGCAACCTACCTGAGGATTCTCGATCGACTGCTGGCTGAGCTAAGAAACGCGGTTACGCAGATCCCCACCCTTTTGACGCGCTTAGATGTTGCCGGAGCTACGGCTGCGTTGGACGGCGCTCGCAGTGCCGCGCAACTCCTCGGAGCGCGCCCGATTTTGAAACTCGCGGATGCGCTTACCCGGCTCCTCCGATCCAGCGCCTCGGGCGCCGGTCAGGAAGAGCGCTCGAAAGAAGGAATGGCCGCCCAGCTTCCTCAATGGCTCGCTTGTTCGACCGACGATTTCTTCCAAATCCTGCAGGACGTCCGGGGCGAGTTGCATACAATCGAGCGGATCGCCGCGGTCGCCAAAACGCAAGCGGCATCCCAGACCCGCCCCGAGAATAGTCAGCAGGCCGGCGCCGCCAGTCCAACGGCCGGGTAAACCGAGAGGGCCGCTCGGACCAAAGACCCTGGAGCATGACCAAGGAGACCGGGCGCTTGGGTTCGGCAAGCGTTATAACCTCCCGGTCGGTTGCGAATTCAGTCCGCAGGAATCACCGCGCGGCGCGGAAGACTTCCGTCACGCCGAGTTCCGCGCGCTACCGTTCCAAGGTCACGGGGCCAATGAGGCCGGATTGGGTTGGGCTCAGGTAGCGGCTGGGAATGGTTTGGTAATGGTTGTAGAGCGTGTTGTACACCAGCACTTCGATGCGGTTAGCACCGGGCTTGAGCAGGCCGGTCACCTCCCAGCGCCAGGGCGGCGCATCCTTGATGCCGGCCGATTTGCCGTTTAGACGGAGTTCCGCGGTGGATACGACGCTCCCCAGATCGAGGAAGGCGTCGCCTCTGACGGCCTCGGCGGGAAGCGTGACCGTCTTGCGATAGAGCGCGCCGCCGGAATAGCAGCGCAAGCCTTCCACCGCCCCCCAGTCTCCCGGTGCGAGGCTCCCCAGGCCGCACTCCTGTTTCACGGGTTCGGGAATGGCCGCGCCGCCGTAAAGGCCGCGCTCCTGCTCGATGCGGAGCGCCACCAAGACCGGTTTCGGCGAGGGCGATGCCACGGTGACGCGATATTCGATGGCGCCATCCGTTTTCCGGTGGCCCGGCGTCACGCCGCACGGCGCGCCATCGGCCCATGCCGTCAGGGCGCCGTAGGAGGTCACCACCAGCGCTTTCAAACCGGGCGCGGAAACGAAACGGTACCAGCCCGCCGGCTTGGGATCCAACGGTCGGACATCGAAGCGCAGCACTGTGGGATCGCCGTTCCAGCGCATGGCCAGCGATCCCAAAGTCAGGCCAACCTCCGGATTAGGGCCTGGCGGCAAGGAATCTTTCTGGGTGGATTCGGGTGTGACGAAGGTGAAGTGGCTGGCGCCGGGTTGGTCATAGCGCAGCAGCAAACGGTTGGCGCCCGCCAATAATGCGGCCTCGCCGGTTTTGGGGGGGAGGACCGCGCCGTTCAACCAGGCGGCGGCGGGCGTCGCGCCGCCATGCAGCAGCTTGCGCGGGCCGGCGGCGGCGGCGGGCACGCTGGTCCAAAGATAATAACGCGCGCCCGCGGGTTCCGCCTCGCGCTTCAATACGAAACCGCTGTCCACCTTCCGACCCAGGCGAATGTACTCGTCATACATTCGCTCTTTGAGCCCGTGCCAGCCCTGGTAGCCCCAGTCGCCCTCGATGCCGAAACGCCAGGAGAAATCATAAGGCATCCAGTGATAGTCCTGGTCGCCGACGCGCACTGGGGAGGCCGGGTCTATGTGGTCGACCGTCGCCATGGTTTGTTCCAACGCCCGCATATCGCTAGCCACCGGCAGAGGTCCGAGCTTCCAAAACTGTGGACCGTAGGAGTAGGTCTGCGGCCGCCAGCCATGGTCGTCGAACGAGGGCTGTTCCCAGCCGGCGGCTCCGGGGGTCTCGTCGGCGTAACGGAAGAACCGCGTCTCGGCGCCAATGAGCGTCGGGGTCGGCGGCCAATGATAGTCACCCCAGCGATTGTCGAGGTTGGGCTTTAACTCAAACTCCCAGTCGCTAGCAAGGTCGGTCCTGGATTTGACGGATTTGAGGGGCACCGCTTCGGCGAGCAAGGGCTGGCCGGGAGTGAAAACGATCAACTGCATCTCTTTCTCGCTCAAAGGGAGCCGCAGGCGGGTGGTGGTCGCCGATTGCTCCAGAACCGGCAGCGGCTTCGTCGCGCCGGTCCAGGGGTCCCAAAGTTCCACGCGGCCGGTGGCGCGGAAGACGCATTCCTCGTCCCGGGGCAGGGCATAGAGGGCGTAGAGTTGTCGCCGGCCCACTTTGCGGTGCGTGAGGTAACCGCCGCCGCTCGCGGTGGCGCGGCGGAAATCGCGCGGAAAGTCGGCGCCCAATGCCAGCTCAACTCCCGCCGGCGATTGCACCACGATGCCCCGACCACCACCCTCGCGGGCGTTCGTCTTCGCGGCTTTCAGGTTGGAAGCCTCCGCCGCGCTCAGGCCAAAAAGCTCGCGGTTGAGCCGGTCAACCTCTGGATCATTGAGCCCCTGACGATCGCTGGCCTCGGGCAGCGATCCCACGGCGATCACCGTGCCGCCCCTGCCGGCGAACGCGGCGGCCTTGACCAGCGTCGAATGGCGGATCGCCTTCATTGCCGGCAGGATGAGGAAGCGATACGCTTCGCCCGACACGCAGAGGCGCCCGTTCTCAATCGTCGCGCGGTCGAGCGACTCGAAATCCATGAAATCGAAATCAACATTGCGACCGTAAAGCAGGCGCCCGGAGTCGAACGCGGTCTTCACCGCGATATCTCCGTCCAGGATCGCTTCCTTGGGCGCCACCGGGTAGAGCACGGCCACGTCGCAGACGTGCGTTCCCTGCGTCAAGAGATAGCTCAGGCGCTGCGCGCAATCCATGAACGGCCCCATCTGCTCCCAATAGGGCATGTGATAGGTGTTGCAGGGCGGCGCCCATTCCCACCAGCCGCCATGGGTCGAATAGTAACAGCCATGGAAAGAGAGCAGGTTGTAGCCCATGACAAAATCGGCGAACAGGGCGTCGGCCGCGCCCGAGGAGGTGGTGCCCCAGCCGCTGCCATACCAGCCCTCCAGCCACACGCGCGGCCGCAGATAAAGATGGGCGATGGAACTGGCTACTTTCGCTTTAATCAAATCCTTGCCCAGCCCGGGTTGGTCGGCCCCCGGGCCCTGCATCCAGCGCTGGGTGCGAAAGTAATCGCCGAACTCGACCACATCATTCCCTCGTCCGCCGTGGTCGCAACCCATGGTCATGCCGCGCGCCTGGTGCCAGTCGAACACGGGCTTGAAGTAACCCTCCTCGGTGAGCGCGGTTTTTACATCGCCATAATCCAGGCGGATCTTGGGCGTTCGAGGGCCGATATCCGACCACAGCGCTTCCAACTCCGGCGCCAGGTCATAGCCTTTGCGCCGCTGAAACTCTTCGGCGAACCGCGGGGTCCAGATCGCTCCCGAGAGGTGAAAGTCCAGCTCATCGGAAAAGAAGAAGTTGAGGCCCTTGCCGCCTTCGCCCGGATTATGGTCCTCGAACTGGCCAAAAAAGGCTTGGGCGTATTCGGCACCCGAGCGCGGGTTCATCGGATCAAGCGTTGCCGCCCGAGGTTGGGCCAGGACGCAAGAGACGCGCCACTGGCCCTCCGGCGCGGTCCAGACCAGTTTGCCGTCCTTGACCAACGGGCGCAAATCTACTCCGGACCCGGGCGCGATCTTGTCGGCGTCGGCGCGATAGGCGGTCAAGGAAACCGTCTCGGGGCGAACGTCCCATGCCACCGGGCCGGCGCTCAAGGGCTTGGTCTCATGCGTCAACTGGTAGCCGTTGAAGTCCGGGTGGGCGGCGAGCATTTTGTCCATCGCCCAGCCTTGGCCGACTCCGAGGGTGTAATCGCTCAGGCTGATCGCCATGCCGCGGCGTTGGCTTTCCCCCAGGAACCATTTCGTCAGGTCCCACCACGGCGCGGAAAAGAGCGGCGGATCACTGGGCAGCGTCAATCCATAACTCTGGCCCCCGTAGGTCCGGTGGGCGTAGTTGATCTGCAAGCCGGAGAGGTGCCGGCCGGAGAGTTTATTCAATTCCCACGTCAGTCGCTCCTGGGTGAGAGGATCGCCCAGCCACCAGAAGAACGGAACCGCGCCGAATCCGGCCGGCGGCGTTTTGAATCCCGGCAGGGCGTCCAGCGCCGGATCGCGCGAAGCCTGGCCCACCGCGTACGCCGGCGGTTTTAGCGTGTTGGCCGGGTCGCTGAACGCAAGATCTCCGCCGCGAGCGGTCAGGGCCGGCGTCATGCACCCGGCCGACAGGATTAGAGAGGCCGCGAGCAATTTCGATGACGAGTTCGGTTTTGAAGGCATGATGAGTTCTGGCTGTTTCTGATCGTATGGACTCTGAGCCGCTGGCCACGCCGCGACCGGCTTCACGGCCCGCGACCAATGTCAGCAATCGACAGGGGGCGGTCAAGATCTCAAGCAGGACGGCGCCGCGATGCTCGGCGTCCATTCCGCCCTTGGAGGGGGACGCGACTACCCGAAGCGGTTCCCAATTTGCTCCCTCCGGGAAATGGGAGCGGAGCGCAAACGTCGCGCCCAGCATTGGGCGCGGTTTGTCAATCGAGGAATAGGCTCATTTCATGGCGGTCGCCGCATTGCGTTCGGGGGCGGGTTGGCCGGGCCTGCAAAGACCGCGGAACACCAGCACGGTCGTGGCGATCAGCACGAGGGCGCAAATCAGGTACGGCACCGACGGATACCATTGCAGCAGGGTCGTGGCGAAAATGGGACCCAGGATCCGGGCCAGGCTCCCGGCGCTCTGCGCTACGCCGATATTGGCGCCTTGCTCGTGGGCGGCCGTGAGATTGGAAAGCAGGCCAAACAGGGGCGGCCGAGTAAGGCTCGTGCCGACCGATAACAGCGCCAGCGCCCCCAGCAACGCGACCCAGGAGATGCCTTCCGCCCGGAAAAGCACGCCCCAGGAAAGCGGCGCCGTCCCGCTGATGAACGGCAGCAGCGCCATGCTCAACGCCGTGAGCGCCAGGCTGAGCGCGATCAGCTTGGGTTCTCCCAACCGCTTGACCAGCCGCCCGATGGCGCCGCCCTGAACCAAAGCTCCAATCACCCCGCAAAACACGAACAGGTAGGAAGCAACGCTCGACGCCGAGGTTTGGTCTCGATGGATATCCAGGTGAAAGTTATCGCTCACCAGCAGCGCGAGCGTGCTCTCGAAGCAACTAAAACAAAAGGTGGCGAGGAAGAAGACAATGACCAGCAGGCCGATTTTAGGCTGGCGCAACGTGTGCGCCCACTGGTCCAGGTGCGGCCGCTGCGCGACATGTTCCGAGGACGGCTTGAGACTCTCGGTCAAGATGGCCCACGCCAGCAGGAAGTTGGCCGCGCACAAGCCGGCCGCGATGCAGCCGGGTCCGGTCGGCCCGAGGTATTTCGCGCTCAAACCGCCTATGGCGGGCCCGAAAATGAACCCCAACCCGAACGCCATGCCAATCAGACCCATCTTCTTCGACCGTTGCTCGGGCGGCGAGATATCGGCGATATACGCCTGCGCCACCGTGATGTTTCCCCCGAACGCGCCCGCCAGCATGCGCGAACCAATCATGAGGCCGAGCGCCGCCAGGGGCGTTTGCAACGCAGAACTCCACGCGAACAGCACATACGAACCGGCCGCGCCCGCCGTGCTGATGAGCAGGATCGGCCGCCGCCCGTAGCGGTCGGAAAGCCGGCCCCAATAGGGCGAGGCGAGAAATTGCATGGCCGAGAAGCTCGCGATGATGATCCCAATGACCAAACCCTGCGCCCACACGGCCGAGACGCAATCCGGCACGAGGTGCTTGCCATAGACCGGCACGAGCGGCACCACGATGCCGAACCCGACCAGGTCGATGAACACGGTCAAAAAGATGACGAGAACCGAGGGCTTTCTCATAGGCCTGCGGTCGTCGCCAACCGAACCGCTCCAACTTTAACCAGAAATAACATCTACAGAGTTTAGTTGCCCTTCGCCGTCCGTCAAGTGAGCCGGCTTGAATCCGTCTGAAGCGGAGGGGCAGTTTTGTGGACCGGCGCGCTCTAATTCCAATGGCGCGGCCCTCGTTTTCCACCCCTTGACAATGGGTTTTTCCACTATTAGATAATACACGTAGAGTTCGTGTAAAAACCAAGAGTAAAAAACATCGCCAAACCTGTAGTCTTTTCCTTCCTATGAAAAATTGTTTTGCTCGCAGGGTCCGTTCCGCCCTCGTTATGTCGGGCGGCTTTGCCTTGCTTCCCGGCCTCTCGCTTCTCACCGCCTCCGCCCAGCCCATCCAATGGGGGTTGACGGTCACCAATATCAACAATCCTATTACCCCAACCATCGCGACCAACACCGACGGGTCGGTCGCGATAACCGCCGGGGGCGGAGACACCTACGGCGCCCCGGATTCATTTACCTACGCTTACCAGACCGTTACGGGCGACTTCGATATCCGGGTGCAAGTGGTAAGCGTGAACGCGACCGACCCTCTGGGCCAGGATTCGCCCAAAGGGTCGTTAATGGTCCGTTCGAGCCTGGATGCGGGCGCCTACGATTTTCAGGTCAGCGCCCTGCCGTTAGCCCCCTCGGGCCGCGATGGCCAGATCGAGACCATCGGACGTATCGATTTGTCTCATGACACCGATGATGTTCCGGGTCGGGGATTGAACTATGGTCCGGGCAACGGCGTGCCCGGCTCCTGGCAGGGAGACACTACGGATAAGGGGTACTGCACCTATCCGGACGTGTGGTTGCGGATTCAGCGACAGGGCGAAAAGATGATGAGCTATTTCTCCACCACCAACACCGCCGACGCTCCCCAGGGCTACGCGGCGAACCCGACCAGCACCAATGGCTGGCAGTTGCTTGGCGTTTTCCATGCCCCCACGAACAGTTTCCCCAAGACCCTCTATGTAGGGCTGAGCACGGTGGCTCACAATAGCAACATTTCCGACGCTACTCATACGGTCACCTCGACGTATGCCAACTACGGACCGACGCCCACCCCGCCGAGCAATCCCTCGATCGCCGATTCCAACTTGGGAGGCGTGGCGGCTTTGCCCGGCACCAGCCCGGGCGCGTTTCCGAACCAGCGGGTGTTGGCGGCTACTTTTGACGCCGCAGTCTCGGCGGATGGCATGGGTTATCCCCCGGATGTAGTGCAATCCAGCCAGGGCGCGTCCCAGGCCATCGTCTGGAACAGTGGCGGATTCGGCGGCGTCGCCCGCGACGTGCAGGCCAACATCACCGGCGAGACGCCCGGCGGATTTTCCTTCGCCCGCTACCAGTGCGGAGCGTTTGACTTCTTGCTCAGCCCGCGGGATCCCGTGGCGGCCTTGCAGAACCTGGGGCCTTACAGCAACCCCATGCGCGAACGGTATAGCAGCGGCGGTACGAACGTTCCGGCGTCGCAAGCCTGGGCGCCTTCGCCGAACTATGGCTTTGTCTATACCACGGTTAACAAGAATGGCGAGCAGTGGAACGACAGTTCTCCCTCCTTTTACGCCGCCACCTATGTGCAGTTGGACAATGTGGCGACCGGCCAGGGATATGATATGATCGGCGGTCATTTTCGGGGCGGTCAGTTTTATACCCGTACCACGAAGCTGGTCACCGGTTCGGTCTCCGCCGGCGGCCCCGACTCGGGCTCCCTCCAGCGCGCGGCCGTGCCGATATCCGTCGCTTGGTTCCCCTACGACCAGGGCTGGAAAGCGGGTTATTTCGATTCACCGGCGTTCAACACCGCGAATCCGGGCTTGCCGTATTGGAAACGCGGAAATGGCTGGGGGCTCAATAGCGGTACCGCCCTCACCGGCGTTACCAACATCGCCGGGCAGGCGCATTACAACTCGCCCGATAATCTGACCTGGCTGCAAACGCCGGACGGTAGCGGGGCTTACACCGGCTTGGCGACCTTGAGCTTGCCCGGGGTCAACTCGGTCAGCGACGGCATGCTCTTTACCATTGGCAACGACGAAAACAACAGCGTTCGCGGGCCTCTGGCCAGCAACGCCGCCCTCCAAGATGGTTCCGGCTGGTACGTCGCCGTGCGCGATATGGAGACCAGCAAGGCGGACCCGACCATCTACGCCAGCGGCGGCGGCAATGACGCGGGCGCCAGTTTCTCCTTCCTCTACGTCCCTTACAACGCGGACAATCTCATTGGCGGCCACATCGCTACTAATGGCTCTACGCTCAAGGGCGCCGGCGGCTTTACCGTGACCCGCTTGTCCGCCGGTCGTTATGCCCTCGCGATCCCGGGCAAGACCGGAACCAATGGCGTCCTCCTTCTGCAGAACACCGGTTATCTGGCCAAGCAACCTTCGGGGCTGACGAACGTTGTCGACAATAGCTATCTGTCGTACGAATACGGCGGCACCAACACGCCCGGCAATGCCTTCATCATCGAATCTCGCTATGTGGACGCCAGCGGGGGCGGCGAAGGGGTGGTTGGGCTGCGCGATTCAGAATTCAACTTCGTCTATGTCGACTTCCTGAATCCCGTGGCGCCTCCGGGCACCACGCCTCCGGTGCTCTCCATCGCACCGGGCGTCAGCGCCAGGAATGTGGTGATCAGTTGGACCAACGGCCAGGGCTTCATCCTGCAGACCACTTCCAGCCCGCTGGGCAAGAACAGCGTTTGGACCAGCCTGGGAACGCAGAATCCCCAGACCGTCACCGTGGGCTCGGGCGCGGCCTTCTTCCGCGTTGTCAGCCCGTAATCATCTCTCCGGGCGGGGCTTCGCGCCCCGCCCGGCCCTTTTCCCCGGCCCGCGCCTCAAGCCTCAGGACTCCTGAAACCGTGGAAATCACGTGACACCGCGATTCCCCTCACCCCAGCCCTCTCCCGAGGGGGAGGGAGCAGGATCGTCCGCCCGGAGAGGTCCACCGGCTTTCCAGGTCTGCGGGTTTCTGTGCGGCGAGATCAGGAATCCTGAGCCTGGTCTGAGGCGTTGCTTGCCCCGTTGAGGCTTCTCCGGTGGTTTGCTATCCCGTGGCCGGCCTAGCGTGGTTGAGCGAGCGCCTCCAACTGTTTTCGGGCTTCCACCAGGCCGGGTTGGAGGCGTAGGGCCTCCCGGTAGTGAGCAGCGGCTTCGTCCCGGCGGCCCTGGCGGAGAAGAGCGTCGGCGAGACCCTGATGGCCTTCGGGGTTATTTGGATTCAAACCCAGCGCGGCCTGGAAATGCTCGCTCGCCCCTTGTGGTTGGTTCTGGATCAGCAACGCCCGCGCCAGGTTCGCGTGGGCCTCGGGATTATCCGGATTGAGCCGCAGCGCCTCCTGGTAATGGCGGATGGCCTCATCGGCCTGTCCCTGTTGCAGCAAGGCGTTGGCCAGGTTGTTGTTGGCCTGGGCATCGTTGGGCCGCAGGTGCAACGCTTCGCGGTACTCCCCGATGGCTTCGCTTAGTTTATGTTGGACGGCCAGAGCGTTACCCAGGTTGCTGTGCGTCCCCGCGTCGTTGGGTTTGGCGCGCAACGCCACCCGGAAGTGATGGATAGCTTGATCCAGTTGGCCTTTCATGGCGAGGGCGATGCCGAGGTTGTTGTTCGCGTCCGCGTGCTCGGGGTTTTGCGACAATGTCACCTGGTAATGAGCGATCGCCTCGTCCATTCGGCCCAATTCCGAAAGCGCGTTGCCGAGGTTGTTATGGACTTCGGGGTGTTGGGGCCGGACGCGCAGCGCCGCTTCGTAATACGGCACCGCTTCGGCGAATCTCTTCTGGCCCGCGAGCGCAAAGCCCAGATTGTTGTTGGCGTCTTCGTAATTGGGATTAATCGCGAGCGACCGCTCGTAGAATTCCTTCCCTTCCGCCGAACGTCCATGATTGGACAGGTAATACCCGAGGTTGTTATAGGCCAGGTAGTTCTTGTCCGTCACCTCGACGGCGTGGCGGAAGAGGGCTTCGCTGTCGCGCCAGTAATCGATTTGCCGCATCGTTACCGTGGCGCAAGCGGCAAGGCCTAGTACCGATGTGGCGCCGAGAAAGGCCCGGGCGCCGGGCCGGGCCGCCGCCGCGTCCGCCAACCCCCATACCACCACGATCAACAGCCCTGCCAGCGGCAAATACATATAACGGTCGGCCATGGATTGAACGCCCACCTGTACTAGTCCAATGACCGGCACCAAGATTCCGAAAAACCACAGCCAGCCGACGGCCGCGTAAGGCCGGCGGCGCGCTGCCAGGGCAACCGCGGCGAAGACCCCCAGAAGCGCCAGACTCGCTCCCAGCACCTGCCACCACGGCCAATGGCCCGGATGCGGGTATAACACGGAGAGTTTCGTCGGCCAGAAGGTCTTCGCGATATAGCGCGCGTACGACACCGCCGCGTTGGCAAGGCGGCCGTCCAACGGGAGCGCGGTTGAGACCGCGCCGCCCTTGCGCTGCACCACGAACGTGATGATGCTTGACGCCGCGCTCAGCGCGAAAAACGGCGCTTTCTCCATCACCAGACCCCGCCACCGTCTCGGCGGCGAGGCGGGGGACGACGAAGCCGGAGTCGGAACGGGGGACGGGGGCGCAACCCCGGAAGACCGCAGACGGGGGCGAGCCGTGGCGCGGCGCGCGGCGCCAGCGGCCGCGGGGGCTGTCGGTTGGCTCTGTTTTGGCTCCTCGGCGGTCGTCGCCAGGCGCAAACGCCGCAAGGGCCACCAGTCCAATAGCAACAGCACGAACGGCAGCGTTACCAGCATCGGTTTGCTCATGAGGCCCAGGGCAAAAAGCAGCAGCGCCAATGCATAGTGCCGCCTTGATCCTCGGGCGGCATAGGTCCCGTAGGCGCTCAACGTAAGCAGAAAGAAGAACGCGCTCAGCACGTCTTTCCGTTCCGAAACCCAGGCGACCGACTCGACGTGGAGCGGATGCAGGGCGAAGAAAGCGGCCACCACGGCGCTCCGCCACTGCGCTCCAGTGAGCTGCCAGAGCACGAGGAAAACCAACAGGCTGTTGACCGTGTGAAAGCCCGCGCTGACCAGGTGGTGCGCCCCGGCCGTCGCGCCGAAGAGCTGGCAGTCCAGCGCGTGCGACAGCCAAGTCAGCGGGTGCCAGTTGCTGGCCTCCCCCGACGTCAGCGCCCAGGTCACCGTCCGCCATTTAAGCCCTCCCAGGACATGCGCATTGGCCGTGACGTAGTCCGAATCGTCGTAATTGACGAAATCGTGGTGGCGCGTTGGCCAGTACACGGCCAGCGTCGCCACGGCCAAGGCCAGGCAAATCCAAACCGGGTGCTTTCGCTGCATGCTACCCGCGCATTTAGCCAGAGCCCTGTCCGCGCCGCAATCCAGTTCTTTCCGGCCGACGTTCAATTCCCACCCGTCCCTTGACCGAGTCCGCGGGGGAAGAGGCATCGCTCGTCCCGCGAACTCTCGAAGGCTCGCGGGGCGGACGAATTGGCCTTGAGGACAGGAACGATTTTTCGCAAGCCTCCGCCGCCGCAACCGGCAAAGCCACGGGCTTGAAGCTTGATTCAGCTCGAGATTACCCGGTCCAGCCAGCGACGATCGAGTCAGGGCTCACGGATAAACCAACCTGTAGAATACCGCGCCGTTGGCGCGATCGATGGGGATGGAAACCGAATCGAGATTGGTCGAGTTTGGCCAGGTGAACCAGTTGGCGCTCAAACCGACGTTCAGGCGGTTGGTTTGCACCAATAACCGCCAACCCGTGTGATCCGGCGGCCACGACAGGTTTAGGTTCCCGGCGCTGACCACAGCCGCAAGGGTTGTTGGCTGAGGGTTGACGATCGAGACGACGGACAACGTTCCCGACGACCCATCCCAAATCCAGGCCAGCCCCGAGGCCAGCGTGGGCAGGTTCAGGGTCGAAAAGGCGCCGGATTGGCTGGCCGCGCTGAAGAGTGAGAAGGCGTCGCCGTTGGCAAGGGAATCGCCCGCGGCCGTGACGATGAGCGCGCCGCCGTAGGCCACGGCCGGCAAACCGGCCACCCGGTCGCTGGTCAACGTTCCATGGGCCTTGGAGAGGCGAAAACTGGCGTTGCCGGCCAGGATCAATGGGCCGCTCACGGTGAGGACGCCGAGCGCGCCGGGAGCGCCGGGAGCGAGTGCGCCGCCCCCATTGATGGTGACCGATCCGCCGATGGAACCTGAACCGCCGAGCGCGGCGCCCGATTGGACAGTCACGGCGCCGACGATCGAGCCCATGACCAGCAACTTGCCGCCCGTAACCACGGTGGTCCCAAGGTAGGTGTTAATACCGGCGAGCACCAGCGCGCCCGAACCCGCGGCCACGCAGCCATTGGTTCCGGTCAGCGTGGCGGTGATGGTAGCGGTCTCATTGACCACTTGGATTACGGGCATAATGAGGCCCGCGTCGAGCGTCAGCGGGCCCCCCGTCCCGTTGGCTAGCGTCCAATTGTGGCTTTTCCCCGCGTCGGCAAAAATGAGGTTTCCGATGGTAGGCGCGCTATCGAGCGTAACCAGGGCGTCGCTTGGGAGAGTCAAGGTGCTGAAGTCGGCGGTGAACCCGCTCCCGGAGCCCGCCAAACCGTCCATCCAGTTGGTTGCTACCGGCCATGACCCGCCCCGGGGGTTGGTCCAAATCGCCTGCGACAGGACTTGAACGGAGTCGGGACTCGCAACGTTATTGGTTTCGTCAACCTCGGCCACGCTGTTGTTCGGGTCCACCTGGCAAAGCCCGTTGAGGCGCGGATTGGCGTAGGTTCCCACGCCGAGCGGAGTCGCGGCGACCCGCACGTCGAATGATCCGCCGCTATTGATCACCACCGGTCCATTGGCGGCGCAACTTAGATTCCCGTTGGCGTCGATGTCCGCGGTCACGGTCCCCACGATGCCGCTTGCGTTCGCCAGAGTGGGGGGAGCATAGCTGATGTTCGCATTCGGCAGGTTGTCCACGAGGATCACCGTCCCGTCCGCGATGGAAGCCGCGCCAACTCCGCTGTTCGCGACATGGATGGCCCAGATCCAACTGCCGCCCAAGGCCGCCACGCCGCCGGCATTGTCCGATTGACTGACGATGAGATCGACGCACAGGACGGTGACCTCGGCCGTGATGGCGGCATGGTCGACCACGACGCTGCCGCTCCCGTTGGCGCAGGACCCGTCATTGATGAACACCGCCTGCGCTTGACCGTCGGCCTGAACCGCGGTCTGCTGCTTGACAAAATAGCCATGCGCCGCCCCGTTCCACGTCACCGGCACCCCTACGAGGGCGGCCACTTGGCTCGGCGCCAGCGCTTGGCCGCTGGAGTTTTGGAGAAAGCCGGCTTCCATCAGCACGGCCCCATCGGCGGTAATAGGGCCGTAATTGAGGGGGCCGGCCAGCACGATCCAGGGATTGTAGGCCACCTGACTGTTGCCCAGGGGCGGTGAGGCGCTGTTGGCGGGCCAAACGGAATCACCGCCAGCCCCATTCGGCCCCTCGTTCCCTCCCCACCAGTTGTTCCGCAGATCCGCCCAGCGCGCAGGAGCGACGTCCACCGACATGTAAAGCCCGCTCCCGACCGGCGCCGTATTGTCCGTGATGCGGTTGAAGCTCGCCGTGAGGTTGCCGGTTGAAAGGTAAATCGCTCCCCCCTCGCTTCCCGCGGAGTTGCCGGTAAACGAACACTGGCTAATGGAGAACCCATTGCCCGCGCCGCCCGCCAGATAAATGGCCCCGCCCTGGCCCGCGTTGGAGGCGCCGTGCGCGGCGTTGTTAACAAAGGTCGAGTTGTAGATCGAGAGGTTGCCGGGATTGAAATCCGCGTCAAAGAAGATCGCCCCGCCGGCCCCGCCGCCTCCCGCTCCCGCTTGGCAATTCGCGAAGGAGCAAGCCGCCAGGGCGAGGTCGCCGCCGCCAGTCATGCAGATCGCGCCGCCGCTGGCATCGTCCACGCCAGTGCCGCCGGCAATATTGCCCGAGAACACCACGTTGGTCAGCGCCACCACGTTACCGGTCGCGTCGGAACTGCCGCCGGCCAGCAGCGCGCCGCCGTCGCCGCCGAAGCCGTCCGGGTCGGTGTTATTCACGTTGCCGCCGGCGAGAGTGACGTTGGCCAGGCTGAAAACCACGTTCGGTTGGAGGTTGTAGTTCACAACGAAAAGCCTTCGGCCGGACTGGGTCTGGACAATAAGGGTGTCGGCCGGCGCGCCTTGGCCCTGGACGGCAATGCTCGTATTGGGCCCCGCTCCGGCTACCAAATCGCCCAGATTGAGCTGATAAGTCCCCGTCGGCAGGGTGATGGTCCAAGGTCCCAGACGAGTGGACGCATACTCGAGCGCGGACCGCAAGGAGATCTTCCCGTTGGGATCGGCGGCGGAGCTGGAACTCGGCGAAGCCTGGGAGGCGAAGCCCACGCTGTGGCTGTCGTTCGTCGTGTTGACAGCAAGCGTGCCAGCGGAAGCGGCTTGGGTCAGCAACGCAGCCGCTGCCAGAATGGTGAGTGAACGAATCGTTTGCATCGGTGGTGGAGTCTTTCGAGCCTGCTGGCGGCCAAAGCCGGGCCTGCGCCGGCTAACTGCGCGAAGGGTAAATCCCCTGCAAAGCGATAATAAAACTCACCACCAGGTAAGGCATGAGGTTGTTGTGGGGTTGACCGCCGCCATTCGGGTAAATGGCGGTGGCGCTCATCGCGGGGCGGGTCCCCGCATCCTGGTTGTAGGCATTGATGCCGCGGTGAACGGGTTGGGACCAAACGCCATTCGCGGGCGGTTGGCCTCCGGCGGAACTGCTGGCGGCGAGCGCGTGGGAGTGGGGCGCCATTTGCGATGGAAGCAGGGTAACCGTCGGCGCGCCGCCGGCCTCGCCCAAGTCGCGCGGCGAGAGTCCGGCGCCCTGGCCCGGCATCAACGGCGCGCTCCCCTGAAGGTTCGGCAGCGCGAACGTGCTTTTCCCGTCGCCGCCATAGGTTGTGCCGACGAGGGAAAACAAGGCGGTGTTTTGACTGATGGACAGGAGTTGCCCGTTGCAGAGGGCCCAGCCGACGGGCGGGAAATTGCCCGCGAACATGCGAATTTCGGCGAGAAATGGATCCATAAATAGAGGTTCCTCTTTGGTGTTAGCCCCGGGAGGGGAAAATTCCCGCCAGGGCAATGCAAAAATTGAGCGTGAGATAGGGCGACAAGTTATCGTGCGGCTGACCTCCCCCGGCGTTCCCTAGGACTTGCGGCCCCAGGGTGGTATTGCCGGCGCTGGAATAGTTTCCGCAGGAGGAAATCGCCCAATAGCCGGCCGCCGGGCTGACCTGATTGGCGTCGTTCGAAGAGCCCGTCGGCACGTGGGTGTGGCTGGGGATTTCGTTTATCAGCAGGGTGTGGGCTTGTTCGCCGGCGCTTTCACCTTGGGTCAGCCCATTGCCAACGTGCATTGGCACGCGGCCCTGAAAGTTGGGCAGCGCAAAGGTCCTGATCCCGTCGCCGCCATACTGGGTGCCCAGAATGGCGAAGAGGGCCTGGTTCTGATTAATCGGCAGCGTCTGGCCGTTGCACAAGGCCCAACCCTGCGGAGCAAAACCGAAAGACATTACCCGAATTTCTCCCAAAAATGGTTCAGACATGGATTTCCTTGGTGGGGTGGCGGTTCGTGGCGCGGCCGGGTCTAGCCTCGGCTCGGAAAGATCCCGAAGAGAGAGATGATGAAGCTGATCCCCAGGAATGGGATCATATTCTCATGCGGCAGGTCGCCGCCGGCGGGTCCTAACGCGCCCGCCGCCATTTGCTGGTCAATCGGTCCGGCCGCGTAGGGATTGCCGCTCGAAGCGGCCCACAAGTTGCCCGCGGGGCTGGTCGCCGTACCCGGGTTGGCATCGGCGCGGACCAGGTGGCTATGCGGCGGGAGTTGATTGGCGTTCAGCGTTACGTTTTCTTCGCCTCCGAATTGGCCGATCACAAACGAGCCTTGGTTGCTCGCGCCCATATGCAGGGGAACCCGGCTTTGCAGATTCGGCAAGGCGAAGGTGGTCTGGCCGTCGCCACCGTAGGTGGCGCCGATGAGATTGAAGAGCGTTTCGTATTGCGTGATCGACAACACCTGCCCATTACAAAACATCCAACCGACGGGCGCAAAGTTGCCCGCGAACATCCTGATCTCGCCGACATAAGGGGAGGCCATAATTCTCCTGTTTCTTTGATTGCAGTTTCTGGTTGTCGCTGGGTGTCACAGGGGTCCATTCGTCGCGCGGCGGCTCGCGCCACCGCCCGCTGAACGATTAAAGACCGCCTCGTAGCGCCGGTAGCCCGCGTTGCCCGCGCCGATGGGCGCGATGAACATCTCAAACCGGCCGATCGCCCGATGCTCAAAAACGTAGGTGTCTTGGTCCAGCGGCTCGCTGGGCGAACCGTGAAAAAACAGGGAGAACCGCTCGTTCCACGCGTCGGGAGCGGCGGCTTGACGCGCGTTGGCGGGTGGACGGGGTCGGATCTCGACGAGCCGGATGCCGAATGCTGGGAGGCGGTCGCCCAGGACCCAAAAGGTCGTGCCGAGCGCGCTGGCGAAGGTCCCGAAACGGACCTGGTCCAGGAACGTTGCCAAGCTCCCGGCCGGCGCCGCCCAAATGCGGCCGGGAGACAGGGCGGCCGAGGCGGAGAGCAGCGATGCATCGCGAAGAAAACGTCGGCGCGTGGCCATGGCGATCATAACAATGATTCGAGCGGGGAAATGGCCGGGGGGCGGTCCGCGCTCGGACCGCGTCCTCGCTTCTCGCGCAGCTTTCGGTCAGGCGACTCAAAAGGATCGTTCATCCGCCATATCCAGTTCGCTACTCTATCCTTCGATTTTGGTCTGGCGTCAAGAAACAACTGGAGTATTTTAGTCCTACGGGGGCGTGGGACGGCGTCGGTCTGCCGTCTTTCGGCGACGTTCCCAAACGGGCCGGAAGGCCGCCTGCATTCCTTACGGGCTGACGAGGGAAGAAATGCGGCCCGCGCCGACTCCAAGGACTGAATGAAAAATGACTCAACGAGTTCGTCATTGCCGGCGCCGGCCGTCGCATTGAGGCCGGAGCGCGGAGAGGACGAGGCATTCCTCCTCGCCGTGTACGCCAGCGCGCGCGAGGAGGAACTGGATCGGACGGGCTGGGATGCCAGGACTCGAAGCCTATTCCTGGAGTTGCAGTTCCGCGCGATGCGCCAGGGTTATCGCGCCGCGTTCCCTGCTGCCGAATACTCCATCATCCTGGCCGATGGCCGATCGGTGGGGCGGGCGGTGGTGGATCGGAGCGCGGAGGCGATCCACTTGGTGGACCTCGCGCTACTCGGTCCGGAACGCAATCGCGGCATCGGCGCCCGCTTGCTCCGCCAGTGGGCCGCCGAGGCGGCCGAGACCCGCCGGCCTCTGCGCTTGCGCGTGGCCAAAGGGAGCAGGGCCGGGCGGCTTTATGCGCGGCTGGGCTTCACCCGGATAGCGGATGAGGAGATCTACGAACTCCTGGAATGGCGGCCGCAGGCGGGGATGGCGGGGTAAACCCCATGCCCTTCGGACGTTCAGGCGGTCTTGTCCGCCAGCCGCGACGCCGTGCGGCAGCCGTTCGGCAGCCTTGACAGTTCGCCTGTGGGAAGTAGGCTCAAAGATATGAAGCGCTTGAGTATTCCGTGTCGCGTTGGTCTTCTGGCGGCTCTGGGATCATTTGTTTTTGCTTTCGTCGCCGCAGCCGGAGAGCCCACGGCGTTTGCCTTGGTGAAGGAAGGCAACCGGCACGTCGGCGAGGAGGTTCGGGACCGCGTGGCGTGCATCCGATCCGAGAAGTCCGTGGGCGCTCTCACGCCCAGCCTGTGGTCGGTCTATTTCTTGGACTCGGCATCGGCAGGGAAACTGACCGAGGTGAAATTCGCCGCCGGCAGCCTGGTGGGAGTCACGCACCGGTCGGGCGTTCTCGGCATCTCCGGTCTCTCGAGAAAACCCCGAGCCCTGCCGATGGAGCGGCTTAAGGTGGATTCAGATCGGGCGCTGGAACGCGCGCTGAGCGAGCCGGTTTTCAAGCACGTCAAGTTGACCAACACCGAACTGCAACTGCAATACAAGGAGGAGGCGCCGGTCTGGAAGGTCACGCTGTGGGCGAGCAAGGTGCGCAAACCCGAATCCACGGTCAAAATCGGCGAAATCCTGGTCAACGCCATCGACGGTCAGGTGGCCTTAATTGACATCAAACTCAAACGGTTGGATTGACCGCGAGTTGTTTCCACCTACTGCGCATGAACCCCGCCTCGAACCGCCGTTTGTTTCTTCGCCGCGCCGCCCTGGGCGCCGCCGCGCTGACCGTCGGGCGCTGCTTGCCCGCGCCCAATCTGTCGGCGGCCTCCGCCTCGGGCAATCGCCTTAACTGCGTCCAGATCGGGTGCGGCGACCGCGGGGTTAGCGCGCACCTCGCCCACTTGGTGAAACAGACCAAGGACAACCTCCTGGCCATCGTTGATGCGGATGAAAAGCAGATCGAGGAAGCCCGGCGATTGCTCCAAAGCCAGGGACTTGACCCGGCCAAAACGCGGGTGTTCACCGATTACCGGGTGATGTTCGACGAGGTCGAAAAGAGTATTGATGCGGTTTGCATTGCCACTCCCAACCACCATCACGCGCTGGCAGCGACGCTAGCCATGCAACGGGGCAAGGCGGTTTTTTGTGAAAAGCCCCTCTGCCACGACATCGCGGAGGCCCGAAAACTCCGCGCCTTGGCCGCTCAATCCCCGGCGCCCACCCAGATGGGAAACCAGGGCCATTGCGAGAGCGGCTATCGCCAGCTCTGCGAGTACATCTGGGCCGGAGTGGCGGGCAACATCCTGGAGACCCATAGCTGGACCAACCGGGCCAACGGCGGAAGCGGTCCGCGCCCGCCCGCTTCGCCCCCTCCCGCGAACCTGCGATGGGACCAGTGGATCGGGCCCGCGCCCTATCGCGAGTTCCACGCGGGCCTCCATCGTCACGACTGGCATGGGTGGTACGATTTCGGCAACGGTTCCCTGGGCAATATGGGCTGCCACGTGCTGGATGGCGTGTTTTGGGCCCTGAAGATCGATCACCCGACCGCCATCGAAGCCGAAGAGATTCGGGGTGGCACGGACGAGCAGTTCCCCACCGGCAGCCGCTTGCGCTTTGACATCCCGGCGCGCGCCGGCATGCCGCCGCTCAAGGCCTATTGGTACGAGGGATTTAATCAGTCTTCCCCCAGTACCGCTATGGGCAGCAATCAAAGCGCCCCCAAGGAAGCCCAGAACCTTCCCCCGTTGCTGCTCGAACTCAAAAAACAGTATCCAGACGAGGAGTTTGATTCCAGCGGCACTCTTTATGTGGGCGAGAAGGGCATTCTCTACACCGCTACCTACGGGGGCAAGATGCACTTGCTGCCGTGGGAGAAGAATAACCAGTTCCTGAACACCCCCAAGAGCCTCCCTCGCACGAAGAACGTGATGAACGATTTTCTGGACGCCGTCCGGGAGGGTAAAAAGGAGACGGCCGCGAGCTTCGAGTACGGCGCGCGCCTTACGGAATTCACCCTCTTGGGCAATCTGGCCCAGCATGCCGGCGTAGGCCGGAAGCTCGAGTGGGACGGCCCGGGCATGCGCGTGACTAATCTCCCCGCTCTCAACGAGTGGGTCAACCGTCCTTACCGCAAAGGCTGGGTTGGTTGAGGGAGACCCGCCGCTTATTGCCGCCCGCTATGCGACACAAGATTCGAATCCTCGTCTTTGGTTTAGCGTGTTTTAACCTGGCGCTGCGGCCGGCGCAGGCTGAGATGGCTTCTCTCGTCAAGCTGCGGGCGGTCCCCTTCACCCAGGTCCAGATCCACGACGCATTCTGGGCGCCCCGACAGGAGACAAACCGGGCGACCAGCATCCCCATCAATTTTGACAACCTGGAGAAGGCCGGCAACATCCACAATTTCGAGCTCGCCGCCGCCAAACAGACCAAAGGTTATTCCGGCCCCGTCTTCATGGACTCGGACCTTTACAAGGCCCTCGAATCCGCCGCCTACTCGCTGGCCACCCACCCCGATCCCAAACTCGCCCGGCGGCTCGAGGGCATCATCGCCAAGATCGCCGCCGCGCAACAACCGGACGGTTACCTGGACACCCATTTCATCGTCAAAGAACCTGCCGCCCGCTGGACCAATCTGCGCGATTGCCACGAACTCTATTGCGCGGGACATCTCTTCGAGGCCGCGGTGGCCCATTTCCAGGCGACCGGCGAGCGCTCTTTTCTCAGCGTCGCCATCAAGCTCGCCGACCACATCGATTCGGTGTTCGGCCCGGGCAAGCGGATGGGCTACCCCGGACACCCCGAGATCGAGTTGGCGCTGGTGAAGCTGTGGCGCGCCACGGGCGAGCCTCGCTATTTCAACTTGGCTCGATTCTTCATCCAGAGCCGCGGCCAAAAGTACTTTGCGGTGGAACATCAGACGCCGCTCGACAAATACGACGGGGCCTATTGGCTTGATGACGCGCCGATCTATGAGCATCAGCGGATCAAAGGCCACGCGGTCCGGGCCGCCTACCTCCTAAGCGGGGCCACGGATGTCGCCGCTCAGACCGGCGACACCGCCCTCCTCGGCATGATCGATCGCGTCTGGCGCAACACCACCGAGCGCAACCTCTACCTGACCGGCGGCATCGGCCCCAGCGCCAGCAACGAGGGGTTTACCACGGATTACGACCTGCCCAATGAAAGCGCTTACCAGGAGACTTGCGCCTCCGTCGCCTTGGCCCAGTGGAACCACCGCCTCGCCCTGCTTTACGGCGACGCGCGTTACGCCGATGTCCTCGAACGCTCCCTCTATAACGGCGCGCTCGCCGGCGTGTCGCTGGACGGCGCGCGCTTCTTTTATGTCAATCCGCTGGCGAGCGCCGGTAAACACCACCGCTCCGAATGGTTCGGTTGCGCCTGCTGCCCCCCCAACGAGGCCCGCACGCTCGCCTCCCTGGGCGGCTATGCCTACGCGATCAGCGAAGACGCCTTCTGGGTCAACCTCTACATTCAGGGCTCGGCCTCCGCGCGCCTGGTCGGCCAGAAGGTCACCCTCAACGTCACCACTGACTACCCGTGGGACGGCGCGGTGCGGATCCGGCCGCGCGTGGAAAAGCCCTTGCGGCTCGAATTGCGTCTGCGCGTGCCGGGATGGTGCGAGGGGGCGCTTGCCACCGTCAACGGGCGCAAAGACGATCTCGCGCATGTCGAGCGCGGTTACCTGGTGCTGGAGCGCATTTGGAGCAACGGTGATCAAGTCGATCTTAAGCTCCCGATGCCCGTCCAGCGCATTACCGCCAACCCAAAGGTGAAAGCGGACCTGGGCCAACTCGCTCTCCAGCGCGGACCGCTGGTCTATTGTTTTGAGGCCTGCGATCAAACCGAACCGCTCTCATCGCTCTATCTGCCGCCTACTCTCGCGCTCAAGGCGGAGAAGCAGGCGAGGTTACTGGGCGGCGTTGTCACCCTCAAGGGAACAATCGATATTGCGCCCGGCGTTTTCGCCGGCGACCTTCTCTACCAACCCGCTCCCGCGCTGTGGCGCGCCACGGTCACCGCCATCCCCTATTATGCCTGGGACAACCGTCAGCCCGGCCCGATGAAGGTCTGGTTGCCCATGACCCCGCCGGCCCTTGCGCAACCCTAACGAAGAGGCAGGTCCGGTTGAACGCCCGGTGCTTGCCTTTTCATGCCGCGGCGAGTTAAGGCCGGGCGTCGTATTTGGCGCCTGGAGATTGCCGAAGACGGCGTCATCGAGGAGAGGGCAAAGGCGCCCAAGGACCGCGGGTATCAGCTCCCCTGCCGGCCCACTTTTTCCAGGTCGCTTGATCGCTGAGGAGCTTGATGAAGATGCCGCCTACCACCGGGCGCGCCTGAAATCCTTTCTGTTTGGCGTCGGTGGTTACGAACCAATCGGATAGCGGCACGCGCGACGGCGTCTCATTCGCGTAGCGCCAGATCGGCTCCAACAAGGCCTCGAAGTCCGCCTCGCTGCGAGCAGGGGCGATGCTCCAAACCGCCCAGTCAATCAGGCTGGTGTCGGTGCGGTTGTCGACCGGCAGGCCGTATTTGTTCTGCACCTTGAGGTACCAGGCAATCTCGGCGTCGCCGACAGAGGGTGGAAAGAGGTCCAGGCCCAGGACACGGTCCCAGATCAGGTTGTGTTTCATCCCCCAAGTGCCTGGCAGGTGATAGGCGAGGCGCGTGCGGCCGTCATCTTTGGCCAGTTCCCGCCATTTGGCGGCGTAATTGCGGGCGATTCCAAGGTAATGCCTGGCCTCATCGCGATGGCCGGTCAGCTCGCACAAGCGGCTATAGCCGCCGATGCCGATGATGGCTTTGAGGGCGAGGTTTGCCGCGCGCGGCAAGTGGCCGAACATGTCCGCCGAGCAGAGTTGGTTTTGGGGGTCGAGTCCTTCCTTGACGAGATAATCGGCCCACTGGGTGAGCATGGGCCAGTACGGCTTCGCGAAGCGGGCGTCCCCTTGCTGCCGGGCCAGGGCGGCGAGCATGATGAGCATGTTGCCGCTCTCTTCGACCGGCATGCGGTCGCCGTCTTTGCCGTCCATGCCATAGACCTGTCCGTTGGCGTGGGGGTAGGTGCCAAGATCGTGCGGCGCGTAATGATAAGGCCAGCGCGGCGAGGCGGCGTAGTCCAGAATCGGCCTCAGCATCGCTTTGGTGAGCGCGGGGCTGAAGCTCAGAAAGAACGGCGCCTGGGGGAAGAGCACGTCCACGGTGCCGATGCATCCATTGGAGAAGTTTTCCTTGGGAAACATGAGCGGCCGGCCGTTGGCATCGGCGACAATCTTGTTTCCGGCGAACGTCTGCCGATAGGCCAGGGCGCAAAGCTGGGCGTATTTCTCCCCGCCAACTTTGCGGAGGTCGGCCATCAACCGCTCGTCAAAGGCGGCGCAACGCCGCGTGAGCGACTCATAATCGCCCGCGGCTTCCTGGAGCAAGGCGGTCGCGTCCGCGCCATGGCGGCGCCAGTAGGGGCGGAGGTCTTGGTTGAAATACTTGATCGAGAATTCGTCATCGTAAGCGAGCATGAGCCAGCGGGAGACCGGTCGGGCGCCGATCTTGCCGAGATCGAAGTAGAGCGCGAGGCGCTGGCCCCGGTCGCCCTCGGCCGTCGAGACGCCCGGGGCCGACCGGGCGAGGAAGGTCGCGGATTTCGCCCAACTCTCGAGGTAGGCGCCGCCATCGGCCCAGAGCCAGGCCTGTTGGCGGGCCCGCTGCCCAAGCCAGTCAAGTTCTCGATCCGTCTTGGCCGCGACATAAAAATGCCCCCAGTCGATGCGCAGGTCATCGCCTTTCTTTTGCAACACCAGTTGCTCAACCGACCCCACCCCGAGCGCGTCCAGACCTTTAATCCGCGGTTGGAGGGTTTGCACCGCCTGCTTCCGGTCGTTGACCGCAATCTCCGGCGCGGCGTGAAAATAGATCGCCACGTTGTGCTCATGGCCGTCCGTGGCCTGGACCTGCCACGTGAGGTAAGTGACGGGACGCGAGAGCGCTTCGAGGTCATTCGGGAGCGCGGGCGTCATGAACGTCAACGTCAGGCGTACCCCTTCGCCTTCGAAGGTGTAGATCGTTCTTGTGGGCAGGACCGCCAGCGCGGTCTGGGGCAGGGCGGGGATGGTCGTCGGTTCCTTGCCTATGACGCGGAAGCCTTTGCCGTCAATGCGGATAAGATTCGCCAGTCGCTGTGGCGCTCCCGTCCAGTGCATGGTGTCGGCGTCGGTCAGTCGGTCGCTCGGCGACCAAAGACTGAAATAGGGATCATGCGTCACGAGCGGTACCGCCGGCGGACGGAAGGGTTCGGCCGCGTTCGCGCGCGGGACGCATAGGGCAAGAAATAAGAGGCTCGCGAGGGAATGAAGGGCTGTTTTCATAGGTTGAGCAATCCGGCGCCGGCGGCCGCCGTGACCGGTTAAACTTCAAGTTGCGTTTGCGCGGCGGTCGAGCAGGCGATCGCGGATCGACTCCGAACCGGCCAATCAAAGACTTGCCGGACGCGGTCTTGTCGCGGTGGAATACCATTCATGTCAGCTTCGCGCGCAGATCATCAGCCGGGGCAAGGACGCCCTCGACCGGAAGGCTTTAGCAGGAATGCCGCGAATGGTCAATGATAGGCCAAGGTATTTGCGTTGGATTTTCAGCGACGAGGAGGGTGGAGGAGATGCGGACGGGGCCGGTGATTCTGAACGCCCCTGGCGATTACCATTTATTGTCCTATTAAGGCCAATAATAGTGGAGCAACAAATTTCCATAAAAACCGCGAATCGTTCTGGACAGACCCGGCGACATGGCTAAAAATGGCGCGCGTCCTCACTGGCGCTTGCGTACGGCCGTTCTCGCCGCAACGGGGTTGGCAGTGGGCGGACCAGATCTGATCGACCTGCAATACAACCATAGGTTGGCAGGGGCCTCAGCGGGCTCCGGCCGATTATTGACTCTCTTATGACCATAAAAGCGTTAGCCCCCGCGGCCATTCTCCTGCTGGCCTTTCCCCTGGCCACCCGGGCCCAGACGGCCCAAGCCGCCGCGCAACCCGCGGACGAAACCCTCAGCCCGTTAGAGCAGAGCATTCACGACCTGAAAAACCCGCTGGCGTGGATGAACTGGGGCGGAGATTTGCGGATCCGCAACGAGTACTTCAATAACGGCGTGAGCCTGGGCAGCAACCCCAACCTCACGACCGGTTTTCCCGTCCCGGGGTTCCCGCAAGTCCACGAGCAGGACTATTTCCGCATCCGCGGCCGGCTTTGGACTTCCATCACGCCCACCGAAGGGCTGAGCCTGAACGTTCGCCTGGCCGCCGAACCGAGGGATTTCATGAATCCCTCGACCATGGATACCTATTACGATCGCGAAGGGATGCAGTGGCGTTACGGGATTATCGACAACTTGAATGTCCAATGGAAGCAGCCCGCAAATCTCCCGCTCACCCTGACCGTTGGCCGTCAGGAGATCTTCCTGGGGGACGGCTGGTTGGTCGGCGACGGCACGCCCAATGACGGCTCCTTCACGATGTTCTTCGACGCCGCCCGGGCCACACTCGACCTCAAAGACCAAAACACGACGATCGATGCCATCGGCCTGTTTGAATATGCCCGGCCGGACGCGTGGTTGCCGACCCTCGGCGCCTCGACGAGCGCCACGGCGCCCGGTTCGGAGCCGCTGAGCATGACCGACCAAAATGAAAAGGGCGCGATTCTCTGGATCAACAACAAAAGCCTCCCGGCCGCAAACCTCGACGCGTACTTCATTTACAAGCACGACGGTCGTGTCAACGATGCTCCCTCTTTAGCGTTTGGGGATGATGCCGATATCTACACCCTCGGCGGCCGGGTTTCCGGCCCTCTGGCTGACCACTGGCAATACTCCGCCGAAGGCGCTTATCAGTTCGGCCAAAAACAGGATCCTTTCCTCAATGCTTTCTACGGCCAGGCCAGCGGTTACCGCAACATGAGCGCCTTTGGCGTTAATAGCAAACTCACTTACTTGTTGAAGGATGATATGAACACCCGGGCCAGCCTGTCTTACGAGTATCTTTCGGGTGATGAGCCGGGGACCGGCACCGACGAAATGTTTGACGTGCTTTGGGGCCGGTGGCCGCGTTGGAGTGAAGTCTATAATATTTACAGCTATGCCCGGGAAACTCGTGTAGGTCAAACCTCCAACCTCCATCGGATCGGCCCGACGCTGAGCTTGAGCCCCATGCAGGGTATGGACGTCAGCGCCAGCTATTTCGCGTTGCTGGCCGATCAGGAAGTGCCCACCCGGTCAGTTCCCTTGGGGGGAAACGCATTCAGCCGAGACGGCATTTTCCGCGGGCACTATCTGCAGGCGGTGCTGAAGTACAAATTCAGCCGGCACGTGAGCGGTCACCTCTGGGGTGAAATGGTCCTCCCCGGGGACTACTACGCCAGCAACGACATGATTTCGTTCCTTCGGGCCGAGTTAATGTTCACTTTCTAACCTGTGTTCGAGCGCCGGTCGGTCGGCGCCGCCCGTTTGTCATATCCCGCCGGTCGGGGCCTCGCGCTCCGGTCGGCGGGTTTTTGTTAGAGGGCGTTTCGCGGTTTGGTTGGCCGAGAGCCGCGATCTTCGTTTTGAGATTGATGCGGTTCGGGCCTTGGCCGACAGTATCGGACGTTGATGAACCGCATTGTTAAGACCCGCCAGGCGGGGTTGCTCAGCGCCGCCTTGGGCGTGGTGATCCTGGCCGCCTATTGGCCCATCCTTCGCGCCCAGTTCATTGGGCTCGACGACCCGATCTACGTCACGGGCAATGCTCACGTGCTCCATGGGCTGAGCGGGGGAAACCTGGCTTGGGCCTTCCGGACCGATGCCGCCGCCAACTGGCATCCGCTCACCTGGCTGTCGCACATGCTCGATGCGCAACTCTTCGGCCTCGATCCGATGGGGCATCATCTTACCAGCCTCCTGTTCCACATCGCCAACGCCCTCTTGATCTTCCTCCTTTTCCTCGAATGGACCGGCGCGCTTTGGCGCAGCCTGTTTGTGGCCGTCCTCTTCGCCCTCCACCCATTGCACGTGGAGTCCGTCGCCTGGGTGGCGGAACGCAAGGACGTGCTGAGCGCCTTTTTCTTCCTGCTTACTCTTTGGGCTTACGGTCGCTATGCGCGGCCATCGGGCGAGGCTCAAGGGCGGGGGAGCGCTAGCGAGAGGGATACTGGAGGCAAACAATTGCCTGCCGTCGCGGACAGCCAGGAAGCGACCGCCCGGTCTCGCGAACGACCTCCGGTCGAGACGGCGCCGGGCAGGGCGGGACACCCTTGGGCATTTTACCTGTTGGCGCTGGTCTTTTTCGCCTTGGGACTCATGAGCAAGCCGATGCTTGTGACCCTGCCGTGCGTCTTGTTGTTGCTGGACTTTTGGCCGTTGGAGCGTTGGCCGCTGCCGTCGCTCTCGCCGCGCTTGTGGCGGTTGCTGCTTGAAAAAGTCCCGTTCTTTCTGCTCGCCGCGGCTTCGAGCGCTGTTACTTGGGTAGCGCAGGATAAGGGGCATGCCACCACCGCGGTGCTGCCGATGGGGCCGCGGTTGGCCAATGCCGTCGCCTCCTATTGGCAGTACCTCGGCAAGACCCTCTGGCCGGTCGACCTCGCGGTGTATTATCCTCATCCGGACACGCGGTATCCCGTTTCGCATCAGTGGCCGGGATGGGCTATCGCCTTGGCGGCTCTGGCCTTGATGGGGATATCGCTTTGGGTGTTGCGGCGCTCCCGACGAACACCCTGGCTTGCCGTCGGCTGGTTTTGGTACCTGGGGACGCTGGTCCCCGTCATTGGGATCGTGCAGGTTGGCGGCCAAGGCATGGCCGACCGTTATACGTATATTCCACTGATCGGGGTGTTTCTCTGCGTAGTCTGGGCGGTGGGGGCGCTGCTGGCCGCCCGTCCTTCGGCGCTGACCGCCGTGGCGCTTTCCACGGTCTTGGCAATCGCCGGTTGCCTGGCGCTGACGCAGCGGCAGTTGCGCTTCTGGCAAAGTGACTTCGCCCTGTTTAGCCACGCGCTGGAGGTCACTACCGAAAATGTGGTGGCGGAAGTCCAGGTGGGCGTGGGGTGCTTGGAACGGGGACGCCCTGAAGAAGCCGCGCGGCATTTTCGCGCGGCCATCCAAGCCGCTCCCGCCAATGTGAGGGGCTACCATGGCCTGGGCCTGGCTTTGATGGCCGAGGGTCAACTCGATCAGGCCGTGGGAATGTTCCAACAAGCGCTCTCCCTCGCGCCCTGGGACGAGCAGGCGCATCACGACTTGGGACTGACGCTGTGGGCGCTGGGCCGGCGCGACGAGGCCCAGGCGCAGTATGCCGAGGCGTTGCGTCTGCGGCCTGATTTCGCCGAAGCCCACCTCTCGATGGGCGCCGCCCTGTCCGCCCGGGGAGACCTGGAGGGGGCGGCCGCGGAGTTCGCCCGGGCCCTCCAGTTCCATCCCGGAGATGGCAACGCGTATGCGCGCCTGGCTGAACTTCGCCTCAAACAAGGCCGCCTGGCCGAGGCAGAGGCTGTCTTCCGCCAATGGGTCGAGAGCTCGCCCGCCAATGCCCAGGCCCGCATCAACCTCGGCGGCGTACTGTGGCGCTTGGGACGCATGGGCGACGCCCTGGCTCAATACGCCCAAGCCGCCGAACTTGCCCCCGGCTTGCCGCTGGCCCACTTCGACTTTGCCACCGCCCTGTCCGCCCAAGGGAGGCTCCCGGACGCGGCCAACCAATTTGCCGAGGCGGTTCGGCTCAAGCCCGATTACCTCGAGGCCCTGACCGGCTTGGGCCGGGCGCTGATCGGACTCGGCCAATTCGACCAGGCCACGCAACCCTTCGCCCAGGCGGCGCGGCTTTGCCCGACCAACTCCGACCTTCACCTTTATTGGGGCACCGCTCTCATGCTCGCGGGCAAGACCAACGCGGCGACCGAGCCTTTCGCGGCCGCATTGCGATTGGAACCCGATCTCGTGCGGAAAACCATCGCATCGGGCAGGGTTTTGGCCGCCCAGGGCCAAACCAACGCCGCGCAAGCTCGATTCAATACGGCGCTTTGGCTCCGGCCCGGCGACCCGGACGCGCACGAAGGCCTCGGCTTGCTCCTCAAGCAGCAAGGCAAGGCCGAGGAGGCGGATGCCCACCTGCGCGAGGCCGCCCGACTCCGGGGGCTTAACGATCCGCCCCCCCGCTGACCGTGATGGAATCCGGGTGGGCGCCGCCCAGGGGACGCTCGCCTGTCGTTAGTTTTGCCCATCGGCAACCGGCCGGATCGCCGCATTCATGCGGCAGGCGTCCGCCAGGGTAAAAAAGTGTTCCGCGCGGAGGCGATGCGCCCGCTCAAAAAGCCCTTTACAAAGATCCGCCTCCGTTCCACGTTCAGGTCAGGTCTAATATCAACACAACCGCACCATGAACACGCCGCCGCCATTGATTTCTTCCTATAACGCCCCCCAGCGCAGACGATCGATCATCACCGGGCTTTCGGGCAACGAAATGTACTGCCTCCACCTCAAGGGCCTCCGTCCGGGCGAGTTGGTCATCGGCAACAGCGTCTATTCCCTGGGCGTGATCGGCGGCATCGGCGCGACGCTCCAGGGCGCTTTCGGGGGCGAAGTCACGCAGGTGACCAATGTCATCAGCGAAGGGCGGCAGGCCTCGTTCGAACGGATGCTGGTCGAGGCCGAGCAGCGGGGCGGGGTCGGCATTACGGGCGTGACCAGCGAACTGACCCACTTTAGGGGAAATATCGAGTTTCTCTCCGTCGCCTCCGCCTTGCATGGCGCCGCCGACGCCCCGGAGCAGCTTGGCTTTTCATCCAGCGGCAATGGGCAGGAGTTGTACTGTCTCATGGACGCCGGTTATCAGCCGTTGAAATTTGTTTTTGGAAACGTCGCCTACTCAATCGGCCTGGGCGGCGGCATCCTGGGCGGACTCAAGAGCCTGGGACGCGGGGAAATTCGCGAATACAGCGATATCTTCAACGCGACGCGCCACTTGGCCCTGCAACGGATTGTCCGCGAGGCGCAAGCGGCCGGCGCCAACGCCGTGCTGGGCATCGAGACCCGCATCATGGGTTTCCAGGGCGTGCATGAGATGCTGATGCTGGGCACGGCGGCGCGCCATCCCGCGCTGCCCCCGGAATACAGCCGGGCGCCCGTCACCAGCGACCTGACCTGCGAGGAGATGTGGAACCTGGCCAACCTCGGTTACGCCCCGCTCAAGCTGGTGCTGGGCACCGCGGTCTATTCGCTCGGGCTAATCGGCGGCTTCAAAGCCATGCTCAAATCCTTCGTGCGCGGCGAAATCAGCGACCTGACCTCGCTGATTTATGAGGCGCGCGAGCACGCCCTCGGACTGATCCGGGCCGAAGCGGAAGCCCTGGGCGCCGACGACGTGGTCGGCATTCGCACGCACATCCACGAACTGGGCAGCCTCATTGAGTTCATGGCCATCGGCACCGCGGTCAAGCGCCTGCCGGGCATCAACACCCTCTCCCCGAACTTGCCCCCTCAAGCCATCATGAAAGATAAGGAAACCTGGATTAGCGGCACCGACCTCATGTCCGTCCAGGCTGGCAACGCGCAAGACCAATAACCGGATTTAATGGTAGGCGTCCCATTCCGGTTCGTTCTCAAAGACCCAGCGGTAATAATCCTTCTCGGCCAGTTGACCGGCGGCGGCTTCATCCACGACGACCGTGCAGTGGGGATGGAGCTGGAGGGCGGAAGCGGAGACCATGCTGGTGATAGGCCCCTCGACGGCCTGGGCGAGCACGGCGGCCTTGGCGGCGCCGGTCGCCAGCAGAACGCACCGGCGCGCCTCGATAATCGTGCCCACGCCCATGGTGACGGCCCTTCGCGGCATGCGGTCTTCGCCGCCAAAAAAACGGGCGTTTTGCTGCAGGGTGGTCGGGGTTAACGCCTTAACGCGGGTGCGGGAGTGGAGCGCGGAGAGCGGTTCGTTAAACCCGATATGGCCCGCCTGGCCGACGCCCAGCAGTTGGAAATCGATGCCGCCAAACCGGCGAATCAAGGCCTCGTAATGGCGGCAGGCCTCGTCGAGATTGTCCGCCATCCCGTTGGGCAGATGAGTATTCCGCTGGTCGATGTTCACATGGTTGAACAGATGGCGGTTCATGTAAAAACGGTAGGAGTTCGGGTCGGTCGGGGGCAGCCCGACATACTCGTCCAGGTTGAAAGTGCTGCACAGGGAAAAATCGAGTTTTTCTTCCTGGTGCATCCGTACGAGGTTGCGGTAAACCCGTTCCATGGTCGAGCCGGTGGCCAGGCCCAGAACAAGGTGCGGGTTGGCGCGCAGGTCGTGCGCGATGACGCGCGCCACCAGATGCGCGGCCATTTCTTGCGTGGGCTGAATGATAACTTCCATGCTTGTGTCGCGGGTTAGCGTTTTCACGCGCCGGCGCTGGCGGACCGCGGGATCCGCTTCCGGCGCTCCCCAGACCCATACCACGGCCCGGCAAGAGGGCAACCTTTTTTTGGGGCGGCCAATGCGTCCGGGGTCCCGGCGCGCCGCGTTTCCAGCGCCATTGACATCGGGCCGCCCGGGTCGCATCTTGGTTTTAGCGGCATGTCGTATCTTTTATGAAATCAAGCTTCGCACTGATTGGAGTTTTCTTGTTGGCGGCGCAGGCTGTGTTTGGGCAGGGCGCCGCGGTCATTATCAAACAGCGCGCCAAGGAATTGAACAATCAGAACAACGTCCGGCAAGGCATCGCCACGCCCGCCCCGGCGGTTCCCACCGGCGAGCCGGCGGCGCCCGGCGCGCCGGCCCGCCCGCTGACCCCCCAAGAGGTCGCCCTGGGTCGCATTCAATCCGATCTGACGGCCATGAAACCCGACGCCCCGGTCTCGACCCAGCAGCGGCAGCAACTCGCCAAAGACCTCCTGGCCGCCGTTCAGGGCGAGGCCAAGCCCTCGCCAACCGCCGCCAGCAAGCTGGCGCAGCAGTTGTCGGGAGTGCTTGGAGACAAACTCTTTGCCACGGTGACCATCAAGCGCCTGGTGCAGGACCTCAACACCGTGCTCAGTCCCTCCAAGGTCGCGCCCTCGCAATTGAAGGACGTGGTGGCGGATATTCAGGCCATCTTTCAGGCCAATAATGTCGATCGCAAGGACGCCGTCGCGGTCGCCAACGCCGCGCAGGCACTGGCCGAGGAGATCAAGAAAGCCGCCGCGCCGGCGCCCTAGCCTTGAGGTTCCATAGCTTTCAACAATGGACCGGTTGTTGGAGGCGCCAAAGCTCCGTTCGGAGCGCCCTGTTTGTAGGAACGCGGCCCTGCCTTGTTAGATGCAAGCTCCGCTAGGAGCGGCCTGACCTCCGGGATCGACGTTCAAGTCTTGCAGGCCGCTCCTAACGGAGCTTGGTTCGTTTTGCGCACCCCTACTACAAACAGGACGCTCCTAACGGAGCTATCGCACCCGACCCAAAGTGTGAAATATCCAGGCTGGCGTCTCTTAAACAGGGGCATATGTTCTTGCGCGCGCTAACCCTCGCGCGGCTCGACGCCCTGTTCCGCCGCGCGTTGGCGTTTAATAAACAGCCGCAAGGCGATCCAGGCGACGAGAGAGACGGCGACGGCGAGGCCGATGAGCCCCGCGCTTTTCTTGAACGAACCGCCGATGACGCCGGCGCCGATGAGGGTGCAGGGAATCGCCTCCGGCAATTGACCGATCAACGTGCCGATCAGGAATTGGCGATGGCGAAGGGGCAACAAACCGCAGGCCAGGTTCACTAACAATCCGGGCACCGGCAGTTGCCGGGCCAGAATGACGCCGACCACGCCTTCCTCCCGGACCAGGTCGCGCAACCTCCGCCCCCGGTGGGCGAGCGCGCGCAGCGCCCAGTCATGGCCGACAAATCGAGCCGCCAGGAAGAGCGCGTAGTTGCCCAGGACCGTGCCGAGTTGCGCCCAGAGCAGGCCCGACCAGAAGCCCAAAGCCATTCCCGCGAGGACGCAGAAGAGCAAACGGGGAAAACCCAGCGCCACGAGCGCGGCGACGCCCAGAGTCAAGACCAACGGCGCCATCAGACCCATGCCGCGCAGGCGGTCGCTGGCCTCGCGCAACCGCCCCAGGTAATCGCCGAATGGCGAAAACGAGGCGATTCCCAGCAGCACCGCGACCACCGCGGCCAGAATCGCCAGCCTGCGCCACGGCGGCTTCGATTCCGCGCTCACTGGGGCGTCGGGAGTTCTTTGCGGTAACTCACGCCCATGTGGTCGAAGCGCTGAAATTGCGTTTGCAGGCGGCGCGTGAAGTCGCCGTAGTCGCGGCCGGTCTTGGGCGACCAAGTGATCTCGGCGATGGCGGAGAGGCGCGGGTAGATCATGTATTGGGCGCGCGTGAAGGAGGCAATAAACTCAGTCCACAGGTTGCCTTGGGCGCCGAGGATATGGGGAGCGAATTGGGGGTCGAGGCCGGCGGGCACGGGGTCAAGGCTATAGACTTTGTCGAGAGGGAGAAAGCCGCCGATGGCCTTGGGTTCCGCGGCATGGTTGGTGGATTGGTAATAATCAAAATAACAATTGCCGGTGGGAGACATTACGACGTCGTGGCCGTCGGTAGCCGCTTCGACGGCGCCGCCGATCCAGTCCATCACCGCGGCGTTCTTGGCCAGGCCGCCTTCGCGGATCTCGCTCCAGCCGATGAGATTGCGGCCCTTGGAGTTGATGAACTTTTCGATGCGGCGAACGAAATAGCTTTGGAGTTCCTTTTCGGTGTCGAGCTTCTCCGCGGCCTTCCGCGCCTTGCACTTGCGACATTCTTGCCAGTTCTTCTTGGGGACCTCATCCCCGCCAATGTGGATGTATTTACCGGGGAAAAGGTCGATCACCTCGCCCAGGATGTTCTGGAGGAACTCGAAGGTCCGGTCGTTGCCGGCGCAATAGACGCCGGCCATGACCCCGCCGTTGACATCAGTGGTGTAGGGCCCGCCCGAGCAACTGAATTCGGGATAGGCGGCCAGGGCGGCGCACGAGTGGCCCGGCATTTCAATTTCGGGCACGATGGTAATGTGACGCGCGGCGGCGTAGGCCACGACTTCCCGGATGTCCGCCTGAGTATAGTAGCCGCCATAACGGCCGTCGGGGCCGTAGGCGCCGCTGCTCTTGGGATCGAGGTCGAAGCCAATGGATTTGCGCCAGGCGCTTATCCCGGTCAAGAGCGGGTAATGCTTGATCTCAATGCGCCAGCCCTGATCATCGACCAGGTGCCAGTGGAAAGTGTTGAGCTTTTGGGCGGCCATCGAGTCCAGAAGCTGTTCGACTTGATCCTTGGTGTAAAAATGGCGCGCCACGTCGAGCATGAAGCCGCGCCATTTGAATCGGGGTTGGTCCTCGATCCGCGCGCAAGGCGCAGTCCATTGCACCCCCGAAGCAGGCGTGGACGCATAGACCTGAGGCGGCAGAAGTTGGAAGAAAGTCTGGAGGCCGTAAAATAACCCGGCCTCCGTGGGAGCGCGGACGGTAACGGAATCCTTGGTTACGATTAGTTCGTATCCTTCCTCGCCCAAAGAGGCTTTTGCGTTGAGGGTCGTGAGGAGGATGTTGCCCTTGACGGAATCCGAAGGGGCGCCGAGTTTGATCTGGTAGCCCGTCGCCGGCCAGAGCCGATCCGCCAGGTATTGGGCGGTGTCATGGGAGGCCGCGTCGGCCAGAATACGCGTTTTTGCCCGCAACCGGAAGCTGCCGGGCTGGAACTCGATCTTGGCGGGCAAAGGCAGCAGCGCGGGGAGATCGGCCGCCGCGCCCGGCGCGTTGAACTCAATCATGGAGAAAAGGATCGCCGCGCCGGCGCACGAGACGAGGATCCGATCAGTTATTTTGTTCATGACGCTGCGATTATATAGAACCCTGGCCTTAAAGAGCAATGGATTCCTCCGCGGACCCGTTTCAACGCGCTGCGGAAACGCTCCCCCGCGATCCGAAACTCGTTTGGCGTTGCCATGCGGCCCCGGCTGGAGTATAGGAGCGGCATGAAGCTGGGGCGAAAAAATCGACGAGGGGCGGCCGCGGGCGCCTCCCTGATCGAGCTGCTTTGCGTGGTCGCCCTGATCCTCATCCTCACCACAATGTACTGGTCGGCCTCCACGCCCAGCCGCCACGAGCAGCGCCAAATGGCGTGCCGGGAAAACCTGGCCCGGATCTACATGGCCCTTACTATTTACGCCAACGCCCAGGGCGGCAAATTCCCGAATCTGCCGGGCGCGCGGACCTCGGAGGAGCCGCTCGATTTGCTGATCCCCCGATACACCGTCGAGACCGCCAGCTTTATCTGTCCCGGCAGCAAGGACCCGCCGCTGCCGGCCGGCGAGTCGTTTCGGACCCGGAAGATCAGCTATGCCTATTACATGGGCCGGCGCGCCGCCGAGGGAGGCGAGGTCTTGATGACCGATTGGCAGATTGACGCCCTGCCCAAGCCGGCCGGACAACCGCTCTTTTCCACCACCGGCCGTCCGCCGGGGAACAACCATGGAAAATACGGCGGCAACTTGCTCTTTTGCGATGGGCGCGTCGCATCGAGTCCCGGCCCGGCGCCCGGTTCGTTGATGCTCACCCAAGGTCTGGCGCTGCTCAACCCGAAGTGACCTATGAAACTGCAATGTTCTTGCGGCGCGAAATATGAGCTGGAGGTGACGCCCGCGATGGCTCAAGAGCCGGTGCGGTTCGTTTGTCCGGCGTGCGGGGCCGATGCTTCCGCCTTCGTCAACGAATTGGTTCGGCGCGAGTTGGGATTGGACGCCGCCGGTCCCGCGGCGGCCGCGCCGCTCTCCAATTCACCCGCGGCGACTCCGATCGCCCCGGTCGCTCGCCCCACCGCGCGCATGGTTACCCATACTCCTCCGCCGGCGGTCGCCGCGCCCGCGCCCGCGGCGCCCGTTTGTTCCAAGCATCCCGGCCAGCTCGCCGTCGAGAACTGCCGCGTCTGCTCCCGGCCAATCTGTCCGCAGTGCATGCGGCTGTTTGGTTACGTCTGCTCGCCCCTCTGCAAAGCCAAAGCGGAAGCCAAAGGCATCCTGGTCCCGGCGTATGCCGGGATGACGGCTCGGGTTGAGGCGCGGCATTGGCGCAAGGTCGCGCGGGTAAGTTGGGCGATATCGTTGGTGGTTCTGGCGGTGTTGGGCGCCTGGTTCTGGTATGCCTGGTTTGGCTCCCGGCCTCGCGCGCAATTCGCGATTCGTTTCCCCGAAGCCGCATATTCCGGCCGCTCGGTCTTAATGGGTAATGACCAGATCGTATTCCTGCACGGGGGCCAGCTCGCGCGTTGCGACATGCGAACGAAAAAGCAGGCGTGGTCGGCGCAATTGATCGACGACAAAGAGATCGATGCGATGGTCGCGGCCCAAATCAAGGAAATGCAGGCCGCCGCCGAGCGCGCGCTCCAAACCGACCCGGACCGGCGCATTCGCGCGCCATCGCCGGACCGCTTGAAAACGCAGCTAGAACGGGCCGCCGCCGCCGCTCTCGAACTACGCGCGCAGGGTCATAATATCTGGGTGGCGTCTCCCGGGAAAATCTCCCGCTACGATTGGGAAACCGGCAAGAAGGTCAAGGAACTCGCCGCGCCGGGCGGCTTGATTCCGCAAGGGAATGAACTGCTGGCGCTGGAGGCGGTCGCGCCGGGGCAGGCCCGCGTCACTCGCATCGATTTAGACACCGGCGATTTGAAGACGGAGATCGTCGGCGGGCCAAACCCGGGCGCGGGCGAACCGTCCGCCGCGGCGGGCTCTGTTTCCAAGTCCTTGACCGCCTCGAGCGGGCGGGGAAAGGAATTGGCGGGATTGCCCGTCGGCGTCCCGGGACGCGACGCTGGCAAGGCGATGGACCCTTCGAAGGTGGCCCAACAGGCGCAACGTCTTTCCCTGCCCGCGCGCCTCGCGCTTCCAGTGACCCTGGCCAACAGCCAATCCCAGGAGCGCGCCCTGGCGGAGATGTCGGACGCCGCCCCCAACCAGCCCGCGCGTCGCGACCCACCCGAGTCCGCCGAGACGGTATCTTTGGTTCCGACGCGGGACGGGTTCCTCCGGTTTGCGGTGCGATTGGTGGAGCGCAAGATGGTCACCCACAGCGCCATGAAGGCCGCGCCCGCCACCTCGGTCCTCAATGGGGAGATCACCGCCGACAAGAGCGCCGATCTGGCCAATGAGATGCTCAACGACATGCAGCGCGCCCGCGGCGGCGACGTGGTGGAGGAGGACGAAAGCCGTTACCAGGCGCAAGTCCTCCCCTTGGCGGGAGGCGAGGGATGGACCGGTGAGATGATCGGTCCGCCCGTCCTGTTTCCGCTCCAAACCGTGGTGGTGGCAGCCGCCAACAAATCCCTGGTGGTTCTGGACAAGTCCGCCCGCAAGCTCTGGGAAGGGACGTTGAATTACAAGCTGAACGCGGGGGCGGGCGCCTGGAGCGACGAGAATTCCGTGGTAGGCCAGGGGCCGTGCGTCGAACACAAGGGCGGTCTCTACGTCTTCGACCAAGGCGTGCTTACCGTGTTTGACCTGGCGACGGGCAAGGTGCGATGGAGCCTGCCCTCGGTGGGCATCACCGGGCTGTTTTTTGACGACCAGGATATGCTTTATGTGAACTCGACGACTGCCGGGTTGGACGCCATCAAGTATTCGCGACAGATCGACATCTCCAATAATCCAAAGAACGTCGCTCTGAAGATCGACTCCCGGACCGGAAAGATCCTGTGGAATGTCCATCCGGGCGGCCTGATTAGCTACGTATCGGGCAAGTTCATCTATACTGTCCATTCCTTTACGCCCGAGGAGGAAGACCCGGACGGCCCGCCGCCGGTCGTGACCGGCTTCGAACCCCAGGCGCACCTCTCGATTAAACGGTTGGATCCGGGGACCGGGCGGCAACTCTGGGAGCATTTTGAGGAACGCTCTCCGCTGGATGTCCGTTTCGACCACAATATCATCCATCTCGTCTTCAGAAAGGAAGTTGAGGTGCTCAAGTTCTTAACGCTTTAGTATGTCCAAAAAGCAACACCAGCCGTACCAGGCAAAAAGGCGCGAGGCGAAGCCGCGACTGAAGCGGAAAGTTTATGAAAAGGAGCTCGCCCGGCTCCAGATCGAGCTCGTGAAACTCCAGGAGTGGATCAAGGAGAAGAAACTCAAGGTGGTGGTTCTGTTCGAGGGGCGCGATGCGGCGGGCAAGGGGGGTGTTATCAAGCGGATCACCGAAGGCTTGAACCCGCGCGTCTGCCGGGTAGTGGCCCTGGCGGCGCCGACCGAACGGGAACAAACTCAATGGTATTTTCAACGCTACGCGCCCCATCTTCCGGCCGGGGGCGAGATGGTGCTCTTCGACCGAAGCTGGTACAATCGGGCCGGCGTCGAGCGGGTGATGGGGTTTTGCACCGCCGCGGAGGTGGAGGAGTTTTTCCACTCCTGTCCGGAATTCGAGCGCATGCTCATCCGTTCGGGAATCGTGTTGATCAAGTACTGGTTTTCGGTGAGCGACGCGGAGCAGGAGCGCCGGTTTCAGGAGCGGATCAGCGACCCCACCAAGCGATGGAAGCTCAGCGCCATGGACCTGGAGTCGCGCAGCCGCTGGGTGGAGTATTCGCGCGCCAAGGACGAGATGTTCGCCCAAACGCATATCAAACAGGCGCCGTGGTACGTGGTGAATGCGGACGACAAACGCCGAGCCCGCCTGAATTGCATCCATCACCTCTTAAGCAGCATCCCTTACCAGGATTTAACCCCTCAGCCCATCACCCTCCCGCCGCTGGCGGGCAAGAGCGCCTACGTCCGCCCGCCCATCACCGATCAGACCTTCGTTCCGGAGAAATACTGAGATCATCACACCGGACTTGCTTGCCCGATGGGATGGTCGATACTGTCCGGATGAAATCCGACCCAAGCCCATCCTGGACGGCGGAGAAAATCCTGGCCTTAGCGCGGGGTTACCAGGAAGCCGCCGTGCTGGCGGCCCTATTCGCCATCAACATGCTCGTGGCCACCCCAGGAGGCGGCACCTTTACCTTCGGCGAACTGCGCGAAGACCTGGAGAGCGCGGGTTTCGTTCAGGCGGAGGTGGCGCGTCAGGATGAGGGGATGAATTCAATTGTCCTTGCGCGCAAGACGGAATAATGGGGGACCAGGGGGTGGGAATGAATCATGCGGGTGACAGCGGGGCGGCGCCACTGGAAAGGAATTCGCGAGCTTTGCGGAGGCGGTTCCGCGAGTGGCCCGGCGCGGTTTTCGCCCTGGTCTTCCTCTGGCGGACGGTCCTCTTGGCCGGCTTCAGTCTGCCGCCGCCTTCAAACGATTCCTTTTTTTACGATGGCCCGGTGGTCAACTGGCTCTTGCAGGGTCGTTACGCCAATCCGGCGCTGGCAGCGGCGCTCCCGATCTCGGGCGCGGAAATGTTTTGCGCCTATCCGCCCCTCTACCAAACCGTGCTGTGGGCCTGGATGTCGCTCTTTGGCGCTTCGGTCATCGCCGCGATGGCATTGCACCTGGTATTGTTCGGCCTCTACCTGTTCGTCTTGCTGGCCATCCTGCGCCGGTTGAAGCTGCCGATTTGGGTCATCCATGTTGCCGGGCTGTTCCTCCTGGCGATCACCTTCGACGACCGTCCCGATAGCCTGGCGCATCTCTTCGGCGTCGCCGCGGTGTACGCCTGGATTCGCTCGCGTCCCTCGCTGGTACCGGCCGCGGGTTCGAGTCCGGCGGGATGGGCTTGGGTCATGGCGGTCCTGGGCATCTTGACCCTGGCCACAAGCATCCAGATCGGCGCGATCTATGGTCTCCTGCTCGGGGTCGGCGCGCTGGCGGCCCGCCTGGTTGGAGGGGATCCGATCCGCATGGCCCCGATGGCGATGCTGGGCGCCGTCCCCGCGGGGTTGGTCGCGCTCGTCGCGCTGGCGTTCCCTCGCGTTTGGGCGGGGTTTCTCGAACACGCGCGGCAGACCCCGTCGCTGACGGGGTGGCGCCATCTCCTGCCCTCCGAAGTCTTGAAGATCGCGCGCACGGTGCCCGGCATCCTGGCGGTCGCCGCGCTCTTGCCGGCGACTCTGGGAGCGATGCTGGCTCGCCGTCAGGGAGGGCGGGAGCGATCCCCGTCCCTTTCCGCTGCCGATCTGGAATTCAGCCCGGACCTCCCGCCGGAGGCGCGACGGTTGGCGCTGGTCACGGCGGTCTGTCTCCCGGCCCCGCTGGCGATCACCGCTGCGGCGCTCTTTCTGCTAACTCCGAACTCCGTGCTCTTTGCGGCGCCGCTTCAGCCCCTTATCGTAGCGACATTCCTGGGTCTGACGGCCGCGCTCCGTCCGAACCGGCGACCGACCCGATGGCGCCTGGGGATATTCTTGGGACTCGCAGGGCTGGCAGCCATCCGGGCTGCGGGCTTGACGACTTGGGGCGCGGCCTGCGCCGTGAAGGATGGCTACCGGACCTCCATCGAACGCGTGGAAACAGAATTGCGGCAGCGCCCGCCCGGCGACACCGTGGTCCTCTCTTCCGCCTACCTCTACCAGGCCGCGCGGCATAGAGATCTCAAGTGGATTCACTCCGACTGGATGGCGCCGGCCGACCGGCATCGCTCCAGCATGGATTGGGAAGGTCTAGTGACCCTCAAACCAGCCCGGATCATCCTGACCCAGTTCGATTACTACCGCCGCTACCAGGCGCTCCTGGACCAACTCAAGACGCGCGCCGACTTGGCGCGGTTCACGGTCGTCAACACGGCCAGGCTCGCCGCGCCAGACTCCATTCCGTCTCTCCAAAAAGTCCTCCAGCATGTATCCTGGGCGCCGGTGGTCGTCAGCATCGATTGGAAGTAAGTTTGTAACTTTCGCGACCTCGGTCGCGTATTACTCTCGGAATGATGATGAGAAGAGCGATGATGTTTTTCGGGCTGGCGCTGCCGGCCTTGGTTGCGTGCCGCGCGGGTATGGCCGAGGAAATGGCGGCGGCCAATCGGTGGATTCCCGAGGAGGCGCCGGTGGTCTTCGAGGCCGCGGAACCGATGGCCCTCCTGGGACCGCTGCTCGACGAGGAACTGGGCAAGACCATCACGGCCCTGACGACCAACGGTCCGACGAACCTGAAGCTGCAGCAACTGCAAGGGATTGTCGCCTACCTGGAGTTGCAGCTCCAAACCAATTGGCGGACCGCGCTTAAGCGGTTGATGGGCAGGAGCGTGACGTTCGCCCTGGGACCGGGCGGGGAGACCTTGCTCTGCGCGGACGGCCAGGACGAGAAGATGCTCCAGACGCTGCACGAGACGGCGCGCCATTTCGCGGCGGCCGAGGCGATGAAACAGCAGCATCCGGAACGGGTGACGTCCAAGGAGTACCGGGGCGCGACCGCCTGGACGCTGGCGGAGAATGAGGCGCACGCGATCCTGGGGACGCGCTTGCTCTTGTCCAATCGCCGGGAGGCGCTCGACCGAGTACTCGACCTGCGTTCGGAGCCCAATGGCAAAGACATCGGCTCCTCAAGCGCTTACAAGGCCGCCCGCGAGGCGGTGGGAACGGATGCGGCCGCCTGGCTGTATGTGAACATGCAAAGGGCGCCTCAGGCGCCCGACATCAAGGCGGCCTTGTCGCGCGAAGGCAATCCCATGCTCACCTTGTTGCTCGCCGACGCCCAGGAAGCCTTGCGCGCCGCGAACTGGCTCGCGGTCGGCGTCTATGTCCGCGACGGCAAACTCGTGCTGAAGACATATACCGATGGCGAAGCCCCGGCGTCCTCCAAGGCGGCTGCTTTTGCCACCCCTCGCGAGGCCGCGGATGGGTTGCTACCCAACCTGGCCGTCCCCGGTTGCATCGCCAGCGCCAGTGTTTTTCGCGACTTGCGGACCTTCTACGCCTCCAAAGACGACCTGTTCCCCGAGCGCACCTCGGGGTTGGTTTTCTTCGAAAATATGATGGGTATTTTCTTCAGCGGCATCGAGTTGACCGACGGAGTGCTCGGCCAGACGCGGCCCGAGATACGCTTGGTTGTGGCCTCGCAGCGCTACGACCCGGCCATCGGCGCGCCGGCGGTGCGTATGCCCGGCTACGCGGCCGTCCTGCGACTCCGCAACCCGCAAAAATTCGGGCTCGTGGTCGAGGAAGCCTGGCAGAAGGCCCTGGGGCTGATCAACTTTACGCGGGGCCAAAAGGCCGAACCGGGCCTGATCATTGACCGCGCAACCCATGGGGACGTTAAGTTCACCTATGCTTACTACCGGCCCGCGGACGAGAAGGACAAGATGCCGGTGGCCGAGCGCTTCAATTATCGTCCCTCGCTGGCGTTGTCGGGCGAATACCTCATCTTAAGCTCGACCGATGAACTGGCGAAAGACCTCATCGACGCCCTCAAGAAAGAAACCGCCGGCTCGCCGCCGCCCTCCAAAGGGGCGCATACGGTCTTGGAGGTCCACGGCGCCGAATTGCGCGCGATATTGCTCCAGAACCGCGAATCCATCATCCGGAAGAACATGGTCGAGAAAGGCAACCCGCGCGAGCAGGCGGAGAGCGACGTCAGCGGCTTGCTCACTTTGATTGATTGCCTCGACCGCGGGACGCTGAGCCTGGCGCGCGAAGCCGGGCGTCCGCGGGCGACGCTCGAACTCAAGTTAAAGGCGCCTTCAAAGCTGCCTTAGGTCTCGTGAACGAAACCGTTGAGATTCCTGGCTCGGCCGCTACGCGCTCAGACATGCGCCCCATGTCCTGCCCCATCGCCCGCGCGGCCGCCATCAATGGCGCCGGCGAACCGGTCGTAGTTCCAGCGCCTGGCGACACCCCAAACGGCAGGCGGACTGGCGAAGCCTTGGGGGCGCGCGGCGTTCCCGCGCTTTTTGCGATCGTTGCCGGGCCATCCGCGACCGAGGTCTCGGAATCCGACCCGGCGTGGGCTTGGGCGCCCTACGCCCCAAGCGCGGCGCGTCCGTGGAACCTCCACCGAGCCGCTCACCTTTGCCGACGGGCCGGGTTTGGGGCCGATTGGGGACGCCTCCAGGAGGCGCTGGCCGCCGGGCCGCAGGCGTCCGTGTCGAAGTTCCTCAACGGCGGAGCCGAGGCTACGACGTTCAACGAGGTTTATGACGGCTATGAAACGGCGTCCGCCGAGACGGCGGGGGGGCTTTGCGCCTGGTGGTTGCGGCGGATGATCGAAACACCCCATCCCCTGCTGGAGCGAATGACGCTGTTTTGGCACGGCTACTTTGGCGTAAGCCAGGCGCGGATTGGGAACCCGGAGTTGATGTGCCGTTACCTGCATCGGCTGCGCCAACACGCCTTGGGCCGCTTTGACCTCCTGCTGGAGATGGCGGTCGAAGACCCGGCCATGCTCCTGGCCTTGAACGCCCGGGTCAGCCGAAAGGCGCGGCCGGACGCCAATTTCTCCAGGGCGCTGCTCGAAGAATTCACCCTGGGCGCGGGACGCTTTTCGGAGGCGGACGTCCGAGCGACCGCCCGCGCTCTGACCGGCTGGCGCGTCAGCCAATGGGAGGCCGGCTACAATCCGGACGAACACGACGCTGAGCCCAAGACGCTGCTGGGCCAGACCGGCAACTGGGGGAGGAAAGACGTCCTCCGCATCCTGCTCAAACAACCGGAGACGGCGCGCCGCGTGGCGGCCGAAGTCTGCCGCTGCCTGATCGCCGAGAGCGACCCGCCGCCGGAGAGCGTGATGGCGCAGTTGGCGGTCGATTTTGCCAAGGATTACAACCTCTCGCGATTGGTGGAAACGGTGTTGCGCTCGAACCTGTTCTTCTCTGCGGTGGGGCGGAAGATCAAGAGCCCGATCGAATTTGCCCTGGGGATTATCCAGGCTTTCGAAGGCGGCGCTCCCACGCTTCGCCTGGCGTCGGACCTTGCCGCGCTGGGACAGGATCTGCTTGAACCGCCCACCGTCAAGGGCTGGGCCGGGGGACGGAATTGGATCGATCGATTCACGGTTTTGGGTCGGGCAAGGCTCGCCCAACAATTGCTGGCCGGCTCTGGCGCCTACGCCGGGAAGTTGGATCCCGAGGCGACGGCGGTGAAGCACGGCCAGGGCTCGGCGGAAGCGTCGCCCGCCTTTTTGTTCAGCTTGCTGGCGCAGGAGAACGTGTCGAAAGCCGCGCAATCGACCTTGTTCGCGAGCCTGCCCTCCTCGGGTTCGCCCGCGGAGCGGCTCCGGCGGTTGGCCGCCTTGATCGCCACGCTGCCCGAGTTCAACCTCGCTTGAGCTAAGGAACCACCATGCCAACGACACGACCTTCCCGGCGCGACTTCCTTAAGGGCGCGATCTGCGCCTCGACGATGCTGGGCTGCGGGGGAGCGCCGGGACTTTTCGAGCGCGCGGCTGCGGCGGCGGGCGCCCGCGCGGGAGATCGCGGTACGGCGCTGGTCGTGATCCAACTCTCCGGCGGCAATGACGGACTCAACGCCGTTGTGCCGTACGAGGACGACGCCTACCACCGCAACCGCCCGACGCTCCGCCTGGGCGCCGATCGCCTCCATAAGCTCGATGCGGGCCTGGGGCTGCATCCCGAAATGCCGGCCTTTGCCCGGCTCTACCACGAAGGGCGTTTGAGCATTGTCCAGGGCGTGGGCTATCCCGAGGCGAAGCGCGACCACGGACCATCGATGCGAGATTGGCAAACGGCGCTGCCCGGCGAAGCGCTGGCTCAGACCGGCTGGATCGGCCGCGCCGCCGACCTTGCCCGCGCCGCCGGCGCGACCGACCTCCCGTGCGTCTTCGCGGGCTCGATTCCGCCGCCGTTCGGAATCCGGGCGGAGAAAGTCGTGGTCTCGTCGATCCCGTCGCTCGAGCAATGGTTGCCGCTGCCGGATTGGCAGATCGCCGGCGAGCCGGAACGGCGCCCGCGGGCGCCTGAGGCCGGGCCATCCGAAACGTCGCAAAATCCCCTGCTTGAATTCTTGCGCGAGTCCGCTTCGAACGCTTGCGCGGCCCGGGAGCGCATCGAGAAGAGCCTGCGCGCGCCGGCGCCGAACTACCCGTCCTATCTCTTGGCTGAGTCCTTGAAATCGGTGGCGCGGCTGATCCGGGCGGATTTGGGGATTCGATTCTATTTCACCGAGCTCGGGGGCGGGGAGATCGGCGGTTTTGATTCGCACGCGGGCCAAGCGCTCAACCACGGCGCCTTGTTGCGGGAGTTGTCGGAGTCCGTGGCCGCGTTTGTCGATGATCTCCAGCGCGACCATCTGCTCGACTCGGCGCTGGTGATGACGTTTTCGGAATTCGGCCGGACCTTGTCGGAAAACGGGCGGCGCGGCACCGATCACGGCGATGCGGCGCCGGTCTTCCTGGCGGGCGGACGCCTTGCGCCGGGTATGGTGGGAAAACATCCGAGCCTTGCGGACCTGGATAAGGACGCGCCAAAATTCCACACGGACTTTCGCCGGCTCTATGCCACCGTGCTGGACCATTGGCTGGGACTGGATAGCCGCAAGATCCTGGGAGATGGCTTCGCTCCGCTGGAAGGGATGATACGACGATGAGTTTTCCCTGCTCTTCCCATCCGCGGAACCAGTCGGTAATGGGACAGGAGCAGTCGGGCGGCAGGTGTTCGCCATCGCTCTCATTACTTGGTCCAACGGGTTGTTTCCCTCGGCGTTTGATGATCCTGGCGCTCGCGGTGGCGGGGTTGGCGGCCAACCTGAACGCGGGGTCAGCGGAGCCAACCATCCAGCCGAACCCAGGTGGGGAGGCCGAGGCAACGAATGAGCCGCGCTACTTGATCTTTTGGCGCGCGCCCGAACAGGCGAAAGAACTGGTTCGGCAGCTTGGCAACACAGGCGACGGCCGCTCCCGCCTGCTGGGCTTCGGCTTGCCCCTCTCGGCCTTTGACGAAGAGAAACAGTTGCCCGCGCGTATCCGCGCGGCCTTCGCCGCCGCGCGGGCCCACGACTTGGCCGTCATGCTGGCCTTCGACTTCCACATTGCCTGGCGCAGCCGACCCGATCTGTGGAATTGGTTCGACACGAACCACGCGGGTTACCACGCCGCAAACCGCGGGAATGTGGAGTGGTTTGGTTGGGATGGCCCGCCGGCCAAAACGCGTTATCTCAACTGGGGCGCGGCCGAGCGTATGGCCCCGCCGCCTTGCTTCACGAGCGCCACTTACCGCTCAGAAGTCAGGCGCCTGGTTCGGGACGTGATCGCGCCGCCGCTCAAGGAAGAGTTGGCGGCCCTCGAGCGCGAGGGCAAGGGACGTCTCTTCGCCGGGGTGCTCGTGGGCGCGGAGCCGGACATCGAAGACTGGTCGAACCCGGAGCCGCAGACCGCGAAGCTGATGGCGGAGGACGGCGCGCCCCGCGGCCGACTTGGCTACCGGGCGCTGCTGGACCGGGGTTACACGCGCGACAAACCGCCGGCGGACGTGCGCGAGGCGCTGGCCGAGGTGGTCCAGGAAACAGTCGCTTTCTGGTGCCGCCAGTTTGCCGAAGCGGGCGTATCGCGGGAAAGACTCTACCCTCATGTCGTTGCGCAGGCGCCGGAGATGTCTAGCGCGCCGATCAGCGCGGCGTTCAACTCCTGGTCGCGGCCGGGTTGGTCGACCTACCCGGCCGGACTGCTGACCGGCGGCTTCGGCGCGCTTTACAGCGAGCTTCAAAAGCGCGGCAACCCGCCTTGGGCCGGGGTCGAGGCCAACGCCGGCTGTCCGGGTGGGGTGGTGGACTGGGAGACCTACCTCGGCTGGCACTACAACCACGGGGCGGTCCTGGTGGCGATCAACACCGGCGCGACCGGCAAAGAACTGCCCGCCATGCTGGAAAAGAGCGCCTTTGGTCAGGAGGCGCTGGCCGCCTACCACAGATTTCTGGCGGGGGATGCCTTGCGGGAAAAGCCAGTCACCGACTTCCCGCAGACGCGCCTGCGGCGCAAGATGGATGCGGTGCAGGCGGGATTTAAGGTTTGGCAAGCGGCGGGCCGCGACCCGGGGCCGATCGGCCATTACGTCGAGGAGCAAATGGGACCGCTCCTGCAAGCCGGCAAACTGAACGAGGCCGAGGCCGTGCTCGAGGAGGCGCTGCGGCGCCTGGCCGCGCCGGCGGCGTCGGCGGGCGCGCCTGCCACGAGGAACTGAAGCGCGGGCGTGGTCGAAGGTTCGGCGAAGCCAACCGCCGCTGAGTACGGAAATGGAGCCGAATCGAACCGCTGGCTCCGCTCCGCCGCCTGCTGGGGTTATTTTCCCGAACCCGCGATCGATCATGGAACGGACCGGATGAGGTCATGGCTCTGACTTGTCGGCGGAAACCAATCGTTCGTAGGATGGATGCTCTCGAGATAAGCGATGGCTTGGGCGATCTTCCTATCCACCTCCTCTGGATTACGCTCCGGGCACGCGGGATTGAGACGACCATTCCTTTTGCGATACTCGCGGACTTTAACCAGGAGGTTGTAGTGAGACCATTCAATAAGTCCCGGGTGATTCAGGCTCATTTCCGCAAGGGCCGCTCCGCAGAAGTCCATCTCCAAGTCGAGGACGGGCGCCAGCTCCCACTTCACCGGTTTGTCTAGGCTTCCAAGGCCAATCAAGGCGGAGAAGCAGCCGTCGCTTGCCGCGCGAACGGCGGCGCGTCTATTCGCGTAACCGATGCCCAGCCAGAAAGCGATCCCCGTGATACTGGCTAAGGCGAGAAGAACTAGCGACAAGCGGATCGCTTTACTCCAGCGGAGATTGCCGATGAGCACTTTCATAGGGATTAAATGCCGTTCTATCCGCAGTCAGACCGGTCGCCGTGTCGGAGACGGCAGGGGAATTGGGTAACCGCGCCACGAGTAAAAGGATCGCTGGGTTCATCACCCGACAAGTCGCTCGCCGAAACCGCGACCTGAATTTCCGAGCCATAACCCAAATGTAGTCGCAAGCGGAGGACTGGGCAAGGAGCTGGATATTCGACAACGGGCGGTGAACGGGGCGGTCCTTAAACGACGACTTAACGTCTTTTCCCATTTCTCATTGCTCGCGGTAGGACCCTTTTCCCTTGCGGATTGCGACCTATCTCCTAAAGTCGAAGCGTTCTCAAGTCAGAGTCCGTCCTTGGCGGCGGGTCTGTTGGATAATCGGAAAGGCAATGGGGAAGCTACGCGACAACGCGACGTCGTCGGAAGAGCAGGCGGTGTGGTTCACCACCACGCGCTGGAGTATCGTCCTCAATGCCCAAGACCCCGCGTCTCCCCACGCCAGCGAAGCGCTGGAGAAACTGTGCCGCGCTTACTGGTACCCGCTCTACGCGTTCGTCCGGCGTCAGGGCCACGACGAGGCAACGGCGAAAGATCTGACCCAGGGTTTTTTCGCCAAACTCCTTGAGAAGAATTACCTGTCCGGTGTTCACCCCGATAAGGGGAGGTTTCGCACTTTTCTCCTGGTAGCCGTTCGCCATTTCATTTCCGACGAAGGGGACAAAGCGCGCGCCCTCAAGCGAGGCGGCGGCCAGCCCGTCATCTCCCTGGACGAGACCGTGGGGGAGGATCGCTACCGGCAGGAACCGGTCGAGAGCATGGACGCGGAGAAGCTCTATGAGCGGCGCTGGGCGCTGACCTTGCTGGAACAGGCCAGGGAGCGGCTGAAAGAGGATTACCGCGCGGCGGGCAAAGCCGAACTCTACGAGCGGTTGCAACCCTTCGAGTCTGGAGGAAGCGACGCTCCGGCCTACGCGGACGTAGCGCCCGCGCTCGGACTTTCCGAGGGCGGCCTGCGCGCGGCTGTCCACCGGATGCGCCAGCGCTACCGGGAACTGGTGCGCGAAGAAGTGGCGCAGACCGTGAACAGCCCCGCCGAGGTGGATGAGGAAATCCGTTACCTGATCCGCGTGGTGAGCTCGTGACCCGGTTTTCTCGAGATTTCCTGAAACGTCTGGTTTGAGTTCCCTCTTTACCTGGTGAAAGGCCCGTCGTGGACGGGGCTGCCAATGCGAAATCGACGAACATGTCCGGAGTGCGGGGCGCCGCTGCCCGAAGACCTCGGCCGGGGACCGTGCCCTGTGTGCGTTCTCCAGGGCGCGCTGGCCCTTTCCGTCGGCGATGCCGTCGAGGTTGTCGCCGAGCAACTCGGCGACAACCTTGGCCCCTATAAGCTCGTCAAGCGGCTCGGCGAGGGTGGTTTCGGCATCGTGTACCTGGCGGAGCAGACTGAGCCGCTGCGCCGCCGCGTCGCGCTCAAGGTGATCAAGCCGGGGATGGACAGCCGGCAGGTCATCGCCCGGTTCGAGGCCGAGCGCCACGCGCTGGCGCGGATGGACCATCCCGGCATCGCCAGGGTATTCGAGGCGGGCGCGACGGCCGCCGGCCGGCCGTACTTTGTCATGGAGTTGGTGGAGGGCCCGAGGATTACCGATTACTGCCAGCAGCGCGATTTGTCCACGCCAGCGCGGCTCGATTTGATCATCGAGGTCTGCCGCGCCGTTCAGCACGCGCACCAGAAGGGAATCATCCACCGGGACCTCAAGCCTTCGAACATCCTGGTCGCCGAGCGGGAGGGGAAACCGGCGCCCAAGGTGATCGATTTCGGCATCGCCAAAGCCACCGAGGAACCGCTCACGGACGAGACCTTCCGGACCTCCTTTCAGCAGTTTCTCGGGACGCCCGCTTACATGAGTCCGGAGCAGGCGGGCTTGGGTGCGATGGACGTGGACACGCGCAGCGATATTTACGCGCTGGGCGTCTTGCTCTATGAGCTGCTGACCGGGCGCGCGCCCTTTGATAAGCCGGACCTGCTGAGAGCGGGCCTGGAGGAGATGCGCCGGGTGATTCGGGAGACCGAGCCGCCGAAGCCCTCGACGAAGCTCGGTCAGGAGCTGGTCTTGATGACCACGCGGAAGGCCGCTTCGGGCTCGCCGGCGGAAGCGCTGAAATCCGGGGCAGGGGACGCCGCCCTTCACCGGCTCTCACAGGTCAAAGATCTTATTCCCCGGGTTCGGGGCGATCTGGATTGGATCGTCATGAAGTGCCTGGAGAAAGACCGGGCGCGGCGCTACGAGAGCGCCAGCGGCTTAGCCCTCGATATCCAGCGCCATCTGAATCATGAACCGGTGACGGCGGCCGCGCCCGGGACCCTTTATCTCGCGGCAAAATTCGCGCGCCGGCATCGGGCGGGGCTGCTGACGGCATCCGCCTTGGTTCTGCTGCTGGGGGCAGGGGTGGTGGCGAGCTCCTGGCAGGCGGTGCGCGCCACGCGGGCGGAGGCGGCCAGCCGCATCGAGGCCGCCAAGAGCCGCCAGGTGGCGAAGTTCTTAACCGACATGCTCGATGGGGTCGGGCCGTCGAGGGCGCTCGGCCGGGACGCGCGGATGCTGCGCGAGATCCTGGACAAGACCGCCGGGCGCGTCGGCAAGGACCTCGCCAACCAGCCGGAGGTCGAGGCCGAACTGCGCAACACCCTCGGGAACGTTTATGACGAACTCGGCGATTACGACCAGGCCGAGGCCATGCTTCGGCGAGCGCTGGCGCTGCGAAAAGCGGTTTTCGGCGAAAAACACCCGCGCGTCGCCGATTCGTTGCACGATCTGGGCGCGCTGCTGGAGGACCGGGGGAAGCCGGCCGAGGCCGAGGTCCTGTTCCGCCAGGCCTTGGCCATGCGCCGCGAGTTGTCAGGCGGCGAAGGGTCGGAGGCGGCCAGTTCGCTCGACGCCCTCGGCGTCGCCCTCTCGAGCCAGGGCAAATACCACGACGCTGAAGAAATCCACCGCCAGGCGCTGGCGCTTCGCAAGCGGCTCTTCGGCGAAGAGCATCTGGACGTCGCCGTGTCCCTGCACAACCTGGGCAACGCCCTCTTGATGGAGGGCAAGCGATCGGAGGCGGAGACCCTTTTCCGCCAGGTCGTCGCCATCCGCAAGAAGCTGCTCGGCGACGAGCACCCGCTTCTGGCCACCACGCTGGGCAACCTGGGCACCGCCCTCTGGTACCAAAACAAGCTCCCCGAGGCGGAGGAGGTCTATCGCAAGACCCTGGCCATGCAGCGCAAGCTCATGGGCGACGAACATCCCGACGTGGCGACTTCGCTCCACAACCTGGCCTGCGTCCTTCAAAGCCAGAGCCAGTTTGCGGAGGCCGAGTCTTTATCCAAACAAGCCTTGGAGATGCGCCGGAAGCTCCTCGGGGCCGGCCACCCCGAGTTTGCCGCGACCCTGAGCGAGTTGGCGGTGATTTACCAGTGCCAGGGACGGGTGAGGGAGGCCTGGACCCTGCAAAGCGACGCGCAGGCCCTGCGTCGGAAGGTCCCTGGCGGTAACCACGCGGCTATCGCGCAATCGCTCTTCGACCTCGCCGGTGTGTGGCGCGCCGAGGGGCATCGAGACGAGGCCGAACCGCTGTATCGCGAGGCTTTGGGCCTGCGCCGCAAACTGCTGGGCGATGCGCATGGCGACACGATCGATTCGCTGCTGGGTTTGGCCGGCCTGCTCCAGGAGCGGGGTGGGTTTACCGAAGCCGAGGTGTTGACGCGCCAATGCCTGTCCCTTTGTGAAAAGGCGTTCGCGGATGATTGGCGCGGTTTCGATGCGCGGGCGCGGCTTGGCGGCATTCTGCTGGCCCAGAAGCGTTACGCGGAGGCGGAGCCCTTGCTCCTCGTCGGCTACGACGGCCTGAAACAGCGCGAAGAGAAGATCCCCGCCAGCGGCAAGCGCCGCGCGAAGGAAACCGCCGCCGACATCGCGCAGCTTTACGACGCCACCGCGCGGCCCGACCGGGCCGCGGAATGGAAGAAAAAGGGGGAGCGGTGATTTTGTGAAACGTTTTCCCACGCTTTCCTCTTAATTGGGTATGAAACGAGAACCCGGATGTATGGACTGCGGTGGCACCTGCCCGCCAAAGGCTTGGCGAAGGCGGGAGAGGGGCGCGACACCGCTTTGGCTGATGGCCAGCCGGGTCGTCGGAACTTCCGGGGCGTTACTGTTTCACGGAGAGCGAGGTGCGCGCGGCATTTCCACCCTGTACCGACATACTTTATTGTGTTTTTTCAAACCATCGCCATAGACCACCTGTATTGTCCCAGCTATGAACAAATAAAACCCACAGACACCCAGCATGAAAACACTTGCTTACCACAACCTGTCCACTTGGATCGCCGCTCTGGTGCTGGGCGCCGCCTGCGGACGATCTTCCGCCGTGAATTTCCACGTCACCACGGCACTGGAACTGAAGACTGCCCTCACCCTGGCCGCCGCCAGCAGTGCAAATAACAACATCTGCGTGACGAACAGCTACAATGCTGACAACTCAATGAAACTCGGCTCCCGTGAAAAAGTAGAAACATAGGCAACCCTAAGAGGTCTCGCTGAGAGCATGAGCGGCGGAGGATTCCGCCCAGCCTCAGGGGGCAAGAGAGTCAATAGAGGATGTTGTAATGAGAATTGTATCGCCATTCAGATTGGTATTGGTGTCCGCAAAGTCGAGAAGGCGCGCAAAGTGCCTGTCACTGATGCTCACAGGATTGACTACGGCCTTCATGGCGGATCCGGCGAGAGCGGATGTGTTGATCTCCCATGCCGGCGCGACAGATCCGGTAACGGAGGGTTTTTCCATTGATGCCTATTTGGGAGCCACGAAGGGGGCTCCCGTTGCGAACGATCTCGGCCTTCCTGCTTGGAGCATTACCTGCCCGGATAACACTCAAACTCAGGGCTCTTATGACTCCGGGAGCTTGTCCGCTGCGCAGCAGTCAGAAATTGCTAGCCAAGGGTTTACCCTAACACTGGTGGCGCGGATTTTGCCGAATTACGCCCCGCCTTTCAGCGCGAGTACTCCTTACACGTATGGTGGAGCGAGCTTCAGTCCAATGCGGAACGTCCGGTATGACATCGAGCTCGCACTGGATGGTAGCGGAAATACGATCGTGCTGCTGCCCAGCATCATTGTAGGGGCGGATGGCAGTTCCTGCGCAGTACCCGACAGTAACCAGACGATAACGGTATCGGGCAATGGATACCACACTTATACGCTGGTGCAGTCCCCCGTGACTCAGTTGGCCGACCTTTCCGTGGACGGCGTCGTTTTTTTACGGGGATATAGCGGGACCTATTGCCCAGGCGGAAATACCGGCTACGGCTTGGATTGGGGTTGCGAAAACGGAGCTCAGGGAAACTATAATCTCGTGCAAGTGAGCTCGCTTAGCGTGCCGGTGCCACCCGACATCATCGTGCAGCCGACCAACCAGACCGTCATCGTTGCCGGCACTGCCAGTTTCCAGGTCGTGGCCACCGGAATTCCTTCACCCGGTTACCAGTGGTTCTTCAACCAGACCAACGCGCTGATAGGGGCCACCAACGCCCTGCTCTTGTTGGCCAATGCCCAACCGGCCAATGCGGGAGCATATTCCGTGGTCGTGACGAATTTGGCTGGCGCGATCACGAGTTCCAACGCCCTGCTGACCGTGCTGGTCCCTCCGACTATCACGCGTCAGCCACAGAGCCAGAGTATTCAGGCAGGGGCGATCGCCTCGTTGGCCGTGGAAGCCTCGGGCACTCCTCCTCTTGGTTACCAATGGCAGTTCAACGGTGTCGCGCTCTTGGATGGCGGCTACATTACGGGTTCACGGAGCAACGTGCTGGATGTCGAGAATTTCTCCCTCGCTGATGCCGGCGATTACCGGGTCGTCGTTTCCAGTGGTTATGGCGTAGTTACCAGCGCGGTGGCCACCCTCGTGGTGACGCCCAGTCTTGTGGCGAGATGGGAGTTTCAAGGCAACTGGGCGTGTTCGAACGACGCGTCGTTCAACCTGAGTCCAAGCGGGCCCGTTAATTTGACCAATACAGGCTGCCGTGCCGCGGCAGATTTCCATAGTGGCATGGTCGCGGACATGAATTCCCCCTTGTTGGCTTATGCGGAGTCCGCCGCGCAGCCCACAAGCGCTTCGTTCAACTCAGGGCTGAGTATTATGGGGTGGATTTTCATGCGCGGTTCCAACGGAGTGGACGTGCTTTGCCACGACAGCTCGGCGTGGAGAGGAGACGAGCTTGGGTTTCAAGCGGGCATTGCTCCTTCGGGTAGCGTGGTGTTTATGCTCCGAGATTCACTCGATAGGCGGCTTGAGGCCGTGACGTCCTCGGACGCCGTCCGGTTTGCGGTTTGGCAGCATGTTGCGTGTGTTTGGGACGGAAGCACAACCGGGGGGATAACAGTATTTGTCAACGGCCAGTCTGTAAACGCGACAAATGGTTATCCCCCTGGTTTTGGCGGCCTTGATGAGATGGGCCCACTCCCAGTTCGCGTCGGGGCAAACGAGGGGGACAGCGGACGGCAAACCAGTTCGCTCGATGGTATGATTAGTCATTTATCGCTCTGGCATGGAGCTCTGAATCAGCAGGAGATTCTTACCGATTACCGGACGACGGTGGTCCCTCCGAGTATTGTCTCCGAGCCCACCAACCAAACCGTTCTTGCGGGCGGTGCGGCCTCTTTCACGGTGGCGGGCGATTGCTCTGGTCCATTCAGTTATCAGTGGTTCTTTGATCAAACGAACCTCCTGGCCGGGGCGACGAATGCCACGCTGAGGTTCAGCAATGCGCAGCCTTCCAACGCGGGAGGGTATTCGGTGATTGTGACCAACACGGCCGGTGCGGCGTCCAGCACGGTGGCGGTGCTTGCGGTGCTGGTGCCGCCAAGTATCGTCTCGCAACCGACCAACCAGACAGTGGTTTCTGGGACAACGGCCAGTTTCCAAGTGGCCGCCAATGGGTCGGCCCCACTGATCTACCAGTGGTTTTTCAACCGGACCAACTTGGTGGTTGGGGCGACGAATGCCATGCTGACATTCACAAATCCGCGACCGGTTAACGGGGGCATTTACTTGGTGGTGGTGACCAACTCCGCCGGCTCCGTCACAAGCGAGGTTGCCACGCTAACGGTTTTGGGACCACCTAACATCACCATGCAACCGACGAACACCACGGTGATTGCAGGAACCACAGTCAATTTTCAGGCGGCCGCCAATGGATCGGCGCCTTTGATCTACCAATGGTTTTTCAACCAGACCAACGTGCTGGCGGAGGCCACAAATGCCGCATTCACTCTATCCAATGCCCAACCGGCCAATGTGGGAGCGTATTCGGTCGTCGTGACCAATTTAGCTGGCGCGGTCACCAGTTCCAACGCCCTGCTGACCGTGCTGGTCCTTCCAACGATCACGGGCCAACCGGCCAACCAAACCGTGGTTGCGGGTGGTACAGCGAGTTTTCAGGTGATCGCTAGTGGTTCCGGGCCATTGAGTTACCAGTGGTTT
>Ga0316217_10000424_pt1 | contig 60370 bp, 37 predicted proteins | sample 1anoAmetaG_FD_203633 | JGI IMG/M metagenome (GOLD analysis project Ga0316217, IMG submission 203633) | Freshwater microbial communities from Trout Bog Lake, Wisconsin, USA - 1anoA | ecosystem: Environmental > Aquatic > Freshwater > Lake > Hypolimnion/Profundal zone | place: USA: Wisconsin... | reverse complement strand
GAGCCGCAGCGCATACTCCGGCCCCAGAAAGAGCCAGCAGGACCGCGGCCCGAATCAATTTCGTCATCGTGGAGCTGCCTTTATCCATTTTACTTCACCTTCAGAATAGCGCAGCCAAAGATTCCGCCGGCTATTGCGCCCTCATGGGCCTGGACCTTGACGGTAACCTTGGTCTTGCCCGTCAGCAGTTCCTGCGGGATCTTGTATTCCACGTCAAAGAACTCGCCGGGCTTGTTTTTGTAAAGCGTTTGCGTGGCGATCTTCTGGCCGTCCACCAGCAGGTCGAAGGTGCGGGCGCCCGCATCGCCGCCCCAGAAGGTGCAGGCTAGAACGCACTCCTGCTGCGACGGCACTTTCAATTCATAGCTGAACCAGTCGCGGGCATCGCGCCATTTGCGGCCGGCGTGCTCGCCGCTGTTGGTGGCGGCGCCCTGTAACTTGTGGTCGCGTTCTGACTGCTCTTCACCCACGCCGACACTATCGACCAGGCGTGCTTCCTGGGCCTTGCGCTGCGCCTCGGCGGCCGCTAATTCCGCTTGCCGGGCTTGCAAGGCTGCTTCGCTGAAGAACTTCCAATAGACCGAATAGCGCTGATGGTGCATCCGGTAAAACGGGATCAGTGTCACATCGCGCGGCCGGCCAATCCCCTTGGTTTGGAAGGTCAGGGGCTCGCCGGCCACTGGTTGAATATTGCCGAGCAGGCTTTTCGCATCGCCCGTAAACGTCGGCACCTCGGGGGACGGCACACTGTTGTAGTCCGTCTGCCCGCGGGCATAGGGATTCGGCATGCCCTCGGTTCCCAACCCGCCGGCCAGGACAATCGGGCCGTAAAGGACCGCCACCGTGTCGGGGTTGCCGGGCAGTTCTTCCAGATGCAGCCGCATGGGGATCCGGACATCCATGCGATCGCCGTCCTGCCACTGACGCTGTACGGTGACATACGAGCCGGGAGCCCCGTCAACCTTTTCTTCCTTTCCGTTCACGGCCACGGTCAGGCCATCTTGGGCCCACGCGGGATAACGGATCTTCAGCGCCAGGGCGATGGGCTGAGCGCACTTCAGCGTCAGTTGCGTCGTGTCGCCTTCCGGGAATTTCGTTTCCTGGCGCACCACCAACCCCTGCTCTTTCCAGGTCAGCTCTGATGGGATAAACAGATTCACATAAAGTGTCCGAGCATCGTGGTAATAGATGGTGTCGGCATACTTGGCGTGATTCTCCATGCCGGTGCCCACACAGCACCAGAAGGAATTGTCCGGAGTGGAATAGGTCTTGAAGTGCCCCGGCTTAAGCGCCGGGAAATAAACGAACATGCCCTTTTCCGGGTCCTGCGAGGCCAGGATGTGGTTGTACAACGCCCGCTCGTAGAAATCCATGAACGTGCCGGAGGGCTCCCACGCGAACAAATGCCGCGTGAGCTTGAGCATGTTGTACGTGTTGCAGGTTTCGCAGGTGTTGACCGCCAGATGTTTGCCAAACTGGTCGATGGGGAAGAAATGTTCGTTATCGCTATGGCCGCCGATGACGTAGGAACGGTGCAGGGCCACGCGGTCCCAGAAGAAGCCGGCAATCTTGCGGAACCGCTCTTCGCCGGTGACCTCGTATTCGCGGGCGGCGCCGATGATTTTGGGGATTTGCGTGTTGGCGTGCTTCCCATCCAGCCGGTCTTCGCCTTGCTCCAACGGATCCCAGATGGCATGGTGTTCGAAGGCGCGGGCCAGTTTCAGGTGGTCGGGATGGCCGGTGATGGCATAGAGATTCGCCAGCACCTCGACCATGCCGCCGTGCTCCTCGTTGAGCGCCTTTTGCTGCTGGTCCACACTCAGGCGGTCGATGCGGAACTTCAACCAGTCGGCCATTTTCACCAGCACATCCAGCGCCTGCTGGTTGCCGCACTGCTGATGAGCATCGAGCAGCCCGGCCATGATCTTGTGGAGCGTATAGTATGGCGCCCACACACGTTGGCAGGCATCGACCCGGTCGAAGAATGATTCCGGATAGGCCGAGAGAAAGCCGGGGTGAAACCCTTTGCCGGGCAGCGCTGCCTGGCACTTGGCCAGTTCGGCCACAATATAGGTGATGTTGGCCTGGAGTTTCTCATCCCCCGTGCTGGCCACCATCAATGCGCAGGCCGAGAGATAGTGGCCCATGCTGTGGCCGCGCAACTCGCCGCCAGGTGACTCCCAGCCGCCGTAAGGTTTGGCGGTAGTCGGTAGTCCGGCGGTCAGGCGAAAGGTGTGCAGCAGGCGGTCGGGCTCCAGGCTCAGCAGATATTCCCGGTCGCGCTGCATGGCGTCCTTGAAGGGGCCGTCCAGCAACCGCACGGAGTTTAAGGCGAAGGGCATGACCTTTACGCCGGCATCGTCCTTGACGGCGGGCGCGGCGTGCAGCGCGGCCAGGGGCGCCAGCAACAGGGCGGTTAGGGTGAGGCCTGTGATACGCATCATATTTTGGTTCCTTTCATTGCAAAGGCAGAAGGGTGTCCATCGTAACAACGCGTGTTTCGATCGTTAAGCGGTTGCCGTCGTTCTGCAATAAAGCTTCCCCATCATCAGCGCGGTCCGTTGTCATCTTCCCGGATGCCGGAGCAGCGCTTTAACTCTACAGGTGGCTGGGCCGTTTGTGTAAAGCGGTTGCCCGCGATCACTCCACCGTTGAAGCTCTCGATCCGGATGGCCGCGCCGCCGGGCCGCACGAAGGTGTTGCCGGTGATGACGATGTTGGTGAACGGTGGCGCGCCGCCGTTATAGGTATGGGTGTGCATCGAAATGGCGGCTCCGCCCGGCTGGGGATTTACATCCAGGAACGTATTGTCCTGGATCGTAATGTCGTGCGCCACGCCCCCCTCCACGTAAGGAAAGTCACTGTTGAGTTCAATGCCGCAGCCCTGCCGTGCGAACAGGCAGTTGCTTACCGTGCCCGGGCCGGACTGGATCAGCAGTCGCTGGTAGTTGTCCTGGAAGTCGCAATGCAGAACCTGCCAACCGGCGCACGCGTGCTCCGGCCATTCGACAATGGCGTTCGTGAAGGCCGCAACGGATTGGTCTGCCACCACGACATTACCTTCCACGTTCAGAACGCGTGCGGTGCCGCTGGGCCGGCCGCTGTTTCGGTCGCGGAAAAGCAGTTGGTCGCCCGGCGCGATGTCGTGTGCCAGGGTGCGGGCAAACTCACCGCTGCGCACGAACGTCACGCGATTGCCCGCCAGGCTTTCAATGTGCCCCCAGTAGCCGTGGAAATTGGCAATGTCGTCGCCGGTATGGCGCATGACCACGCCGTCGAGCGTGGTGCCGTGGCGCGTGGCGCAAAACATGAAGCCCTCGCCACCCTGCCACTGGCTGGTGCCAGGGCGCGGCCCAAAATAGCAGTCTTTCCACCGATGGCCGCCGGCGCCGCCCCATTCGCCCCCCCAGCCCTTGGGGATGTAGACCTTGATCCCCGCCATCGTCAGATGGTCGCAGTGCACCAGTTCCACCGCACACGAAACCGTGTAGACGCACGATAGCCCGTCGCCGACCGCCAGCGTGCCCAGGTCGCCATAGGTCTGCTGCCAGTGCGGATCCTTGATCGTGTCGAGCAGGCTGATGTCGCCCATGGTTACGTAGTAGCGGCCTGGCGTGCCGGACGGCATGATGCCTTTATATTTCAGGTGTACGCCGCCGTTTTGCAGCGCGTAGAGCGGCGCGCAGAATCGGCCATCCGCCTTGAACGGCAGCACCCGCTGCTCCGTGTTTCCATTGAACGCGGGGGGGGCCGTCAGACCGGGCGAAAGTTCGATTTCCACGCGATTGTTGACGCAGTCAAGCCGCGTGATGCGGCCCTCGACGTGGCCGGGCGTGCTGCGGTCGAGTGTGGCACCCCGGAAGATGATGTTACTGCAATCCTTGAAGCCCAGGGCAAAATGTGCGTGCGGCGCCTGATCATCCGGCAGGTCGAACCAGAAGGTCGCGCCGGTGGCATCGATGGTGAACGCGTGGGCGGTGTCGCGCTGGAGGGCGTTGAATTCCAGCGCGTAGCGCGGGCCGTCGGCACCCCAGCCATCAGCGCCGAAGCGGTAATCGCCCGGAGGGATCCGGACCGATGCGGCGCCATTGTCCAAGCCCGCACGCACCAGCGGCCCGATTTTGGCGCCGGCTGTACGCTGCATTTCTCTTTGCTCGGCGGTGAACTGCGGTCCGGCCGGATCGGCCAAGCTGAATGGAGGGAGCGAGGGGGTCGGAGCCGGCTGATCCGCGGCGTGCAGGACGGCCAGGGGCGTCAGCAGCAGGATGGCGAAGGTGAGCGTTGTGATTCTGTTCATGTCCTGATCCTTTGTGCCGCAGGTTTCATTCGATTGCCGCAATCGGTGGATTCAATCCCTTGTGCCAGGCCCCGGCGCGGCAGCGCCGCCCCCGCGGAATTCAGGGGCCAGTGACCACTGCGGATTGTTGCGTCCTTACGTTTGACCATCCGCCATAATGGGCCAAAGTTAGTCTGCGTGCAGCGCCGCACTATACAGTGCCGGGCCGGCCGCGCCGTGCGGGTGGGGCTGGAAAGGCCCGGGGACCTTGGCCTTGCCTGGGCAGGACGCGTCCCTGGCGCCGCGGCCATCAACCCAAACGGCAGCGCCTGCCATGGCGGAACTAATGCGCCTGGAACCGCAGCACGCTGACCGAATACGGCGGAAACTCGTGGCGGAATTTCGTTCCGGCGTCGGAAATAGCTTCGCGGCGCGGCGCCACCTTCTCCGGCTGGGCCACGGAGTTCACATCGGCGGGCTGACCGGAGAGCACTTCGACGGTCGCCGCTTTGTCTACGCTTTGCACTCCCTGCAGGTTAATCTCGATCGACTGCGCCGTGCCCAGCGGATTCACCACTTTCAGGATCACCTCTCCGGTGGCATCCACGCGACTGGCCGTGGCGAACAGGCTCTCCGGTGGTGGTAATGCGGTATCAGTGGATTCGGTGATCAGCTTGTCGTCCAGGAAGCAACTGATCTTCGCACCTTTGACTTCGATGCGGATGTCGTACCAGCGCCCGGTATCGATGGTCACCGGTGCGGACTGGCCCAGATCGACGCGCTGGCCATCCTGCTGGCGCTCCAGGGCACTGTGGCTGTTGCCCCAGCCGCCGAGATTCCACCACAAGAAATTGTTGTCGTCGCGGAAGTGGAACAGGATCAGGAACCCTTCGCTCCCGCCAGTTTTGCGTGCCTTGAGGCGGTAGGTGTAGTCGGTCCATTTCGGATCGCCGACGGTGGCCCGGCAATCGGCATCGTTCGCGGACTGCCGCAAGGCGCCATCCTGCAACTTCCATTGGCCGGCACCAAGTTTCCAGCCATTGGTACCTTGCGCCGCGGCAAAATCAGATTGGTACAGCACGTTATCGCCCGCGGTCACCTTGAGATCCTTGTACTCGGCATTGGTGACCCAGGTGCCCACGCCCACGGCGCCCTGCGGTGCCGGGACTTCCGGCGCCGGGGGCGCGGGAATGGCAATCTGCACCGGCAGGATGGTGTCGCCGACGTTCGTACCGAACATTTTTTGGGCATAGTAGGAGGGCGAACCGAAACTGGTGAGGGCATCGTACCCAATGAGGTTGGTCCCCCATTGGGCCGCACCCGGATTCACGTTGACCAGCAGCGGCGCGTAGCTGGCGATCACCACCAGGTCGGAATTGCGCTCCAGCCCGGTCAGCCATGCCGCATCGCCCAGGGCGGCTTGCAGGGTGGGCGTCGGGCTGCCTTCGGTCGAGGCCCATTCGCCCACGAAGATTTTCGGGCCGTTGCGGCTGTAGCTGTCGTAGTGGTGTACATCGCGTTCCATCGCGCGGGCCGAGCGGTAATAGTGGTCATCCAGAACGTCGGCGTTCCGGCTGTGCACCGGGCTGGTGGCAATCAGCTTGAGGGCCGGGTACTTGGCCTTGATGGCATCAAAAAACTGCGCGAAACGGCCATCATAGGAAGGACCGCCGTCCTCATTGCTTATTTCGACGTACTGGATCTTGAACGGAGCGGGATGCCCATCTTTGACACGCTGGCTGCCCCACGGGGTGGATTCATCGCCGGTGGCGTATTCGATCTCGTCGAGCGCCTCGGTCACATAGGGCACCAGTTCGGGGCCGGGGGGGGCAAACTTGCCATCGAGCGCGTAGCCGGCAAAGACCGCCAGCACCGCTTCCATGTGCAGGTCTTCGCACCATTCCAGGTATTCCAGCAAGCCCAACCCATCGCTGGAAGGATAGCCCCAGCAACACGGGTGTCCCGGGCGCAGTGCAATATCGTGGATCGTGTTCTTCCAGGCGAAATGCTCGTCGATGTGGTTGCCCTCAAGGTAATTGCCGCCGGGCAAGCGCAGGAAGGCCGGACGCATGGCGCCCAGTTTCTCCATGATGTCAATGCGGTTGCCATTGGGGTGGTTGTTGAAGGTGGGGGGAAACAAAGAGACGAGGCTCAGCCACACCGTGCCGGGTTTCTCTGCGGAAATAACGAAACGGTTGCCCGCCGATGCGGCCACCTGCCCGGTGGTCAGTGAAAGCGTGTAACGCTGCCACTTGGTAGCGATGGCCGGCACGCTGCCGGAAGCCAGCACGGTGGCACCATCGTTGCTTTCAATAGTGACGTTTAGCGGGCCCGTGAAGCCTGCGTCTGCCCTGGCATAAAACGCGGCCCGATACGTGGTGGCTGGTTTGACCGGAATGCCCCAGTAGCCCTCGTTGGCCACACCGACGCGCTGGTCCTTATCCGCGGTGGTTATGTCCAGGCGCAGGCTGGTGGTCAGGGCGGTGGTGTTCACCGGGTCGGCCGTGTCCAGCGCGATGGTGCCCTTGGCCCCGGGGCCTTGAACCAGCGACCAATGGATGGGTTTATGGGCATCGCCCTTGAAGTTGCGGTTCTGAATTAATTCCGCATATAGGCCGCCGTCGTAGGAATGGTTGATCTCCTCGGTCATCAGGCCGTAGAGCATGGGGCTGACTTTCGCCCCCGGCTGGTCGACCTTGACGGTCAAACTTTCGGGCTGACTTTCGGCCGCGGCGGTGCCAGCCAGCAGCGTCAGGGCGGCCAGCGCTAATCCTGGTAGATGTTTCAGTGCTCTTGCCATTATGAATTCCTCCAAACCAATGCGCGAAACCAAGGCGGAATCTACCGTGGATAGCCAAACGCGTCCATCGATATTTGCGCAGATCTTTTATAAAGCTGCGCAGCGGCCAAGATGGTGATCCGCTGCAAGATGCCTGTGCCACCTTTGACGATCGACCTTTAGACGTGGTTCTAATCATCGTTGAGCATGGCCTGGTCTTCCCTGGCCAAAGACAGGGCTTGCAGCGACGCATTGGGCAGATTCGGAGCCTCCTCGGCCGCGAGGGATTTATTGCCCGGAGCCACGAATCCTTTCATATACTCCGCCAGCTTGGCCCGCAGTTCCTTGACCTTCTCGGGATTGGCTGCCGCCAAGTCATTTTTCTCTGCGATATCGCGGCCCACGTTGTACAACTCCACTTTGCCATTGGTGGCATCCTCCTGCCTGGCTTCCTCGGCGTCCTTTTCATTGGCGTTGAGCAGCAACTTCCAATCTCCCATGCGCAGGGCCACGCGTTTGGGTACCGTGCCGCACAGCAGGAGCGTCTCATGCGGCGACTTGGCGCCCTGCGTCAACACCGGCCAGATGTCCTTCCCGTCCAGCGGCAGCTTCTGGGCCAGCGAACCCCCGGCCAGTGGCACCAGCGTCGGATACCAGTCGACCATGTGCAGCGGTTCTTTGATGCGCCCGGCCGGTATATGGCCCGGCCAGCGGGCAAAAGCGCACACGCGCATCCCGCCTTCATAAATGGTTCCCTTGCCCGCCCGCAGCGGGGTATTGTCGGTGACGCGTCCGGGGGCCGGCCCGCCGTTATCGCTGGAGAACAGCAGCAGTGTGTTGTCCAGGATTCCCTTCTCCTTAAGCGCCGCGACGATCTTTCCGATCGCCTCATCCATGGCGGCAACCATGCCCGCATAGGTGCGCCGCGGCCCACGCAGGTTCGCATAGGGCTGCAGATAGCTCTCGGGCACCTGCAAGGGGGCGTGTACGGCATTGAAGGGCACATACAGGAACAGGGGCTGGCCGTCCGGCTTGGCCTTGATCAGCCGGCAGGCCTCCTGGGCATCCAGGTGGGTGGAGTACCCCTTGTCGGCGCAGGGCTGATCGTCCCGGTGCCAGTCCATCTGGCCGTCGCGCTGGTGGGTGAAATAGTCGATCGCCCCGAACCAGTTGCCATACTGGTGATCGAAGCCCCGGTGCATCGGCCGATACGCGTCCTGGAATTCCCCCAGGTGCCACTTGCCGATGATGGCGGTTTGGTATCCCGCCTCGCGCAGCGCCACTGCCAGCGTGCGTTCCTCCAGCGGCAAGCCCCATTTGGCATTGGGCCGCACGATGGTGTACACGCCCGTGTGCGCCACATACCGTCCGGTCATCAGGCAGGACCGCGTGGGGGAGCAGACCGGCTGCACATAGAACGATTCGAGCACCGCCGCCTCTTTGGCCAGCGCGTTGAGGTTGGGCGTCTGGATGTCACGGCAGCCCATGAACCCGGCGTCGGCGTAACCCATGTCATCGGCCAAGATGTATACGATGTTGGGTTTTTCCGTGGACGGTGGAGTTGCGGCGACGCCGGCGACGGTGGTTAATCCGGTGGCCATTGCACTCGCCAGCATCCCGGTCAGTAATTTATTCATGGTATTCCTTGCGAAAGACACGCGGTTTCATGGTTCCACCAGATCGGCCGCCTTGGGCTTTTTGCCGGCTTTGGCGGCTTTGCCCGCCAAGCCGGGAAAGGCCGGCGGCGCCAGCGTTTTGTTCCAGGCGTCGAGTGCGGCGTCCAATTCCTGCGTTTTAGAGGCCTGCGTGGCGGCCAAGTCCCGGGTTTCGCCCAAGTCGCCGGCCAGATCGTAAAGTTCGTCGGCTCCCTGGTGCGCTCGAACCAGTTTCCAGTCGTGCGCCCGCATGGCTAATTGGGCGCCGCCGCTCATGCGCCAAAACAACTGGTCGTGCGGTGCTTGGGTATTCGCGCCGGTCAGGAACGGCAGCAGGTTCACGCCGTCGGGTGGGCGCTCGGTCGGCAGCGGCACGCCGGCCAGTACCAGCGCTGTTGGAAATACGTCCAACGAACTGACCGGCAACGTGTAGTCGCGGCCGGCAGGTATTGTGCCTGGCCAGCGCACCACGAACGGCACGTGCATGCCGCCTTCGTAAACGGTGCCTTTTCCGGCGCGGAGCGGGGTATTGATCGAGCCGTTACCGGTCTGCCCAATGGGCCCGCCGTTGTCGCTGAAAAAGAAGACCAGGGTTCGTTGTTCCTGTCCCGAATCGCGTAGTGCCGCCAGCGCTGTGCCCACGGCATCGTCGAGCAGGCTGACCTGCGCCGCGTAGGCCCGGCGTTTTTTATCGGCAATGGATGCGAAGCGGGCCAGACGTTCCGGGGTCGGCTCTTCGGGCGTGTGCGGGGCGTTAAAGGCCAGGTACAGGAACCACGGTTCGGCCTTGTGACGCTGGATAAACCCGGCGGCTTCATGGCCGAACGCGACCGTCAGGTGCTCGGCCACCGTGACGGGCTTGCCATTGCGCTCGAGCGGAACATTGTATTCCACGCCCGGTTTGACCGGCCAATTCTGGTAATGATGGCCGCCGCCGATGAAGCCAAAGGTTTCGGCAAAACCGCGTTGCTCGGGCCAGAATTCCGGGGCCGCCCCCAGATGCCACTTGCCGATCCACCCGGTAACGTAACCGGCCTGCCGCAGGAACTCCGGCAGTAGTTTCTCCGTGGTGGGCAACCCTTCCCGGTGATCGCTCGGGTTATAGAATGGATTGTTCTCGTGACCAAACCGTTGTTGGTAACGCCCGGTCAGCAACCCGGCGCGGCTGGGGCTGCAAAATGGGTGCGAGACGTACCCCATGGTGCAGCGCAGGCCGGAGTGCGCCAAGCCGTCCAGATTTGGCGTCGGAATGTCCTTGCAACCTTGAAAGCCGGCATCGGCGTAGCCTTGGTCATCGGAGAGGATCAGGAGGATGTTGGGTTTGGCGACCGGCTGGGGTGCGTCGGCCGCGGGCGCTGCCGGCAGCGGCACGAACTGGATACCCGTCACGGCCATGGCCAGCGCCAGCATGTTTCGACTCATCGTCATTACGGTTCCTTATTGCTGGTCACTATCATAATAACTCCCAATGCATATTGTATAACGTATGCGGTGGCACTTTGTTGGGTCCGTAGCGTGCCTCTTTGTTTGCACCACGGTTGGTCTTTGATGCCACATGTACCTTGCGTGGCCTTGCAGTCTTTGCGATCGCGGCGAACTCTGCGGTTATATCAACCGACGGGCTTGCGGCATCAGGTTGCCGGGGGCGCCATGGCGCTCAGGCGGGTGGTCGGAATACCCCGGTCGCGGAAGCCGGTCGTGAGTTGCCAGAATTGGTCTTCCAAGGTGTCCGTCGCCAGGATCAGCAGGTCGATGGCTAGTTGGTGCTGGTCCAGTTGGGCTAGCGCCGTGGGGCGCGCGAGGACGGGGAGGCCCAGATAGGTTGGCGTTTGGACGAAGCGCGGGTGATCGTCGATCAGGCCGGCGATGTGATAGCCGCAGGATTCCCAAAGGCTTTGCTGCCCCAGCAACCGGGTGGTGTAGCGGCCAGCGCCAAAAAGCCAGGTGCGCGGCGGCCGCCCGAGTTGGGTGGCTGCCGCGTGTAGTGCCTGGAGCACGCGATGGCCGGGGGAGTCGGTATTGGCGGCGGTGCTGGATGATGCGGCGCGCGGCTGGCCGGCCAGCAGTGCGAGGCTCTCAAGCACGGCCGCGGTGGCGGCGGGCGGTAACGGCGTCAACCGATCGGGCAGGTTATGCGGCGGTCGGCGGGCATAGTCGGCGCAGACGGCGCGGTAGAAATCGAGCCGCGCGGCGCAGGTTTGTTCCACCGTGAAGTTGGCCAGAAGATGCGGCTGGGCGCGGGCGGAGAGATTTTCCAACAAGGCGTCATCCTGGTAGAGGCGGATGAGGGCGTCGGCCAGAAGGTCCGGGGTGACGGGCAAGACGCGCAGGCCGGCGTCGCCGACAAGTTCATCGGTGCCGGTGCCACCGGCATAAACGACGGTGCGCCCCGCGGCCAGCGCTTCGCCGGCGGTGTTGGCGAAGTTTTCCACGAGGCTGGGCACCACCTGGAAACGGCACTGATCGATTTGGGTGCGGACATCGTCGGGCCCCAGTTCGCCTTTGAACAAGACGCGGCTGTGCAAGCCCCGGTCGATATGGTCGAGCATCCATTGCTGCATCGAGGTGCCGTTGTCGGCGGTGGGCGTATCGCTGCCGACAATGTGCAGATGGGCGGCCGGACAGGCGGCCAGAAAACGGTTGGCCGCCAGGGCCAGAACCTGGCAGCCTTTGCGTTTTTGCAGCCGGCCGAGGAAGAGCACCGGCCCGGCGTGCGGGGGCGGCGTGGTGTTGGTTCGTGGGACGGTGGTATACGGTAGAACGGCGGCGGTGGTTGGCACCGCGACAAACTGCCGGGTCGCGGCGAGTACGGCGCGGGTGGCACCGCAGACGCCATCGGCCCCGAGAATGGTGGCGAATTCGAGCGCTTCAAGCAAAGCGTCTTCCGGCACGGGTGCGCGGTCGTTGGCGCAGCGGTTAACGGCTGAACCGAGGTGAATCTGGGTGACCACCGGCAGCCCCGGTTCCGGGCGCCACAGCAGCGGCAGGCCCAGGGCTTCGTATTCGGCGGCTTCGACGATGGCGAAGGGGGTAATGGCATGGGCGGCCCGCACCGCGGCGCAAAGCGTCCAGCCGATGGCGAGTTTATAAAGTCCCGCGCCGCCGGTGAGGATTTGGGCGGCCAGCGGGGGTGGCAGGGTGCCATCGCGGACCTGCTCGGCAATTTCCGGCACCTGATGCACGTGGACGGCGGCCGGAAGATTGAAGTTCCGGGTGCCATCGGCCGCCAATGATGGCGTAAAAATGTGTGGCTCATGCCCGGCGGCGGCCAAAGCCTGGGCGCATTTGAAGACGTAAGATCCGACGCCGCCGGGCCGGCATCCGGGAAATTCATAGGTCAAAAGGGCGATGCGCATGGCCGTTATACTTCCGAATCGATGGCATAGAGGACCGTTTCCGCCAGTTCAAGTTCATGGTGCCCCAGATAGAAGCGGTAGGACGGGCGGATTTGCTGGAGACGCAAGGGAATTTCCCACAGATCGGCCGGTTTGTGATACAGGCAAATCTGGAGCTTGGGAGCAAGATCGCGGATCATCCCCTGGGCACCTTCGATGGCGTCGCGCTCGGCGCCTTCGATATCCATTTTAATCAGCGTGGGGCGAATTCTGCGGCTTTGGCAGAAGGTATCGAGCGCGGCAAGGTGGACGGTCATTTCGCCGGCGGCATCCAGGTGCGAACTGCCGGATTTGGCATTGGCAACAGTGAAGGAACAATCCATTTCCCGGACGCCCAGGCCCATGTTGATGGGGGTCACTCGGGCCGTGAGTTGGGCCTGGCGAATATTGTGCTGGAGGCTGGCGAAGGCCGGTGCGGCCGGTTCGAAAGCGTAGACGTGGCCGGTGGAGCCGACGGCACGGGCAAACGGGATGGCGGTATCGCCGGTCCAGGCGCCGGCATCCATGACGATATCGCCGGCGCACGCCCCAACCAGGGGATGCTGGTATTGGCCATAGGGGCAGGGCGCGGAGTGTTCGCGGCTGCGGGTCAGGCGGTAGCGCAGCATGTTACGCAGCGTCTGGCGAGAGTGGTCATCGGCCAGCAGTGCATCGAGCGCTTCGAGCTGGGGCCATGCCGCATCGATGGTTTCGGGATCAAAAAAGCACCGGTATTCATCGTCGTGCGGACCGGCGACATGCAGGGCGAAATCGTCGGAAAAGATACGGCGGCGGATGCCCCATTGCGCCAGCCGGGCGACGACGGGCTGAAACTGGGCCAGCGCAATGATGACCGGAACATGGCCGTGGTCGCGAATGGATTCGGGCGCTTGGCGCGGGATGCCCAGCAGATCGCCGGTCTGGCGGGCGGGGTCGTCGTCACAGACGAACAGGACGTGGAGATGATGCGCACGGGCGACAGGGATAAACGTCTCACCGCCGCGGCCGCCGCCATAGATAATGATGGCTTGGCCCGCGCTCAGGGGGGCGATGAGCGTCCGGGCCAGCTCCAATTCCGGGCGGAGTTCTTCGCGGAGAGGTGGGGCAGGGGGCATCGGACGCAATCCTTTCGGGTTTGTGATCGTGAAGTTGGCAAGCAAAACACGGCCCCCGGTGGCACTGGGAACGCAGGAGGAGTAGCGGCACCTGTGACTTAAAAGCCGAACCTCAAGTTACTTATCGACCAAACGGCGTACGGCCGATAATAAAGGGCATGGTTGAATGCCGAGCATCGGTTGGTCACCACTTGCGACCAGTTCCCCGGCGCCTCAACGAATTCAATGATCGTGTCCGATAATATCCAATAGCGCCGAATTGCGGCGGCCCCCCGTGGTAACTTCTGGCGCAGGAATACCCTACGAGTATGGATGCTGGTTCCCTGGAACATGATGCCCCACCCGTGGCCAAGCCGCGAATCTTGTTGCTGCCCGATAAACGCCATTGGGCCTTTGACCTGGTCGCCCGGCAGATGGCCCGGATACTCTCTGACAAGTACGATTTTTCCATCCGTTACATCCATGACCGGCCGCGGCTGGACATTAAAGATGCCGACCTTTTTTATGTCTTCTGGTGGGGCGAGCAACATCAGCGGCAGTTTGATCTGCCGCCCGAGCGGCTGATCAAGGAAGTCTCGAGCTACCGGTGGATGTACGACCCGCCGGAGGGGCCGATCGCCGCGCCGGAAATGGTGCACCGGTATCTGCGCGAGGCGGCCATGGTCACCTGCACGTCGCAGCGGATGCATGATCTGCTGCGTCCCCTGCACCCGTGCGTGCGCCATACGCCCAACGGGTTTGATCCGGCGGTGTTTCATCCGCTGGGCCGCCGCGGCGGCCCGTTGCGCATCGGCTGGGCGGGCAGTGCCGCCGATACAGTCAAGGGCATCACGGATATTCTGCGGCCGGCTTGCGCGGGACGCTTTGAACTCCACGAAGCGCCCGGTAATTTGAGCTTTGCCCAGATGAACGAATTTTACAATTCGGTGGATGTGCTGGCGATCGCGTCGCGCCACGAGGGCCAGCCGTTGCCGCTGATGGAAGCGATGGCGGCGGGCTGTTTTGTGGTCACGGTTGATGTGGGCATTGTGCCGGAGGTGGTGCGGCACGGCGTTAATGGCCTCATTGTGTCGGAGCGCAGCGTCGCGGCTTTCCAGGACGCTTTCGATTGGTGCGCCAGGAACCTCGATGCCGTGCGCCTGCTGGGGGGGCGCAATGCCCAGGAGATGCCGGCGCGGCGCCGCTGGGAAACCCTGGCGTCCGGCTTTAGCGCGGTGTTTGATGAGTTGCTGGTGCGCAGCGCTCGCCCCTTATTCCGCAACGATGATGTCTCGGCCGATACGGATTTGCCCCGTTTCGGCGAATTCTGCCGCGTGTTCTGGCGGCATGGCTACACCCAGACGCATGGCCTAACGTTGCGCGGGCGCACCACCGTGGTCTATCAGACTCACGGCGCGGAAACGGAGTATGAGGGCGTACCGAGCATTGCGAAAATACCGAACGAACAGATTCGGGAACTCTCCGTCCCCTGGCGGATGGAAGACCGGCCGGACCTGATCGCGTTTCTTAATGAGTCGCCGGACGAGATCGCGCTCCATGGTTTGTATCACACGGATTACAGCCAGATGTCGGCCCTGGAGCAACGGGCTGATATTCGCGAAGGCCTGACGCTCCTGCGGCAGATGTTTCCTGGCAAGATGGTGCGGCACTTCATCCCGCCGTTTAATCGCACCAACGCGGAAACGTACAAAGTGTGCGCCCACTTCGGACTCCATGTTCTGGAAGCCAAGGGCATTCACTTGGAAAGTGAATTGGAGAATGTTGTGATTGCGCCAGGCAAGGCGTACCGTTACCATCACCATCGTTTCTACCCGGAAAGCAAGTTTTCTTATTACCCGCTCAACCTGGCACGCCTGGAGGCGGCGCTACAGCGGGGTCGGGGCGCATCGGAAATAAGCCGGGCGCGGCCTGCGGAACAGGCCGCCGCTTCGGACACGGCGCACGCCACTATTACGTCCTGATCGTTGTTCGCAACCGCGTTTTCTGAGGGTCTCTATGCACGTCATGGAATCATCCACGCCGCCAGTCCTGTGCCTTCCTCCGGAGGCCGAGCCGTTCATTCGTCTCCAGCGGACGCACTACCCCGCCGGGCAACAACTCGCCGATCAATTCAGCGCCGACCTCTGGGGGGAATACGAGACCTTCCGCACGCAGCTTCCGGCCCGGGCCCAGGGCATTCTCGATATCGGCTGCGGCGTCGGCGGCATCGACATTATGCTCTTTGCGCATTACGGCCGGCCGCGGGATCTCCAATTCCACATGCTCGATAAAACATCCCTGACGCCCAAGGTCTATTACGGTTTTGAAAAGCACGGCGCCTATTACAACTCCCTGGCCATCACCCGTGCCCTGCTCGAACGCAACGGCATTCCCGCCGCCAGCATTCACCTGCTCGAAGCGCCGGAGGATGGGCGCCTCAAACTCGACCCGCCGATGGATCTGATTATTTCCCTGCTTTCCTGGGGATACCATTACCCGATCGACACGTACCTGGATGCGGCCTGCGCCCTGCTGGCGCCCGATGGCCGGCTGATCGTCGACGTACGCGAAAAGACCAATGGCGAAGAATTGCTTAAAACGCGGTTCTCCAGGGTGGAGCGAATCTGGGAAGGCAATTCCGCCTGGAGAGTGGTGGCGGCGCTATGACACAAGCCTCGAAAATACCGCCCGCCGCCAGTCGCTGGCCCCTGGAGGTGAATTTTCCGGTGCGCCTGGTCGAGCAGATTGTGGCCCGCCACGGCATCAACGCGTGGTATGCCTACATTCACAAGGAACGAGCCACACGGTGGGATGTCTGGCAGGCTTGTTTTTTTCTGGCCGAACGCCTGGCCCCGGAAGCCGCCATCCTGGAAACCGGCTGCGGCTGCGGCTTCAATTCCCTATGGTTCGGGCAGCGCGGCTACAAACATCTGGCGGGGTTTGACCTGGACCCGGCCGTGGTGGCGGCGGCACGGGACCTAGCGGTGGCCGCGGGAATCGGCGTGGATTACTGGGTGGACGACGGTTTGGCGCCCGCCCAATTGGGTGCTCGAACCTTTGACGCCATCACCGCCTTGAACTGGACCATGTATGCCCCCGCCCTGGACCTTGGCGATCTGCTGCGGCGGTATCGCCGGTATCTGCGGCCGGGGGGGTATCTTCTGCTCGATGCCATCGACCGCAGTTACGACGGGATGCCCAACAACCAGTACCTGACATCCGATTGGAGCAAGCCGGTTGAAAATCGCCGGCCATCGGAATACCTCCGCCGCTTGGCCGAGGCGGAGGTGCGCGGCGCTGCGACCGCGGCCGGCTTGCCGATCGTGGCAACCATCACGCAGGAACAGGCGGTGCCGCGGATCGTCTACGCCATGCAGGCCGCGTCATGAGGAAACCCGCCTGCCGCGCGGCCGTTGCGCCGCCGGGAATTTTTGGGGAGTTGCACGTATGACCGTGGAAAACGGAGTTGCTGATCCCGGGCCTCTGAATCCGGATATCGATCAAGGGCATCGGCCGGCGTGGCCCGCATCCATTTATACCGATGATGTGCTGGCCCCCGAGCCCGATTGGCGCACCGCGTGCACCGTTGGGCTCTTGGGCGATTGCACGGTGGCTTGCACCTATTTGCCCCGGTCCAACCGGGCGGAAAACCATCTGCGGGTGCGGCTGAACCGGGCTTTCCCCGGGCAGCCGGTGCTGGTGCGCAACATGAGTGCCGACGGCGAGTCGGCCGGGGTGTTCATGAAATCCGGTCGCATGGCGCGGGTATTCAACCGGTTCTTTCACCTTGATATTGCCTTCATTCGCTATGGGATCAACGATCGCAAAGAGGGGGGCATTGATGAGTGCATCGCCAACCTTGAGAAGCTTTGCCAGGAACTCCGCAACCGCTTTCCCAACATCACCATCATCGTGGAATCGAGCATCTGGGTTGATTATCCGGCCCATTATCTCTTTGATCGAAATCCGCGGCTGGCCCCGCTTTTTGACGCCATGGCGGCCATGGCCCGCCGTGCCGGCCTGCCGTTCCTGGATATCTTTGACGCCATGCGTCAGGAAACGGCACGCGGCAACTGGGATCTGCGCGTGCGCGGCTATCCCGCCGGCGACAACATCATCGTGGATGACCGTTTCGACCAGTTCTTCGGGCACGATCCGGCGTTCTTCACCAATGTCCATCCCAACTCCCAATGCGTCGCCTTGATGGCCGATTGGGAGACGCGGAAACTCCAGGAGCTTTTTGGCACACACCTTCCGGTGACGGCAACGGTGTAACGTGAAAGGACCGCGCATGGCTGCGCCGCGCATCGCCATTCTCCTCCCGGTGTACAACGCCGCGGCGACGCTGGCCGAGGCCTTGGATTCGCTGCAGGCCCAGACGTTTTCCGATTTTGAAATTCTGGCCCTGGACGATGGCTCGACCGATGCGACCGGCGATATTCTGCGCCGGTACGCGGCGCATGACCCCCGGCTGCACATTCATCGGCACGCCAATATGGGTATCACGCGCACGCTTAACCGCGGCCTGGACCTCGCCGGTGCAGCCCCGACCTTCATCGGCCGGATGGATGGCGACGACATTGCCCTGCCGCACCGTCTGGCCACCCAGGTGGCGTTCTTTGCAGCGCACCCGGAAATTGCCCTGTGCGGGGCATGGGACCAGAATTTCGGCGGCGCGCGCACCGACATCAACCGGCTGCCCCATGAACCGGGCCACGTCAAGGCGGCGCTGCTGTTCCGCAACCCGTTATCCCATCCGACCGTGCTGTGGCGCCGCGCGGCGCTGGCCGATCGGAACCTGCGTTACGATCCGGACTGCCTGCATATTGAAGACTACGACATCTTTGCGCGGGTTGCCCGGCAGGTCCCCATCGCCAACATTCCGGAAGTCCTCTCGCGAAAACGCTGGACGCCCACGAGCATTAACGCCACCTGGCGCGCCGTCCAGGTCCAGCAGATAGGTTTGCTGCAGCGTCGTATTTTGGCGTGGTTGGATCTCCATCCCACCGCCGAACAGGAACGCATCCACCACGCCCTGGCCTGGGACGCGTTGGAGTCTTCGGAATCCTTCCTGCGTGCGGCCCACGAATGGCTCCTGACGATCCGCGCTGCCAACCGCCAAACCCGCGCCTTCGACGAGGCGGGCCTGATGCGCACGCTCACCGGCCGATGGATCGCCGTGGCTGGTCTTGCGGCGCGGTGCTGTCCGCAACTCTACGCGCAGATCCAGGAAGCGCCGTTTCGGACGCACGTAGCGCCGGGACTGCTCCCCCCAGTTACAACGCACTTGGAGACGCCATGACCGCCGCATCCCTGCCACCGGCCCGGCCCATACTCAGCGAGCGCCCGGCCTACGTCGCCCAGCGGCGCCCGGAGACATTCATGGTGCCGCTGCTCAAGCAGGCGATTGAAAGCGGTATCGCGCACCATGCGCCACTGCCTGGTCCCGGCGCCGCCCAGCCGCGGGCGCTCGATGTGGGCTGCGGGGCACAACCCTTCCGCGGCTTGCTCGAAGCCCGGGGCTATCGTTATTTCGCCCTGGATACCCAGGCCGCGCCGGGTACGGCACTCGACTTCCTGGCCGCGATCGATCAACCCCTGGCGCCGGCGGTTCTCGCGGCGGGACCGTTTGATTTCATCCTCTGCACGGAGGTTCTGGAGCACGTGGCCGACTGGCATGCCGCCTTTGGCAACTTCCGCCGGCTGCTGGCGCCCGGTGGCCGGCTGCTGCTGACCGCCCCGCATTTCTACATCCTGCACGAGGAGCCCTACGACTTTTGGCGCCCCACCCTGCATGCCTTCGAAGCCTTTGCCCGAGAGTCGGGGCTCAATTGTCTCGAACTGGTCAAGCTGGGTGATGTATGGGATATTGTCGGGACGATTTTAGGCTCGTGCCGGTTTGATCCGGTCACGCCGGGTTTGGGCCGCCGTATCCTGGCTAAGACTCTATGGCGGCTGCGCAACCTGGCCTTCCGGCTAGTCGCCCGCCCGTGGCTGCGTTCACGGGTTACGTTTCGCGGGCCGACGTATTTGTCTAATTTCGTTGTGCTCGAACGTCCGGCCACAACGCCTTGAGAGCCGGGCCATTACATTCGGCGGTTGAAGATTGGTGTGTTGTTCGCCCTCGGCACCATGGCTTGAAGTTACCGCTCGGCGTCGGGACCGGCCGCCCGGCGCAACTCCTGTTCGACGACGGCGCACGTGCGCCGGCACATCTGCTCGACGGCAAATTCCTGGCGCACTCTCTGGCGCAGCGTGCGGCCCACCTGGATCCGCAAATCTTCATCCCGCAGCAGCGTGAGGATACTCTGGGCGAAGGCGACCGGGCTTTTCGGGGGAATCAGGTACGGGTAGTGCGCGCCCAGGGCATCGCGGGTGCCGGGAATATCGGTGGCCACCACGGGCAGTCCGGCCGCCATGGCTTCGAGAACCGCGTTGGGGGTCCCTTCGTTCTCGGAACTGAACACCGCCACGTCCGCCGCCCCCAGTAAGCCTGCCACGTCGCGGACCTGTCCCAGAAAATGCACCTGCGCTTCGAGCCCCAACTCGCGTACCAACGCTTTAAGCGGCCCGGTCTCCACTTCCCGTCCGGCCAGCAGCAGGGTTGGAGCGGCGGCGGCCTGTTGGCGGCAGACAAGCTGCCAGGCCTGCACCAGTGTGGCGTGATCCTTATAGCGATGGATATTGGCCACCATCACCCCGACCGGGGCGCCGGGGGCAATGGCCAGCCGCTGCCGCAGCGCCGCCCGCGTTTCTTCGGCGGGCTCCAACGCCACGCCATTAATGATCAGGTGTACGCATTCGGCGGGAATGCCGAACGGCTCAATAAGGCACGCCGCCCCGACCCGCGAGTTGGAGATAAAGCACCGGGTGTTATTGATCGCGGCCACCTGCCAGCGCTCGTGCGGCAGCTCCCGTCCTTCATCGCGTTGACTCCATAGGCAGACCTTGGCCCCCGCCAGGCGCCAGGTGGCGCCGCAGAGCAGATTCGGCAGCGATGTGTAGGGCAGCAGCACGTCCGGCCGCAACAGGCGCATTTCCCGGGCAAACTGCCGCACGCTGCGAAACGTCGGTGTCGAGTTGGCATGTTCCGGCATGGAAACGCGCAGGCACGGCAGCCGGCGGCGAATGCACATCTCGCGCAACATCTGGTTGCCCAGGCCGCCAAACAAGGCGACCACGGCCACGGCGGCCTGGCAGCGATCCTGCAAATACGTGGCGAGGTGGAGGGCCTGCCGCTCCGCGCCGCCCATATCGAAGGTCGGCAGCACAATGAACACGCGTTGACCGGCCAGTAATTTGAATTCCCCGTCCATGGTGGAAGGTGCGGTTCTCATGCACCACTCCCAGCGGCATCCTGAAATCCCCGGCACATGGTCGCCAGGGATTCGCGCCAAAAGGCGTCGTAACTGAATTGCTCCACGACCACGCAACGCAGCGCCTCGGCCCGGCGAACGCGCGCTGCGTCATCATGCAAATAGCGTGTAGCCAGGGTCGCAAACGAATCCTGGTCTGTGAATGTAATGTCATTCAACTGCGGGAAGGCCACCTCTTCGGTCGGGCACGCCGCCCATTGCCGCAGGTAGCGGCACGGTTGCTCCCGGCGCAGGTCCTCGGGCTTCATATTGGCGGCCATCACGGCCCACCCCGGCGCAATGATCGGATCCGTGGAATCCTGTAAATCCCCATTGGTACGGAGCCCCGCCGCCAGTGCCTGGACCGCCATGGCGTGGACCAGCCGCCCGGTCCCGTTATGATCGCGTGCTTCGGGCGCGAAACGGCTCAGGAAAAACCCTCCGGCCGCCAGGCCATCGAGCACCCGGGAATGCACAAAACCGCTCTCGATAATCTGGAGATTGATTTTCGTGGCCTGGTACAGGGCGCGGAGTTCCTCGCCGGGCGCGATGAAATCCTGGGCGTAGGAGCCCAGCACCGGATGCCCCTGCCAGCCGCGCCCGAAGAGGCGGAACGTGCGGCCGTGCTCCCGGCAGTAGGCCACCACCCATTCCAGGGCGACATGCCGAAAGGCCCGATCGCTCACCCGATAAAGTTGATGCACCATCTCGGCGCACGCCGCATCGGGCAGGGGAATCTGCAACTGGGCCGCTTGCGCGCGGAGGCAATCGGCCAGGCGGGCGGAATCCCAGGCATAGCCGCTGCGGCTTTGCGCCAGTACCTGCTCCCCGGTGGCGGCCAGCAGGCGCTGGCAGTCCGGCTTGCCCTTCCAGACTGCCAGTTGTTCGGCGAACTCCGCTTCGGGCGTACCCGAGGCATTTGAGACGTAGCTGAAATCACAGGCCAGCCGCGCGTGCAACTCCGGCGGCACGGGGGCATTGGAGTAGCGATGCGTGGAGCCCGCGGCCTTGAAGAAAATGCAATTCCGCTCGGGCCAGCCCAGGTTCAGAAAGCCGTGTTCAGCGCCGTGCCCGGCCACGTACGTCAAGGCGTCCAGGCTCTGCGTCGCGGCGGCGGTGCGCATGGACGGCAGGTTGTCCTGGTCCCAGCACAGGTCGGGTATCTGCCGCGGCAGCCAGGGGGTCTCGTGGCGCATGCGGGAAATCTGCACCATCAGGTCCGGCTGGTATTCGGCGATCACGTCCAGGTCGGGCCGTTCGAGGGTGTGATTATCCGCTTCCATGGTTAATTTGAACTCATGGCCGGCGGCGGTAATCGCCTGGCCCAGTTCCACCATGCTGTATTGCAGCACGGTGGAGAAACGCGTGGTGATCCCCAGGACGCGTAAGGGGGTGTGTCCGGCCAGAGCAGCCGCGTAGCGCTGGTGCCACCAGGCGGCGGTACGCGGCTCATATATTTGGCGTATGGACTCCAAGACCGCTTCCCGGTGCGCCCGGCGTTGCTGATCGAAGCCGCGACAGGTGGATTCGAGGTTGCCTTCGGGGCGGCAGGTCAGGCGATTGCTGATATATTGCGTCGGCACGGCCCAGGCGCGGTGGTCCCGCAGGGCGGCGGTGAAATCCTCCAGGGCGCCAGGGCCGGTATACACCCGCAACCGCGGGTGGCTCAGCCAGGCACGCAGGTCGTGCAGGTGCAGGAGCATGGCCAGGGCGGCTGGATCGGGCTCCACGATGTAAACGGCACACGAGTAATCCAGGTAAGACTGCTGGGTGCTTTCGAGCACTTTGGTCAGCAGGCCACCGTAGCCGACGCCATCAAAACCGACCGCTCCGGGCATGGGCGTGGTGCGCTTGTCGTAGTTGTAAGCGGCGGCATCCCGCTGGTGATCGGCCAGAGAGCCCAGCCATGCCTGCCAGAAATAGTTCTGCGTCTGATTCAGAATGTGATAGTTGCCATCCATTGCCTGGTGCAGTTCATAGGGAGTGGTTGCGGGGTTCCAGGCGCCAATCAACTCCGCCGCTTGCGGCCAGCGCTGGGCCAGCGCCGCACAGTTGGCGGCAAAGCGCCGCTGGCGGCTGCGCCAGGCAATGACTCCGGCCGGCACTGGCCCGAGGGGTTCCTGGGAAATATTGGCCCATAGGCGCCGGGCCAGCATGCCCAGACCCAGCGCCACCAGCACGCGAATATAGCCCCCCAACGCGTGGGTATCGGTCGGGTTGTCATCCAGCAGCGCGGCACAGGCATCGGCCACCGCGTACGGATCGCGTTTGACGTCGGCCAACGCCAGCAACTGATGGATCGTTTCTTTCTTGATCATGAAAACCAGTTAATTCTGTCGTTCTAACCTATTTTTTATCGGCATTTGGCTTCCTGCTCCGATACCTGATCCATGCAAGTCACCGTCCTGATTCCCTTTCGGGGCAACCCCGAGGTGGTCTCCTGGGTGCTCGAGGGCTTTTTGCTCCAGCAACTGGCCCCGGGGACGAAACTCACCATCTATCTGGGCGGCGATGGCTGTGCGCTGCCAGCAATACCTTCGGCACCGGGACCCCATATCAAGATCGAGGCCCGGCAACTGCCGCGGGTCGGCAATTCGGTGGCCAAGAACCTGCTGCTCGAAGGCGGAGGGACTGCGGCGGATATTCTCTACCTGGCCAATGCCGATACGCGGCCCGATCCGGATTGTGTGCAACGGCATGTTGACCGGCTCCTGACGCTGCCCGCCGGCTCCATGGTCCTGGGGGCTGCGCCCTATGACGATGCTCCGGCGGGGGGGGCACAAACTGTTTTCGATCGGCTCAAATCCGCGACGCCGTTGATCTTCTTCTACTGCCTGATGACGCCCGGTCAATGGTACGATTTTCGGTACACGTGGACCCTCAATCTGTCGGTCCGCATGGCGGATGTCCAGGCGGTGAGCCGCGGGGGCGAGGCCTTTTCTTCCCAACTGTTTCCCTACGGCTATGAGGACCTGGACTTGGGTTTCCGCCTCATGGGGGCGAACCATAAAGGAATATTTTACGACGATCAGGCGGTGGTCCGGCATCGCCATCCGATGACCCTGGAGCAGTATCTTAATCGCGAGGAAATGCTCGGCCTGATGATGCCGGTGGTGTACGACATCAATCGGCCGATGTTTGCGGCCCTGCTGGGCACGGAGGATATGGAAAGCCTGGCGGCGACCTATCGGATATGGGTGGAAATGGACCGTCCCGTACACCGCTGGATCTGGACGCGCTTACAGGACTGGGTGGACCAACCGGCCGCGGTGCTTGGGAGCCAGGAGCAGCGCCAGCTTGATACGATCTATCAAATGCATATCCCACTTAAGCGGTTGGCGTTTCGACTGGGATTTTTGCGGGGACTGGAGTTGCGGGACGAGGCGCACCGACTGGAGCGCAAGACGGTGGGGCTGTGGCGGACGGCGATTGGGGTGGATTGAATTTCATGGGCGTGGGGCCAGTGCGTGGGGGGCGGCGGGGCGGCGAACCATTTGTGGCACATGGATAACGATGAACCGCGGGTATCTCCGGCGGGTTGTACAGGCCGACAGAGGGCGATTACAATGCCGACCCAAGCGGATACATAACTCATTCCAACCCAGGAGGAAACGAAAAAGCATGAGTACGGAAAGACCTGTCCTCGATCCCACGCGAAAAAGAGGCCTGTTTGAACTCGCCACTGGGCAGAATTTGACGTTCACCTTTGCCCTCGTCAGTTCGCTGTTCCTGCTGTGGGGGTTCTGCAACGGCATGATCGACACCATGGACAAACACTTCCAGGATGAATTGGGCCTCTCGAAGGCCCAGTCCGCGTGGGTGCAGTTCGCCCATTACATGGGTTATACGATCATGGCCCTGCCGGCCGGCCTGATTACCCGCCGCATTGGCTATAAAGGCGGTATCATTTTCGGCCTGATGTTCGTGGCCATGGGCGGTTTCTGGTTCTGGCCGGCCACCGGCATCAACCAGTTCTGGGCCTTCCTCATGGGCGTCTGCCTGATCGCCATGGGACTCACCGTGCTCGAGACCGTCGCCAACCCCTACACCACGGTTCTGGGTCCCAAGGAGTATGGCGCCACCCGTATCAACCTCGCCCAGTCGTTCAACGGCATCGGATGGATTTTCGGCCCGATCATCGCGGGCCTCTATTTCTATTCCGAAGGCGGTGTGGAAAAGGCGCAGGGACAGCTTTTTGTTCCCTATGTGGGCGTGGCAATCATCGTGTTGATCATTGCCGCCATGTTCGTCAAGGCGCCCGTGCCGGACGTTAAGGTTGAAGACGAGTTCCACACCGATGACACGACGCCCGCCGTGCCCGTGGCCAAGGAGCGCAATCGCGGTTTGATCCTGCTGATGATGTTCCTCAACATCGCCGCCATTGGCCTTTCGGTGTTCCTGGTCTGCTGGAAACTGCTACCCGAAATTGGCGTGCCCCTGGCGACCATCCTGCATTTCTATTCGCTGGGTATCGCCGGCCTGGTTGTCCTGGGTGGACTGCTCCTGATCCCGGTTGCTCGGAAGATCACCGTGCACAGCATTTGGGCCCATCCCCATTTCTCCGGGGCCACCCTCACGCAGTTTGTGTATGTGGCGGCGCAGTGCGGTATCTTCAGCTTCTTCATCAACGCCATGACAGTCGATAAGGACAACGGCTACGCCATGGTTCCACCGCTGCCGGCGTCCTGGAACCAGAGTTTCCTCAAGGAATGGGGCTGGATCGATACCCGCACCGCCTTCCTGTCCGATGAGATCACCAACTTCCAGGGCCTGGCCAAACAATTGAAGGCCGAAACTCCGGTCGGCAACGCCTTGGCTGCGTTCTACAAGGCGCAGACATCGCTGGTCGCGGCGCAGGCCAAGGGCGCAGCGTCCCCGACCGATCTGGCCAAACTCCAGGCCGATGTCGATGGCGCGAACAAGGCACTGCTGGCCGTTCAGGCCGACCCGGCCAATGCCGCCTCGAACCCTGTGGCCGCGTTCCTCAACAGCCAACTGTCGCGGGAGAAAGACGGCACGATCGACATGCTTGCCGCCTACCAGCCCGGAGCGGCCGTTGATGAGGCCCTCCAGAAGGCCCTGGTCAAAGAGATGAACCAGATCGTCCGCCAGGAACTCAGCAACCGTCCCAACAAGCCCGCTAAGGCCAAGCCCAATCTCTTCGATCCCACCCGCTTTGCCGGCTTTGTTGCGATTAAGGCCGAGGCCACGCCCGCCACGGCCGCGGTTAGCGTTGTCGCACCGGTCCCCGAAGCCGCCCACCTCGTGAGCACCGGCCCCAAGACCGCCGCGTTTATCAAGGAACTGGCGGATCGGGCCAAGGCGAAGAAAGAGCTCCTTGACCAAGGCAAGAAGGACGAGGCGGAGAAGATCAAGGATCCCAACGATCACGATCGGCTGCGCCTCAACCGCCTGCTGCTGGCGGACGCCATGCCCGACATCTTGCCCTATCACGACAGCATCCTGGCCATAGCCGACTTTGGTGCCAGCCGTCTTTCGTCGATCGCCTTTGGTTTCTTCCTCGCGGGGCGTCTGTTTGGCGCCTGGCTGCTTAAGCGGCTGCCGGCCAATAAGACCCTGGGCATCTTCGCCCTGATGAACGTCGGGGTCTGTGGGCTGATCATTGCCAAACTGGGACTTATTTCCGTAATCGGCGTGTTCCTGAGCTACTTCTTCATGTCCATCATGTTCCCCACCATCTTCGCCGTCGGCATCCATGGCCTGGGATCCCAGTCCAAGAAACAAGCGTCCGCGTTCATTGTCATGTCGATCACCGGCGGCGCCCTAATGCCGCTGTTGATGGGCCAGCTCGGCGATGTCTACAACATGTCGGTAGCCTTCTGGATGCCGTTGGTTTGCTTCGCCCTGATCGCAACCTATGCGTTCTTCTGGAAGAGCCTGTGCACCGCGGAGTCCGCCCCCAGCGTTTCGACCGCCGGCGGCCATTGATGCGGCCCCCACGAGTTGTGGTCCTGTGATTGTTTAAAATACACAACCCGGAGCGGTAACGCTTCGGGTTGTGTTGTTTTTGCAGTGCGGTGGCAGAGACGTTCGCAGCCGTTCTAGGTGGCGGAGAAACGGACGTAATCGAAGTCGGCGTGGCCGGCGGGAGTGTCTGGTTGGCTGGTCAGGCAGTAGATGCCGACCTTGGCGCCCATCCAGCCGCCGTGTTTGGCTTGGAACATTGGTGTAAGAGTCGTGAATGGACCGGTGACGCCGGCGTAGCTGAAGATGCAGGTGGCGTTTTCGTCTACGGCCACGCGCAACCTTACCGGGCCGGAGGGCCGCGGGGCGGTGAACTGGGACTGGCCGTTGATTTGGAACACGCACTGGCCCGCGTGCAGCGCGAGCGATACGTGCTGGCCGCCGCCGACGATCGCGAGGCCGGCGGATTCGGTGGCGTGTCGCGGTTGGAAGTCGATGATCGTTTCGACGGCAAACGTGCGGGCGGGGAATTTTTGCATCAGCAAGGCCGGGGTGCGGCCCAGGTCCGTGCCGCACGCCTCTTGCGCCCGGAGCCGCAGCCAACCGGGACGTTCCGCCAGCGAATACCAAGCCTCCTGGTGGTTGGCCTGCCATTGCCATTGCAATCCCAGCCGCGGGGTGTCGAATTCGTCGCTGGTTTGCGGCGCAGCGATGGCTCCCGGCACCGTCACGGCGGGTTTACGCCACGCGGGCACCGGTTCGCCCACGCCGTTGTGGTCGTAGTCCACGCCCATCAAGGGCCAGTCGTCTTGCCATTGCACGGGCTGGAGGTGCACAATGCGGCCATACGGCCCCACATCCTGAAAATGCATGAACCACCATTCGCCGTTGGGCAGATCGATCAGGGCGCCCTGGTGGGGGCCGTTGATGGCGGTGCTGCCGCGCTCCAGGACGACTTTTTCTTCGTATGGTCCCCAGAGCTGGCGGGAACGGAATACCACCTGCCACCCGTGCGGCACGCCGCCGCCGGGGGCCAGGATGTAATACCAGCCATTGTGCCGGTGTACCTTCGGGCCTTCCAAGTAGGCGTGGTGCGGCGTGTGGATAACTTCCTGGCCTTCGCCCAGCAGGCGGGTGCCATCGGGCGTCATAGGGCGGATATGAATACGTTCCTTCTTGCCGGCGCGGGAATTGGCATAGGCGTGGACCAGGTACGCCTGACCGTCATCATCCCAGAACGGGCAGGGATCGATCCAGCCTTTGGCCTCCTGGAGGCAATGCGGCGGGCTCCATTGGCCGGCCGGGTCGGCGGCGCTGGTGACATAGATGCCCTCGTCGGGCATGGGGAAGAATATCCAGAACTTTCCGGCATGAAAGCGGATGGCCGGGGCCCAGACACCACAGCCGGGCTGCACGGCGGCGTAGCGCGGATGGGGAACGTTCTTGAGCGCGTGGTTGACCAGGGTCCAGTTGACCAGGTCACGCGAGTGCAGAATCGGCAGGCCGGGCGTGGCGGTGAAGCTGGAAGCGACCATCCAGAAATCGTCGCCCTGCCGGATCACATCCGGATCGGAATAGTCGGCGTGCAGGATCGGATTGCGATAGGTCCCATCGCCCTGGTCGGGAATCCACGGGTAGGCGGGCTGATTCATGATGCGTGCACCTCTTCACAGGTCAGATCGCGTTTGATGTCAAAGACGGTCAGGCCGGTCAAATCGTTCGTACGGTGCGGCGTCAGCAGGCTTACGCCATAGCCGATGATCATGCAGGCGAAGACGGCAGCGGGCATGTAGCCATACCAGTGCAACGTGGTGAAGTTCTTAATCAGGATCGTTACGACAATGCTCGATAGCGCGCCGGTAATCGCCCCGATGGCGTTGGTGCGGTGCGTAAAAATGCCCAGGATGTAGATACCCAGGAACCCGCCGCCCAGCAGCGCGAACAGTTCGTTCCAGGTCTGGAAGAGCGAGCGCATGTTCATCTTGGCCATGTAGAGCGCACAGCCCGTGGCCACCAGGCCCGAGACGACCGAACCCACGCGCATGACCACCAGGCGTTGGCGGTCAGTGGCTCCCTTGTTCATCTTGCGATAGAAGTCCTCCGTGAAGATGGTCGCCACGCTGTTCATGCTGCCGGCCAGGGCGGAGGCGGCGGCGGCAAAGAGGGCCGCAATGATCAATCCCGCCAGGCCCGCCGGCAGGCGCTGGACGATGTAGAGCGGGATGATCTGGTCGTTGGTCATGGCCGGGTCGAGCTGTGCGGGGTGCTGGCGGAAGTAGGCGAATACCGAAATGCCGACGCAGTTGACGGCCAGCGAAATAAACACGCTGCACAACAGGAACATGCCGGCGAGCTTGCGCACATCTTTGAGGGGGGTGGCAAACACACGCTGCACCACCGGCTGATCGGCGGCAAACGCGAACTTGTTGAGGATCGGCGTGAGCATCATCAGCCAGAAGATCGGTGCGGTCAGATCGAACGACCAGAGGGCGTAATCGAACTTGTGGAACTGCGTGCTGGTGGCGACGAAATCGGTAAAGCCGCCGCTTAGCCCGCCGATGGCCAGCACAATCATCAGGCTCACGCCGACGATCATGGTGATGCCCTGGATCATTTCCGTCAGGATTACCGCTTTAAGGCCGCCCTTGGCGGTGTAGATGGTCGTGACCACGCCCATGAGCAGGACGCTGTAGACCACATCGAGCCCGGTGACGGCGGCGATGGCCAGGGCCGGCAGCAGCAACACCATGTTCATGCGGCCAAAGGTCTGCAACGCGATGCACTGGGCGCTGGCAATATAGCGCAGCGACGGGTGAAACCGGCGTTCCAGGTATTCATAGGTGGACGTGAGGCTGAGTTTCCGGATCAGCGGGTAGATCACCCACGCCTCCAGGAAAAACAGGGGGATCAGCAGGAGCGCCGGAAACGCCCAGATCATGTTGGTGCGGAACGCCTGGGCCGGGATCGCCATAAAACTGATGCTGCTGGCGCCGGTGGCAAACATGCTGATGCCGGCCATCCACCAGGGCACTTTGCGGTCGCCCAAGGCAAACGAGGCGGTGCTTTTCTGGCGGTGGGCGTACCAGACGCCCGCCACGGCCACGAGCACGAAGTAGCCGATCAGGAAGAAGTAATCCAGTCCGCCAAGGCTTTTGACGGTGCGTTGCAAAGTCATGGCGAACGCCGTCGGTTCGCCGTTGGCGCCGTAACCGATGACCATCTGCTGGCCATTGACTTTGAACGCTGTACCGGCGGCCAGGGGCTCGGGCAACCGGCCGTTGGCCACCCAGGTATCCGTGACGTTGTGGTAAATGTAAATCGCATCACTGCGCCCGGCGGTGGTGCGTCCGCCGGCAATAGCGGCATGCACTTGCCCGGTCTGGAACACGCTGGCGCCGCCCAGCGCCACGGGCAGCGGGGCGAGCGGTCGCCAACCGCTGAATGTCGTGCCGTCGATCACCTTCCACCGGAAGGCCAGGGACTCGGCCGTCGGCGCACCGGATTCCGTCAAGCCGCCGAAGACGTGCAGATCGTTATAGAAGCAAAGCACACCCGGGGAACTTCGTGCGGCGCCGGGCAGCGGCGGTAATTCCTCCCACGCGGGGGCCGCCGTATCCAATGTCAAGCGGAACACGCGGCGGGAGAGGCCCGCCGCCGTGGAACCCCCGACGACATAGAGTTGTTTCTGCGGCTGATCCTCGAAAAACCCCACGCCTGCGGACAACAGCCCGATCGGCAACGGCGGCAACAACGACTGGCGTAAGTCGCCGGCCCGCCACTCGAGTGCCTGGACGATGGGGCTGGGGCCGGCACTTGAAGCACCACCGACGACCAGCAACTTCGTCACGCTGCCGCCGTTCTCCGTGAACGTTCCGCTTACGCAACCCGCAAACCCCACCGGCGCGTTAAGCGTGAACTTGTGCCACCCCTTTTCGCCGGCCGGCTGTACGAAGATGTCGGCACACGCCGCGCTGCGGAGCACGCCACCGCCGGCATCGATTCCGCCGCCCACCAGCAGTGCCCCGCCCGACTGGCCAATGAACAGACCGGGGCGCTGCACGGGCAGCGCCAGGTCCCGTTTCTGGACGATAAAGCCGGCGGTTTGGCCCCGGGTGGCGGCAGTACCGGTCAATAGCAGCAGTATCGCCAAGAAGCTGGGGATCGTTCGGCCGAAGCGCATGGTTACTCCTTGGGCTGGTAGTCGAACCAATCAAAGTCTGCCGGGGCGGCGCAGGGTTGGCCATGGCCGGTGGCGTACAGGGCGATGACGACGCCATTGTAACCACCGGTGACTTCGGTGCCGAGATACCGGGTGTTGACTTGCGCGACCGGTCGAAAGTCGCCGCCGTTCTGCGCGCAGGCGAACGTATAGTGCGGCCGGGTGCCGGTGATGCGGAGGGTGACCGGGCCGGGCGCCAGTGGAACTTCCGCGGCGCTGTAGTCGATGAGTTCCAACTTGTATTTGACGACCAGGACCCGCCGGCCGGCCGACTGCGTGATGGCAAAATCGTAGTGGTGCTGGCTGGTCATGAACAGCGACAGGCCGGCTTCTTCATTCGGGGTGGCAGGGGAAAAATCCAGGTGCGTGGTCGCGTCAAAATCGAAATGCTGCTGGCGGCGGGCCAGGAAGGTCGGGGCGGCGATATCGCACAGGCTGGGCGCCGCGCCTTGGAGCCGGAGAAAACCAGGGCGTGCGCTCAGAGAATAATGCGCAGGCTCGTGATTGCGCAGGTGGACCCATTCGTATCGGAGTGCGCCGTCAGTGAAATCGTCGCGGCCTGGCAGCGCGGGCCAGGGATGCGGCGGGGGCGTGGGTGCGGTCATCGTGGCGGCAACCGTGCCGGTCCGGTTGACCACCGGCCAGCCGTCGGCGTTCCACGTGACAGGCGCCAGACAGGTTTCGCGGCCCAGGGTATGCACATCGCCGACGGTTTTGCGGAACGCCAGGTGCACCATCCACCATGAGCCGTCGGTCGCCTCGACCAGATCGGCATGGCCGGTGCCGTGGATGGCTTCATAGGCGTGGCGATTGGAAAGAATCGGATTGTGCGGGCAGCCATCGTAGGGCCCCCAGATATTCCGGCTGCGGGCGATGGCGACCATGTGCCCATAGGCGGTGCCGCCCTCGGCGGTCATCAGGTAATACCAGCCATCCTTTTTGTAGACGTGCGGACTCTCGACGTAGCTGCCGCCGCTGCCGGCCCATAGGACGCGCGGCTCGGTCAGGCGTTGTCCGGTGCGGATATCGATTTGGGTTTGATAGATGGCACGCGGCATGTTGAAGGTCAGGCCGCGGTTGGTTTGCACGTAAACTTTACCGTCATCGTCAAAAAACAGGGATGGATCGATGCCGTTCTGATCGTACCAGATCGGATCGCTCCACGGGCCGGCGGGATCTTGGGCGGTGACATAGAAATTGCGGAACGACCCGGCATTGACCAGCGTGGTGATCATGTAGAACACGCCGTCATGGTGGCGGATGGTCGGCGCATAAATGCCGTCGGAACAGGGCACGCCGGCGAGTTCGAGTTGCGTCCGGCGGCTAAGGACGTGGCCGAGTTGGCGCCAGTGAATCAGGTCGCGGCTGTGCCAGAGCGGCACGCCCGGAAAGTACTCGAAAGAACTGTTGACCAGATAGAAGTCAGCACCCACCCGGCAGACGCTGGGGTCCGGGTAGAAGCCGGGGATGACGGGATTTTTGTATTCGGTCATGCGGATGGCACCTTCTGCAAATGCACCTCATCTGGGAAAAATCAGGATCTGTGCGGCCCCGGGCGCCAGTTCCACGGCACGCCGGCCATGGAGGTAGTTGGGCGGCAATGGCTGGGCCGCGGCTGCGGAAGACTCGGCCCATACGCTCACGCGTGCCGGTGCCGGCGTCGGGTTCGTTACCCGCAGGGCGAATTGGCTGGCGGTGTCGGCGACAACCTCCGCCTGGACGTTGTCAAACGCGACCACGAGCGACTGGTCCGGCTGCACGTAGAGGCCGGGAATTTCAATCGCGGTAAGCAGGAGCGAGGTTTCCGCCCAGGTGCTCATGTTGAGCGTTTCGCCGATGCGCTCGGGGCCTTCCCAATCGGTCAGATTCACGCGTTCGCACATGTGCCCAAAGCCCGCTTTGCCCAGCGGCTTAAGCGGATGGGCGAGATACTGGGGCAGGTTGTGTGCTATATCGTGCAGCAGTTCCAAGTAATACTTGTCGCCGGTGGCGCGGAACAGTTGCAGCAGCGCCAGGCCCGAATAGGTGCACAGTCCCGGCGCGGCATGCTTATTCTGGGTGTTGGCGTAGACGGCGCCGGTGGTGCGGATGCCGGCCTTGGCAAAGGTTGAACGCGGCGGGAACTGGAAATCGTAGGATACGACCCAGGAGGCAAACTGCCGCGCGGTTTCGGCGGCACGCTGGAGCCAGCGTTTGTGGCCGGTCGCTTCATACAGGGCAAAGTAGGATTCGATCAGCGCGTACCACGATTCGGAATCGGGATTCTGCACGGCATCGCCCGGGCCGCCGCAGCTAAGTCCCTTGCGGGTGAAATCCCGGTAGAACAAGTCGCCCGCCTGCTGCGCCACTTCCAAGTACGCAGGTTTGCGGAAATAACGGGCCGCCAGCACCAGTGCGGCCGGAATGATCGCGCCGCTGGTCGAGCCGCCCACGCGAATTTCGCCGGTGAGCGAGTCCACAAACTGGCCGAACTGTCCGTAGCGTTTCCAGAGTTTGACGAACGCATCGCAGACGCGCCGGGTGCCGTTCCGCCACGCGGGCTTGACGGGAATGCCCAGTTCCGCCATCAGTTGAAACTGTTTGATAATGTAGAACACGCCGTCGCCGCTCTTGCGGATCAGATGCCAGTTGGCGGTATGAGGCTTGCGGATATCGCCGCCGATCCATTGCGTGCCGTGGGCCCCGCAATCCCAGAAGAAGCCGGAAGGCGCGATGCCGTCGGGAAACAGCCAATCGAAGTTGCGCAGAACATGGCGGCGGGTGCGGGCGTTGCCGGCAAAGAGCAGCGGGTAGGTGGTGATCATGCCGCCGGTCCAGCCGATCTGCCAATCCTGGAGGAAATTGGTGCGCGGGCCCACCGAGTAATAGCCATGCCGGGGCACAAAGTTCTCGCGATTGAACTTCTTTTCCTGCAAGTCCAGGCAGGCAGCGTAGGGCAGCGTGTTGGGCGCCGGACGGCGCGGCGCCAGATCTTTGCGTACGGCAGCGAACTTGTCGAATAGTGCCTGCACCGCCGGTGCCACGAAAGTGTATACGCGGAAACTAATGGCCACGGCATCGCCCGCGGCAAAATCGTGGGGCGGGTCCAGCGAGGGATATTGGGCATCACAAATCCGGTAGCTGTAGAGCTCCCGCACCACGGGCGCGGTGAGGGAGATCACCGCCTGCCGGCGGTCGCGGGTCTCGGCGATACTCAGACCATAATCGCCCAGCGTATTTCCCTGGGGGGCCAGCAGCAAAAAGCCGCGGCGGAGTTTGGGGGCGTAAAAGCCGATGGCCGGGGTCGCCATGCTGCCGCTGCGTTCCTGAATGCCCGACGGGCCGTCGGCGCTATTCAAACGCGGCACGTCGGTAATGATGATGGGCTTATCGGGGCCGATGTCCTGCACGTAATAAAGCTTGGGCGAATAGGGAATCCGGCGTGCCAGAAACCGGTTGCCGGCATAGGCCGCGCCCGGGAGCAGCACGTAGTTGTTCACGGACCAGGCGGAGAAATCGAGATCCACCGTCAGGCTCGCCTGCGCCAGCGTGCCGCTGGTGCAGGCAAAAGTAACCGTCAGGTCGGTGGCTTCCGCATCCGTTGCCACGGGCTCTGCGCCGCACTGCACCTGCCAGCGCGATTCGCATAAGGTCAGCTTCTGGGCGCCGCCACGCAGTGGCAGACGCCATTGATGCACAAGGGCATTGCATCGCGCAAAATCGTACTGGCACCAGCGCGCGTGCAGGGTGCCGTTAAGATTCTGCAATCCGGTCCGTTTCTGGGTAATCTGCGGTTTCATAACGTCATAGCGCCAACGGTTGTCTGCGAAACTCTATTCCTGCGGCGGCCATTCTAAATCATAAATATTTCCGCGTCATCATTCCGTGGTGTTAACGCAAGCCTCCGGCACCGGCAACATGAAGCTGCAACTCAACGGCGCGCCGACCATCGGCACCTTGGATGGCGCCAACGTCGAAATCCGGCAGGAAGTCGGGGAAGAAAACATCTTCATCTTCGGCCTGACCGCCGAACAGGTCGAAGAACGCCGCGGCAGTTACCGCCCGTGGGAGGTGTACCATGGCAACGAGGAAATCCGCCACGCCCTGGATCTGATCCAGAACAATTTCTTCAGCATGATGGACCCCGGGCTGTTCTGCCCGATTCTCCAGGCGCTGCTGGATGGTGGGGACCGTTACATGTTACTGGCGGACTTGCCGGATTACTGCGCCGCCCAGGACCGGGTGGACGCCCTTTAGCAAAACCCCGCAGCCTGGGACCACAAAGCGATTCTCAATGTGGCTCGCAGTGGCAAATTCTCCTCCGACCGTACCATCATGGAATATGCCCGGGACATCTGGCATGTTTCCCCGTGTGCGGTGGAGGCGTAGAGGGGGGGCGGTGGCGTTAGGAACAGGCCCGAATTCACTTCCAGCATTCACCGGCGCGGCGCCGAGCTTTACGCCGCCAAACGAGCCGGGCTGCCCGCCCGTGCACCACATGCCCAGGGTATCGAACCGTCCATCGTTAATCTTGCCGATGGTGAACGGGCCGTCGCTGCAATTGCCAAAGGGCGTTGCGCCTTGGGCGCGTGCCAGGTTGATGAGACGCTCCGCGCCGAACGACGGCGGCGGTTCAGCCACCGCCAACAGCAAACCGCCTACGGCCAGCGCGACCTGGAACTTATTTGCGATTCGCATGCGTGTTCTTCATCGGGAAATCCTGGAATGTTCTGCCACGGTGCCCGGCGAACGGGCGTGCCCCGAGTTTCAGGCACTTCCCTTCATAGTCATGAGCGCCTGGGCGATTGTCAAACGTATTTCTGGCCGCGGTTGGAGCCGCAGCCGATCCCCGGGCCGCTTGACGTGGCGGGGGGGCGGGGCCAAAATGCTCAAGTCCTTGTGTTCCAATACTTGCGAAACTTGGAAAGGAACCTATGAAACTCCCGTCAGCTATCCTTTTGTTCTGTGCGACGGCGCTATTTGCCACGAGCGGTCGCGCCTCGACCGGTGAAGCGTTCTATGGCGATCCGCCGGATGCCCATCACCCGTGGGCGGTGCATGATCACAATCGGCCGCAGCCGCCGCGCGTCGAGCCGGGGGCGTATGATGCCGCCAAGGCCAAGGCGCCGGCCGATGCCATCGTGCTGTTCGACGGGACCGACGCGACGGTGAAGAATTGGGAAGCCGACAAACCCGGCCATGTGCCGACGGCGTGGATCGTCAAGGATGGTGTGTTCCAGTGCGTGCCCAAATCGGGTTATGCCCGCACGACCACGCAGTTTGGCGATTGCCAGTTGCACGTGGAATGGGCGGCCCCGACGCCTCCGCATGGCGAGAGCCAGGGCCGCGGCAACAGTGGTATATTCCTGATGGGCCAGGTCGAGATCCAGGTACTCGATAATTACGACAATCCGACCTACGCCGATGGTTTTGCCTGCGCGATGTACGCCGTGAGCCCGCCGCTGGCCAACGCGCTGCGGGCACCGGGCGAGTGGCAGGCGATCGACATTACGTTCCGCCGGCCCATCTACAAGGATGGCAAGTGCGAAGACCCCGGCTGCGTGACGGTCTATTGCAATGGCGTGCTGGTGCAGGATCATGTGCAGCTTGAAGGTCCAACGGGCCACATGAGGCGCCCGCATCCGCAGGATCTGGGCGAAACGGCGCCGCTGAAGTTGCAGGATCACGGCAATCCGGTGCGTTACCGCAACATCTGGTATCAACCGCTGCCGCCGCGCACTGCGGCCGATGCGGCGAAAAATGGCCCGCTGAGCGAAGAGGCCACGATGGCCAAGCGCAAGGAAATCGCGGCCACGATCCGGGCGGATGCCGCCACGATCACCGACGCTTCGGGCAAGCTTTTGCGCCTCACCGAATCGCTGGTTTACCAGAAAGATGAAGCGACCTACAAGACGGTCGAGGACGCGATCGCGGCGCTGGCGGCAGAGGTCAAGGAATTGCCGGCCGACAAGGCCGACGGCAAGAAGGAAGAAGTCAAACACCTCTTCCGTGCCGTGGGATACCTCAAACGGTTCCACATCCTGGAGGCCAACGATCCGGCGGGTACGGCCATCGAACAGGTTGCCCGCGCCCACGGCTGGGAAAAATAACCGCCCGCACGCCATGCGCCGTCGCAGCTGACATGCCGAACCTTGTCTCCAGACTCAGGGAGCAGTGCTATGCCGACCGTGCGTCCGACCATTTCCGGCAAGCTTACGCTGCTGCTCACGGTGCTGCGGATCGCCATTGGCTGGCATTTGCTCTACGAAGGGCTGGCCAAGCTGGTCGATCCGCAGTGGACGGCGGCCGGGTACCTGACGGAGTCCACAGGTTTTCTTTCCGGGTTGTTCCGCAGCCTGGGCGAGAATCCGACATTGTTGCACGCGGTGGATATCCTCAACATCGTGGGGTTAATGGCGATTGGCCTGGCCCTGGTGCTGGGCTTGGGGACGCGCGTAGCGGCGGCCACGGGAGCCTTGCTGCTGGCCCTGTACTATTTTGCCATGCCGCCCTGGCCCGCAACCCACATCGGACCGGGCAGCGAAGGCCACTACCTGCTGGTAAACAAGAACCTGGTCGAGATCCTGGCCCTGGGGGCCCTGGTGGCCATCCCCCGGGAATGGACCTATGGGCTGGGCCAACTGGTGGGGCGGCTGCGCACCGTGGGGCAAGAGACCGCGGTGCAGGTGCCCGACGAAATGAACCACTACCCGGAGCATGCCGGTGCGGCCCGCCGGGACCTGCTCAAGAACCTGATCGGGCTGCCGTTCCTGGGCGGATTCGTCTTTGCCTTTGCCAAGAATCATGGCTGGAGCAGTTTCGAGGAAGCCAATCTGCTCAGCCGCGGCAGCAAACCCGCAACCCCGGCGGGCGTGGATGCGGTGGTCGGGGCGACGATCAAAAACGGCAAGGCTATCGACCTGTCCCAGCTTAAGAAGCCGGTGGCCAAGGGCCGGATCGGCACGGTGGAAATCAGCCGGTTGATGTGCGGCGGAAATTTGTTTGGGGGCTGGGCGCACAGCCGGGATTTGATCTATATGTCCCGCTTCCTCAAGGAATACCACACCGAGAAGAAACTGCTCGAGACGCTGTGGCTCTGCCAGCAGTGTGGCATCAACACCGCGGGTTTGAACATGCGGCAGGAGGAGATTACCGTCCTGCAAAAGTTCTGGAAGCAGGGCGGTAAGATGCAGTGGATCCCCCAGATGTGCATTTATGAGATGCCCGCCTTCCGGGCCGAGCTGGCCCGGGCGGCCGACATGGGCGCCATTGGCGCCCAGATTCAGGGGAACGTGGGCGATGCGCTGGTGAAGCAAGGCAAGGTCGGACTGCTGGGCGAGATGGTCGCCGCGATCAAGGACAAGGGGCTGCTGGCGGGATTGGCCGGCCACGAGCTCGCGACGATCCAGGCGGCCGAAGATGCCAAAATGCCGGCGGATTTCTATCAGAAGACCATGCACCCGACCAACTACTGGTCGTGGCAGCCGAGTCAACCCAAGACCAAGATGGTCATTGAAAACTACGGCGTCGATAACTACTGGTGCCGCGACCAGGCCCAGACGATCGCCTTTTTTGAAAAGTGCACCAAACCCTGGGTGGCCTTCAAAATTCTGGCGGCCGGCGCGGTGCAACCGCCGCAGGGGTTCCGGTATGCCTTTGAGAGCGGCGCCGACTTTGCCCTGGTGGGCATGTTCGATTTCCAACTGGTGGAGAACGCCAACCATTTTGCCGCGGTGGTCGGGGATCCGGGCTTCAAGCGCAACCGGGCATGGCGGGGTTGAACCGGGGGGCCTGCCGTGCGCACAAAGCCAATTGGCCGGTGGTACGAGGAGCAGCGCTGGCTTTACGCCGGGATACCGGTAGGGGTGGCGTTTGCACCGGCGGACGAACACCTGGCGGTAGAGTTATGGGCCTATCTGGAACAGATCAACGACATTTTCAACGACCATCGTGACGATTCCGAGGTGGGGCGAATTAATTCCGGCAGTGCGGGAACGTTTGTGATTTCCGCGCAACTGGCCGCGGCCTTTGCGCTGGCCGAGCGGATCGAGTCTCTCTCGGGTAGAGCCTTTGCCATCACTACCGGGCCGCTGCGCCGCTTGTGGCGGGAGGCGGCCCAGGTGGGGCAGCGGCCAGACCCGGCCGCCATTGCCGCCGCGGTGGTGCCCCCGGGCGCGTGGCGCCGCGAAGGTACGCTGCTAACCGTGGCGGATCCCCGGATCCGATTCGATTTTGGCGGACTGATCAAAGGTGCCGCGGTGGATTACGTCATGACCCGGCTGATGGAGACCGGCGCCGCTGCCGCCCTGGTGCAGTGCGGCGGGGAGACGGCATGCCGCGGCCTGTCCCAGCGCGGGCAGCCGCATATATTGGGCATTCCTGATCCGGAATGCCCCGACGGGCGGCTGTGGTGTACGCTGCGGGATTTGGGATCGGGCCTGTCGGCTTCGACCAGTGGCAATTACCGCAACGATCTGGTCATCGCCGGCACGCCGTGCCACCACATTTTCGATCCGCGCAGCGGCGAACCGGTTGCCGCGGGGGTGTTGTCCGTGAGCGTGGTTTTCCCGCGCTGGGGATGCAACGGCCTGGCCGACGGCTTGGCCACCGCGGGGACCGTGCTGGGTTGGCGCGAGTTTCTGCCGCTGGTGACCCAAGAGGGCGGGGAAGCATTAGTACTGACGCGTGAGGATGGCCTGGTGGTCGAACATGCGACGGCGGGATGGAGGGGATTGGCCAGCGGGTGATCGGGCCGTTGGGTCATTGAGCCGCTGCGCCGTCGCGTGTGGACGTAGCTTACGAATGGTTATAGGACATACGCACTGTGGTTCCGCCCCGGCGTTACGAATGGCACCGGATATAGAAGATCGGCAAGTCGCTTTTGGGGTGGCAAATCCGGTAGGATGGCGGGAAACCTGTCACTGCTTATGCCCTTGAACATGGAGACTTATCTTTATGGCTGCTTGCCAGACCAACGGTTCGCCCAAGAAGATCACCGCTGTGGCCCAGGAATTGGGCTTGGATATCGATGCGATTCTGCTGCACGGGCGGCACATCGCCAAGATTCCGGTCGAACAACTCAAGATGCGTGCGGACCGGCCGGATGGCAACCTGATCCTGGTGTCCGCCATGACGCCCACGCCGGCGGGCGAGGGCAAGACGACCACGACCATCGGCTTGGGCGATGCGCTGCGGCACCTGGGGCATAAGACGGCCATTGCGCTGCGCGAACCATCGCTGGGGCCGTATTTTGGTGTTAAGGGCGGCGGCACGGGCGCGGGCCGGGCGCAGGTGGTGCCGGCCGAAGATATCAACCTGCATTTTGTCGGGGATATGTATGCCGTGGAAAAAGCCAACAACCTGCTGGCCGCCATGGTGGACAATCATTTGCAGCACAGCAACGATTTGCAGATCGACCCACGGCGCATTGTGCTTAAGCGCGTCTTTGACATCAACGACCGGGCGCTGCGCGACATTATTATTGGCCTGGGCGGCGTGAAGAATGGTGTGCCGCGGCGCGATGGGTTTAACATCACGCCGGCCTCGGAAGTGATGGCGATTTTGTGTCTGGCCAACGACTACGCGGACCTGGGGCAGCGCCTGGCCAACATGGTGGTCGGCTTCACGTTCGCCGGCAAACCGATCCGGGCCAACGCGGTACAGGCCGAAAGTGCCATGCAGATTCTGCTGCGCGATGCGATCCATCCGAATCTGGTGCAAACGCTGGAGGGCACGCCGGCGTTCGTGCATGCCGGACCGTTTGCCAATATCGCCCAGGGAACCAACACGGTAATGGCCACGCGGATGGCGCTGAAACTGGCCGATTACGTGGTGACGGAGGCTGGCTTTGCCACCGACCTGGGGGCGGAGAAGTTCATGCATATCAAGTGCCGGTCGTCCGGGCTGCGCCCGCAGGCGGCGGTGATTGTGGCCACGGCCCGGGCGGTGGCGTATCACGGCGGCATGACCGAGAGCGGCGGCCTGGGCAACCTGGGCAAGCATATCGAAAATATCCAGCACTTTGGGATCGATCCAGTGGTGGCGCTCAATCACTTCGCCGATGATGCTCCAGGCGACCTGGAGCAGATTATTGCGTACTGCCATAAGCAGGGCGTGGAGGCGGTGCTGGCCGATCATTATTTGAATGGCGGGGCCGGGGCGGCGGAACTGGGCCGCGCGGTGTTGCGGGCCATCGAGAAGAACCGGGGGCACAAGATCCGGTTCCTGTACGAATTGGAAGACTCGCTGCCGAAGAAGATTGAGGCCCTGGCGATCAAACTTTACGGCGCCGACGGGGTGGATTTTGACCACACCGCGGAAAGCGATCTGAAGTTGTTGACCGAAAACGGCTTTGCGCACCTGCCGGTGTGCATTGCCAAGACCTCCGCCTCGCTTTCGGATGATGCGCGTTTGCGCGGCCGGCCGCGGGGTTTCCGCATCACCGTGAACGAATTGCGGTTGAGCGCCGGGGCCGGATTCATCGTGGTGATTTGCGGGAGCATTGTCACGATGCCCGGCCTGCCCAAGGTGCCGGCGGCGGCACGGATGAAAGTGCTGCCCGATGGCAAGGCGATCGGGTTGCCGTAAGGCAATAGTGTTCAATACACTTTCACCCAATCCACACGGCAGGGACTGGTCGAACCTTTATCGCCGTGATCGCGTGGTTGCCAAGAGCCGCCGATCTTGCCGAGGCGAATGGTGGTGGGGAGCCCAGGATAGTCGTGACGCGGGAATTCGGCCAGCAGCATCCATTCCGTGGCGCCATCGGGCAGGGCCAGCAGTTGCACCGCGTGCTCGGCTAGTTTGATCGCTACCGTAGCCGGGGTGCCCTTGGGGCAGGTGCCGGCGAGTTGCTCGTTGCCGTTGTGGCGGAGGCCCCAGTGCCCATCGGAGCGGGCATTGACCTGCACATACTTTTCATCGGCCCAGCCCAGGGCCAGGCCCACGCCCCAGGCCATGGCAGAATCCTGCATGGGATCGAGGTGGGCCGCGACGACGGTGGCGCCGGCCGGCCAGGGAATATCCTTGGTGCGCACCGTATTGGCGGGCACGTTGATTTCGAATGGCGTGGCGTCCTGGGTCTTGAGGCTCAGGCCGCCGAGCGGGTCGGCGACATCGGTGTGGGATTTGACGCCAGTAATGGGCGCGGCGGAGGTTTGTAGCAAGTCGAGCACCGTGATGTCGTTGGTGCCGGCCTTGAGCCACGGGGCCGGGCAATAGAGCCGCTGCTGCGGGCCGACTTGCCAATAGCGGCCCAGGTTGTGGCCGTTGACCCAGACATAGCCTTTCTGATAGCGGGACATATCGATGAACGTGTCGGCGGGCGTCGCCAGGTCGAACGTGCCCTTGAAGATGCCGCCGGGCCGATCGGCGGGGGCGGTGGCCTGCGGCAGTGCGGCAGCCCAGGCATCGGCCAGCGGGAACGGGAAGAGTTCCCAGTTCTGCAGGACGGTGGTCCCGACGGTCACGCGGTCGGTGATACCCTTGCGATCGGCGGTCATGGATCCGGCGAAGTTGATGTGGCCCATGGCTTCGACCAGGATCTCCAACGTGGGTTGGGCGGAAGTGCTGGCGGGCAGAGCGATGTCATGCTCGCCGAGGCGGCGGTCGACGGTGCCCACGTACTTGCCATCCAGGAAGACCACGGCGTAGTCGTGCAGATCGTGGAAGGCGAGTTTGCCGTCGGCGTTAGCCGGCACGGTGGTGCGATAGAGCATCAGGCCCTGGTTCTGGCCGAGCATTTCAAAGGGCTTTAGCTGCTCGAGCTTCAGGGGCTGGGGCAGGTTGTTCCATAGCGTGGTCCAGCGCTGCATCTTGATGGCCGGCAGGCGGATGGCGGGAATGGGTGCGGGAATTTCCGGCAGCGTCTCTCCGGCCGGCAGGTAGGATGCCAGGTGCTGGCGCATGGCCAGGTAATGGGGCGTAATGGCGCCCTGTTCGGTGATCGGGGCGCCGTAGTCGTAGCTGGTAATATCCGGTTCATAGCCATGGCCGCCGCTGTTGGCGCCGGCGGTGAAACCGAAATTGGTGCCGCCATGAACCACGTAGAGGTTGAAGGATTTTTTATTGTCCATGAAGAACTTCAACAGCCCGTGCAGATCGCCGCCGTTGTGCCAGCCTTCGCCCCAGTGGGTCAGCCAGCCGGGGTAGGCCTCGCCGGTGAAGACCGGCACGCCGGGATTGATTTTACGGGCCAGGGCCCAGTGCTTTTCGTTCTCCCCGGTATCCAGGCCGACGGCGGCGCCGGGGATGGCACCGGTCTTAAGCATGCCATCGGAGGGGCCATCGCTGGTGGTGAACGGAACGGTGATCTGGGCGCGGCGCCAGATTTCGCAGAGCCGGTTGAGGTAGGGGCGGTCGTGGCCGGGGCCGTAGCTGCCGTACTCATTTTCGATCTGCACGGTGATGATCGGACCGCCGTTGGAGACCTGGTACGGGCGGACGATATCGGCCAGGGCCACCAGGTAGGATTCGACCGCCTTCATGTAGCGTGGGTCCATGCAGCGGATCTTGAGGTCGGGGTAGCGCAGGAGGTAGGTCGGGATGCCGCCAAAGTCCCATTCGCCGCAGCAATAGGGGCCGGGGCGCAGCAGGACCCACATGCCCTCTTCGTGGGCGATTTTAAGGAACGCGGCGGTGTCGCGGTTGCCGGTGGTAAAGTCGTACTTGCCTTCCTGGATTTCATGTTCGTTCCAGAAAATATAGATGGCGACCGCGTTGAGGCCCATGGCCTTGGCGGTCTGGATGCGGTGGCGCCAGTACTCCCGGGGAATGCGTTCGGGGTGCATTTCACCCGAGCGGATCTGGAAGGGTTTGCCGTCGAGGAGGAAGTCGTCGGGGCCCAGGGTCATGGTGTGCGCCGGCGTTGCGGCCAGGGATTGACCGCAACGGACGAACAGGGTGATCAGGATTGCCAGGCTCAGGGTTAATTTAATTAAGCTCATGCGTCGTCTTCCTTTCCATCTTTGTCTGCATGCAACGGCATTGGTCTACGATTCGTTACGCCTGGCCCCGAGGGCCACTGCTAAATAGTTTTCGTCGCGTCTTTGCGTCTTTGTGTCTTCGTGTTTTCCTCAGTACACCTTAACCCATTCGACACGGCAGGGGTTGATACCGCCTTTGTCGCCGTGATTGCGTGGCTGCCATGAGGGACCGATCTTGCCCAGGCGAATGGTTGTGGGGGCACCGGCAAAATCGCTGCGGGGGAATTCCTGGGCCAGTTCCCATTCGTTGGTGCCGTCTTCCTGCACAAAGATCTGTACCGCTTGCGGGGCCAGTTTAATTGCTACGGTCGCAGGTGTGCCTTGGGCATGGTCGGGTCCAAAGCCTTCCTGGTTGTTGTGGTTGATGCCCCAGCGGTTGTCGGTGCGGGCGTGGATCTGCACATATTTGCCATCGGCCCAGCCTGCGGCCAGGCCCACGCCCCAGGATTGGCCGGCATCGTGCATGGGGTCCAGGCGGGCCACGGCCACGCTGGCGCCGGCGGGCCACGGCAGGTCCCGCGTGTGAACGGTGTTGGCGGGAACCTTGATTTCAAAGGGTTCCGCCTGCTGGGTCTTGATCGTCAATCCCTGGAATGGATCGGCCGGACCCGCCGCGCTGGCGCTGATTTGACGCGGTGTTTCATCCGCGATCAGCAGCCACCCCTTGCCCGGAGTCAGGGGGATCTGACCATCGGCGGCAAAGACCCCCTCGGGCTGGAAGCCGGCGACCGGCGGCGCCCAGAGCGTGGTCTTTTTAGCATCGAGGCCGAGGGCCTTCCAGTCGATGGTCAATTGCACCTTGGATTTGGCGGGCGCCCAACTGGCCAGCGCGATCAGCGTTTTCCCGGCCTTGCGGTAGACCGACGCTTTCACCTGCGGGTTGCCGGTCTGCACCGGGCAGTCCTTATCCCACCAGCCGATGAAGTCCGCATCGCCGATGCCCAAGGCGTCTTCAAGTTTCCAAAGCGGGCGCGGGTCGCCGCTCCAGGGCCAGCGGACGCGCATGCCAAAGACCATGCCGTGCCACAGGTTTGGACCCTGGAGCATTTCGCTCATCAGGCCAAAGGGAATGCCGGACATTTCCACCAGCATGTATTCCGGCGCGGCGTTGGCATTAAAGCCTTCGCCATGCCACAGGCCGTTGTAGTAGGGATAGAGTTCCATGAAGGCAATGGAACTGTTGGTCCACTTGGCCAGGCCGTTGAAATGGTTCCAGGAATGCATACTCACGCGGCGGCCGGTGCTGCCGTCGGCATCGAGGATGCGGCGGGCGCGCTGCATGGATTTGCGATCCAGCGCCGTGTCGTCAATATAAAGGCCGTCGATGTGGGCCTTGGTCACCAGGTAGTTGAGCCCTTCGAGATAGAAATTGTTCCAGCGGGAATCGGGCGTGGTGATGACGGCCAGGTCCAGGCTCTTGTAGCCGGGGTAATGCAGGTTCTCGCGCCAGGCCGGGACTATGTCCATGCCGACATGCTGCTGGAGCCAGGGATGCGGCCCATTGTGGTTGGTGACCGGCCAGGCGACGCCAGCGCGGCGGGGCAGGATGATTTCGCCATCCATGCTCTTGAGCGCAAAGAATTCCGGCAGATTCTGCGTCAGTTCACGCGTGGTGTAGTAGACACAGGCACGCATAGCGTCGGCGTGAGCGTGGGCCACGAACTTCTGCAGGTTGGCGAACGAGTCGTCATTGTAGGGATAGTTGATATACGGATTGCAGAGGCGGTTGTGATGGATCTCCAGGATATTGGCGCCTTCCTGCCGTAGTTTGGCGGTATCTTCCAAGGGGGCGCCTTGGCCGGCGTGGTAGTAATGGTCGGCAAAGTGCTGTTTGACGTCGAGGGGCTTGAAGGGGGTAAAGTACCAGTCGATGTTGAAGGCTACCGCACGCACGCCGGCGCCATGGCCGGGCAACGTTTTGGGGCCGGAATTGGCGGTCACCGTAACCGCCCCACCGTCGCTGGTAAGGTCGATGCCGCCACCGCCCCAGGAGTCCGGCAGGTTCAGCGGCTGGAAATCGTAATAGGCATTGATCAGCGGCCGGCGGTAGTTGGCCCCCTTAAAGCGGAGCATGGCGCCAATGTTGGCATCGCCCAGCCAGAGGGCGTCCTGGTTCTTGGAGATATCCCACTTCCAATGGTGCTCTGTCGGGCACTTGCCCCCTTGAAGTCCCAGGCCCATGGCATATTTGGCGGTGCCATTTGTCCAAGGCACCGTGAAACGAACATCATCAACTTTGCCGCCTTCCGGGCCCGCGGTATAAAGCAGCATCCGCAGTTGCAGATTGCCGTCATATTCCATACGTGCCAGAATGGTTAGGCGCAGTTTGCCAGCTTCGTTCTTCGCCTGCCACTCGACACCAACGGGGGTTTGACTGGTAAATGCAAAGTACGTTGGCAGCCATTCCACCACCTTGCCACCGAGGAGGCACTCCAGCCGCGGGGGAGCGCTGAACGCGTCGCGCCCGGTCTGGAGGATTTGCGTATTGCTGCCGGAGAAATAGCTGGTGCATTGTGCCGGGATGCCATTGGCCCCCAGGGTAATGCGGCGGCCCAGGATATCCAGCGTGCGTGCGGCCTTATCTACAACGATGGGCGTAAATGGTCGCGTGACGTTGGTATCACTCTGGCCAATCTCCGAATTGAGCCACTTCAGGCGTGCCAGGCGCCACGCCTCTGTGGTACCGGATTCCGGGACGGCCGCACCCTCGACTTTAATGTTAAACGACAGCGTTTGTACGATCGCATCGGACGGTTCCACGGCAAAACCAATCGTGCCGTCGTAGTTGCCTGCCTTGGCATCTTCCGGTACCTGCACGCCAATCCAGACTGGTTGCACGTTGCCCTCGGCAAGCACGGGCAGCACTCCGCTGATGGAATCCATGGTTGCCCCGGGGAGGTTTATCTTGTTGGCGGTTGGACAAGCCGCAACGGAGCCTTTGCCCCCAAGCATGCAAACTTGAAACGCATAAAACTCGCCCGGCCGGGCCACGCCAGAAAACTTGCCCCATTGCTTGGCGCCATTTTCAAACCAGTGCGCGGGGATGATATTGTTGCGCACGGCCAATTGGCGGTCTTCGCCAAAAAGCCAGAAGGGGGCGGGATGGATCTTTTTGAAGGCCTCGAGCACGTCGGGTTTCGCCGCCGTTTCCATTTTGGTCATCGCCTCGTCGACGCCCATGGTGGCCACGACAGCCGGCGGCATGTTGTAGGTGCTGTCCTTGATGGCATCTTCCGCCAAGGCCAGACGCGGGGCTAATGCCAGAACGATCAGAATGAAGGTGGTAGTATAAGTTCTCATTTGATCAACGCATCCTTTGAGCCACAGCGAACAGCGCAGGTATCGTGACGACGTAAATTAGCCACAAATGAACACAAATAAACACAAATTAATAGAATGCCTGGGGCCAATTGCTCCTGTATTACTGGTGTTAATTTGTGTTCATTGGTGGCTCATTTATCTTCCAACTTCCAGCTTCTAACTTCCAACTTCTTCTTCGTGGTCCTTCGTGGCTTTGTGGCTTCGTGTTTATGTCCTTGTGTTTCCGGTATCGACGGTTCGCGACGCCTGGCCCCGAGGGCCACCGCTAAATAATTGACACTTACTTCCGCTTGCGCACTGTAATGATGCCATTGGAGTCGCTGCCGCCGGCGGTGTTGACCTTGGCGCGGATTTCGTACTTGCCGTTGAATACCATGGCGCCAGGCTTGAGCAGGTAGGTATTGTCGCGTTTGGGATCGCCGGCCCAGCCCACGTGCGTATCGCGCATGATCTCATTGCCGTTGACCAGCAGGGCCACCCATTGGATCTCCAGCCGATGTCCGCCGTGGGTGTAGGTGAACGTGACCTCGTAATCGCCTTCATCCTTGATGGCCTTGGTGGCGTCCCAGGTGATCTCTTTGGCGGTCGTGGTGGCTTGGTGCGCTTTCCACTGGCCGACGCGTGTGCCACCGCCGGGTACCACTTCAAGAATCGCGGCCAGGTCGGATTCCAGTTTCTCCTGGAGTTCCGGGTTGTAGGCGGTGGCCAGGCGGGCCCGATATTTCTCGAGTAACTCGCGGACCAGGGCCACCGCATCGCCCTGGGGCTTATCCGGAAGATCCGCCGGCGGATGATGCACAAAATCAAGTTCCCAATCGGCCAGCTTGGAATAGAAGTCGTTGGCGCGGAACGCTTCGTGGCCATATTGCTGCTTGGGCGGGTCGCGATAATCCCCCTTGGCGATCGATTCGGCCAGCAGGGCGTGGAATTTCTGCCAGCGCGGCAGGTAGTAGCGGCCAATCAGGCCGGACCATTCGCGCCAGGAGTAATCGAAGATGTCGATGTTATGGCCATTGGTTTCATCGGTCGGGCCCCAGATGGTGACAAGCATGGTGGCATCGGTGGCGTACTGCTCCTGTTCGGTGGGGGTCTTGCCATAGGCGCGGGCGTTGGCCAGCCACTTGCCGTAGAGAAATTCCGGACGCGTGGCCAGCAGCGTATCGACATCCTGGAGCAACTGGTGGAATTCGGTGGTGCGGGCGGTAAAGGCGGCGGCATCCTTCTGCAGATAGGCCAGGCGCACTTGCTTGTGCAATACCTGGGCGTAGTTGGAAAGGATCTGGCGGGTGATATCAACGATGTCGTAGCGGTAGGGATCTGCCGTGCCGAAGGTGTCGGCATCTTTCAACAGCAGATCGAGGGCGGCGACCAACTTCTCCGGCGGATAGGGAATGTTAAAGCCCGCATTGGGGCCCGATTTTTTGGCCACCAGGGCGGGGCGGGCCGCGATCATGGAACTGGATTCCACCCCGCTGGTACCGTGGCGGTAGGGGCCATCATTGAGCAGGATAGTCCACGCGGCGGCGGCATTGGCGGAGGCGCCGCCATAGCGCCGCTGGGCGTAGGCGGGCAACCAGGTATCGATATCCGCGGGACTGTCCCGCCAGATCATGTCGTAGACACAATCATAAAATACGGGGTTCTGCACGATGGCTTCGGGGAACAGGCCCATGCCCACGCACTCAGGCACCTTGGCGGCGGTGGCGGCAAACGGATTGGCCGCCACCGCGCGCAGATCGCCGTGCAGGTTGATGCGCCCGCCGAAATTATGCAGTTGCCCCTTGATGAAGTTGTGGCCCCAGAAATCATTGCGCCCGCCGCCCAGGTCCAGCACCAGCAATTCGCCCTTGGGTACGGCGCAGGCGATATCCTTGCGGATGCTCCAGGCTTGCATGGCCCAGAGGGCTTGTGGATCGACTTCCTTCATGACGCCATAAATGGTCTTGCCCACGGCCTGCAGATATTCCGCGCCGGGCTTGGGCGGTTGGGATTCATGGAACGGATCGGCCGCCCAGACATGGCTGTTGCCAAACAGGCGGATGTTTTCTTCCATAAAGGTTTTGCCCAGCGGCTTGAACAGCGGGTCCAGCGGGTCGAGTTGGGCCGAACCGGTAAAGCCGCACCAGGAATGTTGCTGGGCGATGGCGGCTTCGGGGTGCTTGGTCTGGAGCAGGTGGGGCACATAGCCGGAGAAACCCTGCTGGATCGGCGTCATGCCCAGTTCGCGGGCGCGGGCCATCCACTTCTGGCCCAGTTCCACGCGCTGGTCGATCCAGTTCTTGGGCAGGGGGCCACCGTGGCCTTCAATATTGGTCATCCATTGCCAGGCAAAATAGGTGGGGCCGACGAGGAATTCCCGGGCTTCCTGGTCGGTAAAGCCGTTCTTGAGCAGCGTGTTGTACCACACGCCTTCCAGACCGGTAACGCCCAGCGGCATGTTAATGCCATTCATGGCCAGGAAATCCAATTCGCGCTGCCAACGCGGCCAATCCCACCAGGAGCAGGTGTAGCTGAGCGTGCAGTAATTGAACATGACGCGATATTTGTGCGGGCAGACGATGCGAATCTTCTGCGGCACGGCCGGCAAGGTGGCCGGCAGGTTGAGCTGGTCGCCGCACCAGGAGAGATGGCAGTGGGCAATCTCCTTGAGGTAATGGTTGAAGGCCGAGGCCAGGCTGACACCGTTGTTGCCGCGCAGGACGATCTTGCCGTCCTGGGACTCGACTTCAAAAACATCCTTGCCGCCATCCTGTGGAATCACCTGGCAGACAAACCCGTCCGCATGTTGCGGCAGCACCCGGGCGATTAATGCCTGGGCGGCGCCTACGGTTTTTTCGTCGGCCCCCCGCGTTGTGCCAACTGCAACGTGCAGAACCAAAGCCACAACCATTAAAAAGCAAGCGGGAATACGTCTTCTCATGGGTCCATCTTCCAACTTCCAGCTTCTAACTTCCAACTTCTTCTTCGTGGTCCTTCGTGACTTCGTGGCTTCGTGTTCATGTCTTTGGTTGTGATTCGGGGGCGATCAATCCTTCACCGGAACGATGCCCAGTTCCGCAAACGCCGCGTGGTTCTTTTCCACGGCGTGGGTGGCGACGAATTTGAAAAAGCGGGCCGCCGTCGGCTGGGCCAGCGGCACCGTCTGGAGGATCGGATTGTTACGGATGTTGGCAAACTCGCCTTTGGCGGCCGGTTGGCCCCACTGTTGGCCGTCGGCGCTCAGGTAGAACTCGTAGCCGTCGACCATGCCGTGGGGGCAGTTGTCCTGGCGCGGCAGGTAGGTGAAGGCTTTGACGTTCACGGTCTGTCCCATGTCGACGATAATATGCTGCGGCAGCGGATGCTCGCCCAAACGGTCGTGGGTGTGCCAGATCGTTTTGGGATCATCATCAATGGCGTTTTGGGCATTGGATTCGGTGTTGTTATAGCTGGTGGAGACGACTTTCCAGTTGCCTTTGGCCAGGCCAAATTCCGCGGTCGTCACATCGCTGGTCTTGTGGTCCTTGGGGGATTCCATAAGCGCTTTGACGGTGCCGCCGTCGGGCAACGCCAAAGGGGCCAGGTATATCGGGGAGGCGGCCGTCGGGGCCGTGCCATCGAGGGTGTAGTGGATCACGCCGCTGCCGGGAACGGTGAGGGACACGGCGCCGGTGCGGTTGCGGGAAACCTTGGGGGCTTCAAGCGTGACCGGTTCGGCATACAGGCCGAACTCCGCAATGGCCGGGCAGACCGGGCAACTGGTGATGCGCACGCGCACCTGGTCGGTGGTGACGGCCGGGCCGCGGAGCAGGCAGCGATTGCCGATGGATGAGCCCTTGGCATATTCGACCCACTTTTCGCCCTGCTTGATTTCCACGGTGAAGCCATCGACACGCTGGCCCAACGGCAGGTATTCGCGCAGCTCCACAACGTTGAAGGACGCCGGTTGCGGCAGGGCGGCGGTGAATTCCGGCGTATGAACGGCGTCATCGGTGGCCCAGTAGGTATTCTTGTTGCCGTCGAGCATGAGTGCCGGGGTGTAGGCGGCGCCATTGTCGCGCGTGTTGGTGGCGGTGATGGTGGCGCCCTTGGCGAGGTTCTCGGCGAAGGTTTCATCGATGATTTTGCGAAAGGCCTTGAGGTTGGCGACATCCGCATCGCCGATGCGGCCGCGGGTGTCCGGCGGCACGTTGAGATTCAACGAGGCGCCGCGCCCGACGGATTGGTAGAAGAGTTGGACGAGGTTCTGCGGCGTGCGTGGCTGCTGGTCGGCATGCCAGAACCAGCCGCTGCGGATGGACACATCGACTTCCGGCGGCAGCCACAGTTGGCCGTCACGCGTGCCGGAGCCCAGGTTGGAGCTATCGAGCACGCCGGGCGCGGCGGGCTTGCCGCCATTGCCGCGCAGGGTGATGGTGCTCCAGGAAGGGTAGGGGACAGAACCGCTTTCGTTGCCGCACCAGCGGGTGTCCGGGCCGATATCGCTGAACATGATGGTGTTGGGAGAAAGCTCGCGGATGAGCGCCCAGGTATTGGGCCAATCGTAATAGACGGTGGCATCAATATGGCGGGTCTCGCGGGCGCCGCCGTAATAGCCGCTGCCGCCATTGGCGCCGTCGAACCACCACTCGAAGGGCTGGCCGTAGTTGGCGACCAGTTCACGCACCTGGTTGCGGTAATAGGTGAGGTATTCGGGTTTGGCGTAATCCTTGTTGTTGCGATCCCATGGCGATAGATACATGCCAAATAGCAGGCCCTGGCGTTTGCAGGCGGCGGATAGTTCCCCAACCACATCGCCCTTGCCGCCTTTCCACGTGCTGTTCTTTACGCAATGGTCGGTGAATTTGCTGGGCCACAGGCAAAAACCATCGTGGTGTTTGCAGGTCAGGATGAGGCCCTTGAGACCGCCGGCCTTGAAGGCCGAGACAATCTGGTCGGCATCAAAATCGGTGGGGTTAAAGACCGCTTCGGGCTCATCGCCATTGCCCCACTCGCGGCCGGTGAAGGTGTTGACGGTGAAATGGCAGAAGCCATACGTTTCCAGATCGTGCCAGAGCAACTGGCGTTCGCTGGGTACAGGGCCATAAGGTTTGGGGGCATCGACCGCGCGGGCTGGTACGGATAGCAGGCCCAAGCCCAGCAGGCCCAAGGCGATGAGACTATGGCTACGCATGTGTTTCCTCACTTCTGGATTCAAACAATGAATTATCACCGCGACTTGCTAACTGTAGCATTAAAAACAGGTGTGAGCAATGGTGGGGGTGGGCTAATTACGAAGATGAATCAGGCCGTGTCGACCAATTGACAGACTGACGAAACGGCCGCCGTCTGGCGAAGGAAGATATGATGACGGCGGGGATTAATGCCATGTGATAGGTCGGTGGTCTGCCGCGTGTTATACTAAGTAATATGTTGCACCAGAAACATGATGCCGTAAGTTTGGAACTCGCCCGGCGTGTCGCCGAGGGGTTAAGCATGCACCCGGAATGGATGACGCTGGCCAAATTAAATTTGGACCGCTGGTCCCAGCGTAACCACGACTCGCCACACCTGCTGGCTTGTTATCGAGAATGGCAACAGATTCTGGCACGACCGGTGGAAAAGGTCTGTGACGTGCTGCTGGATCCGACCGATCGCGGGCAGCGTCTGCGGCAGAATTCCCCCTTTGCGGGTGTCATTCCGCCCGCCGAGGTGTGGCAGATTAAACGGCGGATTTATGAAACGACACGAGCTTGAGCACATCTTGCGTGCCGCCGCGGCTATCACGGGAGCGGATCGCTTCGTGGTCATAGGATCACAAGCGATTCTTGGTCAATTTGCCAACGCGCCGCTGGAGTTTCTGGTTTCGGCCGAAGCCGACCTGTTCTCACTATGACATTCATATTGCGCTGTCAACGCGCTGACTGAACGCCGCCAACCGCGCAAGCGTTCGGGCCGCGGCACCGCTGTCCACGGCCTGCGCGGCCGTCGTGAGCCCGGCGGCGAGGGTCGGGGCTTGGCCGGCGGTCCACAGCGCGGCGGCGGTGTTGAGCAGGACGATGTCCCGGGCCGGGCCCGGCTGGCCGGCGAGGACCTGGCGGATCACGGCGGCGGATTCCTCGGGGCTGGAGATTTCCAGGGCGCTGATGGGGGCGCGGGAGAGTTTCAGGTCGTCGAGTTGGAGGGTGTAGTGGTGGATGGTCTGACCATCGAATTGGGCGATGTGCGTGGGGCCGCTGATGGACAGTTCGCACAGCGGGCCGGCGCCGGCATCGTAGCCGGTGACCAGCATGGCGCGGCGGGCGCCCAGGCGGATCAGCACCTGGAGGAGCTTGTCGCCCAGTTCGGGCGTGCGCACGCCGATAAGCTGGCGCTGGGCGCCGGCGGGATTGGTCAGGGGGCCGATGATATTGAAAATGGTCGCAAAGCCCAGGGCGGCCCGGATGGGCGCCACGTGGCGCATGGCCGGGTGGTGCAGCGGGGCAAAGGCAAAGCAGATGCCGGCTTGGGCCAGGCAGCGGGCCGCCTGGTCCGGGGTGGCTTCGATATTTACGCCCAGTACGCGTAGTACCTCCGCGGAGCCCGAACGGGACGTGAAGGAACGGTTGCCGTGCTTGGCCACCGGCACGCCGCAGGCGGCGGCCACAATGGCGGCGGCGGTGGAGACATTAAACAGGCGTGAACCGACGCCGCCGGTGCCGCAGGTATCCAGCAGGCGATCGTGCAGGTTCGCCGGCACGGCAATGGGCACGACATGCTGACGCATGACGGTGGCAGCGCCGACCAGTTCATCGGTCGTCGGCTCGCGGGCTGCCAGCAGCGTCAGGAGCGCGGCGGTCTGGCAGGGCTCGGCCTGGCCGGACATGATGTGCGCAAAGGCCTCCTGCGCTTGGGCCGCACTAAGCGGATGGCCGGCGAGAAGTTGGTGGAGGAGGTCTTTCACGCCACTACGTGGGCCCCGGCGCTGGGCACGGTGGCGAAAATAGTTGCATCCTTGTTATAGGCTTTCTTGTAATCGCGCAGCAGGGCGGCGGTCAGGGGTTCGACCGCGGCGGCGGTGGTCAAGGCGACGATGCAGCCGCCAAAGCCGCCGCCGGTCATGCGGGCGCCGTAGACCCCGGGGACCTTGCGGGCAATTTCGACCAGGGCGTCGAGCTCGACACAGGAGACTTCATAGTCATCGCGCAGGGCGGCGTGCGAGCCGTACATAAGCTGGCCGCAGGTGGCGTAGTCGCGGGCCTCGAGCGCGGCGGCAAAGCCGGTGGTGCGGGCTTCCTCGGTGATGACGTGGCGGGCGCGGCGATAGACCACGTCGGCCATCTGGGGGCGCATCTCATCAAGCATCTTCATCGTGACATTGCGCAGCGATTTGACCTGCGGGTACTTGCCTTGGACGATCTTGACGGCTTCCTTGCACTGGTTCTGCCGCGCGGCATATTCGCCCCCGACCAGGGCGTGCTTGACGTTGGTATTGGCGATGACCACGCGGAGATCCGGATCGGCCAGCGGGACATGGCGCACCGAACGGTCGCGGCAATCCAGCAGCAGGGCGTGGCCGGCCTGCCCCATCACGGAGATGAACTGATCCATGATGCCGCAGGGCACGCCGGGGTAATTGTGCTCGGCCCATTGGCCGGCCAGGGCCAGGCTCACCGGATCGAGCGTGGTTTTGTTGGCGGTCAGCAACGCCATGCCGGTGGCCATTTCAAACGAGGCGCTGGAGGACAGGCCCCCGCCCAGCGGCACGGTGGCATCCACCAGGGCATCGATGCCGTGGGGCACCAGGTTCTTTTGCCGCAGGGCTTCGGCGACGCCCTTGGCATAGAGAGCCCAGGCCGGGCCTTCCTTGGGGACCGCGCGGTCGATGGGGAATTCGACGGTTTCGTGGGCGGTGTTCGAATGCATGCGCACCAGGCCGTCGGGGCGCGGGCGGCAGACGATGGTGGTGTTGCGATCGATGGCCATCGGGCAGACGAAGCCTTCGTTGTAGTCGGTATGTTCGCCGATCAGGTTCACACGTCCGGGCGCCTGGACCACGATGAGCGGACCGGTGCCGCCGGGGAACAGGGTATTGAACTGCGCTTTAAGGGCATTGATATCCACGTGTGACTCCTGAAAAAAAAACGGGATCGGTCTGCCAACATAATGCCGCGCCGCGCGGCAGGGTAATCAGGCCGGAATTGTAATACCGGAGTGCGGGAGAGGAAAGGGATGGGGGGATTTTTGATTTTCGATTGGGGAAGACGGGGGAACGTCCAACGTGTGGGAAAAGACGAAAGACAAAAAACGAAAGGGACACGGGGAACGTCCAACGTTCAACTTCCAACGTTCAACGTTGAACGAAGCCGTTTCTTTGGATGTTGGACGTTGCGCGTTGGACGTTGAACGTTCGTCATGCCCCTTTCGTCCTTCGTCATTGGCTTAATACCCACCCCGCCAAGCGGGCCGGACCGTACGCCTCCGCCTCTCCCCACGCGACGCGTTTTCGATTATCGTACGGGGGTCGGGGTGACAGACATGGTGCGTAAGCAAGGTGGAACCACATGAGCAAAGCGACGGCTACGGCTAAAGCAGTTGGCAAGACGCCCGCGGCGCGGCGCCAGGACGGCACGGGGCTCATTGCCCTCGATGCGTGGCTGGAACCGTATGCCCAGAAGCTCCGCGAACGCTATGCCTATTACCTGCTGGTCAAATCCCAGGTGGAAGAAACCGGCGGGCTGCTGGGGCCCATCAGCCAGGGGCACCATTTCTTCGGGCTCACGCGCGGCACCCAAGACAAGCTGCCGGGCGTGTGGTATCGGGAATGGGCGCCGGGAGCCCAGTCGCTGGCCCTCATTGGGGATTTTAACCAGTGGAATCGTACCGCCCATCCGCTCGTACGCGACCAGTGGGGCACCTGGTCCATCTTCCTGCCCGACCGCCACTACGCCGACAAACTGGTGCACGGCAGTCGCGTGAAGGTGCACGTGGTGGCGGCCAACGGGGCGCTGGATCGCATTCCGGCCTATATGCGCCGGGTCGAGCAGGATCCCAAAACGTTTGAGTTTGTCGGCATCCACTGGCAGCCGCCGCACGCCTATCAATGGCAACATTCGGCCCCGCAGCGCCAGGGTGGCCTGCGCGTTTACGAGGCCCACGTGGGCATGGCGCAGGAAGAGGGCAAGGTCGGCACGTTTGCGGAGTTCACCCAAAATATATTGCCACGTATTGCCCGCCTGGGATACAACGCCGTGCAATTGATGGCCGTCATGGAACACCCGTATTACGGCTCCTTCGGCTATCACGTATCGAATTTCTATGCCGTCTCGTCGCGCTTTGGCACCCCGGCCGAACTCCAGGAACTCATCGACACCGCCCACGGCATGGGGTTGCAGGTGATCATGGATGTGGTGCACTCGCACGCCATCAAGAACATCAACGAAGGCCTGGCGCGTTTCGACGGTACGGATTTCCAGTATTTTCATGCCGGCCCCAAGGGGCAGCACGTCGCCTGGGATTCCCTGTGCTTTGATTATTCCAAGTACGAGGTGCAGCGTTTCCTGCTGTCCAACGTGCGCTACTGGCTCGAGGAGTTCCGCTTCGACGGCTTCCGTTTCGACGGCGTGACCTCCATGCTCTACGCGGATCATGGCCTGGGCCAGACTTTCACCTCCTACGACCAGTATTTCTCCGAAAATGTCGACAAGAATGCCCTGGTCTACCTGATGCTGGCCAACGAGCTGGCCCACGCCGTCAATAAGAACGCCCTCACCATTGCCGAAGATGTTTCGGGCATGGTGGGCCTGGCCCGGCCGACCACCGATGGCGGGATGGGCTTTGACTACCGCCTGTCCATGGGCGTGCCGGATTACTGGATCAAAATCCTCAAGGAAAAAGCCGATGAGCAGTGGAACCTGGGGGAAATCTACCACATGCTGCTCAACCGCCGGTCGCACGAAAAGCACATTGGCTATGCCGAATCGCACGACCAGGCCCTGGTAGGCGATAAAACCCTGGCGTTCCGATTGATGGACAAGGAAATGTACTTTTGCATGAGCCACGCCACGCCCAGCCTGATCGTCGATCGCGGCCTGGCTCTGCACAAAATGATTCGCCTGCTGACCTTTTCGCTGGGCGGCGAAGGGTACCTGAATTTCATGGGTAACGAGTTTGGCCATCCGGAATGGATTGATTTCCCCCGGGCCGGGAACAACTATTCCTACCACCATGCCCGCCGGCAATGGTCGATGGTCGACAACCCGGACCTGCGCTACCAGGGGCTCAATAATTTTGACCGCGCCATGCTGCAACTCGACCGGGATTACAACCTGCTGGAAGACCCGTTTATTGAAGAGCTGGCATTGCATGAGGACACGCGGCAACTGGTCTTTCGCCATGGGCCGCTGGTGTTTGTTTTCAACTTCCATTCCACCGAAAGTTACCGCGACCTGCGGATTCCGGTGCCCGATCCCCGGGATTACAAGGTGATCCTGAACACCGATGACAAGGCGTTTGAAGGCTTTGGCCGGGTGGCCCCGGGCATGGTCTATCCCAAACAGTCCGTGGGTATGTACTCCCGTGCCCAGTCCATCCAGCTCTACTTGCCGGCACGCAGCGCCCAGGTGTTGGCGCCGGTGTAATTGGACGATTACGGGCCGCGTGGCGGAAAAAGATGGGAAAAAGCGGAATAGCCCGGCTATGATTGATCCGGGTTAATGGAACATTCGTTTTTTTTCGGAGGTTGTGTATGAAAGTTGCAGTCAGTGCGGTTTTCTCCCTGTTGGCGCTGGTCGCCTGTCTGTCGCTGGTACGGGCGGATGATGCCGCGCCCGCCGCCAAGGAAGTCACGCTCAAGGGCACGATGTTGTGCGCCAAGTGCTCCCTGCACGAGGGCGATAAGTGCCAGAACGTGCTGAAGGTTAAAGAGGGCGAGACCGAAACGCTCTATTACCTGACCGCCAATGACGTCTCGACGGGCGAACATACCAAGGTTTGCCACGGTCCCAAGGAGAATGTCACCGTCACCGGCACCGTCGAAGACAAAGACGGTAAGAAGTGGCTCACCGCCACCAAGATCGCCATGGAATAAACACTCCGCCATCACTCTGAACCATCAAGGCCCCGCAGGTGCGGGGCCTTTTTTATTGGGCTGGGAGGCGGCACGCATTATGTCCTTGCCGGGGATCTGTGGTGAAGTAATCGGCGTGCATTTGCGTTGGTCTGCCCGTAGGATCCAAGAAGTTTAAGTGATCCATCGCGTTGAAAGGATACCCATGGCACCCACCCGCCTGCGGCCATTGCTTATCGTGTTGTCCCTGCTGGTGTTGCCTGCCGCAGTGCCGGCCGCAGTGCCGGCCGCCCGGGCCGCCACGCCGCCTGTGATCACCTGGGCCTCCGATCCGGTGCGGCCCGATGAAACGGTGCTGCTGCGCGGGGATGGGTTTGGGCCCCAGCCGGTGGTGGAGTTCGCGCGGCTGGAGGATGGTGACCCGGCCGCCGCCAATCCGGCCGCGCTCCTGTGGATTAAGCTGCCGGTGCTCCAGCCGGTTGATGATGCCCTCAAGTTCATCATTACGGCCGCCACCCGCTCCGGGGTCTTCGCCTGCCGGGTCATTGCCGACGGCACTCCCTCGCCGCCGGTGTTGCTCAACCGGCCCAACGCCTGGTGGATGCAGGGCGATGCCGGGCCGGACGCCACCCCCGGCGGCACCCTGCGCATCTTTGGCAAATGCCTTGGGGACGCCGCGGCCAAGGTGCGCGTGGAATTGCTGCCGGCCCGTGGCGCTGCCATCGGGCTCCCCGCCGTCGCCGCCGACGCCTGGGCGCTCTGCTGCCCGGTGCCGGCCGATGTGCCGCCCGGTAGCTACACCGTCCGCGTACACAACGGCCAGGGTGGCCCCGGGGCCTGGGGTGCTGCCGGCACGGTGACTATCGTCCCGCCGGCGCCATGGCCCACCACGGTTTACAGCGTCTTGGAGTCCTCCGGTCCCGACGCGGTAGGCGCCATGCGGCGCTCGTTGCGCAAATACGGCCAGCCGCTGGAGCAGACCGCCGGCGTGTTGGCGGCGCTCGCCAAGGCCAAGGCCGGCGGCGGCGGCATCGTTTACTTTCCGGCGGGGCGCTATCACCTTAAGGAACCGCTGAATCTGCCGCCGCGCACCGTGCTCAAGGGCGAGGGCATGGGGCTGGTCACCATCTGGTGGGGCGCGGGCAAGTTCAATCTCGACGGTGGCGGCGACCAGGGTCTGGCCAGGGAAGCCGAGCCGCCACCGGGGTCCAACCTGATCAGCGGCCCGGCCTTCGGCCTCGAAGATCTCAGCCTCTACCTGCCCCTGGCCCATCGCACTGGCATCGACGGCTTTGGAGAAGTACACCTGCGCCGTTTGCGCGTGCGGGTGGATCACCTCTGGGCCCAGGACGGCAACAAGCGCCCCGAGGGGCTCGTGGCGCGCCTGGGCCGCAATTTCGACGTCTGCGATTGCGATATTATCGCCAAGGGCGAGGGGCTTAAACTTGGCGCCTACGGCGTGGTGGCGCGCAACCGGATCCTTGCCGGCAAATCGCCGTGCAGCCTTGGCGGGTCGCGGGCCGTCATGGTCGTGGATAATCAGTTTGTCAGCACCTATCCGACCGCCTACCAGAACGTCGCCGGGGATGGGCAGGATATCTACTACGCCCGCAACCGCCACGAGGCCCAGGATGCCCATCAAGCCGATTTCTCGTGGACGTTCGATCGCGGCGGTACGGCTTACCACGGCACGCTGGCGGCCGTCGCCGGGGCCACGCTGACCCTCGCCGCGGACCCGCCATTTGAGAAATGGGCCGACGCGCGCAGCGGCTTATGGCGCCAGGCGGTGGTCTGCATCGTCAGCGGCAAGGGCAGCAGCCAGTGGCGCCACGTGGCTTCCTTTGCCGGTCGCCAATGGACGCTGACCGAGCCGTTTGCCGTAGCGCCCGATGGGCAGAGCGTCATTACCATTGTGCCCCTGTGCGGCCGCGCGCTGCTGATTGGCAATCATTTTGAAGATGCCAACTGGGTCAACGCCGGTTTCGGCACCGCGCTGGATGTCATCTATGCCGGCAACCACCTGGTGCGCTGTGCCGATATGCTCAACTACGGCATGGCGGCGCCGGAGTATCTGTGCCCCAACTTCAACGTGCAGTTTTTTGATAACGAATTAGGCGAAGGGCTCAACTCGATCATCATCGCCGGGTCCGTGCGCCCGGCGGGGGTCTTCGCCGGCCAGGTCACCCAGAATGTTATTGAGCGCCGCGCGCACCTGACCGCCGATAACAGCGGCGGGGTGACGATCCAAGGCCCCGCCCTGCGCGAGGTGATCGTCGAAGATTGCACGGTGGCTCATCCGGACAGCCGCATCAAGGTCGAAGGCGCCCCCGGCGGCGTTCTGCTGCGGCACTGCCGCGCGGCCGCTGGCGCTCTACGCTGCGACGGTGCCGAGCAGACGCCATAAA
>Ga0316217_10000422_pt1 | contig 60602 bp, 55 predicted proteins | sample 1anoAmetaG_FD_203633 | JGI IMG/M metagenome (GOLD analysis project Ga0316217, IMG submission 203633) | Freshwater microbial communities from Trout Bog Lake, Wisconsin, USA - 1anoA | ecosystem: Environmental > Aquatic > Freshwater > Lake > Hypolimnion/Profundal zone | place: USA: Wisconsin... | reverse complement strand
CCAAAACGACTTCGCCAGACGGGCGCATGCGCCCGTCTGGCGAACAAACAAAAAATGCCTGATAATGAAAAAACTGTCAGGTAATTGCCCGGTCTAATCTGTCAGGCAATTGCCAGTTCGTACATGGGGGAGGGGTACGGACCGGTCAGATGCCTGACAGATTCCGGTGAGGTTTTTCCGCCTCTCGCGATATCAGACTGCGCCTTGGCAAGGTTTGGCATTTTGTTCCCCTATTAGAGCTTGCAATTAAATTGTGCGCCAAAGAGTGGAAATTATCTGCGTCCAAATATGGTTGGGCAGACTCCTCCGGCTACGGAGATGCAGCGGCATCGACTTCCACCCTTTACTAGAAAAAAGAGAAGGAAGAGCACCCCGAAGATTACTCGGCCAGCGAAAACACTACGAAATAATTAAGCCTGCAACTTTCATATCTATTGAGCCGAAATTATCCAGCAGCAACGGATTTGAAAGCTTCGCGTGCGGCGGCTAGCGTGGCGGCGACTTCCTCCTTGCCGTGCGCTGTTCCCAGGAACGCCGCTTCGAATTGCGAGGGCGGCAGCCAGACGCCATGGTTGAGCATGGCGTTGTGGAAGCGGCCAAAGGCGGCGGTGTCGCTGAGCGCGGCCTCTGCGTAGTTGGTGACGGGGCCGGGGGTAAAAAACCATGTCCACATGGCGCCGGCGCGATTGAGCGTGAGCGGAAGACCGGCGCGTGCGGCCTCGGCGGCTACGCCTTCTGCAACGGCTTTGGATGTGGCTTCGAGTTGCGGATAAACTTCGGCGGCGTGCTCTTGCAAATAACTGATCGTGGCAATGCCGGCGGCCATGGCCAGGGGATTGCCGCTGAGGGTTCCGGCCTGGTAGACGGGACCGAGCGGGGCAAGCAGGTCCATGAAGCGGCGCTTGCCGCCGAAGACGCCGACCGGCAATCCGCCGCCGACGATTTTGCCCAGCGTGACCAGATCCGCATCGATGCCGTAAATCTGAAGCGCGCCGCCGAGCGCCACGCGGAAGCCGGTCATCACTTCGTCCACGATGAGCAGCGCGCCTTCGCGCTGCGAGAGGGCACGCAAGCCGGCCAGATAACCGGGTGCGGGAGCGATGCAGCCGGCGTTGCCGACGACGGGTTCCAGAATTACTGCGGCGATGGCGCCGGGATGAGCGGCGAATGCGGCTTCCACCGCGACGAGGTCGTTGTAAGGCAGCGCGAGCGTGAGGTGAGCGATCTCTTCGGGCACACCGGCTGAACCGGGAATTCCAAAAGTTGCGACTCCCGAGCCGGCCTTCACCAGCAGCCCATCGGCGTGGCCGTGATAGCAGCCCTCGAATTTGACGATAATTTTGCGGTTGGTGGCAGCCCGGGCTAGGCGAATGGCGCTCATGGTGGCTTCCGTGCCGGAGCTGACAAAGCGCATCTTCTCGATGGCGGGGTAGCAGCCGACGACGCACTCGGCCAGATCGGCTTCGGCGGCCGTGGATGCGCCAAAGCTGGCCGAGTTGCGCGCGGCTCTTTGAATGGCTTCGACCACCGGCGGAAATGCGTGGCCCAGAATCATCGGTCCCCAGGAGCCGACATAATCGACGTACCGATTGCCGTCGGCATCCGTGACCCATGCGCCCTGGGCGCTGGCGACGAATGGCGGAGCGCCGCCCACCGCGCGAAAGGCTCGTACGGGCGAGTTGACGCCGCCGGGGAAGAAGCGCTCGGCGCGCTGTTGAAGAGCCTGGGAACGAGTGTGGGAGGGGGCAGAGGTCTGGGAACTCATGATGGGTTCAGTATAGAAGGCGAGCGGGGTTACTATCTCCGGCTGCCTTCTTGTCCCGTCTGCATTCTTTGCAGAAAAGTATCAACCTTTAGAATTGTGAAACGGAAAACAGGAGGCATGTCGAGCAAGTCGCGGTCGCCGGTCACGATGAAGTCGGCGTTTCCTTCCATGGCGCATTCCAGGATGCGGTTGTCGGATTCGTCCCGGCAAAGTTCGAGCCTGGTTTTGGCGCGGACGGATTCTGATGAGCTACGGATGAGTGCGAAGATTCCGGTAACACCTACAGTGGTGACGTCGAATTTGCGGGTGAGAACCCGGATGAGTTCGGATTCCATTGCGGGCGATGTGAGGAGCAGAAAGACACGGTCGAGGGCAAGGTCCAGAATGGTCTCCGGCTTGCCCCCGAAGAGCAGGCCGGAGATGAGAACGTTTGTGTCAACGACAACACGCCATCGGGTTCCGGCGAAGCTCACGCGCGTGTACCAGCACGCAATTGCGCCTTGGCCTGCTCTTCGTTGTAGATTTCACGGCGGGCTTCGCGCACAAGGCGGACCACATCCTCTTCGGTATGCACTCCAATCTGGTCGGCAACGGATTCCATCTGCGCACGGACGTTGCGGATGACCAGCTCCCGTTGATAGCGCCTCAATGCTTCGCGGACCAGCTCGCTCATGGTACGATTTTCCTTTTTGGCAATAGCCATCGCCTCATCAAATAGCGGAGGAGGCATTGTAATTGAGACAACTTTAGTGGTTCTCATAATGCTTAGTATGACTCAGTATTACCGAAAGACGCAAGTGATTGCAAGATATTCGCAGCGGATGATGCAAGTCGCTCATCTTAAAGGCGAATGGTGACAAAGCCCTCTCAACTTGGCGGCCGGCTTGTCTGCTTCTTCGACGGGCACTGCGGGTTGTGCAATGGGGCGGTGCGGTGGCTGTTGCGGCGCGACCGGCAGGACAGGCTGCGTTTTGCGGTGTTGGAGTCGGAAATCGGCGCGGAGTTGATGGCGCGGCACGGAATCAGCTTGGAACACCAGAAGTCCGGCTCGACCACGATTCTCGTGGTTCGAGGATTTGGCGGGCGTGAGGAGAAGATTTTGGTGCGTTCGGAGGCCGCACTCGCGTTGCTAAACGAATTGCCACGGCCATGGCCGGCGGTGGGCCGGATGCTGGGCTGGATTCCGCTGCCGGTGCGCGATGCGGTTTACCGTGCGGTGGCGCATTGGCGATACCGCATTGGGGGACGGCTGGAACGTTGCCCGATTCCAACCGAAGAAGAGCGGCGGAAGTTCCTTTAATACGAATCCGAAACTCTGAATTTGCTGCTAAAATTGGTATTCCCGGCCAGCCGAGCCGCAATAGAAATTCAGCAATAGAAAGCCTGCACTGTGTCTGACGAATCTAAGCCCAAGTCCATGAGCTACGCCGAAGTCGGCGAAGATACCCTCAGCGGCGATCACGTTCAGGAACGCATCGCCTATCTGGCGCAGAAAACCTTTAATCGTAACGTGTTAAGCGAGACGGGCGGTTTTGGCTCGCTCTTCCGGCTGGACCTGCAACGCTGGAAGAACCCGGTTCTGGTGAGTTCTGCCAACGGGGTGGGAGCCAAGCTCAAGGTGGCTTTTGAGCTGGGGACACACCGCACGGTGGGCGCGGACCTGGTGAACCACTGCGTAAACAACATCGCGGTTCAGGGCGCCACTCCGTTGTATTTTATGGATTACCTGGCTGGCAGCCGTCTGGTTCCCGAAGTGGCTGAGAGCGTAGTGGCGGGGCTGGCCGAAGCATGCAGAGCCAACGCTTGCGTGCTGATTGGCGGGCAGACGGCGCAGATGCCGGGGTTTCATGCCGACGGCGAATACGATTTGGCAGGTTTTATTGTGGGCGCGGTAGACCGCGAAAAAATGCTGACCGGCGCGGGCATCAAAGCGGGCGATGTGCTGGTGGGATTGCCCTCGACCGGCCTGCACACGAACGGCTACACGCTGGCGCGCAAGCTGCTTTTTGAAGTGGCCGGCTACAAGCCTTCGCAGTACGTGACGGCCATCAAGGAGAAGGCCGGCGCCGCGCTGATGAAGACGCATCGCAGCTACCTGCACGTGGCGCAGAAGCTGGTGACGGCTGGGCTGACGACAGGAATGGCGCACATCACCGGAGGCGGCATCACGGGGAATCTGCCTCGCATTTTGCCCAAGAACACCATGGCGCAGATCGAGATTGGGTCGTGGCCGGTGTTTCCGATCTTTGAGCATCTGCGCGCACTGGGCCAGATTTCGCAGGAGGAGATGATGCGCACGTTTAACATGGGCATCGGACTGATTGCGGCGATTCCTGCGGCCAAATTCACGCGCGCCAAAAACCTGTTGGACCGGGCCGAAGAAAAATTCTTCGTGGTGGGTCGCGTAGTGAAGGGCGAGCGTCGGGTGCAGTACACATGAGGCAGGGAACGACGAAGGCGGGCCGCGGTTCCGCCCAGAACCTTCTCCGGCTGGGCATTTTGCTTTCGGGATGCGAGTCGAACTTTGTGGCGATTGCACAGGCAATTCGCTCGGGAAGGCTGAAGGGCGTCAAGATTGCCGTCGTCATTTCCAACGAGGACAGCCTTTGCGAAAAAACAGTTGCGCGCGAGCTTGGCCTGCCTTCCGCCGTGTTTCTTTCCAAGGGGCGCAATCGCGCAGATCACGAGGCTGATGTAATTACCTGCCTGCGCACGTACAAGGTGGACCTGGTTTGCCTGGCTGGGTACAACCGGCTGCTATCACAGAAGTTTGTGTCTGCTTTTCCAAATCGGATTCTCAACATTCACCCCTCTTTGTTGCCCGCATTTCCGGGGTTGAATGCGCCACGGCAGGCCTGCGAATACGGCGTGCAGGTGGCGGGCTGCACGGTGCATTTTGTGGACGAGAAAGTCAATCATGGGGCAATTGTGCTGCAGCGCGCGATTTGTGTACAAGAGAGCGATAACGCGCGCGGGCTGGCCAAGCGCATTCAGGCCGAGGAGTTTACCGCCTACAGCGATGCGATTGCGCGCGTAGCGAGCGGGAAGTATGAGATTCGCGGGCAGCGGTACGTGAAGCGGGAAGTTCGTGACCCCTTGAATCCAGCAGGCTGAGGGCAGGCCGGTCGAGGTTGGGGGTAAATGGTTCCGGTCAACTGCGTTGTCAAGTATCAATTCTTTTTTAAATTTTGCAAGTCTATGGTCAATAAGGAACAGATTCTCATTTGGTGTTTGCAGAATATATATCCCAGAGCGCCTAGGCTATAGGTAGCCAAATCAAAGACGGTTGCGCCGCGTCCGGCGAATGTGTACGCCCTCCCCCACAGCGGATGGGTTCCGGGACGCGGGACCGTCTCTTTTTTTGCGCCATTGCGGCTCTCCGCCGCGAGCGTGAGCAATTTCACTTCAAACGCATTCCTGATTTGCATTGCGGGCAGTAGTGACTGTGCTTTTGCCGCAACCACGGCAGCGCTCGAATTCGGAGAGATGCGACAAATCGAGGCCGGCGGCTGAACCAATTGAGGCCAGTCGCCGGGCTCGATATTTATTTTGCGCGGATACAGATCAGTTTTTCGCGCCTGCCAAATCCAATGTAACCAGGGCGGCTGAGGCCGTCTTTTTCTTTGCGAGGAGCTTTCCGCATGAATTCCATTTCGAATATCTGGCTTCACCCGAAAACTTCGGCTGCCGGAGTGCTGATCGGCGTTGTCACCATTGCCAGCGTGCTTGCGCAGCACGGCATCACACTGGGCGCGGCGGGCAGCGGCAGCGTTGTCACGCTGGTGAGCGGCCTGGCCTCGGCGCTGCTGGGGTTGCTGGCTCGCGACCCGGCCAGTTCGGCTGACAGTGCGAACTCAACCGGCGCAACCGTCAAGCTGGGCGCATGGGCGCTGATTGCGCTACTGCTGCAAATTCCGTTTGTGAGCGGCTGCTCGGGAACGAGCGTGGCGCAAAACATTGTGAACTGGACGCCCGCGCTGCAGAGCGCGGTAGCGACGGCGGATTCGACAGCAGCGTTGCTGGCTCCCGCGGATGCGCCTATCTTTGCCGCGGCCACAGCGGGGTTTGACTCGGCGTCAAATCTGCTGGTGGCACAGGCAAAGGCTTACCTGGCTAATCCCTCGGCGAGCGTGCTGGCGCAACTCCAGGCTGCTGTTGTGGCTTTTGAACAACAGGTAAATGCAGCCTTGCTCCAGGCGGCCAGAATCACCAACCCCAACAGCCAGAAATCTGTTTTGAATGCGATCAATGCTGTGGCGACCGTGGTGCTGGCGATTCTTGCGCTGGTGCAGTCAGTTTCCAGCAAGGTAGCCGTGGCGCAAATGGCAGCGGATTCGACCATCAAACTATCCGCGGTAAAGCCTTACTTGGATAAGGAGAAGGCTGCGGCGATGATAGCAAATCACTATGAGGAGCCGGTTGAAATGGCGCGCGTTCAGATGGAACGAGCGGACCTGGACACGGCGCAAGCGGGATTCTGAGCGATGGAGACTGCTTAGAAAATGCAACGATCTTTACGGGGAAAGCAGGCCGGAAAAACTTCCGGCCGCTTCCGCAAGAGGAAACTGCGTTCCCGCGGTGTGATCCAAGTCACGGAGAAGCATACCGGTAACTCGATAGCCTTGGAAGGTTGGCGCAAGTGGCTGAAGCGCCCAAACCACAAGGAGTTTCATCATGGCTTACGTAATTACCGATGCCTGCATCAAGGACTATGTCTGCGCGCCGGAGTGCGCCACTGCCGCGATTATGCCCGCGGCTGCCGACGATCCAAAGGCCGACAGCGTTTCTCAATTGTTCATCAACCCGGATGAGTGCATCGACTGCGGCAACTGCGCTTCCATTTGCCCCCAGGGCGCAATCTTCTCCATCGACGATCTGCCTGCCGACAAGGCTCATTTTGCCGAGAAGAACCAGGCCTACTTCAACTAGATATTTGTTAGCGAGTTGTTGCGCTTTTCATCCTTGCGGCAAGAACTAAACGCCGCAAGGATGGCGCACTCGCACATATACATGGATTTGCAGCCGGCTTAAAAACACACTCAAAAAAAACGGCGAGTTTCACGCTCTATTTGTCGGGCGTATGAAGAGCAGTGCCTGATGAAGGCGCGGGCGGCGGGGTAGTTTCTGTCACAGTGGGTTTAGGTTGCGCCGCAATGGCTGCGACAACTGGTTGTGTTGCTGCCGGTTGCGCAGGGGTTGAATGCTCCGGTTGATTCAAGGGCAAAACCGGCAGCGTCAGCGTCTGCACCGTGTCAGGATCATCACGCAGCTTCAGGAAGAGCTCGCCATTCGACGGATGAGGAACGCTCAACTGGGTTCCGGTAAACTCCAGCGGCACCTCCGTGGCGTTTTCGAACTTGAGCGTTGAGGCGAAGGACGCAGCCAGAAAGAGATTGGTCCCCGTCAGCGTGCAGGACCTGGCGGTTGCGCGCGGACAGCGCAACTCCTTGAAGCCGGGCAGCCGCACTAGGGTTCCCAGCGTAAGCCAGTCTCCGCTGGTCCCATCGGAAGCAAGAACCCGTGCCCGCAGCGGCCCGAAGGCCGAGGAGCCAAAGCGAGCCTGCGGTTCCAGAACTCCGAGAGCGGTTTTTGCATCTTCGAGCATCAGGCTGCCGTCAGAGAGCGCCAGCGTGGTGTGAAAACTTCCATCCGCGGCGGCCACTTCGACTCGCTCATCGCGGGAAAAATTCTCCGGCTCGCGAGAATGAAGGAAGAAGACCAGCCGCCGATCGATGGGCAGATCGTCCGGACTGCCCAGGCGCACCAGCGAGGGCGAGGCGGAGACATCCTCTTGAACGCCTTTGCTGAGCAGCGAAACCTGCGGACGGGGCGGCTTGACAGTGACCGGTACTTGCAGCTTTCTTCCGTCTTTCAACTCCACATTGGCAATCGCGCTATCCCCCTGCGCCAGGCCAGCGGTTGAGCCGACGGTATTCACATCCAGTTGTTCCGGGTCCGTTGCGGGATGCGGAGCTGCCGGACTCCATGTAATGCTGCCCAGCGTGATCTTTGCCACTTCATCCAGCCGCTTGCCTTTCAAAAGAGCAACGGCATCGCCCGCGTTCAGCGTAAGCCGGTCCAGCGTTGCCGCCTCCGCGTAAGCTTTCAGCGGCAACTGGTCCGGCTTTTCCAGCCCGAACTGATAAATCTCCAGATTGATCGGCCCCGGCGATGCGTCTTTCATGGGCACAGTCACCTCCAACTGCTCCGGTCTAGAGGCCTTCCACACAAGCTTGAGAGGCTTGCCCGAAGCGGTTTTGTTCTCCACCCGGTCAACGCAGGACGAGTTATCGCCTTCAATGCGCAGCGTGTCTTCGCGGCCTGCCACCAGCGCCGACTTGTCTTCTTCCGCCACGCTCCACTTTCCAGGCAAGGCGGCGCGCAGGTGAAAGCGGGGACCCTCCCAATCGTCAAAGCCCCATTTGCCGCGCAGAACGCCGGTCAACTCGCCCTCCGGCAAAGGCGGCGCTGGATGCATCAACGCCAATCCTCCCAGCGATGGATCGGCAGTTACCGGAAGATCTACTGGCCCTTTTTTCGTCTCGATGTGCAGGGTCAGGCCGTGAGCCAACTGAGTGGCAAAAACCAATGGCGCTCCCTCGGCTGGCAGCACCAGGTCGGGCTTCTGGGCGCAAAAACTCTCCGTGGGATTCACCGGGTAAAGCGGCGGCAGCTTGGCCGCGCCCACCGGCGGCAAGGCAATCACCACCACCGATTTAGGGTCGCGAAACGAGGGCGGAACGTTCAACCGCAGATCGAGAGAATCCTTGGTTGCCAGCGCCAGCGCAGGAATGTATTGGTAGTGAGCGGTGTGCAACTGTCCCAGAATCTTGGCCGTATCAACGATAGCGCCAACATAAGGACTATAGGCCCCGCCCTTGCCGATGCTCGAGGAGCTGAGCTGGTTCATCAAGTCGGCAGACGAGCCGCTGGTCAACTGCGCCACTCTCGATTGAGCGTTGGTATCGTCCATCACCAGGCCATCGCTGTGCTGAACCAGGCAGGGGGCCTGCTGCTCGGTGGGCTTGTCAAAGCATTGCTGCTCCAGCTTGATGCCCAGGCTGCGCGCAGCCAAAACGGAACGAGCCTTGAGGGATTTCGGATCGGTCTGCGAGGATTCCTTGACCTCGGCCAGAAACGCATTCAGGCGCATGCGGTCCCAACTGGCAGCCTGCAGGTCCTGGACGGCGCGCACAAAGGAGCCGGGCCGGCTGGTAACGGCTTTGCGCAGGGTGCTGAAGTCGCCGCCTGTCTCCGGCGCCAGAAAAACAAGCGCCTGCTGAGCCTCTTTCGGAACGGTAACAAATACGCCCTCGTCGCGCACCTCGCGCGTCCACGTCTCCACGCGCGTAAACCACTCCGCGGGTGGCGGGTTGGTGGCCCCGCGCAGAAAGGCGACAATCAGCACATAATGCGCCGACTGGCTCTCGGGCAGGTCCGGATGAATCCACAGCCGGTCGCCGGGGAGGAGATCGGGGGTTTCGCCAATCGGCAGTGTAACCTCTCCACGCTTGACGCGCACGTCCACCTTGGGCCCGGATAGGTCGAAAGGCGCGGCGGAGTCCGCGGCATGCACTCCGGTAATAGTCAGGAGGAAGAAGAAAAGCAGTTGCAGACTACGGCGCATATCCTCTATTGTACGAAGTAAGCCGCTGGATATATGCCGGTTATAACACAACTTTTTCTGGCGGCTGGGCTAATATCCGTGATATGTGTATGATGCAGACTTGCGAACCTGCAAGCTATTCCCGTATTATCGGGTACACTGAAGATTGAATAGCTTCAAACAGAGGGATTAGCTAGAGTATTTCTTGAATTGAAAAATGTTGGAAGAAATATAGACCGGGCAACCCCTCTGCAACGATGAATGAAGTTTAAAACTAGGGCTGCTCCCTTTTTACCTTTTGCGCAGCCGATCTCCGGAACCGGCATTAAGCCTGCTGGAGACACAGGGCGTAGGGAGCGGCATACGGAGAAGAAAAATGAAATCGACAAAATCTGAGCCAACTAGCGTAGATGTAAACAACCTGAGCATCCCTGACGCGGAAGAAATCATTGAAGAAGCCCTTAACGAACTGGCTTTTTCCCCGGACCCTGGGCTGGTGCGGGCATTGCACTTTTTAGCGCCGGCCGGCTATCAGGCCATTGTGGAGCTTTGCGGCGAAAACGGCCGCAGCAAGCGCCGCAACGCCATGGCCGACACATGGTCGCCGGAAGAGGACGAAGTGCGCATTTATTTTGAGCGCATCGATGGCTCTGATGTGGCGCCGCGCCCTGCTCGCCCTCAGCGCGCCATCGCGGAACAGGCCTTTGAGGAATTCGAGGACGGACAGGAGGCGGTGATTCCCGCCGACCTGGATGCGCGCGTGAAAGAGTTGTGCGCCGCGCTGGCCGAGGCCGAACGGGGAGGCCACGCCTTTATCGCCCTCAAGTGGTTCCGTGACTCGTTTCTGCCGCGCAAGGCATTCCGCTGGAATCAGCATCCCGAGTCACGCCAGGCCGTTTTGGCAGAGGCTATTCAACGCGGCGTCGTAATTACCAGCAAGATAGCCAATCCCAAAACCCCGGCTTATCCCACCACTACCATCCGCCTCAACCGCGCCGAAGCCGGCATGCCTGAGGAAGCGCAGCGCTTTCATCCGGTAACAGCGCATGGCGACTCCATTGCGGACGCCATCGAGGAAGAACGGGGGAATCTGTGAGCAGTTGCTACTTTCTTGAGGCCACCGCCTTCGCCAGGCTCTTTGTGCAGGAGCCGGGAACCGACGCCCTGATCAGCCTGATGGAAGCTGTGGAAGACAACCGCAAGCTGATCTCCGCCTCCACGCCGCTGGAGGTCTACGCGGCCATTCGCCGCCGTGAGCGTGCGGGCGCTTTGACCCCGGAGGATGCGGCAGCCGCGCTCGACAGCCTGCGCATGGAAGCCGCGCGCATGGTGCAGGAGCCGCTGAACCCCGCCGTTCTTGAGGCTGCGCGCCAGTTGCTTGACCGCACCACCCTGCGCTGGCCCGACACACTGCAACTGGCCGCCGCCAGTGTGGCCCGCGAGATGTTTCAGGACACCGAGATTATCTTCGTCTCCGCCTCTCCGTTGCTGCTGGACGCCGCCAAGGCAGAAGGCTTCCACACCATCGATCCGGCAAGGGAAGCAGCGGCCTCCACGAAAGAAGTGGAACAGGACTGAGTTCGATTCCGCATCTCGAATGCGAGGTGCGGGGTTGAATCCGGCAACCAAATTTATTTGATAGATGAAAATTATTTGCTTTCCTCCCATCTACTGATTTCGCCGTCTTTCTCTGCGAAATCTTCACCGCATTCGCGCGTTATCATCAGTCTGTGCAAACTCATTACCATTTAGGCGATATCCTGGCCAACGCAATCACGCACGGCATCGGCGCGGGACTGGCCATTGCGGGCGGAGTTTATTTAATTGTGGCTTCAACGCGCGGGTCGGCGTGGCACGTGGTCAGTTGCTCCATCTTTGCCGCGACGCTGATGCTGGTCTACATCTGCTCCACGCTCTATCACTCGCTGGTGCGGACGCGGGCGCGGCATATCTTTCACATCCTGGACCACTCGGCCATTTACCTGCTGATTGCCGGCACCTACACGCCGTTTTGCCTGGTCTCGCTGCGCGGGCCGCTGGGATGGACAATCTTTGGCGTGGAGTGGGGCCTGGCTATCTTTGGCGTGGTCTTCAAAACCTTCCATGTCGGCAAATACGAAGTGGCCTCTTCACTGGTTTACCTGGCGCAGGGCTGGGTTGCGGTGATCGCGATTCGTCCGCTGATCCACTCGCTCGGCTGGCACGGACTTGCCTGGATGGGCGCGGGCGGCTTGGCGTACACGGCGGGGATTATCTTTTTCGCCATGGATTGGCGGCGCTACTTCCACGCTCTCTGGCACCTGTTTGTGCTGGCCGGAAGCATCGCGCACTATTTTGCCATTCTCTATTACGTTATTCCGGCGCGGCCTTGATGGCGCTTGAAATGACTGCCAGCTATCAGCGGCAGGCTAAGGAATCGAGTCCGAAGCTTTCTGTAAAATGCTACTCCTCCGCCGGGCGGCTCAGGTTTCTGTAAGTCGAATCACAAAATCCGGGCGCCCAGAATCCCTCGAGTTTAGGATTTGGGATGTGCTGCCGGCGTATCCTCAACTCCATGGTGGAGAGACTCGTTCGTTACCAGCAATGCGGTGATATGCATTTTCTCCCCCTCTCCGCGAATCCCGCCTCCGCCTCGCACATCTGAGAGAATAGAAAGAGTGGATCGAGTGCAACATTTTGTCTTCCGGCAGTCGGCGATGCCGGTTCTCTTGGCGGCTCTGGCTCTGGTAGCCGTGCCGTTGTCTCTCCACGCGCAAGGGCCAAATCCAACCTCGGCGGCCAACCCGTTTTTTGGCAGCATTACCCTGCGCCCGGCGGTAGACGAAACTCTCAGGCTCTCGCTCGACGACGCCATCAACCTCGGCCTCAAGAACAACCTCGGCCTCAAAGAAGCCGAAGCCCGCGAAAAAACAGTCCAGGGAGAAAAGAAGCAGGCCCTGCAATACTTTCTCCCCACCATCCAGCTCACCGGCGATTTAGGCGTTCACCAGCAGAATCTGGTTGCGCTCGGCTTCGGCCCGGACGCCGTCAAAGAGTTCTCAAAGCTCGTTACCATTCCTCCGGGTTTTTCTTTTATTACCCGCGACGACCTCACTGAAGGCAAAATTCAGTTTGGCCAGATGCTTTTCTCCGGCCCGGTGATTGCAGCTTTCAAAGCCGCCGGCGCGGCCGAGCGCTCAGCCCATTTTGCCCGGACCGCTGCCCGCGGCGTAGTGGTGCAGCAGGTGGCCTCGGCTTATCTGCACGCCATTGCCGCCCAAAGCGAAGTCGATAACGCCCGGGCATTGGTGACCACCGGCGAGGAACTGGCGCGCGACGCCCACGAAGCCCATGTGGCTGGAGTCATCGCCAACCTCGACGAGTTGCGGGCCCGCGTTCAGCTTCAGGCCGAGCAGCAGGCGCTGATCCTCGCTCAGAACGCCCTTGAAAAAGACCTCATCCTGCTCAAGCGCGAAATCGGCATCGACCCCGGCCAGAAAATCGCCCTCACCGACCCCGCGCCATACAGCGATCTGGCCACGCAAACCCCCGAAGAAATCTGCGCCGGCGCCTATAAAAATCGCCAGGACTACCAGAACCTTCTCAATCAGGTCATCGAGGTCAAGGCCATCCACACGGCCTATCGCAGCCAGCGCTTGCCCACCCTCAGCTTTGGCGGCTACTACGCCGTCAGTCAGGTCAGCGGAGCGGGCGCCCACGGAAACTTCGTAGCCCAGGGAACGCTCAGCGTTCCGCTTTTCCGCGAAGCCAAACTGCGCGGCGATGAAGACGCGGCACAGGCACAGGCAGACGCCGTCAAGGCTCAACTCGCAGACTTGCGCACCAAAATCGACCAGCAAATCCGCACGGCTCTGCTCGACGTAGCAGCGTCAGCCAGGCTGGTCGAGGTCGCGCGCTCCAACGTCGAACTCGCCACCCGCGCTCTCGCCGACGAAACCGCTCGCGTTAACGCCGGCGTCGACGACAACCTTCCCCTCGTCACCGCGCAGGCCACACTCGCCTCTGCGCTTAGTAACCTCGTCGAAAGCCTTTATCAGTACAACTTGTCCAAGCTATCCCTTGCCCGCGCTGCCGGCGTCATCGAGTTCCAGTATCGCGAGTATCTGGGTAGATAAGCCCTGAGGCAATTTAATTTCTCTTCCCGGCCTTTCGGTGTACTCTTCTCTGTTACCTGTTTTCTGATTCACATGGATTGGAAAGACAAGAGGCTCTTGCCCTTATGCCCAGACAGCTCCAGATCAAGTACTACGTGGAACCCGATTCCGCTGCTCTCGCGCGCCATGCAGCGCAGTACTTTGTCGAAATGGCCTGCGAGGCGGTTGAGGCGCAAAGCCGCGCGCGCATCGCCATCAGCGGCGGCTCCACGCCCAGGGCGGTCTTCGAACTGCTCGCCAACCCCGCGCAGCCCTGGCGCAATCGCATGCCGTGGGAGCGCATCGATCTCTTCTGGGTCGATGAGCGCTCGGTCCCGCCCGGCGACTCCGCCAGCAACTACTGCATGACGCGTGAGGCTTTGCTCAATCACGTGCCGCTGCATCCGGAGCAGATTCACCGCATCGAGGGCGAACTAGACCCCGAGGCCGCCGCGGCCCGCTACGAATCAGAGCTGCGCAACTGCTTCCGCCTTGAAGGCGCCGAGATGCCGCGCTTCGATCTCGTCGCATTGGGCATGGGCGAAGATGGCCACACCGCATCACTTTTTCCGCACACCGAGGCAATTCATGAATTGACTCGCCTCGCCGTCGCCAACCGCGTGCCGCAACTCGACGCCTGGCGCATCACACTCACATGGCCGGTCATCAACAACGCCCGCTCTATCTTCTTCCTTGTCTCCGGCGCCGCCAAAGCCTCTGTTTTGAACGACGTTCTCACCGGCCCGCGCAATCCGGAGCGCCTGCCCAGTCAGTTGATTTGGCCCTCCAGCGGTATACTTACCTATATATTGGATAAAGCCGCTGCCTCACTTTTACCAACAACCAGCGAAGATGGCAGTGGAGTTCTGGAGAGGGAACGATGATTCTGGCAGGAGATGTGGGCGGCACCAAAGTTCATCTGGCGCTGTATGACTTTATCAATGGAAAACTGGAATACTCCCGCGACGAGCGGTACTCGGCTAAGAACTATTCCGGGCTCGAGGAGATCGTCAAGGTCTTCCTGGGGACAAACAAGGTCACGGCCGCCTGCTTTGGCGTTCCCGGCCCCGTGCGCGACGGACGCCTGCGCCTCACCAACCTTCCCTGGACCCTCGACAGCCGCGAACTCTCTGTTCATCTCGGCATCACTCACGTCTTTCTCATCAACGATCTCGAGGCCAACGGCTACGGCGTAAGTGAGCTCGCCGCCGACCAGATCTATACTCTCAGCGAAGGCGACCCCAGCCAGATCGGAAATCGAGCGCTCGTTGCCGCTGGTACAGGGCTCGGCGAGGCCCTGCTCATCTGGAACGGCCGCAGCCATACGCCCTATCCCTCCGAAGGCGGCCATGCCGACTACGCCCCGCGCAACGAAGACGAAATCGATCTGCTCCGCTTCCTCAAGCAAAAGTACAACGGACGCATCAGCGAGGAGCGCGTCGTCAGCGGCCCCGGCCTCACCAATGTCTACGAGTTCCTGCGCGAAGTGCGCGGCGTCGATGAGCCGGCCTGGCTTGCCGAGCGCATCGCTGCGGAAGACCCAAACGCCGTCATCACCGAGCTGGCCATGGCCGCCAAAAGCGAAATCTGCGAGAAAGCTCTGGATATGTTTGTCTCCGCATACGGCGCAGAGGCCGGCAACCTGGCCCTCAAGCTTCTCTCCGTCGGCGGCGTCTACATCGGCGGCGGCATCGCCCCGCGCATTCTTGAAAAACTCAAGGACGGCACATTCATGAAAGCCTTCACAGACAAGGGACGCCTCAGCCAGTTGCTCGTGAATATGCCCGTGCGCGTCATCCTCGAAAGCCGCGCCGCGCTGCTCGGCGCAGCCGCTTACGCCGAAGCCCGCGCCGCCGAGATCAGCGGAATCTCCCCCCGCGCCGCCTCGGTCAAGTTCTAACTCGCAAATCCAGCTCAACTAAGAACGCCAGCCGTTGTCGGCTGGCTTTCGTTTCCGGAGGGAGCAGCGGCCTTCAGGCCATTGAATGCAAACGCAACAACAATCAGCTTGAACCGCGGGCTTTTCAAGGCTGCTGGCGTTCAACCGCCCAGCGAATAAATCACATTCACCGTCGTCTCCACCTCCACAGGCTCGCCGTTCAGCAGGTAGGGCTTGTACTCCCAATGAGAGACAGCCTCCATAGCTGAGTCGGATAGCAAAGACGAAGAGGACAAAATTACTCGCAAATCATGGATTTTTCCATCCTTGCCAATAGTGGCTTCTAATAATACATTGCCGGAGATACCAGCTGACTTGGCGCCCTCAGGATAGACGGGCTGCTGTTTCCTTACCAGCATCCCGGCCATAACTCCCGCTCCAATCTGCATCTTCTTAATCGCTTTTACGACCGTGGTATCTTGCGGTGGCTTCAACGCCGGATCGGACGGATCCATTAATTCGATTGTGTCCACTGTCGCGGATAACAACTCGCGTTTTTCGTAAAATACATTAATTGCACGAGGCAAATATTTGTTTTGAAATTCGACGATTTTGTGGAACTCTGTGGTAACTGAGCTAAATCTGAAGGTTAAGAGCAAGATGGGCAAATGCGTATCAAAACAGAATGAACCGTACTGCGCGACCTGAAGTTTCGCAGGTTTCTGCATCGGAGGATTTATCGAAAAACATGGGAGTTTAACTTTGCCCACCGGCAGAGTCTCACGGTCCAGTCGAAACCTGGCAGGGTCCATAAATAATTTGAGCGGCAACGGCGAAAGAATATATAAGCCTAGCTCTTTTTCAAAATAGCCGATCCGCTCGCCTGTTTCCTGATGCGCACCCGCGCCGTCCGCCATATGCCATTGCGAGTACGTCGCTCCCGGCCGTGTCCACGTGCTGCGAATAACCTGCGGCGAGGCCCACCAGAATTCGTAGGTCCCCTGTTCGCCGGGCTTGCCCTTTTCGTCATAAAGCTGGTAGCTAGCCTTCAAATGCCAGGGCTTCATATCCGGCGAACTGAAGTCATAAAAGGGTGCCGCCGCCGCAAAAATCTCGCGCGGGTCGGATGGCAAACCCGGCCCGGCATTGGCAGCCGTCTGGGCCAATCCCGGCAGCATCGCCGGCACAAATAAAACACAAAAACAGAGAAGCCTCATAATGCAGTAAGGGTAGCATCGCCGGAAGCTCTGGTTCCAGTTGTTGTATTCAGGCAATTCGGGAGTCGTCGTTATTGCTTGACTTTCGAGGATTGGCGCTACTATACAGATCATCAGGGGCTCTCCGGCATTCCTGTTGGGACAAGGGCCGCTTCCCCAAGCAAAGCTGGGTTACGCCTTTTCTTGCCGCTTCATTCTCCATCAAATTCGTTCAGTTGAGCCGTCCTAAGCCGGTAAGCGATAAAAATGATTGAATGGTGGATATCAGCCCCTGAACAGAGGAGTAACCGGCGTGATCAAATCGGTAAGCAAAAAGTGGATGGGAAGGGTTCAAGCTGTTTTATTTATAGCTCTGGTTTCCTCTAATCTTTCCGCATACAGCCAAAATTCCGCCGCCATCACGTGCGCAGACGTTCCAATTCTGATCCGGCAGAATGTGGTCTACCTGGAATATCTAAAAGCAAGGGAACTGCGGAAGGATCAGGCGATAGCTAAATTTGATTGGTATCAGAAGCCAACCCCGGCATACCAGCCCAACCCATTCGATCCACTTGAGAAGATGCCCCCTGGTGTGTTTGAAAACACATTTGAAATTAGCACTCTGAGAGATTGCGTATTCCCGGCGGGCGAGCAACTTGATGAAGCTAAATTTCGCGGCGCGGATTTGACTAGGTCAACGTTCAATGGCGAAAGCCTTAGAGACGCTTGGTTCGATGTTTATAAAGGTCCGCTGGGAAATCAATGGCATCCAACTATCTTGCGAAATGTGAAGTTTATTCACGGCGATCTGACTGGAGCAACGTTTGCCGGAGCCGATATGGAGGGTGTGATTTTTCAGCCGGATAAACTGCCTCTGGCGAGTGATATCTCTGAAGCAAAAAATCTCCAGCTAATGACATATGATCAGGACCCTTCAGCTATGTCCTCCCTCCGTCAATTATTCAGGGACGGCGGTTTCGCTTTACAGGACAGCGAGATCAACTATGCCATCAATCAGCGGCGATTACAGCTTGCAAGAGAGCAGTGCGTGTTGCGGCGGATTGACGGACGTACAGAATTTCGTGAGTGCCTTGCTTATGCAGGTTCAAAAATGATCGATGCGACCTGCCAATTCGGGTTAAATCTCTGGCGGCCTGTTCAGATTGGTTTTGCTGCGTGGATTGTGTTTTCGTTTGTTTTTTTTCTTTTCATGCATCACTCTGGTCCGTCCGGCCTGTATCTTGTGATAGCAAAAGGCGTCGTACTTGAGCCAGATGCTATAAAGGATGCGTCTAAGGTACGATCGACCCCGTTCGGCGCTGCATTCAAAAATGGGCAGGGGGGACGCTGGCTTTTTGATGAGGCGCGGCTGGCAAGGATTGCAATGTTCTTCAGCCTCATTAACGGATTCAATATCGGCTTTAGGGATGCGGATATCGGCCGCTGGCTTCGGTTGCTGCCGCGACGCGAATTTGAGTTTCGCGCTGTGGGATGGTCGCGAACCTTTGCTGGAATTCAGGCGCTTCTCACGCTTTATTTATTAACGATTTGGTTGCTTTGCGCCCTCAGCCACCCTTTTGGATGAGGAGGCGATATTTAAGCTTGGAATCAACCTGCGGTCTGGTTTGCCTGGGCGCCCATGGGACTTGGTAATCCGGCGCCGATCTCACAGCAGAGCGCTCCGGCTCTGCCCCTGGGGCCCAGGGTAATCACAATTCTCTACCGCAGGAATTTGCAGAAAATACCCCGCTCCGGCGCACAATCAAAGAATAAACAACAACCAGACCCGCATCGCCTTCCTGGTCCCCCGGTCTAATCTGTCAGGGATGTGCCCGGTTTATACCCCCAGCCCGACCCCCACCCCACCCCTATGGTTTTTAAGGTTTTTTCGACACCGGAATGTTTGTAACGCACGTTGAATCAAATAGATACGTTTATTCATGTTTACCAAAGGGTAACATCAACCCCCTGATTTAGCCTGTTTTTTAGCCCAAAACAAGCCATTTTGAGCCAGAAACCCTCGCTTTTTAGCAGTTGCATCCTCGCTGCAAAGTCCCATGAACGACAATCCGCTCCGGGCAAGCCTTGCTCGGAGCGGATCAGTTGTCAGAAACCAACTTGAATAGTTCCTATTTTTTCGCGGGTTCCGCAGGCGGAACCGCGCCTGGGAAGATGCCTTCAAGGGGAGCGTGCTTCTTCTCTTCCATGTCAGGCTGCGGCAGCGGCTTGCGCGGCAGCATCTGGTCGCGTTGCGCGGCGTTGTAAACAAAAATCGCTTCGACCGTCGCAATCTGCTTCAGGTCCGCGGGTTGCAGGCGCTCAAAAACATCCTCGTTGGAATGGTGCGTGCGCGATCCATAATCCAGCTCATCCTGAACAAACTGGAAGCCTGGAACGCCAACCGCGTCAAAGCTCAAATGATCCGTGCCGCCTGCGCTGCGATTGGAGATGGTGGTTACGCCCAAATCCTTGAGAGGAGCCATCCACTGCGCAAAAATGGGTGCGATAGCCGTGTTGCCCTGCGTATAAATGCCGCGGATTTTGCCGGCTCCGTAGTCCACGTTGAAGTAGGCGGAGATAAGTTTATGCTCCGGCTTGACCTCCAGCGGCCCGGCGGCTTTGCGCATAAATTCCGGCAATTGCATCTGGTCGGGCGCGGTGGAAAGTTTGGCTAAACCGAAGTGGGCTGTGCAATAGCCTTTTGACCCGAAGATTCCTTCTTCTTCGCCGGTCCAGAGGGCAACGCGAATGGTGCGCCGCGGCTTCACGTCCAGCGCCTTGAGAATGCGCATCACTTCCATGGCAACAATGGTTCCCGCGCCATTGTCGGTAGCGCCGGTTCCGGCAGTCCAACTGTCCAGGTGACCGCCGACCATCACCACCTGATCCTTGAGTTCCGGATCCGTTCCGGGTATTTCTGCAATCGTGTTGTAGCCGTGTTCGTGATCGCCGGTGAATTTGGTTTCCACGTTGATCTCGACACTCACTGGAACGTGGGCCTGGGTGAGACGGAACAACCGCCCGTAGCTCTCGATAGCCGCCACCACTACGGGAACTTTCACTTTCTTGTCGACCAGGTACGGTGTGCGTCCCAGCGTCGATCCGGTGTCATCAAACAATGTCCCGCCAGAGCCGCCGCCGTTTTTGCCGTCGCGACTGGGCACAATGACGGCCGCCACTTTTTCTCCGGCAAGAAACTCTCCTGCCTTTTCCAGTATGCGGGTGCGCTCCATGCGTTCCTTCATGCGCGCCATCATCTCCGGAGTGAGCCCGCCTGGACCTGCATTTACCGGGAAGCTGGCGATCTCGTCCAGATCTTTATCGGTGTAGCGCTCAAAGAACGCTTTATCTACAGGTGGAACTTCGCGCATGGCGCCGAGCAAAACTACTTTGCCGGCCAGTTTGCCCTTGTATTGATCAAAATCCTTCTCAGTTTGAATATTGACGAAAACGACATCGCCTGTAACCGGGCCGGGAGTGGAGGGCGACCAGGGCGTGGCCTGCACAATCATCACGGCTGTGTCTGGCGTAACCATGCGCGCCCAGGCGTTCAACTGCTGCCAGCCCATGCCGAACTCACCCCAGTCTTCGAGGTGCGCATTTTCCAGGCCGATTTTAGTCAGCGTGTCGCGGGTCCATGCGTTGGCCTTGGCCAGATTCGGCGAGCCGGTGAGCCGAGGGCCGATGCCGTCGATCAGAGCGGCGCCGAAATCCATTACATGGGAGTGGTTCAAACCTTCATCGCGAATGCGCTGATACATTGCCAGATCGAGGGTTTCGGTGGCGGGTTGCACCTGGGTGTATGGATCGACGGATGCAGGAGCGGGAGTGGCGGGTTTTGGCTTGGTGGCGGCGTACAGGCTGAACGCCGTGGCCAGCAGAACCACGGGGAGGAAGCGAAGGGTTTTTAGAGGCATGTGAATAGGCTCCGGTTGGATAAAGTAACTTTCCCGTTGCTAAAATTGTAGGCTGGTCACCAAGTTGTGTATCAAATCCAGGTGTCCTTGCGCCTGATTGCATAGACGTATACAGACATGTATTTTGCCGCAAGATTGGACAAAATAGGTTGAATGAGAGAGTTTGAGCGGTCGAAATGCCGGCAGATCTCCCTTTTTAGCCGAACTTTTTCCTTCCCAGCGCAGTCCATGAAAAATCCAGTCCTTTCTGCCCTGTTCTGTTCTGATGCGGATGGGCTATATTGACTACGTACCGAATCGGAATTCAGGACTGTTCCGCGACCGTAAGGGTCGCACGGGGTTTAAGATACACCAGCATATGGCTGCCGAAAGCCGGGAGGTTTTGATGAAGATTACCGACACAATTGGATTGGTGCTCAAGCAAAAAGAGATTAACAAGGTCCTGTCGATAGCACCGGAGCAGTCGGTTTACGAAGCGCTCGAACTGATGACCAAGTACGGCGTTGGCGCATTGCTGGTAATTTCCAACAACCGGCTGGTCGGCATCATGTCAGAGCGCGACTATGCCCGCAAGGGCGTTCTGATGGGCCACCTTTCCAAGGAGACCAAGGTTCACGAAATCATGACCAGCCCGGTGGTTTTCGTTAGCCCACAGCACACTGTGGATGAGTGCATGACGATGATGACCAAGCACCACTTCCGCCATCTGCCGGTGTTACAGGGAGACACCGTGGCAGGAGTGATCTCGATTGGCGACCTGGTGAAGTGCGTCATCTCCGGCCAGGCGCAGACCATTGAGGCGTTGCAGGGCTACATTACGGGAGCGTATCCGGGATAGCCTGCAATCCTCGATTGAATCATTTTAAGGGCAGAAAAAAACTGCCCCACTGCTTTGGCGGTGGGGCAGCTTTTTTAGCTTCGTTTTTTGCCGCCGGGACGAGGGCCGGAGCGATTGGCTCCAAGGGGTTTGCCTTTGTAGCCGGATTTCGAAAAGCCACCGGGCCTTGAGCCTGATCGTGAACCGGATGCCGGTTTGCCTGCACCAAAACCGGGTTTAGGCTTCCAGCCGGGGCCGGCCTTTCTCTCGGCGCGCGATGCGGAGCCCGGGAAGGGTTTTGACTTGGTTGGGCGGTAGTCGGACGAGCCCTCAGGCCGAGGCTTATAGGGAGGTTTGGCGCCATAGCTGGGGCGAGAGTCTGCGCCGGCGCGTGGTCCGGAGCCAGGCTTGAATGGCGCACCTGGCTTAAACGGTCTTCCCGGTTTGCTGCTGGGCCGAGCGCCACCGGCGCGGGGTTTGCCGCTGCTGGAAGTGAAGGGGCGAGCAAGATTGCTATCGCTGCGGAAAGGCTTGGCTGCGCTGGGCCGGGCCGATGACCTTGGCCCGTCGAAGCTGGGACGGCTTGGCCGGGTCCGGTCAGAGTAAGAACGAGGCGGGCTGGGTCTGTCGCCTGAGGGCCTGGTGTAACTGGAACGAGGAGCGCTCGAGCGCGCCTGGAAAGGGCGGCCCTGACCGGGACGCTCGGCTGGAATCTCCTCAATATGAAGGTTTGGCGGGCGTACCGGTCCAAGGTCCTCGTCGAAGACGCGGGTTTCACGGGCGGGAAATTCTCGACGGGGCGCGGCTGATCGCTTGAAGTCGGGCCGGGCAGAACGGTCTGGGCGTTCCGGCTTCTTCCAGGCGGGCTTGGGGGAGAAAGGACGGCTTGCGGCAGGACGGTTTTCACCGGTTGAGCCAGCAGCGAAGCGCTCGGGCGGACGTGCGGGGCGGTCGTCTTTCTTCCAGGCTGGACGGGATGCGGGGCGCGAAACTGAACGGTCAAAGCTGCGCGGCGCGGAACCGAATTTGGATGGGCCGGTTCCAGTTGCCGGACGGGACCGGTCATAAGGACGGCTTGCGGGGCGGGCTGGACCACTGTCTGTGGTTCGACCGGCGGAGGGGCGGAACCGCTCGGCTGTGGGGCGTTCGGAACGGAAGAGTTTGTTGGCTTCGCCGCTGGCGAAGGAGTCAGCGGAACGGGCGGGACGGCTTGGCCTGTCAGCGCCGAATTTCTTTGGCCGGAATTCGTCAGGGCGAACGCTCGAAGGCGGAGCTTGACGCGGACGGCCGCTGGGTTTGGGGAGAACCGTCGGCAGCAGACCGGCATCGAGGAGGTTGCGGCGGCGAAGATCCTTGGCCTTTGGGGTGCGCAGTTTGCCTTCGGAGGCCAGACGCAGAGCAGCTACCTCCTCAGGCTGAAGCTCTCTCATGTTGCCCGGTTCCTGGTCCAGAACCAGCGGGCCGTAGCCGGTGCGGCGAATTTTTTCAACAAAGTGGCCGATTTCCTCGAACATTTTGCGCAGTTCGCGATTGCGACCTTCGATGATAACGACCTCGTACCAGGGATTGTCGCCCTGGCGAACCTGACGGATGCGAGCCGGAGAAGTGCGGACCTGCCGTGAGCCCGGAGTGCCCAGCGCGATGGTGACGCCGCCACGGAGAATGTCCAATTCAGCTTCGGTGGGCTGGCCCGCGACCTTGACGAGGTAAGTCTTTTCCACGCCAGACGAGGCTTTGGTGAGCCGATTGGCCAGTTCGCCATCGTTGGTGACAACCAGCAACCCTTCGCTCAGGTAGTCGAGCCGGCCGACGGGGTAGAGGCGTTCCTTCATTTTCTCGAAGAATTGCATCACCGTGGGCCGGCCTTCGGGGTCCTTGACCGTGGTGACAAAACCGCGCGGCTTGTTGAGGACGAAATAGCGGAGGCGTTCGGCGCCTTGCAGCAGCTTGCCATCCACGCGGATGTGGTCGCGACCGGCGTCGGCTTTGGTGCCGAGAACGGTGACCACCTTGCCGTTGATCTGCACGCGGCCCTGCTCGATCATCGACTCGGCGCTGCGACGGCTGGCGACTCCGGCGGCGGCGAGAATCTTCTGCAACCGTTCGAGTTTAGCGGGAGGGCGCGGCCCGGAATCGGGCTCAGACTCGGAGGAGTCTTCGCTTTCAGTTTCGAGTCCGGATTCGGCAGCCCTGGCCTCCCCATCGGTTTCATCGCCGATGGGATCTTCAATTTTGGGAATTCCGCTATCGGGGGTGGCTTCTAACTTGGTTTCGGTTGATTCGGTCTCGGTCAATTCAGGCTGAAGGGATTTCTTCTTTTTCGCCATTTGGGGAATTCTCGGTTTCTGCCTGCTCGGTAAGGTGAGGCGCAGCAGGAGCGGCCTCGGTGTTGGTGGATTCGTTGCTGGCCGCCGTCTCGGCGGTCTCGGAGGGTTCAAGAGATTCAATATCTTCAGTCGGCTGGTCTTCCAACTCCATGCTGGCGGACTCGTCGAATTCGGGGCCGAGCGCTGGGTTGGGTTTTTGCCCGGCGTTTTCAGTTTCGGGCTCTTCCAGCTCGATTGCGGCCAGCTTCTCGAATTCCTCCATCGAGGGCAATTCGGAGACATCGCGCAGGCCGAAGCGGAGCAGAAACTCGCGGGTGGTCTTGTACAGGATGGGCCGGCCAATCACCGCCTTGCGTCCGGCTGTTGAAATCAGCTTGCGGGAGAGCAGAGTGCCGAATACAGCCGAGGAATCCACACCGCGAATTTCGTTGACTTCAGGAGCGGTGACCGGCTGTTTGTAGGCGATGACAGCGAGGGTTTCCAGCGCCGGCAAGGAGAGCTTGAGCGCAGGTTTGAGGCTCTTGATAAAGAGGCGGACGGTATCGTGGAATTCCGGCTTGGTGGCCATGCGGAATCCGCCGGCAATCTCGCGGATCTCGACGCCGCGGCCTTCAGAGGCATAGGTGGCAATCAACTCGTCAAGCATGGGGCGGAGGATGGTGCGGACCTCGCGGTCGCGCAAGCGAGCGAGACGGCGGGCTTCGAGTTCCTCTTTGGCTGTCAGGGCTTCGCTGGATGATTCTTCGGCCGCCGGGCCTTCGGCAGGAGCGTGCTCCGGATTGGCTTCAGAGGCGGGTTCCGCTTCAACTTCAGAGTTGGTATCCGGCAGGTTCTCCGGGAGTTGCTCGACAGAAAGGGGATCCAACTCCAGCTCGGGTTCTGATTCCGGCTCCTGCTTCAGGTAATCAGGCTCCTCCATCTCCAAAGGAAGCGGCAAGGATTCAGTAGCTTCCTTGCGCGCCTTCCATTCGAGGGCTTCGTCGGCAAAGAGAACCGCGAGTTGGGCCAGGGTGACCGGCTCCTCGGCGGCGTATATGACAGCTTCCAGCTTGGCTTTCAGGCTCATTCTTCTATAGGTACCTATTGTTATGGTACCGGAAGCGGAGCAAGACTGCGCGTGGATGGCGATTCAATTGCCTGTGCAAGGTCTGCAAAAAAGGGCGTCCGAAGAGTGCCGGACGCCCTTTGAGGCTTTCGAATCGGTCTCAGTTAGCCTTATTGTTCTTGGTATGAACAATGGCAACCCTGGTCTTGCCTTTGTCCTGAGATGAGTTGGCAGAAACCGTCACCATGACACTTTCCTGCGGGCTGATGTTCATGCTGATGATCGCGCCGTCAGAGGAATCAATGACGGAAGCGCCGCTGCCAAATTTGGCCTTGTAAAAAGCAACCACCTGGTCTTTTGAATCGGTTGTTGTGAATACGCCGGTCACCATGGAGCCGGTGGGCAAATCCATCTTCATTCCGCCGCGTTCACTGGTTGCGCCGGGATAAGGGTCCGTTCCCAGCTCGGCCGCGGTGTAAGTCTCCGAAGTGTTCAGATTGACTTTGCCCTCGGACGTTTGCAGCGTCATCTGGCCGTTCGGGCCGCTGACATGGATAGCCCTGGAAACGCGCCATCCCACGTAACCGATGGCGCCCATGGCGAGAATGCCCAGTCCTACAATGACGGCAACAATAATCAGGATAATTTTGACAGCGCCGCCGCCGGATTTTGCAGGAACTGCAACTGGTTGGACGGCGGTTGGCTGAGCTGCCGGTGCAGCCGAAGCGCCACAGGAAGAGCAAAATTGTTCTCCGGTTGATGCTGGAGCCCCACATTTTTCGCAGAAGCGTGCCACGATGATCTCCTTATCGCAGAGTTTTCGTCCAGAACATTTGGGAAGCTATCCCAGGCGATGAATCAATATACCTCACCAAGCTCACCTCTGGTTAGAAGAAAAGGAATCGAAATTGCCAAAAAACTAAAACCAAATCCAGCAATCAAATAGAGTCTAACCCGGACAGTGCGCAGAATGTTACAATTTTTCCACCTTGGTCTCTATGCCTGAAGAGAATATTCATCATGAAACTTATCTGGAAGTTGTGTTTCCGGACCGCACCAATCAAATTGTCCTTATAACTCAATCCCCGTTTTTGATTGGCCGGGGCAGCGAAACCGGCAACCACTTGCAGCTTGAAGACCGGCGCATTTCGCGCAAGTGCGCCGCAATTGTTGCCGAACAGGCGGGTTATCGTCTGGAAGACCGCGGTCATCGCCTGGGGATATTTGTAAATGGAAAACATATTGAACAAAAAAAACTGCAAAACGGCGATATAATTCAGTTCGGTCTCGAAGATTGCTGCGCGATCGTTTTCCACTCTTCTGTCGCAGAAACTTCCGTCGAGAGTATGTTGACGCGGCTAAACGCGCTTCCCAACCTTGCCGCTTCGTTGTCGTCCGCGGCCCTGGGTGGTGGCCTCGCCAAGCTGAATCTTTTGCTTGAAGCCACCTCGCTGCTCCATTCACAGCTTCCGCTGGATTCGGTGCTGGGCGCCATGCTCGATCACACCATCGCCATCACCCACGCCGATCGCGGTTTGTTGATCGAGCCCGGTGAATCCGGCTCATTGCCCGCGGGATCATTCAAAGTCCGGCTGGCGCGCGGCAAAGGCGGCGAAACCCTGCCGCCGGAGAGCATTGTTCCCAGCCAGACCGCACTCGGCCAGGCAATCGACCGCAAGGCATCCGTGATAAGCCAGGACCTGAACCTGGCTGATCTGGACCTGAAGAGCGCGCAGAGTATCGTCGCGCAACATCTCCGTTCTATCGTGGCCATTCCGCTTTATGCCATGCCGCGCGCCAATTCGATGGAATCGGTCATGCTCAAGCAGGGGCAGCTTCTGGGTGTTGTCTATCTCGACTCCAGGCGTCCGGCGGCATTCTCCGATCTCGACCGCCAGATACTTGACGCCCTGGGAATGGAAGCAGCCAGCATTCTGGACAATGCCCGCCTGGTGGAACAGGAGCGCGAGCGCCAGCGCATGGAGCAGGAACTCTCTATTGCCCGCGACATTCAGCAGGCAATGCTTCCCCAGGGGTTGCGCGACTTTCCTCACCTGGCCGTCACCGGCTCGCACAATCCCTGCCATGCCGTGGGCGGCGACTATTACGATGTCTTTCCTGTCGATAAGAACCGCACAGCATTTTTGATTGCCGACGTCTCTGGAAAGGGCCTGGGCGCGGCGCTGCTTACCACCATGCTGCAGGGATCGCTCTCGGCGATGACCCTGGGCACCGATCCGGTCAGGGTCTTCAACCATATCAATAAATTTCTTTGCGAACACGCCGAAGTGGGCCGTTACGCAACCTTGTTTTTCGCTATCCTCGATAGCGACGGATCGCTGGAATTCATCAATGCCGGGCATCCTTCGCCGCTGTTGCTGCGGCGCGGCGAGGTCAGCGAGTTATATACCGAAGGCTCTCTTCCAGTTGGCCTGGTTGCCCAGGCCGAATATACCGCCGCGACTCTGAAGCTGGAGGACGAAGATACGCTGGTGCTTTTCAGTGACGGCATCACGGAGGCCCAGGACCCTGAACGGGAGCTCTTCGGTTTCACCCGGCTTCGCGATCTTCTTGCCAATCGCCAGGACACATCGCTTGAATCCCTCAGAAAAACCGTGCTGGATACCGTTAATGAATTTTGCCGCGGTGAAAGCCAGGCCGATGATATGACCTTGCTTCTGGTGCGTTATCGCGCATCTGGTTCAGATGTTTCCCCGGCGGCATAATCTCCGTTGTTTCAAATGCAACTGACGCTGTGCTAAAGTGATACGGATTAGGCCATGAGTACATCGAAAAACATTGGACGTTACGAACTTATTGATGAGCTGGGCCACGGCGCCATGGGCAGCGTATTCCGCGCTCACGACCCGGCCATGAACCGCGATGTCGCGCTGAAAACCATCCTTCCGGTAGCCTTGGCGGGAGAGCAAGGCGACGAATTTCGCCAGCGATTTTACCGCGAAGCGCGTGCCGCTGGCGCACTGGCTCATCCCGGAATTGTGCCTGTCTTCGACGTTGGCGAGCACGAGGGCGTGCCGTTTCTGGTGATGGAATTTGTCAAAGGGCAAACCCTCGACAATGCCATCAAGAAGGGCGGGCGATTCACCCTGGAGCGGGTCTGCGAGATCGGGCAGCAGATTGCGGATGCTCTTGGTTACGCGCATCGCAACGGGGTGATTCATCGTGACATCAAGCCGGCGAATATCCTGCTGACCTCACCGGAAGCTTATGGAGACGAGCGCCCGAAGATTACGGATTTTGGCGTTGCCAAACTCACTGCCGGAGAAATCACCACCACCGGCCAGCTTCTGGGAACTCCTGCGTTCATGCCTCCGGAGCAGTTCACCGGCGCGCCCATCGACGGGCGGGCTGACCTGTTCTCGCTTGGCGTCATTCTCTATTGGATGGCGACCGGAGAACAGCCCTTCCCCGGCGAGACGGTTACCGCGGTCTCCTACAAGATTGTCCACACGGAACCGATTCCGCCCTCAAAACTGAATCCCGCGGTTCCACCCGAGTTGGAAGGCGTGATTCTCAAGTGCCTGGCAAAAAGCCCCGCGACACGCTATCAAACCGGCGAGGAAATTGCTCAAGATCTGGCGCTGCTGCGCGCGGGCTCCAGGGCTGCGAGTTTGCAGGCTACAGGGCAATTGAACAGAGCAATGGGACAACCTTCGGTTCAAACTATCCCCTCCAATCCCAGCCTGACTCCGATTCAAATCCCAGCAACCACGCCATTGCAGCCTCAAAAACTGAAGAAACGAGGCGCGGTTCTTTTAGCGATGGCTGCATTCGTTGCAGCGACTGTCTTCGGCAGTTGGTATTGGGAAGATCGCCACTCTGTACCGCAACAGCCACCGACGATGGGAATGGAAATTTCGCAGCCCGATCAAACGCAGTCGCCGGCCACGGCAGCAAATCCGGAGACGACCCCCAAGGCAACCACTGCTGCTGCTGTCCATCCAGCCAAATCACCGGCCGCGTCGCCCGCCGCTGCACCCGCTGCCTCGCCTGCCGCCTCACCTGCCGCCAATGCTCAACAACCCCCGCCGGTGTCTTTCAACCCAAAGTCTCTTGATCCCAGGCAGAACACACGGTTGAAAATTGAGTTGGAGCATTTTCCTTACGACCTTGCATACTCCGTCACAATGAATGGCAAATCCTTTTTTAAGGGCACCACAGGCAACAGCCGCGACTCAGAGAATTTGTTTGTTCCGCCGGGCGTGCACGAATTTCGTGTAACCGTTTTTGCCGGCAGATTGCAAAAAACCTCGAACACTGTGAGCGCCGAGTTCCTCGCAAACAAGCACATGACGCTCAAGGTTGAGTTGAGGCCGCCGGCCAGCAGTTTTACCGCAGCTTCAAAGGCTCTTGGTCCGGATGCACAGATTGTTGCGTCCCTCAAAACGGAACGATTCACCGGTAACAGAATATTCACACTCCCGCATTAAGATAAGTTGAACAGGAAACGGCAAATCGCGGAGATGGCGCGCGTTGGCCGTGATAATGCCCGTGTGTGGGAGGAGAATGAATGCAGATTTCTACCGAAGAGATGGAAGGCGGCATCACCAGGGTTGTGCTGGATGGGCGACTGGACATTGAGGGCGCCGCGGCCGTGGACCTGAAGATGAATGTGATCGCCGGCAGCAGCAAGCTATTGCTTCTCGACCTGCAAAAACTGACGTTCCTTGGCTCGATGGGCCTCCGCACCATTGTTGTGCCCGCGCAGACGGTTCACCGGCGCGGCGGCAAGGTGGTGCTTTTTGCGCCAGTCGCGATGGTAGAGGGAGTTCTGAAGGCGAGCTACATCAACAGCATCATCCCCATTCATCATGAACTCCGCGCCGCGTTGGCCGCGCTGCAATAAGGGGATTCTTCTTTGCTCCTGAAATGCGCGAGTTCGATGCTCTGCCGAAGCACGGCTTCGATCATGCCTGGAAATGATAATCAAAAAACGGAGACACGGCTGGTTTTACATAGCCAGCTTGCGGAATTGTCGCGTGTGTGGCCGTGGGTGGATGCTTTGGCCGCGGAGTACGCAATTCAAGAAGAAACACGTTTTGCCATCAATCTCTGTCTTGAAGAGGCGCTCTCGAACATTATCCGCCATGGCTATCGTGGTCAGCCGAATCAAGCCATAACCGTCGATTTCATCTCCGCTGAAACAGGTCTGACCTTCACCATCGAAGACAACGCGCCGCACTTCATGCTGCCCGAACCTACGGAGCAGTTAGATTCGCAGCAGCCAGCTATGCCCAACTCCATTCAGGAATTCAAACCGTGGGGGCATGGAATCCATCTCATGCGCCGGTTTGCGGGTTCTTTAGCCTGGGAGCCGCTGCCAAACGGCAACCGCCTCACCATCCGCTTCATAATTACGCAACTATTTGAGAAGTAGCAGGGCGTGCTGGCCCAAACGCAGGTGGGCGCAGGTGGTCTGCGAAAATGGGAGTAGATGCTCTCTCTGCAAAATGCCGGCAAGCGGTTTGGCCCAAGAGTTCTGTTTCTGGAGGCCAACTGGCTGATCCGAAGCAAGGAAAAAACTGCACTCGTAGGCGCCAACGGCACCGGCAAATCGACGCTGATGAAAGTGCTGGCCGGGCTGGAGACGCTGGACTACGGGCTGATGCAGCAGACGCGCGGGATGAGCATCGGCTACCTTCCGCAGGAGGGACTGGCGCTCACCGGCAGGACGGTCTTCGAGGAGTGCCTGACTGTTTTCGACGAATTGCGCGAGATGGCTCGCGAGGTGGAGCAACTGGGCGGGCAACTTTCCGTGCTGGATCACGAGGGGCCGGAGTATGAGGCCGTGGCGGAGCGCTACTCGATGCTGCAGGAGCGATTCCACGCGCTGGATGGTTACGCGCTGGATGCGCAGGTGGGCGGCGTTTTGACCGGTCTGGGGTTCGGCAAGGAAGACTGGACGCGGCAGACAGATGAATTCAGCGGCGGATGGCAGATGCGCATTGCACTGGCCAAACTGCTGCTGGCCAAACCGAATTTGCTGCTTCTCGACGAGCCGACGAACCACCTGGATTTGGAGACGCGCAACTGGCTCGAGGATTATTTGAAGAGTTATCCCTTCGGCTATATTCTGATTTCGCACGACCGCTACTTTCTGGATGTGACTATTGATAGAACCGTGGAGATATGGAACAAGCGGCTGACGATATATCAAGGCAATTACAGCAAGTATCTTAAGCAGAAAGACGAGCGGCGGGCGCAGTTACAGGCGGCTTACAGCAATCAACGGCAGCAGATTGAGCACCTGGAAGCCTTTATCAATCGCTTCCGCGCGCAGGCCACCAAGGCCAAGCAGGTGCAGAGCAGAATAAAAGAATTAGAAAAGATTGAGCGCATCGAAATACCTGAAGAGGAATCAACGATTCACTTCAAGTTTCCGCAGCCGCCGCCTTCGGGACGCATGGTGGTTGAGGCGGAAGCGGTTTCAAAAAGTTACGGATTCAAGCACGTGTTCAGCGGGGTGCGTTTCCGAATCGACCGGGGCGACCGGGTGGCGCTGGTGGGCGTGAACGGGGCGGGCAAGTCCACGCTGATTCGTCTGTTGACGGGAGCCGAAGCGCCGACTGCCGGGACGGTCAAACAGGGCCACAATGTGGTGAGCGAGTACTTTGCGCAGGACCAGTACAAGGTGCTGGACGGCGAAGTGCGCATGCTGGACGATATCAGCCGCGCCGCGATCAAGGTGCCGGAGAACGAGTTGCGGTCGCTGCTGGGCTGCTTTCTTTTCAGCGGCGACGATGTTTTCAAGCCGCTGGGCGTGCTGAGCGGCGGCGAGCGCAATCGCTATGCGCTGGCGCGGATTCTGGTTTCACCGTCGAATTTTCTGCTGCTCGACGAGCCAACCAATCACCTGGACATGAGGGCCAAGGATGTGCTGCTGGAGGCAATTGCGGCCTTCAGCGGGACGGTCGTCTTTGTGTCGCACGACCGCTACTTCATCGACCGGCTGGCGACGCGCGTGCTGGAAGTGGAAGGCGGCAAGGTGACCAGCCACGAAGGCAATTACGAGGATTATCTGCGCTGGAAGGATGCGCAGACGGTTGGAGCCGCGGCGACTGAAACGACCGCAAAGCCGAGTCAAACGGAGTTATTTGCGGGTTCGAGCGGCAGCGCGGGCAACGGCGGAACTGATGCAGAGAATGATGCGACGAAGGAACGACCGCGAAGGCTGAATCCGATCAAGCAGAAGCAGATGGAAGAGCGCTGCGCGTTTCTGGAAGAAGAAGTTCTGCGCATTGAAGCTGCGATTGCGCACACCGAGGAGCAGTTGAGCGTTTACGTCAGCGCCGCAGAGACGCAACGGCTGACCGACTTGTCCCAGGAGCTTCGCGGGCAATTGGAAGAGATCACCGCTGAATGGGAAGAGTTGATCGTGCAGTTGGAAAATGCCTGATTTTGCAAAATGGACGGAAAAAGGCGAGATTTTAGGCTATAAACAGGGCAGAATTAAGGGTTTTGACCACCAATCATATGACAACATATAATCTTAACTTATTGTTTTCATGCAGGTTACAAGTAGTTTAACTCCAGAAAACCGTGCTGCCAGTGCAGGGGGATCATGCGTTTTTTGGTACAGACCGCTCACATCCCTGACAGATTGAATTCCTGTCTGGAAAATCTTGTTCATATTGCCCGTGTGCGCCAAGGGGGGGTAATTATCTGCAAATCCCTGCGATGGAGACAATGGCCTTTGACGTGGGGGAGCGGCCGGATTCGGTCTACCCCGCTTCCGCAATAAAAATCGCAAGACAAGTCGTCGGGCATCGCCAATACTTCCGGAACTCACTCAACCCGCCTAATTCACAAATGCAAGACGAACCAGAACCATTGCCAACGCAAAGGTGAACCCATAGCTGAAACTCTCGATTCGCATTGGTTCTTGACCACGCCTACGGTGTCCGCGCCCGACCCAGGACATCATCAGACCCGTGATGAACGGACTTAATAAAAGGCTGATTCCATGGAATCTGGTTGCGTGAAAAACCGGATGCGGATGCGCAAGAACACTCAGTTCGCCGAAACCTGCGCCGAGCAAAGCGAAAGTCACAACAGCGAAAAGCGGACCCATGCGATGAACGGCTCTGAACAGCTTCAAAACGCCGCGAGAGAGGTAAGCAACAACCATCTACCCGAGAAATTCGAGAAGCACCTCACATATCGTTTCTGCGAAGGCATAAAGCAAAGCACCAAACAGTTCGTCCATATTCTTACAACCCCGCGAACTCGGAGCGGTGACGGCTGTAGAGGAAGTAGATGATGAGGCCGGTGAAGAGCCAGGCGAAGAATGCCATCCAGGTCAATACTTCGAGCCCCATCATGAGGACGATACAGAAGATGATGCTGAGAACCGGGAAGAGCGGGCCAAAGGGGGCTCGGAAGCTGCGATGTCGCTCCGGTTCGCGATAGCGCAGGATGAGCACGGCAATGGAGACGAGGACGAAGGCGAAGAGGGTGCCGATGTTCGACAAATTTGATACGGTGCCAATGTCGAGCAGCCCGGCGGGGATTCCAACGACGAAACCGGCAACCCATGTGGCAACAGCGGGCGTGCGGAAGCGGGGATGGATGCGGCCGAAGACGGTGGGCAGCAGGCCGTCGCGGGACATGGCGAACCAGACGCGGGCCTGACCAAGCTGGAAGACGAGGATGGAGGAGACCATGCCGAGGATGGCTCCGACGAGGACGAAGAGGCGGACCCACTGCAAGGCGCCTGCGCCGGGCATCAGGGAGAGGCGCTTGAGAGCGTTGACGACCGGGGCGGCGTCTCCCATGACCGATTGCCAGGGAACGATGCCGCTGAGCACGATGGCAACCGCGCCGTAGAGGATGGTACAAGCGACGAGGGTGGCGAGGATGCCGAAGGGCAGGTCACGCTGCGGGTTTTTGCACTCCTCGGCGGCGGTGGAGACGGAATCGAAGCCGATGTAGGTGAAGAAGATGATGGAGCCGCCAGTGAGGACGCCGGTCCAGCCATTGGGCATGAAGGGGTGCCAGTAGTGGGGCTTGATGAAGCTGGCTCCGGCAAAGACGAAGACCAGAATGGCGGCCATCTTGACGAGGACCATGACGTTGTTGGCGCGTGCCGATTCGCGGATGCCGCGGACCAGGATCACGGTGAGAATCATGACGACGAGGAAGGCGGGGATGTTGAAGCCGAAGTGCCAGCCGGATTTGTAGAGGTCGTTGCCGGCGAGGTCTTGCAGTCCGGTGGGGAGATAAGCGGGCGAGATCCATTTGGTGGGCGGATTGATGCCGAACCAGTCGAGGAGATCTACGATGTGAGCGGCAAAGCCGACACTGACACTCATGTTGCTGAAGGCGTATTCGAGAATCAGATCCCAGCCGATGATCCAGGCGACGAGTTCGCCGAGCGTGGCGTAGGTGTAGGTGTAGGCCGAGCCGGCAATGGGAATCATGGAGGCCAGTTCGGCGTAACAAAGGCCGGTGAAGACGCAGACGATGGCTACGAGAACGAGAGAGAGCGCGAGGGCAGGACCGGCGCCGGGGCGGCCGGCGAGCGCGGTGTGGAAGAGGAGGTAGTGGAGGAGCGGCGTATCGCTGATGGAAGGCGTGTCGAATTTTTGTCCGGCCATGGCGGTGCCGATGACCGTGAAGATGCCCGAGCCGATGACGGCGCCGATGCCGAGCGCGGTGAGTGACCAAGGACCGAGGGACTTTTTGAGGGAGTGCCCAGGCTCTTGCGAGTCCCGGATCAACTTATCGATGGACTTGCGGGCAACAAGCTGCTTGAACAGGGCGAATCTCCTCATCCCGCAGACGGCGGGGGCGTGAGAATGACAGGACGCTGGCGGTTAGATGCGGCGCTGACCGGCGCAGGAGTCCTTCGACGCAGTGTACAAGGTGAGGGTTTGGTGATGGAAACCCCCGCGTGGGGCTGGCAGCCTTGGGGTCGGCAAGACAGGCGCGAGCGGGGCAATTCAATTGCAAAGGCGGTCAAAATGAACAGGCCCCAGACCGGTCGCATCTCAGCGGACCGGCCCGGAACCTTGATGAATAAACGAAGCGGTGGCCTAGCGCTTGGAGACGCCGCGCGCGAGCTTCTTGACCTTCTTCTTATTGGAGCCGCGCGGTTCAGTGCGCTTTGCCTTGGGAGCGGCCTTTTTTCGGGCGGCGCGCTTCACTTCTTTGCGTTCTTTCTTATCTTCAATCTTGGTGGTGTCTGCCACAAGTAACCTCTTTCGTTCGAATCTCTTCCTGTTTACCGCATTTTACGCGGATGTGAACCTTAGAATAACAGGGATTGCGCGGCGGTGGAAGCGCCTTGCGCATGGGAAAAGGGAGTATGCCTGCAGGCTGCGCAAAAGAAGTACCTTCCCGGCGGCTGTCTTCGGGCGTTATAGTGCAATGTGCAGCTATCTCGAAAAGCGAGGGCTCTGCTGTGGCTCGACTCGTTCGCTTTCTTTCTCTCCTCCTCGTTTCAATAGCAGGCCTTGCCTGGGCGCAGGCGCAGCACGCAGCCGCTCCTTTGCCTCCTGCTCAGACAGCCATCACTACCAACATTACGCTTGGCCAGTCCACCGCGCGGCTCTACGGACCGTGGAAGTTTACGGTGGGCGACTCGCCGATTGATCCCGTGACACACCAGCCGCTATGGACTGAGCCGGACTTTGACGACTCCAAGTGGGAGAATGTCGACCTGACGCCCAAGGAAGGCGCCATCGACCCGATCAGTGGATATTCAAGCTTTGTGCCGGGCTGGACAGCCAAGGGCCATCCAGGCTACTGGGGCTATGCCTGGTATCGCATCCGTGTGCGGCTCGACGCGCAGCCGGGCGAGAAACTGGCCATTGCCGGACCGGCGGACGTGGACGACGCTTATGAACTCTTCGCCAACGGCACACTTCTAGGCAGCTTCGGCGATTTCTCCAAGCAAAGACCTGTCGTCTACTACTCCCAGCCGATGATGTTTTCGCTGCCCCCTGCTCTGGCGAACGACTCTGGCGCGGCGGCACACAGCCCTCCAACCGTAGTGCTGGCTTTCCGCTTCTGGATGGAGCCAGTCACACTACTTAACACTCCCGACTCGGGCGGCATCCATATTGCACCGCTGCTGGGCGACGCGGTAACGGTGGCAGCCGGTTACCAGACACAATGGCTGGAGTTGATCCGCGTCTACGCTTTCGACCCGGTTGAATCGGTTGTCTTTCTGCTGCTCGGGCTGAGCGTACTTTGTCTCATCTACTTCGACCGCTCCGACCGAGTCTATCTGTGGATGGGAGCTGTCTTACTGCTATGGGCGGCGTACGCCGCTATCTCGACTATCGTGTCCTGGACCCAGTTCCTGAGCAGCATAGCCTCTCTCGTGATATACGACATCTTCCTGTTTCCGCTCATCTATGCGGGCTGGGTGATGGTGTGGTGGGTTTGGTTCGGGCTGCGCCGGCCAGCCTGGCTGCCGCGCGCTACGGCTGTACTGGCCGTGCTGCTAGCTGTCTCCAATGCCTTGGGCGAGGAAATTTTCTTTACCGCGGTTCTCCATCCGGTCAGCGCCGCTTTTCACATCGTTTCCCTGGTGATCCGGCTGACCTTCCTGGCGATTCTGTTGTGGATTGTCGCCCAGGGAGTGCGTTTGAAAGGTGTGGAAGGCTGGCTTACTCTGCCTGCCGTGTTCCTCTTTGGCATTGGGCGATTTTACAACGAACTCGCATCGCTGCACATCCAAATGTTTTGGTTTCCCTTCGGAATGCAGCTATCCTTGGGGAATTTTGCCATGCTGCTGCTGGCCGTGGTGCTAGCGCTGCTGCTGTTACGGCGGCTTTTGACCTCGTTGCGTAAACAGCGGCAGATGGCGCTGGACGTGAAGCAAGCTCAGGAGGTGCAGCAGGTGATTTTGCCGCAGGCGCACATGACGCTGCCGGGGCTGGAGATTGAGAGCGAGTTCCGCCCTGCGATGGAAGTAGGCGGCGATTTCTTTCAGATCATTCCGCATCCGACGGACGGCAGCGTGCTGGTTGTGGCCGGAGATGTGGCGGGCAAGGGACTCAGGGCGGGAATGCTGGTGGCGCTGCTAATCGGATCAATTCGCACGGCGGTCCGCTTCAATCCCGATCCGACGGTTGTACTCGGCGAACTGAATCAGAGGCTGATTGGCCGCGGGGACGCGCAAGCCACATGCCTAGCGCTTCGCATCGATGCTGGCGGCGCGGTCACGCTGGCTAACGCAGGCCACCTGCCGCCCTACCTGAACGGCAAGCCACTGGCCATGGAGGGCACGCTCCCGCTGGGGATGTTGACGGACGAGGTGTTCTCTGAGATGCGCTTCAAATTGGGCAACAACGACCGGCTCCTGTTGGTTTCCGACGGCATCCCCGAAGCTCGCGACAACAACGGCCATCTCTTCGGTTTCGAGCGGCTCGACGAATTGCTGCAATCCCAGCCCTCGGCTGCCGAACTGGCCACCGCCGCGCAGCGCGTTGGCCAGGAAGACGACATCAGCGTCATCTCCGTAACCCGCGTTGCGCGGCTGGAGGCTTCCGCATAGCCTGAATCGGGAAGATTGCCTGTAGCCGCGAGCCATAGTGCCGGGCAACGGGCTCATCGGCACAACAGCGATTTTCAGCGTACAATGAAGGTAGAAATAAATCATCAGGCCCGCCTTTTGAATGAGAAAAGCCTGCTCGGCTCCTGCCTTCCAACCGCTTCTGACGAGCTCCGCAACCCACGCAATACTCACCTGTTGACCGGAGTCTAGTCATGCGTTCCGACAAGATACACTGCGCGTTGGCGCAGGGAATGAACCGCTTTGAGATGTGCCAGTTGGTTTCCAAAGGGGTTAAAGTCACCCACAAGACAGGCTCGCGCTTCGAAGACTCCATCAACGATGTACTGCAATATCTTGGCACCCATGCTACGCGCAGGGATCTGATGCATCCCGCGATTCCACAGGTGAGCGTAAAGAGCCTGAAGCCGGCGGCGTAACAAACAGGTTTCAGGGATCAGCCGGCGTAATTTGGTCAGGACATCTGACCTAATCGGACAAAAAACAACCACCAGACGCAAGAAAAGGACGGCATTGCTGCCGTCCTTTTCTAATTGATTCCGAACTGATTGGAAGGGTGGTAACCCTTAGACAACCTGAACGTTCTCAGCCTGCCAGCCCTTGGGGCCCTTGGTTACGTTGAACTGGACGCGCTGGCCCTCTTGCAGTGAACGGAAGCCGTTCGACTGGATGGCGGTGTGATGAACAAAGACATCCTCACCGTTCTCACGGCTCAGAAATCCAAAACCCTTGGCGTCATTAAACCACTTGACTGTGCCTGTTTCCATTGTGTGTAACTCCTTGATACTGATTTACCGCGAACGCAATGTGGAAGTTTGCGAGTAGGCGGTAACCGAAACAGGCAAGAACTTCAGATCGAATTCTACGATTACAAGTATGGTAACACGGAATCGTCAATTAGCCGGTAAATTTATGATGGGAAAGGCTGAAAGGTAACGAGAGTTCCAATTTGGGCTGTGGCTACGGCGGGCGAGGGGAGTGTTCAGGGTGCGGGGCACAGAGTAAACTCGTTCTGGCACGGGAGGGGTAAGTTTTGACAAACGAAAAAAGCCGGGTGCTGGTTCTGAATCCGGGATCGACATCCACGAAGTTTGGGGTGTACGCCAGAGATGGAGCGGAGCTGGTGCGCACGATTAGGCATGGACAGCAGGAGTTGGAGCCGTTTCGCGGGCATCCGGTGTTTACACAACTGGATTTTCGCGCGCAGCTGATCGAACAGGCGCTTATTGCGGCGGGGTGCGCAATGAACGAGTTTACGGCTGTAGCCGGCCGGGGCGGATTCTTGCCGCCGGCTGCCTGTGGCACCTATTTAGTGGACAACGCGATGCTGGAGGAGTTGCGATTGGCTCGCCGCGGAGAACATGCATCGAACCTGGGGGCTTTTCTTGCGCGGCGTTTTGCCGATGCGGCGGGGGTGAATGCGTATATCGTCGATCCGGTGACGGTTGATGAGTGGAAACCGTGCGCACGGATCACCGGCTCCCCATTGATCCAGCGCACATCAATCATCCACGCACTCAATACGAAAGCGGTTGCAAGGAGGTATGCGCGAGAACAGGGTCGCACCTACCAGGCGCTGCGACTCATCGTTGCGCATCTGGGCAGCGGAATCACAGTATCCGCCCATCAGGACGGACGGATGATCGACAGCAATTCTATCGATGAAGGCCCTTTTGGAGTAGACCGCTGCGGAGGGTTGCCGGTGCGCGCGTTAATCAAACTATGCTTCAGCGGCAAATATACCCAGGAACAACTCGACCGCCACGCTTTTGGGGAAGGCGGCATGTCCGCTTACCTGGGAACGCGCGACCTGGTCGAAGTAGAAGAACGCATCGATGCAGGAGATCGCGCAGCCGCGCGGGTATTCGAGGCGATGATCCATCAAATCGGCAAAGAAGCCGGAGCGATGGCCGTGGCGCTCAAGGGCAAAGTAGACGCCGTGCTGCTGACAGGCGGAATGGCCTATTCGGATAAAGTGGTGACTCAACTGCGCGGCGCTCTGGATTGGATTGCGCCCATACGCGTTTATCCCGGAGAGGACGAGTTGCAGGCATTGGCCGCTGGTGTATTTCGCATTCTGAGCGGGGAAGAGCAGGCAAAAAGGCTGGAAGCGCAAAATGCGGAAACGGATGAAGATATTCACTAAGCAGAAAATCGGAAATCAGAGATAGGTCTTTGAACCACTTTCCCGGTTTATGAATTGGTATCTCATCCAGGTCGGCTCTGACTATGTTTTAGGAGGCGGACTAACACTCCAAATTCCGCCTTGGGACTCAAGCCAGGCAACGGTTTCTTTGACGCCATGCTCAAGAGTGTATTTTGGGTTTCCCAGGGCCGCGTAAGTTGGGGACATATCGACAATATAGTTTTGCGTCATGCTTTTGTAGCGGCTCGTGAATAATGGAAACGGATGCCCGGTCAACCTGATAATATCTCCTATCAATGCAATGAATCGAAGAACAGGCCTAGGGACAATGCGAGGCTCACGGCCAGTAAGTGCCACCGTAAATGCTGAAACCCAGTGTTTAATGTCAGCGGGAGGGTCACCGACATAAAATGACTTTCTCGACACCTGTTCAACAGGTGCAGATAGAATTCTAAGAGTGTAATCTGCAACATTGCCAACATATCCATACGCCCGTATAACAGCGTCGCCTCCAGGATGAAAATACTGCCCTTTCTTTACAACCAGCCAGAATTCATCAGCATAGCGAGGATGCCAGGGGCCCCAGATATTAGTTGGCCTGACAATAGTCCAGATGCCTGGATGATCTTTACTTCTCCGAATCATCATCTCCATGATGCTCTTGCTTTCGCCATATGTATTCACTGGCCTGTAATCAAACTCATTAACTGCTAACGGGCCTGGTTTCACCACATACTGGGTTGAGTAATAAATAGTTCTTTCAACACCGCCAGCGGCCGTGATGGCGTTAATAAAATTGGCGCTGCCCTCGATATTAACCAGATAGTCACTAAGTTCACATCCGCTATCATCTGTTCTGGCTGCCAAATGGATAGCGTGTGTAGGATGGTAATCCTTTACAATGCGCGCAAAAGCAGGAAGATCAAGAAGATCGCATCTATGCCAGAATGTCAAATGAGAGGTTAGTTTCGGTTGCTGCAAATCGATGTTAAGCACTTGAGCACGAGGGTATTGCCCAATTATATTTTCGATCACATGTGTTCCAATAAACCCACTTCCGCCGGTGATTAGGACTCGCATCTTTCTTATACCTGCTTCCTCAACTGGGATAAAGCGTTTTCCATTGCGAGACGATGAGTCTCAATAGTAAATTTGTGTAAATACCTTTCTCGACCATTCCGTCCCATTTTGTCGCGGAGAGATGGGCTTTGCACCAGTTTTAATAATGCATCATGACAACTTATAACGTCCCGCGGCTCGCAAAGGATTGCACTGGAGCCGTCCTCGACAACCTCAGGTATGCCACTCCATCTAGTGGCGACAACAGGCAGGCTGAAACACATTGCTTCGACCAGGACCAGGCCAAATGTTTCTGCGCGGAAATAGCTCGGGAATAAGAAGATGTGCGCTTTGCGATAATAATCCCATTTTGCGTCTCCGGTTAGTACGCCTGGAAAGCTAAATTTCGCGCGAAACTTAGGATCAATTATCGATTCAACTTTCGTATATAACTCTGGCGACCGCCATTCCCCGATACAAGTAAGATCCACATTCACACCCTTTTCCAAAAGCTTTTGCACTGCCTCGACAGCTACAACCACTCCTTTCTCCTCGTCAAGAAGAGCAACAAAAAGGATACTAATTCGGGTGTCACAGGAGGTTACTCGACTGATTTTCTCGCGCGCGCAGTCGGGAACGCCATTATGGATAACAATCTGCTGAATACAATTTAAGGAAGGCCCATCAGGAGCAGCACTGTCAGCCGTTCGAATAATAAGATCAGGCCGCATATACGCGCACCGGAACAACTTCTTTAAAACAGAATTAAGGGAAAAAGAGTATTCGCAAAGTCCACCCGCGTGAAAATGAAAAACTGTCGATCTAAATAGCCAGCGTGTCAAACAGAGTACGAATATGTCTCTCATCACAGGTAATAGATCCGGACTTGCCACCGGGTAATATAATACTTCTGGCTTATATGTAAACCGAGCCAGATAGATAAGACCTACCACTCTAAACAACTCCACTAGCTTAGAAAGCTGAAACCTGCCCCCAGCTTTAAGCTCCCTTGAAAAGTTCATGCGCACATGAAATAGCGCAATATCTTTATATATGCCATCAAGAAGTAATTGAATCATAACAGCCTGCCCACCATATGGTGGCGGAGTTTGACCCACTACTAAAATCCGGAGCGGTTTCATGCGGCTAGTCACTCTCGAAGCGCAAACTTACTACGTTAATTATCGATGTTGCGAGAAGATTGTATCAGATTGGCTGACGCACCTAAAATAATTGCAATAATAATAATTTGCAGGTAAAAAGATATTCGCAGTGGAACGGAGAATTCCGAGGTGTCCATGCCTTCTACCAAACAAAAGATATACAACATCACTGCGCATTGAATCGCGTGAATGAGTGTATAATCCGATGCGCGCGGCGCCATTTTGCTTCTCTTAACAAGGCGCCAGGCGAGAATAACAATGCTTGCTATCATAAATAAATATAACCCTAAAGCTGGCCAACCTGCGTCCGCAAGAACCTGTATGAAAGCATTATGCGTGCTCCCAATATGAGTGACGTCAAACTGTAATCCGAGAGCATAGTATTTTCGGAAGATAGTTCTAAACCCAGCGACATAGCCCATTCCCAGAGGGTGATTCATGCAGTACTGAATAACAAAACTCCAGATCTGCGTCCTTCCGCTGGCGCTCTCGATTCCCTGAATACTTTGACCCCGGTTAAATAAATTCCAGATCCGCCCCCCCCCAAACAAACCAATAACCAGACTAATCAGAAGAATGGAACTACATAGTGCGGACAAAAATAAGTACGCAGAGCGAGGTGTGTTCTTAGACCATGTGAATAAAAGAAACGCAAGGGAGACGAATAGGGCAATTTCGCTTCCCCTGGACTGCGTGATCATAGTTCCGGCCAGGCCAACGATAATAAAAATCATCGATCGAACTTTTGATTCAAAAGAATATAACAACATATAAGCCGAAACGATTGTCACGACTGGACAAATTACGGTGACGGGAGCTACAGCTCCGCCAATCAGACGAATTCCTACTCCTGGCAGATAAGCAACCACAATCGTAGGATCAAAAGTAAGCGTGAAAAGCACGACGCCAAAAAGAATTAGCGCTATAAACCTAAGATTAATTAGGCATTGCATCCAGTCAGGCGGATTCACATAAGCATCTACCAGAAAATCAACTACACTTATCCAGGTAAATAAGTACAACATAGCGTAAGCTACGGAAACCAAGCGATTGGTTGAATATGCTGTGGAAACAAGAAAGAGAATGCCAATAATAAAGGCATACTTTATGATAGACATTATCTGCTTGTTAATAATAATAGAGCTAGTTCGCGCCAAGCGATAAATAGCGCGTAACGCGACAAGTGATACCAGTCCAACCTGGACTAGAGACCAATAATCCAACACGCCCTTCGTGGCATCAATCCCGGCATTCGATCTAAATATTGGCGGGCCGAACGCAAGAAGAAAAACAGGGTATCGCAACAAGAACTGCGGGAACGAGTAGCGTTTGGCTGGTCGAATCATAATGAAATCAAGCCTGCAGATAATGCGCGACAGCAGTTGGATTAGCTGGTGAATGCAACTTCTTCAATATCATACATAAATACCCGTGCAAGATTCGAAAGTAATAACAGACTGACGGCAAGTATTCATTTAGTCAAATAGGCCTTTCTTTGAAAGCGCGATTCTTTCGATAGTAACACGAGAACCCCAGGCAAGCAGAATGCTAATTCCACTGGCACCTGTCACCATTAATGCGTGGGTGAGAATAGGTTGATGCCAACGATCCACAATCTGCAAAAGCTTCTCACTCATTCCAATCTTTGTAATAATATAATGGTATAAATAGAGTCCATAGCTGATAAATCCGAAAAAGGATAACATAGGGTTCATAAATATAAAACGATGTGCAATACTTCCAAGATTTTCAGATACCAGCGAGATTAAAAGTAAGCCGGAGGAAAATATGGCAACCGAGGTAAACACTAAGGGGGAACAATATTGACTCATTACATGAGGTGGCTGTGCGGAAAGGAAGGCAGCCAATCCCACAAGAAATAGAGCGCCCCCCAGCATCAGCAGGGTCCGCCGCTTTGGGTTTGAAGAACGCAACCAAACGGCAATTATAGCGCCGCAAAGTAAACCGTCTCCATGAGTCAAGGGATTAGAGTATATTGCGAATTGTGAAAAGCCATAGCGCATTGACAAGACACGAATTATGGGAGAAAGGAAAATAGCCGCGAACAAGCAAGGCAAAATTCTGCGGCTGGAAGCGAAACGAATCACAGCAGGCCATACTATATAAAATTGCTCTTCGATAGCAAGTGACCAGGTTACGGCTAAGATCACAGAGGAGGCTAGCAGGCGCGGATATAGGTTCTGAACCATTAACATATATACCCAGAGCCCAAGAGGCTCCTTTGGAATTCCCATAAGCGGGCCGCCTACAACATATTTCCAAATCGGTACAATGCAAAAAGCAAAAGATATGAGTGATAAGTACGCGGGCCATATACGAAGCAACCGCCGCCCATAGAAATGTCTAAAATAACCATGAGACGTTCGCGAGTCCCAAAGGACACCAGTTATAAGAAAGCCAGACAGCACAAAAAAGACGTCTACGCCGATCCAAAGCGAATTAGTAAAAGCAACAAAGAAATGGGGGATAGCCGGTTCTATATGATAAACGAGGACCATAACAATTGCTAAACCACGAAGGCGGTCTAGCTGAGGAATCACTTTGGGTAGGCGGTAATAGGAATTCAGAGTCATATTTTTTTGAGTATTAATTACCGAAACATTTTCTTGTTTTTTCAGGAGGATATATTCATAAACCACTTTTGTGTTGTAGTACACACTTCGTTAGTTCATTCCACGACCACTTATTCGCCCTAACAATAGCTCCCTTAGAAAGGGTAGCGTAATCATTTGCAGGCATGAAGGACAATGTTATCATCGCACTGGCGATACGACTTATTACTTGATTCTCGTTTGCATTTTTAGTAGATACAACAATGCCACATGAATCGTTAATTAACACACCAGGGCCGCCTAGATCGAGACACACTACCGGAATTCCCACAGAAAGCGCCTCGAGAACGGCCATTCCGCCTGAATCGTGGAAACTTGGAAATACAAGAGCTGTAAAATTGGTGAACGATTGCTGAAGCTTTTGACGAGGAATCCTCCCTGCAAATCTAATTGCATGTGTAACTCCGCATCGGGCCGCACACGCTTGCAGCCACGCTTTTGCGGGACCGTCTCCAATCAGAGTTAGGGTTGCTCCGGGACAAGAGTTTATTACTTTAGCGAGCGCATAAATTGCCAGATGCAGTCCCTTTAGATACAGAAGATTTCCGGCATATACAAATTCAGGGGGGGCTGCGATGCGAAGTTGATGGTGTTGAGCAGCGTTGTCAGGTGCTGCTATCGCCGGACATACTCTGGTTTTAACCCACCACTTGCTTGGTATTAATCTCTGGCTATCCTTTGTTGTTACATATATGCGTTCAGCTGCTGCAATCGCTGATCTCGCTAAAGGATTATAGCGCTGTAATAATATTTTCAAATCACGCAACAACTCAACCAGCCTGGCGTGTGCGGGCAAGCTTTTGCGCAGTCGCAAAGGGGCCCGTTCACCGCCCGCAATTGGCCCAATCGTAAACGGAATTCCAAGCCGGCCCATAAAAGATCCAAATTGCAAACTGGCAAATGTCACATGAAACACAGCGTCAAATGGCTTTACCCGGTGATGCCTTTTCGCAACTTTATATGCCCCCAACTGCCATAACATGAAATAGAGAGGAAGAAACCACGCTTGTTTCTTTAGCTGAAGAGCACATTTGGGCAGATCGTAATATATAAATAGCAGTTTCGGATTATGACTTAATGAGTTAGCCTCTATCGCCTGTTTATTATTTGCGCGCGTAAGCACCCATACCTCATCGGCGAACGGCAGCATATGCAAAGCTCTCTGCCAGCCGACCTCGGGCTCTGATCCTCTATCCGGTTCGCAGGCATAAGCCGAAAGTAATACCCTCATGGCCTCTCCATATACCTTTTGTAGCGCAAGCTATAGCATCCGGTTACTAATTTCCATAATATTCTAATGACTAAAGCTACTTTTCTTCTCAAAGCATAGGCGGCCGGCATAGCATGATTCTTCCAATAACGGGCTCGAATCTGCATATCCTCCCGGTCGCTTTGAGCGCGCAGGCGGCGGTTTTTCTGCTCAGGATAAAAGCGTTGACGCGACCACTGTTTCGCTACGTGCCTTATTTTGCCGCAATCACTGAACCTTATCCATAAGTCGGCGTCAAACGCCAATTGAAATTCAGGGTTCAGACCGCCAACCCGGTCATAGATTGATCGCCTCCAAAACGTTGACATACCAGGGATATAGTTATAAGTAAACAACCAAAGAAAGCGGTTAAACGGAATCTCCTTCTGGGGGCGCAGCGCCTTTCCCTGCGCGTCGATCCACAGAGTATCCCCAAATACTACATCGACATCTGAGTGCTGATAAAAATACTCACAAACTTCACGCAATGTGTTCGGTTCAAATAAATCGTCGCTATTTAGAAAACATAGAATCTCCTGCGTCGCATAAGAAAACCCCTTGATAATCCCCTGTGTTTGACCGCCATCCGGCTCACTGCACCAGAATTTCATATGTTGTTCAAATTTGCGTATGATATCGACGCTCCCGTCAATCGAGCCGCCATCAATCACAATCAGTTCCAGGCCCTGGTAATTCTGCTCGAGTATAGAAAGCAATGTCAACTCAAGATACTGCGCCTGGTTGTAGGATGGAACGATAACACTTATCCCCGGATAATGATTCATTTGTTGCGGCTCCCATGAAATGCAATCACATTAGGTCAATAATCTTTGCGTAACTTTCAAGTACCGGGCCCGGCTTAGCATTACCCTGTTCTGCAAATAAATACAATGTACAGAGGTTTACAAGATAGGCCAATAGCTGCACCTGACTTTCCCGGTAATAGTCCTCGCCGAGCCACTGCTTTGCCTGTTGAATGGCATTCTTCAAGTGATAGGCCATTAAATCCGGGTGCGTTCGCTTAAAGACTAACGGCATCAAAGCAAAGTGAATCAAATCAAATAGCGGAAGTTGTTGATAGTCCGCATACTCCCAGTCAAAAACCTTTACAGTCCCATGTAACACTCGAATATTCCATGGAATAAAATCGTTGTGTGCAGCGACAAACGGCAAGGTTTTTCCGGACAGAGCCTGATCTATTTTTTCCATAGCCGCGGTAAGCCTGGATAACCACGCTGAAGAAAGCAGGCCGCGGAGATTCTCCATGCGAAAATTTAAATTCCGATAAAGCTGCGAATCTTTATAAAGCATTACCTGAAGCGACATGCTGTGCAGTTTATTAAGAAACTCAGCATGCGGATTTCCAAATTTCAGATCGAGTATTCCCGTAAATAAACGTTGTGCGACAAAGGATAGTTCCTTTCCTGATTGATAAGCAACGAGATCAGGAACATGAATGGCTAATGAGGGCATGGCAGACAATGTCCGCAACCAATTGGCTTCGTTGCGTAACAGATGGGCGACTGCTGAACCTGCGCCGGCCTTGACAATATACACAGGTTCAACTTTCTCTTTGTGTAAAAAAAGGATAGTATTTTTTGACCAGGGACCAGGCGAACCGTACCGGCAACAGGATAAACCAGCCTCATTACCTACTGTTTGCCTGATAATATTCAGATTCTCCCCTTCAACGCAGCCAGTAGCGCCAAGAAGCCGCGGCAGTGACGCTATAGCACGCAAGGGCAATTCGAGCCGGCCGGGCTGAAAGGTTTTCCAACACACACTCTGAGCAGCCCGGTTGCGCGGAACAGTAAACCGATCTCTCCCATTCAAACGCAGGGTAATATGCGAACTGCCGGATTGGTTGCGTATCTGGTATAAGGAATTTGAATTATCCACGAATGCCGCTTCTCTCGATTGTTAAATGTGTGACGGCGTCTTCAACATTCCGCACCACATTGCAAAGCGCTTGTGAGGCGTCAATAATCACGCTGTTTCTCTGGGTTTTGATAAATGACAAATACAAACGGCGCTGCCGTTCGGTTTCCTCCGGCACAACCTCCTGCTTGCGTTTTTGAAGCAGTTCCGTAGGAGCATCCAATAAAACCCACAAGTCAGGTCTGGGGATCAACCTGCCGACTAAAGCGGAAGCCCAGCGCGGGCCACCGTAACGATAGCGCTTCGGGTCAACAAGGAGATCATGATAGTAGCGATCGCAGATAAGCAGAGTGTTCTTATCGTCAATCAATAGATTTGCGCACCTCTCTTCGAGGAGCCAGACAAAAATCTTGACCAGAGACAGCAGCGCCGATCTGGGCGGCTTGCTGTGAGGCTCGGGATTCGTAGTTATATTTATACCTTTCCGTGTCATGACGATCTTTGGCTTTAGATGGCGTATTTTTACGGCGCACCCGGACTGAACCAATTTATCCGTTAACCCCTGAATGACAGAGGTTTTGCCGGCGCCATCCGGACCTAGAATGACGATCTTCAGTTTCCGCCCTCCCTGTGTTTGCAGACTTGCAGGTTCGATTTAACCTTCAATGCGAGAAACGGTTCGCGGTATCCGATTCTTGATTACTTGAACGAGTGGGGGACAAGCTGCCTTTGAGCTTTCTGTCATGTGTTAGCTGCGCAAGCACTTTGATGATTGCGGCATGTGCTCTATCTGTCAGATCATCAATTGGCAAATTCGCGTCAAGGACGATGTGCCTCTTTCTTGTCTCAACGAAGGCGCGATAGGCTTCGAGTTGCCGGGGCGACTGTGTGGAGAGATGTTTCTGCAGATCCGATTCATTCGGGTCCGGGGCCAGCAGAATCCAAAGATCCGGCTCCGGCGCCAGCTTGCCGATGAGCGCCGCAAACCACATTGGCCCGCCAAAGCGAAAGCGTTCGGGGTTGATGAGCAAGCCGGGCCAGTAGCAGTGGAATATCCGCAGAGTATCATTCTTTTTTCTGATGAATTGATTCAGCCACTCATCCAGCAGCCAATGGGCGGCAAATGCCATAGAAACGATGGAACCATGCTGTGTTTGCGGCGCTGAATTCGGTGTCTCGATTGCTTTTGTGGGTTCGCCAGTAAATCGCGGCTCGAGACTATATTGATGCTCGCTTACAATCTTCGCCGCGTAATAAAGCAGCGGCATCAGCTTGTCGATTGTGTTTTTAATAACGCCGGCATCCGAACCAAGAAAGCATATGGTTTCCACGTTCATTGGCGAAAAGCGCACTGCAATTTCCCGCATGTAGTGATAGACAACTCCGCGAACTGTGCGATAAGGCCTGCGCAATAGACTGCGAATGGCCAGGGAAAATCGAATTGTCCAAACGCATCCGTGCATCCTTTGCCGGTCGCCCTCAATCACGGTGTCTACCAGGCGCGTTGCGGCCCTCTGCCCAAACTGCGGTTGCAGAACGGCAATTGCCTCCGTTCTTGAGTTGTTAAAAGTTAGTTGCGTCTTAGGCAGGTACTTTTCCTTGGCCCATCCGCCAAAGATCAGGCTCGTAAGCAGAGAGACAATTGCCTCGTGAACCGGCGACGGCACAAAGAATTTCAAGTTTTCCGCAGAGAGCGGCCGCGCCGATTGGAATACTTTGTTAGGCGGAAGGTAAGGCATTCCTTTCCAGCTCAAACTCCACAGGAAATCAAGTTGAAGCGAACGGGATCCCGGGGTTGAGGTGACACCCTCAAGAAAGACAGAAGCCACATAAGCACGCCGGGTAAAGCCAACGATGCGAATCCCAGGGATGGAGTGAACTGCGCGAAGGGCATTCGGCAACGCAGCCTGAACAATCAGAAAGTCTATATCGCCACCGGTGTTCACGCCGGGGAATCCCTCATAATTCCGCAAGATACAGGGGCGTATCCCCCCTGCCTCAAGCGATTGAAACAGCGCGGCGAGAAATTCATTGAACGGAAGAAGTTGCGGCCCTGATGGCGGCGATAAAGCTTTTCGCATTTTCCTCCCAATTGAAATCGCTGGCGACCAACAGTCGCGCGTTTCTGCCCATTTCCAGATGCAGATGGTTATTGTACAGTTGTTGGAACTGCTGGAGAACGCGCTGGACACCCGCAGCAGATGTCTCATCCAGTACCAGGCCGGCGCAGCAACGCTCGATATATCCGGCGAGATTCGTTTCGCGGCTTACGAGCAGAGGCCTTCCCAGGGCAGCAGCCTCCAAGCAGGCTGTCGGGAGCCCATCCCAGCGGGAACAGTGAATAAAGGCATCGAAGCTGGCGATGAGAGTTAATTTCTGCGCGTCATACTTTGTGCCGAGAAACCGGACATAGGCACGCACGCCTTTTTGTGCGGCCTGGCCTTCAAGCCAGGCGCGATCCTCGCCGTCCCCCACCAGCCACAACTCACCCAGTCCGCCTATCTTTTTATAAGAGGCGAAGCCTGCAATCAGAAGATCGAGACCTTTGTGTTGTGCGGAGAGCCGCCCGCAATAACCCAACAAGGGGCGCTCGGCGTTGTATTGCCCGGTTGCCACAGGCAGAGGGATAGATTCCTGGCCGTTGGGAATCAGGGTGACGCGAGCCATTGGAGCGATGCGCATGATATCTCCAATTTCACTTTCGCCAAGGGCCTGGACCCAAACTGCACGTCTTAAATATTGCGCCTCGCGAAGGGCGATATAAGCGCGCTTCTTCCAGGGATTTTTATTGATTACTCCAGAGGCATAGCCTCCATGCGGCGTAATTCCAAAGGACAATCCACGCTTGCAAAGCAACCGGGCGATAGCGGGAAACTCTGGAATGAAGACGGAGTGAAAATGAACCCACGTTGCTGAATCGAGGCGGTTGAGCGCAAACTTGAGTTCTTTTCCAAGGGTCACGCGCAAGCGAGTTACGGAAAATAGCCGAAGGGCGTATTCGCGAGGATGCGGAGGAAGGTTTGTTTGCGCGACCAGTCCCCAGACTTCGACATCATGCCCCAGGCGCGCCTGATAAGTGGCCATATAGTGCACAGCTTTATTCACGCCGTTGAGGGTCTCGGGATTCGCTTTTCCTTGCAGGATGTGAATGATGTGCATTAACACGCTCCCGCGGAAATGGGCGCGAGGCGGTCATGCTTCTCAAAGCTGGCAGCCGGATTGCCGAGGAATTGCCAAGGATACTTCATTTAACGGCCACAGGAGAGTGGAGTTCGATAGCTTGCTTTCTTATGCGACGGCTCCTTGCAAGCAAGGCGGCAGCGACGATGCATTGAAAGAGTATCTGCGTACCAAGCAGGCCGAGCATGGTACCGCTCAAACCAAGCCATTTGGCGGCAGGAATTGCGAATGCAACGGCGAAAGCTGTCATTGCCAGATAAGACCAGAAAATCGGGACAGTAAATTCCAATGCCTGTAAGGCGGCGCGCAGCGGGCCGCCCATAAAGACGATGACATAGAGCAGGGCGTAAAGGCGCAGGATGTATCCGTACTGAACCATATCGGGTCCGTAGACCAGGCGCAGCCAGAAGCCGGACGCAGCCGCAATGATTACGGCGAAAAGCAAGGTAATCCCGCCCCATTTGAACAAGATGGATTTTGTGTAGGCAAGCATGGAGCGCACGCCGCCTTCGTGAAGATGGCGCGCGGTTTCCGCGGGAACGACGTTGTCCAGACCCTGAAACCAGACATGGGTTACGCCCATCAGATTTTGCGAGGCCTTCAGAACGCCCGCGGCTGCCGCGCCATAGTAGACAGGAGCGGCGATAATGAAGAGATTTCCTGAGGTCCACTGAAGCAAAGCTGAAGCGCTGAGCCACCGGGAGATGCGCCAGTGCCGGCGCGCGACCGTCTTGATCCATTGCCAATTAAAATCGAGCGGCTCCATCCAGAACCATCCGACAGCGAGTCCAAGGATTGAAGTACCAGCCATGGCCCACAGAGCAGTGGCGCTATTCAAATGTCCTGCCTTATAAAGGCCAAGCAGGATGGGCAATTGGGTGAGATAGCTGATCGCGTCATCGGCAAGCGCGCGTCTGCTGTGGCGTGTGGCAAAAAAGTATCGCCGCACAAAGTCTTGCATTTGATAGGCGAAAGCTGAAACCGCCAGCGGCAACGCCAGCGAATGCAAATCAGCTTGATGAAAGAAGTTGCCGGAAAATGTTAATACGATGAGGACTAGGAGAAAACAGAAGAAAACAAGAACAAGTTCCTGAAAAATTACAGCGCCAAAATATCGGGGTCGATCCTGGCTCTCCTGCTTGGGACCGATACTCATCATCGGCGCGACGATAAGCGCGGTCTGGAAACTGTTTACAAACAATACAGACATCCAGGCGAGTGCGAAAATGCCGAATTCGCGAAGGCCCATAAAGCGGGCCAGCATCACGCTGGTCAGAAAATTTGTTGCGCTGACGACGGCCTGGTCGGTCAGGGCCCACGTCTCGCGTCCCAGAAAATTTCCCAGGAGCCCCGGGTGTTTTGTCTCAGGGAGTGCAGCGTTGGCGCTCATCCTGTCTCCAACCGGCAACGAGATTTCATGGACGAGTAACGATAGCTGCCGAGGCAGCGGCGGAGATGATCCCTGTTGCGCTGGAGAAGGTAGCCTTGACCTTGCTCATGGGAACGTAGACGATGTCCTGTGCCTGCAACAGCAGAGGCGTCTGAGTTCCTTTGGCGATGCCATCGTAAGACAGGGGGAAATCCAGGACGGTTCCGTCGGGATTGCGGCGAATGACGCGCAGCCCGCCGGTGTTGGCTTGCAGGACGGTTCCCCCGCCGAGCGCCAGAGCCTGGGCAACATTCAGCTTTCCGTCTTCCTGCATCAAATAGCCGCCCGGCCTGTTGACCGCGCCCAGTACATAGATAATGCCTGCGCGGGGAACAATCACCGAGTCGCCGGGGCGCACCAATATGGCGGCTGTTTCCGGAGTACTCTGACTGCGGGAATACGGAACCTCCACATCCGGCGCAGAGCCATCCGAACCATGGCGGATTTTGACGCGCGCGCCTGCCAGAGGAGTGAGACCTCCGACTTCGGCAAGGATTTCACCCAACTTCGTGGGAGCAATCAACGCCACCCTTCCCGGAGTCGCGACCTCCCCCAGCACGGTTACATATTGTCCGGCGTATTGCACCACGTCTACGTTCACTTGCGGATGAGTCAGAATTTGGCCGTCTTTGAGTGCAGCCTCAAGACGCTGTGCCGCCTGGGGCAAAGTCAGCCCGCGCAGATTCACCTTGCCGCACAGAGGAATCGTCAGATCTCCCGCGGGGTCCACACGGTAGGAATTGGTGAACTCGGGCGTGTCGTAAACGCTGACGCTCAGCAGGTCACCAGGCTCGATACGCAACTCGGAGAAGTCTGTGGGAACGATGATTGGCGCACCGCCCTGAGGAGCAGCGGCGGTTTTCCCTCCGGATAAAGCTGCGCCGGTCGAAGGCGTCAAAGCGGCGGAACCGCCAGCAGTTGGCTGGGCATCCCCGGATACTGACGCTGTCAGCAGGGCAACCCCGAACAGAAGAATAAAAGTTCGGCAGGAGACCGTTTTACTTTTCGCCATAATAACTCTGCACATTGTAGCCATACACGCTCCGATATTCTGATGCGGACATATCCACAGCTTCAATTACCAGGCCGAGAATATGAACGCGATTCCGGGCCAGCGTCTGAACAAAGCGGCGTAATGCCTTTCGTGAAGTTCGACCCGCGCGCAATATACCGATAACTCCATCGCAGTGAATCCCAACGATAATGGCATCGGCGACCGGCAGGACTGGCGGGTTGTCCAGCAGCACCAGATCAAACCGCTCGCGCGCGGTCGCAATGATTTTTTCAATCTCGCCGGATTCCAGCAGTTCCGATGCGAGCGGAGATTGGCGGCCGGCCGAAAGGAGGCTCAGATTCGGCTCCAAAGAATGAGGCTGCAGCACCTGGTCAAAAGTTTTCAAGCCGGCAAGAAGATCCGCCAGCCCATCCCCGCGCGAAACCCGGAAGAGGGCGTGTTGCCGGGGCCGGCGGAGGTCCGCGTCTATGATGATCACCTTCATGCCGGTGGCAGCAAAGGCGAGCCCCAGATTATAAGCGGTAAAGGATTTTCCTTCTCCGGGCAGTGCGCTGGTAATAGAAAGGACTCTCAACTTTCTACCCACGCCTGAGAGAGTTAACCCCGAACGCAAGCTGCGGAACGACTCTGCTGTAGCTCCTTCCGGAGCAGCCAGAAATGAACTTGATTCCGCGGCCAATGGTCCTTCCCGCGGCCTTGATTCGACGCGGTGAAATGGAATCATGCCCAGCACGGGCAGGTTCGAGATTGTCTCCACCTGGAAGCTATCCGCGAGCGTGTCATCCTGACTTTCTATCAAGTAAGCTACGCTCATACCCATGAGGAGACCGCCAAAAATTGAGAGGACTATAAATAGAACAGGCTGCGGCATCCAGGGCTGGCCCGGGGGGCGCGCGGGATCAGCGACGGTCACATTCGTCGCGCTGTTGCCGGCGTCGATGTTTGCTTCCTGCAGCCGCGCATAAAGAATGTCGTAGAGATCGCGGCTGGAGCGGGCCTGCGCCATGAGGACGCCCAACTGCACGATGTCGTCATTCATCTTGCTGGTAATGAGCTTTTGCGCTTCGAAGGCGGAACGCAGCGCCTGCTCATTTTGCTGCGCGAGGGCAAGATCATTCTTTGCCCGCTGCTTGATTTTTCCCATCTCGGTTTGCAACTGATCGCGAATCGACTTTAGCTGGCTGGCGATGTCTGCCAGATGGGGATTCCGGGGGCCATACTTTGTTTCTGCGCTGGCATAGGCGATCTTTGCCGCCGCTTCCTGCGTTCGGAGAGAGTTGAAGATATCAAGGCCGCCGCCCTGCGACATGACGGCTGAGCTGGATAAGCCGGGGAGAGAACTGGAGCCCAGGGAGGAGATCAGGTCTGGATCTTCTGTGGCCGTCAGGCGGTAGATTGCCTCATGGCTGAGCCGCAAGGCTTCCGCCTGGGTTACCTCCTCATTCAATGCAGCGAGCCGATCCAGTTCCGGAATGCGAACAGCGCCGGCGCTGCCGCCACCTTCTCCTGAGGCTCCGGAGGGTGTAACAGATCCGCCACCCATCGTAGCCAGGCCCAACATTGCGGAGGAGAGATTGTGAGTGCGTTCAAAATCCGCAACGGCCTGCTGAGAACTGGTGACCTGATTGGAAAGATCGCCGAGTTGGGCTGAAAGCCATTGAGATACTTCCTTGGAAGAACTGAAGTTTGAACTGAGGAGATAGGACTTATATTCGGCAACAACCTGGTTGGCTATCTTGGCGGCCTGAACTGGATCTCTGTCCGTGTAAGTGATCGCTATGAGACGAGAACTTTCTACCTCTTTAACCTGCAGATGTCCCCTGAATGCGCCGATCAGGCCTTCTCTTCTCTTGGCAGGCAGATCTTCCGGTGTAACAAGAGGCCCTGGCGCCTTGCTGAATCGATCAGGATTCTCAAGGCGAAGCATCCCCATCTTATTCATGACGGCCAGGGCTATCGAGTCATCCTGAATGACCGCGATCTCTGTCTCGATCTTGGTTTTCAGCTCATCCGGGCCTTCCCCGGCCAAAGAGGCCAGGTTTGAGAGCATATCCGCGCCGCTGCTTTTTTCCTCGTTGAGTTCTATGGTGGCGGTTGCCCTGTATCGAGGATGCATGAAGATGCAAATAAAGATACCGAACGCAAGGCAAATAGCCGTACAACCAGCCACAACGCCGCGGCGCTTCCAAGGAACGAGTGCGAGTTCCCTGAGAGACAACTCGTCGTCAGGATTGAAGAAACGACCGCCAACAGCTGACTGGCCTTGAGGGAGGCCAGATTGAGATTCTTTCTCGTCGATCAAGTGGATTCCTCTTCCCCTGACTTCGAATGGCGCAGGACGGCGCCGGGCATGATTCCGAAAACTCTGAAATAACGGGTGCAGCACAACCGAGCGGGTCCCTGCCTGAGTTGCCGCTCGGTGTAGCTATTAAGCATAGCTTCGCCCTCCTCGCTTGGGTAGAGAGGTTGTTCCACTGGCAATCTCAGCGAGAAAACACTGAACACTCTCCCAGCCGGATCGCTCACAGGACGAAAGAATCGACATTCGTGCTGCACATTTTGACCTGCCTCAACAGCAGACCTAAGTAGCTAACGTGTAGACTAGCAACGGCAGATACATCCGTCAACTTACGATTGTGCGGTGTAAACTGCGTCTCGGAATTGGTCGTGACTTCAGCAGGCAAGGCTTTGACAGATGTTTCTGCAAGGTCATTTTTGCTGTGTTTTGGGGGCCATGGTCTACGACTACACTTTTGGCCATGCTGTCTTAGTGCAGAAACCTTAGAGGGCTTTGATAAAGACCTCATTTTCCTGCTGCAAGCGCAGCGGAGCGGCGAGAGATGGCCGATCCTGCCTGGGAAAAGGAGGTCCGGTCCATGGAGCTGAGAATTTAGCCTTTCAGGTTTCCGGCAATGCAAAATTCGGTCCCCGCTGGCCTTGATGAGCATCTAAATACCTATGAGTACTGAAAAAGCGACTTTCGGAGCGGGATGTTTTTGGGGAGTAGAGGCAGCCTTTGCGGCCATCCCCGGAGTGACGGCCACGGCTGTCGGATACGAGGGCGGATCTCTGGAGCGGCCCAGTTATAAAGATGTCTGCACCGATCAGACCGGTCACGCCGAAGTGGTTGAGATTGAATTCGATACCGAAAAAGTCAGTTTCGGACTGCTTCTCGATGCATTCTTCTCTTTGCATGACCCGACTACACTCAACCGGCAAGGTCCGGACTGGGGCACGCAGTACCGCTCGGCCATCTTCTTCCACTCACCAGAGCAGGAGGCGCAGGCCCTTGCCCAGATTGAGCAGTTGACCGCGGAGGGCCGATTCAAGCCAAAACGGATTGTCACCAAAGTTGAACCGGCGCAGACCTTCTGGCGCGCCGAGGAGTATCACCAGCGCTATCTGGAAAAGCGCGGCCAGGCAAGCTGCCACATATAACAGTCGATGAGGTCTTTTTACTCAGGAGCGTTTGTGTTTCCTACCGGGGCCTGATCCGGCACAGCAGTTCCCGGCTCGTCGAGCCACAACCAGACAATCCACCATACAAGCACGGCAACAGAGACCATTTTGCTTGCGTTCAAAATATTGGTGATCATGTTGAGGACGTGCTCGTACTCCGTTTTGTTCTGAGGATGCACGGTTTTGACGATTGACTGCACCACGGCTTGTGAAGTCAGCCATGATATGGCCGAGGTCGAAAGCCCGATGGAGATCATTTGCGCGTGGCTGCGCCAGCCAGCCTTGTAATGGCGGCCAAAAATTACAATCAGCAAACACAATCCAATCGCGAGAAGGTTTGTCAGCATCGTGCCCTTCAACGCCACCAGTTGCATTAGGTGCAACTGGCCGAGGAGCGTGTTCAGGGCCAGATCCTGTATATGCGGCCAAGCCCCCCAAAATACTGTTAAAAAGCCACCGACCAACAGCAGCCCAACCGAATTCACGATCCACTGGGAGCGTGGCGCCTGGGAAAAAGCTCTCCGCGCCACCTCTATCAATACCAGAAGGGCAAAAATAGCCTCCAGATCGGCCAGCGAAAGAAGCACCTCCTGCAAGGGAAGCATCGCCATCCGGCCGGCGAGCAAGACCTCAGCCATTAGTTCCAGGGCGTAGATCACAATGCCGGCGGTAAACCAGGGAAAACGCCGTGCGCGGTCGCGGCCCAGCAGAACCACCAGCAAGACCAGTTGTGCGGCAAAGGTAAGCGTCCAGAGAATCTGGCGTACCGGAAGCTCAAAATGAGAGTGCATTTGTACCTTGTCCGGGCAGCATGCAAAACACTTAGCTGGCCCCTGTTCAGTCTGTCCTCATGCTCCGTTTTTCCAATATTGTGAACGCGAAAAAACCGAGAATAAAGGGAAATTCAATGATAAATGTTTAGGGCGGCCCCTGAGAGTATTGAATACCGCACACATCAACCAGAGTGGGTGGTAAGTAATTAAGAATCATTTATTTACTAAAATAACGAAGGTGGCCTTTAGACGCTGAAAAACTCTGATCTGATGCGGCGCGTCAGCCCCCAGCCTATTTTGGGTAAAACACTGAAAATACGAACAGGGCCGAGAGCAGAATTTGTTGCACTGCAGCAGTTTTGTTGACCACTTTCTAAATTCATTGATGCTTAGTACGCATTTTGACAAACTCTCCTGATGCGAATTCAAAGAAGTCATTTAGAATGACATCATCAGATAGACCTGAGTTTTTCTCGATTCCCACGAGAAGGGTTGAAGTAAGTCCATTTGGAGGGTGAAGATGCGCGAGGACTTGATCGCAAGTTTGCGGAAGATGATCGTCAACGACTTATTTGTCGAGATCGCCGAGAATGATATCGGCCTGGATGATGGACTTCGGACAGTCGTAGGTCTGGATTCGGTGGGTTTTGTCGATTTGCGCGCACTTTGCGAGCAGAGATTCAATGTGGAAATCAGTGACGATGACTACACGCCGGAAAATTTCACGTCGATTCGGGTGCTGGCTAACCTGATTGATCGCTTGCAAACCGAAAAGAACGCGCGGGCGGGCGTAGCCGGGTGACCACTCCCCTGCCCGTGTCTCGGGCGGACAACCATGCGGCGGATTGATTTCACCAGCGAGACCAAACGGTAAAACGGCCGAATGTTCTCTCGCGGCGCTGCATTCCATGATATTGCGATTCGGTACGCGGGTGAAAATGCCCGCGGAATATCTGCATAGGAAACAAAAGCCAGACTGTCATCGGCTGGCCTTATGCTTTTTACCCGTTCGGTACGATCATCTATATGTCCTCAGGTACGCGAATTGCAGTGACGGGAATGGCGTGGCTAACCGCCCTGGGAGACGGTCTGGAATCCGTGTGGCAAGCGCTGCTTGATGGGAAATCGGGCATGAGGCCGGTTGCGTTTGAAGGCCGATTGCGCAATATGCTTGCTGCTCCTGCCATGGATCAGGAGATTCCGCCGCAAGAACGGCTAGTGAAGATGGCGTGCGCCACGATCCGTAAAGCGCTGGCGAGTGCAAATCGCGAACCCGGTGATCCAGAAGTTCAATTCGTTCTGAGCACCAGCCTTGGCGCTTATCTGGACGATGCGGCTTCGCGTTCGCCGCTCTCGGGCTGGGCGGCGGAGGTTGCACGAGAGTTGGGAGCGGCCAATGCGCCGATCGTGATTTCGACCGCGTGCTCCTCGGGCGCGGACGCGATTCTGGTTGGAGCGGAGTTGATACGCACTGGGGCCGCGAAATGCTGCGTCTGCGGCGGGGCGGATGTTCTGACTCCGAACAAGCGGCTGGCGCACTCCGCGTTGGGAACCATGTCGCCTACGGTGTTGCGCGCCTTTGATATTCATCACGATGGAACGCTGCTGGGCGAAGGCGCGGGGTTCATTGTTCTCGAACCTGAGGCGCAGGGGAAGACTTGCCACGCGATCATGAGCGGCGCGGGCTCTGGCAATGACGCTTCAGGAATGACGGTTGCCGACATTACCGGGTTGTCGGCAGGGTATGCGATGAAACGATCGCTGGCAGATGCCGGTTTGCCTTTGTCTGCCGTTGGCTTGATCAATGCGCACGGCTCAGGAACGGTAATGAACGATACCACGGAGACGAATGCTTTCTCAGCGTTGTTTTCAGGGGATTCGCGCCCATTGGTTTTTGCAACGAAGGGCAACTTCGGACATACGCTGGGCGCCACCGGCGCCATTGAGGCGATAACTTTGATTCTGGCGATGCGCGAGAAGCGAGTTCCACCGATTTACGCTTTGGAACAGCCGCTGCCGGATTTCAGTTTGCCGCTGGCGATTTCCGCGCCAGTTCACTGCACTGCACGCGCGGCATTGAGCCTGACGCTCGGGTTTGGAGGATTCGACACAAGCCTGGTCTTTGAGGCGGCGTCATGAGCGCATTAAGCAAATTGACGGTGGTAGGATCGGGCGAGACTGGCTCATCGCAGCGCGAGATGTTTGATGCGCGGGTTCGCGCTACCGTGAGGTATGCCGACCCGGCCGCGTGGACGACAGCTTCGGCTGTAAAAATCGCCTTTGCTGGAGCCGAGGAATTGCTGTCTGAATCGCGACACGAGATCGGCATGATTGCCATCAGCGATGAAGGCCCCGGCGAAGCAATGGCGGAGGTTCTGGAAGAGGGAACCAAAGGATTTTCGATGCCCATGCATTACGCCGCAGCAAGTCCTGGAACTCTCGCGGGAGTATCTTGCATCGCCTTCGGTTTGCGTGGTCCGACAATGAACCTGACCATGACTCCGCAGGATGGCATTCCCGTGGCGTTGACTCTGTGCGCCGGTTGGCTGGCGCGCAAGGCCGCGCGATTTATGATTGTGGCAACCTGCCGCACCAACAGTTCCGGCAACCTGATGAGCCATGCCTTGATTCTTGCTCCGGAGGGATTCTCAGGAGCCGGCAAACCACTGACAGAGATGGAAATCAACTGGCTTGCGGCAGATCATCTTTCGATTGGGGAGAGCGCATGAAAAAGTTTCTTTCCCCGCGCCTGTTGGATTCTTTTCTTGAGAGAGCGATTGAGGCCCTGCCGGATGGTCTCCCGGCCTGCTCGCCTGATTGCGAGTCGTTGGGCAAGGCATGGAAGCAGCATGGACTTCGTCCCGGCGATCTCGTTTTACTGTGCCTGCCTAATTGCCGGGAGTTGCTGCACCAGTATTTTGGCGTGCTGATGGCCGGCGGCGTTCCGGCTCTACTGCCCCCGAATATGCACGCGGTGCGACTCCGCGAGATTGCAACAGCGATGGGTGCATTCGCAATTGGCGGGCTGCGCCGGTCCACCGGCGATCTGGGAGCAATATCATTTGGCTCTATTGGCCCGTTGCAGATCGCGATTCTTAATCCGCCACCGGAACCGGCAGGCGCGCCGGGCGAAGTTGTTTTGATGACCTCGGGGACTTCGGGAGTTTCCAGCGGATGCGTCTTTGATTTTGAAGCAATTCTGTTGAACGGGCAGCGCCACGCCAACGCCATTGGAAAAACAGATAAGGATACTGTGCTGGTCAGCCTTCCCATGTTTTTCTCGTTCGCATTGTCGAGCCAGGCGCTCTCTTCGCTGGTGCGCGGCAACCGGCTGATCATCAGCGGACCGCCTTTTAATTTGCCTGGTTATCGCAAGACCCTGAGTGATT
>Ga0316217_10000421_pt1 | contig 60675 bp, 40 predicted proteins | sample 1anoAmetaG_FD_203633 | JGI IMG/M metagenome (GOLD analysis project Ga0316217, IMG submission 203633) | Freshwater microbial communities from Trout Bog Lake, Wisconsin, USA - 1anoA | ecosystem: Environmental > Aquatic > Freshwater > Lake > Hypolimnion/Profundal zone | place: USA: Wisconsin... | reverse complement strand
CCGGTCCCGCCGGCGATCTCCACCAGCCGGACGGCAACGCCGACCGTGACGGTGACGGACGCCCTGGGCGTGAGCTCCCTGGTGACCGCGCCTCCCACGATCACCATCGACACCGTGACGGCCGCCGATACGCCGCCGGTGGTGAACCTGACCGCGACCCCGGCCCTGCTGGCCGGCCCTGACACGACCTGGCAGAACGTGCCGGTGACCTTCACGGGCGTGGCGGTGGACGCCGATGCCGATCCGCTCCTCTACACCTGGCAGATCAACGGCGTGACGGTCTCCGGCCCGTCGCCCCTGGCGACGGCCCTGAGCTACGTGCACACCTTCCCCGGCTCCAACGCGGGCCCGGTGGCCTATGCCGTCTCCCTGACGGCCGATGACGGCCGCAACGAAGTCAACGCGGCCCGCAAGATCGCCGACCTGACCATCAACGTGCTGCCCGACAGCGCCCCGATCCCCGTGATCACGGCGCCCCTGGCGTCCAGCACCCTCTACAAGTACCAGGTGGTGAACTTCACCGCGACGGTCTCGGGCCAGAACGCCGGCGTGACGCCGATCCTGACCTGGAACTTCGGGGACGGTTCGCCCGCCCAGACCGGCCTGACGGCCAAGCACCAGTTCACCACGGCCGGACCCGTGACCGTGACCCTCACGGCCGACGACGGGCAGGGCAACCATGGCCAGGGCTTCAACGGCTCGACCCTGCCGACCACCACGGTGGCGCTGAACATCCTGGACAACGCTCCTGCCGTGGCCATGATGACGACCCCCGCGGCCACCCTGTACCAGGGTGTGGGCGGAACCTTCACGGCCCAGGCGTCGATTCCAGCCGGCGGCACGGTGGCTTCCTTCCTATGGTTCTTCGGGGACGGGGCTGCTCCCGTGTCCTCGTCGCCGATCGGTTCCGGCAACACGGTGACCACCAGCCTCAACTACACCTATCCCACCCCGTTCCTCGGGGCGGCGCAGGTCCAGGTGGTGGCCATCGACGGCAACGGCGGGCAGAGCGCGCCGACGCCGGCGGTGACCTTCACGATCATCAGTGACATCGGTCCGGTCGCGCCCGCGGTCGTGGCGGTGAAGGACGGCCTCAGCGGCGCCCCGGTGGCGACGCCCGGCCCGCTGTTCCAGAACAAGGACTACACGTTCACCTTCGGCGCGGGCACGCCCAGCGCCACGGGCATCGCCATCAAGAGCTACATCCTCGACTTCGGCGACGGCACCCAGTCCGCCGCGATCCTGCCGGCGGCCCTGGGCACGCCGATCCACCACACCTACGCGCCCACCGCGGCCGGCCCCGTGAACCTCCGGGTGCAGGCGACGGACCTGAACGGCCTGCCGGGCGCCTTCGGCCCCGCCACCACCTTCACCATCAACGCCAGCAAGCCCCTGATCACGTTCCTGGCGCCGGCCTCGGCCCAGACCTACAACGTGACGGCGGCCAATGCGGAAGGCCCGGTGTCGGTCTACTACCAGATCAATGTGACCAACCCGAACTCCACCCTGGCTCTCGGTGCCCCCGTCTTCACGGCCGGTGATGCCCTGGGCACCGTCATCGGCACCCCGGCCCTGGACGCGGGCGGCAACGCCCTGATCCAGGTCCAGTATGCCGCGGGCACCGCCCCGGTCCCGCCGGCGACCTCCACCAGCCGGACGGCGACGCCGACCGTGACGGTGACGGACGCCCTGGGCGTGAGTTCCCTGGTGACCGCGCCTCCGGCGATCACCCTCCGTACCGTGACCGGCCCCGATACGCCGCCGGTGGTCAACCTGACTCCGGTTCCCGCCTATCCGGCGGGCAACCCCACCACCACGTGGCGGGGCGACGCGGTGACCTTCACCGCGACGGCGACCGATGCCGACGGCGACCCGATGCTTTACACCTGGAATTTCGGGGATGGGACGCCGGCCCAGGTGGTGACCCCCCAGACCTCGCAGCTGGTGATGCAGCATACCTTCCCCGACTACGGCGCCTGGCCGGTGAGTCTGACGGCCGACGACGGCCGTGGCCAGGTCAAGATCGCCGATCTGACCATGAGCATCCTGGACTACCAGGTGCCGACCATCAGCGTGAGCCAGACGGCGCCCAGTGGTGACCCGCTGAAATATCAGCAGGTGACCTTCACGGCTGCGACGAGCAGCTGGCAGAATGCGCCGGTGACGGTGACCTGGGACTTCGGCGACGGGTCCGGCGCCACGGGCAGCCCCACCCAGCACACCTTCGTGACGGCCGGGAAGACCCTGGTCACGGCGACCGTGACCGATGGCCGCAGCCCGGCGGTCACCTCGCTCCCGATCGCCGTCCAGGTGGACGACCACAGTCCCGCGGTCGCGGTCATCACGACGCCTGCCGCCTCCCTGGAGCAGAACGTCCAGGCCACGTTCACGGCCTACGGCATCGATCCCAACCCGGCTCACCTGCTCAAGGCCATCGTCTGGAACTTCGGCGACGGCATCTACTACACCGACCAGAGCCTGACCCGGAACGTGGACGGGAGCTTCGGTTCCACCGTCACCCACACCTACAAGTCCCCCTTCAGCGGGAATGTGACGGTCCAGGCCCAGCCCCTGGATTCCCAAGGCGTCCTGGGCACCCTGTCGCCGGGCGTGAATTTCCTCGTGCAGACCGTTCCGCCCACGGCGCAGATCACCACCTACCCGACCGGTGCGGTCAAGCAGAACCAGTCGGTCAACTTCGTGGGCACGGGCGCCACCAGCGTACCCGGTGCCACGATCGCTTCGATGACCTGGGACTTCGGCGACGGAACGACGCTGGTCGACAGCTCCAGCTGGCTGCCACCGCCTTCCTCGAGCGTGACCTCCAGGGTGTCCCACACCTACCAGGCGCCCTATTCAGGCCAGGCCGTCGTGACGGTCCGGGCCACCGACAGTCTGGGCATGAGCGGGACCTCGGCGCCGGTGATCGTTGCCGTGGCGACCCACCCGTTCCCGGTTCCCATCTTCATCACCGACCCGGCCGTCGGCACGTCCTTCAACGTGACCACCGGCACGAACGGCGTGAATGCTTCCGTTCCGTCCATCGCAGGGGCGACCTATGCCTGGACCATCAGCAACGGCACCATCGCCTCCGGTGCCGGGACCAGTCAGGTGACCGTTACCGCCTCCGCCCCCGGCACCCTATCTCTGGGCTGCACCGTGAAGGATGCCTCCGGGAACGTGGTGGGCTCCGCGGCCTCTGCCAGCCTGGCCGCCGTGCCTGCGGGCACGCCGGTCCTGACCGCGCCCGCCAATGCCCCGCCCAATACCACGGGCCTCGTGGCTTCGGTGCCGGCCCAGGCGAACGCGACCTACGCATGGACGATCAATGGCGTACCGGTCGCCGCCGACCCCGGCAGCAACGCCATCCTGTTCTCGACCCCGGCTTCCGGTTCGGTCGCCTTGAGTTGCGTGGTCACCGTCTCCGGAACGGCGGCCCCCGCCGCCAACGCGACGGTCGCGGTGGTCACGGGCCTGACGCCGGTCATCACGGTACCTGCGAACCTCACCGTGGGTGAAAGCCAGGGCACCCTGGTCACCTACTTCGCCACCGTCAGCAACCCCAACTACCAGGCCACGGACCTCCTCACCTACCTCCCGCTGCTGGCTCCCGGCACTTCGCCCAGCGTCACCGTCCCGGGTGTGACCTTCAACCCCGGTGAAACCAGGGCGACGGTCCAGGCCCAGTGGGTCAGCACGGTCAGTGGCACCTCTACCTATGTCTTCCAGACCTACTACCCGGCCGACGCCAGCCAGGGGTCACGCTCAGTCCAGCCGTCGCTCTTCGCGGTTGACCAGCAGGGCAACAACTCCGGCGTTCCGATCGCCCTGCCGGTGACCATCACCAGCACCAGCACGGTCAATACCTCCCCCGTGGCGACCCTGTCGGCGGCCCCCTCGCTGGCGGCCGGCCCCAACGCCACCTGGCAGAACGTCCCGGTGACCTTCCTCGCCACCGCCACGGACGCCGACCGGGATCCCATGGTCTACACCTGGAACTTCGGCGACGCGACCTCCCAGATCTTCACCAACCTGACCTCGGCCCTGACCCAGTCCCACACCTACTCCTCTCCCGGGGCCTACCAGGTGAGCCTGACGGCGGATGACGGCCGCGGCCCAAGCAAGATCGCCGACCTCACCCTGAATGTGCTGGCGAACACGGAACCGTCCTTCATTTCCCTCGTGGCCGTTCCGGCCAGCCCCTACAAGTACCAGACCGTGACCTTCACGGCCGCCACCAGCAGCTACCAGAGCGAGCCGGTGACCATCACCTGGGACTTCGGCGACGGCACTTCCGCCGTGGGTTCCCCGGTCACCCATGTCTACACGACCGCCGGCATGACCCTGGTGTCGGCCACCGTCACCGACGGGAAGGGCGGCTCCACCACCTCCCTGCCCATCACCGTCGACGTCCTCGACAACGCCCCGCCCGTGGCCGCCATCACCAGCCCCGCGGCAACCCTGAACCAGAACCAGGTCTACACCTTCACCGCCCAGGCCTCGGATCCCGATCCGGGCGGCAAGGTGACCCAGGTGCTCTGGACCTTCGGCGACGGCACCACCTATGCCGACACCGGCGCCTCCGTCACCTCCTCCGGGCTTTCCAACGTCACCCACACCTACACCAGCCTGGGCGTGATGCCCGTCTCCGTGGTGGCCACCGACGCCCTGGGCATCCAGGGTCCGCAGTCGCCCATCGTCAACTTCACGGTCCAGGCCAGCACCCACCCGGTGGCGGCCTTCATCACCGACCCGGGTGTCCCCCAGACCTACAACGTCACGCTCGGAACCACAGGCACCCTCGCCTCCGTGCCGATGGTGGCGGGTGCGTCCTATGCCTGGACCATCGCGAACGGGACCCTCAGCTCGGGCCAGGGCACCAACCAGGTCAACTTCGTCCCCTCCGGCGCCAGCGCCGTGACTTTGGGGGTGGCGGTCACCACGACGCCGGTGACCGGCTTCACCACGGGCTCCCCGACGATCACCTTCCCCGCCTCCATCATCACGGTGGGTGCCACCGGCCTCACGGCCTCGGTCCCCTCGGTGGCGGGCTACACCTATTCCTGGTCGATCACCAACGGCACCATCACGGCCGGTGCCCTGACCAACGCCATCACCTTCTCGGCCGGGACCCTCGGCCCGCTGCAGCTCACCTGCGTCTCCACCAGGACCAGCACCGGCGTCTCCACCACCGGCACGGCCCAGCTCACCGTCACCTCCACCAACCAGGGTTCGGCCACCATCACCACCAATCCGGTCGGCCCGGTGCTCACGGCCCCCGCCAATGTGCTGCTCAATGCCACCGGTCTGGTCGCCTCCGTGCCTCCCGTGGCGAACGCCAGCTACGCCTGGACCATCGCGGGCGGCACCATCACGGACCCGCCCCTCCCCTACAACAACAATGCCGTGCTCTACACGGCCAGTGGCCCGGGCCCGGTCCAGCTGAGCTGCACCGTCACGCCGCCCTCCGGGGCCCCGGTCGTCTACACCGCCACCTCCACCATCGTCACCCCCGGGACCCCCGTCATCACCGTCCCGGCCAATATCACCACCAGCCCGAACCTGGGCACGGTGGTGACCTTCTTCAGCACCGTCACCAATCCCAACGGCACGGCCGCGCTGCCCCTCCTGGCGCCCGGCTCCGTGCCCACCGGCACCAACCCCGGCGTCGCCTTCGATCCGGGCGATGCCACCGCCATCGTGCTGTCCCAGCAGGAGAGCACAAGCGCGGATGGCAGCACCTACACCTACCTGTTCCAGGTGGCCTACCCCGCGGCATCCGCCACGGGCAGCCGCACGGCGTCCGCTTCCCTCTACGCGGTTGACGCGTCCGTCAACCACCGGACCAGTGGCACACCCGTCCCCCTGCCGATCAAGGTCCTCACCCAGACGGCGGCCGATGCGTTGCCCACCGCCACCCTGGTGGCCACGCCCTCGCTGTCGGCCGGGGCCAATGCCACCTGGTGGAACGACCCCGTGACCTTCACGGCCACGGCCGCGGATTCCGACAACGATCCCATGCTCTACACCTGGAATTTCGGGGATGGCACGGTCATCACCTCCAACCTGCTCTCCTCGCTGTCCCAGACCCACACCTACCTCAATAGCGCCGGGGGCACCTACCCGGTGACCTTCACGGCGGATGATGGCCGTGGCGGGGTCCGGGTCGCCGACCTCACCATGAATGTCCTGTCCGGTTACCGGTGCCTCCCCACGGTTTCGACTCCCGTGGTTGCCGTGCCTGCAGGGACGCCCCTCAACAGCTTCTACAAGTATGAACCTCTCACCTTTACCTCTACCGTCACGCCCTGCACGGGCGACACCGTCACCGTGACCTTCGCCTTCGGCGACGGCACGGTCGTGCCCGTCACCGCCACCAACGGAAACACCTACAGCACCACCTATACCTACCAGTCGGCCGGCCCCGCCACCGTCATCGTCACGGCCACCGACAGCAACGGCAGTGTGGCCACCAAGGCCACCTCGGTGAACATCCTGGACAACAGCCAGCCCACCGCCGTGATCACCGACGCCCTGGGCGTGCCCCTGCAGCAGGGCACGACCCTGAACCAGGGTGCGCCCGCGACCTTCTACGCCTCGGCCAAGGACCCGGATACGGGCGGCTCGATCACCTCGTTCATCTGGACCTTCGGGGACGGCACCTCCGTGACGGTCAACCCGTCCGCCACCTCGGGCCAGACCGCCACCTCCCAGGTCAGCCACACCTACAGCGCACCCTGGCTGGGCACGGCCGCCGTCACGGTGCAGGCCGTGGACGCCCTGGGTCTGACGGGTCCGATGTCCCCGGCGGTGAACTTCAACGTCGTGTTGAACGTCACCACCTCCCCCACCATCGTCGTCACGCAACCCGCCAGCTTCCCGGCCTCGGTCTTCGCCCTCGAGCCGGCCACGGTCTCCTTCGTGCTGACCGATCCCACGCCCAACCCGATCACCACCTACAGCATCAACTGGGGCGACAACACCGCCCCCACCACGGCCACCCTGTCCAACGCCAGTCTCAACACGGGCAAGGTCGTGACCGTCAGCCACGCCTACGCCAACACGGCCCAAGGTCTCAACCTGGTCACCGTCACGGCCTGGGATATCCTGAATGCGCAGGTCGTGGCCAGTTCGCAGCCGAACCTGGGCTTCCAGGTGAAGTTCAACAACCTGCCCACGGCGACCATCATCACGCCCCTGGGCAGCGGCACGCTGGACCTGCCCACGCTCACCAACGGGACGGTCGCGGCCACCGCTTCCGGAACCCTCGCCGCCACGACCGTCCTGCCCTCGGGCATGATGGCCTCGGCCTACCCGCTCACGTCGCCCACCAGCAACTTCCCCATCGTGGTGGTCCCCTTGAACGGCAGCCTCTTCTTCAGTGGCACGGCCACGGCCCCCGGCAGCGGTGAAGGCATCGGCAGCTACGCCTGGACCTTCCCGAACGCCTCCCCGTCCTCGTCCAATGTCGCCGCGCCGGCCGCACCCGTGACCTTCGCCGGCGTCTATGGCCAGATCGTGGGTTACCTCACCCAGTTCCAGGTCACGGACGCCTTCGGTCGCACACCCCAGAACCCCAGCTGCGTCTGGGTCGTGGTGGACGGCATCAATACCGAGACCTTCACCTTGAACCTGATGTACCGCCAGCTGGCGGACAACGGCGCCAGCCTGGCCCTCGCCCCCGTCACCACGGCGGCCAACGGCCTGGGCGCCTCGGTGCAGATCCATCAGGACGGGTACTACAACACCTATACGATCGGCACCGGCAACCAGGCCTCGGTTTCCATCCCCGTGCGCGCCAACGTGCCCTTCTACGCGGTCATCCCGCCGGTGGGGACGGACAGCAACGAATATGCCGCGCGCATTCCTGGCCAGCCCTTCCGCACGGTCACCGCCCCCACCTGGCTGACCGCCCAGAACACGGACCCTGCGCTGGAAGCCCAGACCAACCTCGCCGCGTCCGCCTCGTCCTTCTCCTTCGCCAATAATGGCCTGGCCAACCCGAACTGGGATCCCGCCAACCCCTGGAACCCGACCCTCAATATCGTCATGGCCCAGGGTTTCGCGGCCGAAGGCCAGACCCAGGTCCTGAAGATGCTCCAGGGCGAAGTGGACGGCATCATGACCCCCAACTATGGCTCCGGCGGCTCCTGGCTGCCCAATGACGACCGCTGGATGATCCTGCCGTCCGAACCGAGCCTGAACTACCCGATCACCTGGAGCGACAACATCGACGCCTTCTTCCAGGGCATACCCATCAACCAGACCTTCGCCGAATGGCCGATGCTGCTCCTGGGCATCGAGGCGGACTACACAGCCAGCATCCGGACCCAGGCCCAGGCTGATTCCACCTCGGATCCGGTGACCGCCTCCGCGCCCTCCCCCGGTTCCCTGGGCTTCAACCTGAACTACGCCAGCTTCCACAACGACCCGGGCACCTCGCCCCCGACGTCGCCCTCGGCCGAGTTCTCCGTGGAAGCCATGCAGGCCTTCCGGGTGCCCAGCAATTCGACGGATCCCTATGATCTGTCCGCCTCGCCGGCCAACTGGAATGCCGCCAGCGCCTATGCCTTCCTCACGCCCACCCCGATCAAGACCACGAACCCCGGGGCGCTCTCCTACTTCAGCACCTTGATCTCCAATGGTGGCGAACTGGCGAACAATTCCACGTCGGCGGCTTTGACCGGCGGCCTGGACGGGCTCCAGATCCCCTACGATCCCAATGATCCCAACCGGGTGGTCCTCTCGACCCCCATCAACCGTGACCTGCGTCCGGTGCAGTCGGTGTTCTCGTATGCGGAATACCTCTGGTCCAAGGTCTGGTCCCAGCCCATCGTCTTGAACACGATGGAACTGGACACCACGGACACGCTGGGCGTGGGCTCCACCTGGTGGCTCCTGCAGAGCCTGCCCACCCAGGGCTGGCCCAAGCTCATCACCGGGGCGCCCATCACCCCCGACGCCAGCTACTTCGATATGACGGCCAAAGGCATCAAGGACTTCGATCCCAGCGCCACGCCCGTCACCTTCGGCACGCCCGCCACCGCCACCACGCCGGCGGTTCCGCCCGCGGCCCCAAGTCCCACCGGCGTCGGTCATTTCTACTGGACCGCCTTCACGCCGGCCTACGCCTCGGGGGCCTCCGGCGGGTTGATCACCCGCACCTGGCTGGCTGATGCGGCCTCGGGCAACCAGGCGCCACCCCAGGCCAGCGACTTCTCGAAACTCTGGACCACGGCCTCCACGTCCTCCACCTATGCCGGCACCGGCTGGGGCTTCCTGCCTCCCCAGGACACCATGGTGGACAAGCGGCTGCGCAATCCGGATGGCTCCCTGGCCTCGCCCGCGGCGCTCGGCGGCTACCGGGTCACCTGGTTCAACCCCACCCACGCTCCCGACGGCACCTTGGTCGTCCCGGATTTCTACGTCATCGAGCTGACCAACGGGCCCACTGGAGCTCCGGTCCATTTCATGGTTCCCAGCAACTACCCGGCTCCCCCGGGCAGTGGCCAGGACCTGACCCAGAACGTCGCCAGTCCCATCGTGACGGATGCCCGGTACTACATGCCCTCCTACCAGACCTCCCTGCAGGGGCCCCAGACCTACCTCCTGTCGGACACCAACGCCACCACGCCCTCCTCGTTCAACGCCTCGATCACCAATACCGGCACCTCGGCGAGTCCCGTCTATGTCCTGAACATCGACTCCGCTCCCTTGATCTCCGGAACGATCGCGGTGGGGGATGCCATCACCGGCACGGACATCGTGCCCGGCACGACCATCGCTTTTGTCAAGAACGCCCCGACGAACCAGGTCGGGACCTACTGGCTCTCCCAGGCCTCTTCGGGCACCCTGACGGACAACCAAGGCGCCTCGACCTTCTTCGGTTCGATCACGGGAAGTTCTGCCAGCGCCTCCACGTTCCTGACCGTCAGCGCGGCCGGACCGTCGGCCACGGGCATCCAGGTTGGCGATGCCCTGACCGGCACCGGCATCCCGGCAGGGACCACCGTAGCCGCCCAGCTGACAGGTGCGAGCGGACAGGCTGGCACCTATACCGTCAGCGCGACCGCCACCACCGGGGCCATCACCATCACGGACACGACGAGCCTCCTGACCTTCTCGGGTTCCATCACGGGCACGACCTTGACGGTTACCGCGAATCCGGTCGGCGGGCTCCCGTCGTCCCGCGGGATTGTCCTGAATGACGCCATCACGGGCCCGGGCATCACGGCCGGGACCACGATCGCGGCCGACCTCACCGGCTCCGGGCAGACGGGCACCTATACCGTCAGCCCGTCTTCGCCCGCCACGGGGACCATCACCATCACCGACACCACGGGAGCCGAAGTCTTCCAGGGCTCCGTCACCGGCACCACCCTGACGGTCGTCACACCCCCGTATGCCACGCTCCAGACCTCCCGCGGCCTCCTGGTGAGCGACATCCTCTCAAGCACCAACGTCGTGGTGCCCGGGACCACCATTGCCGCGATCAACGTCAACGGCGGCGTCACCACCTACCAGCTCAACTCCACCGTGCCCTCGACCCAGATGACGGATGTGACGGGAACCACGCGCACCTTCATGGGTTCGATCGCGGACAACGTCCTGACCGTCTCCAGCGTGCCTGCCCCTGCCGATGTCCTTCAGGCCGGGGACTTCATCACGGGCGCGGGCGTCCTGCCCGGGACCAAGATCAATGCGATCATCACGGGCACCGGGTTCGAAGGAACCTACTCCCTCACCCAGTCGACCGCGGGCACCGTCACCGACACGTCAGGCTCGCTGAGCTTCACGGCTTCCGTTTCCAACAATGTCATGACGGTCACCTCGCTGCCGCTGCCTGTGCTCCAGGTGGGCGACCCCATCGGTGGACCGAATGTCCTGCCCGGAACCACCATCGCCAGCTTCGTCTCGGGCACCAATGGCGGGGCGGGGGTCTACAAGCTGAGCCAGTCGCTCTCCCAGACCCTCGTGACCGACACCACGGCCAACGAGAGCTTCCAGGCTTCCATCACCAACAACGTCCTGACCGTAGCCACCACGCCCGAGAAGGTCCAGCAGGTCCAGGTGGGTGACTCGATCCAAGGCGCCGGGCTGACGCCGGGCACCTTCACGATCGGTACGCAGATTCCCACCTCCTATGGCACCCCGGGCGGCATCGGCCAATACAACCTGACCATCGTCAACCCAGGCACCTTCTCGTTCTCGGGGCTGTCTGCCGATTCCGTCGCTCCGGGCTACTGCTGGTATGACATCCCCGCCGAGCTCCGGCCCACGTCGGCCTCGACCTTGACCGTCTTCGCGGTGAAGGCGATCCTCCGGACGGCGGATCCCAACGTCGCGGGGACCCCGGTGTCCGTGGCCCTGGCCCGGCCCCTCAACCGCCCGGACTGGCTTGACGCCATCAAGACCGTCACCGCCAACATGTCCGTAGTGCCCAGCGACGGCACCAACCGCGCCTACGCCCACAAGATTCCCTTCAACTTCGCCTGGGATATCGTCGTGGTGAACAGCGAACCGACCCCCGTCGAACCCACCGCGCCCTGATACCGCCTGCCTGGAAGCGCCGGTTCCCCGGCGCTTCCCTTTGAATGCAACCCCTTTGCTCCCCTTTCCCTAGGAGGATTCGTGAACATCAAGACGATCCTGGTCACCGCCCTCACCGCAGGCTCCCTCTTCGCCCAGGCGCCGGACAAGGAACTGGATGCCAGGATCCAGATCTACGGGGAAGCCATCCGCCCCTCGGCCTTCACCCTCAGCACGGGCGAGACCCCCGAGGCCGCCCGGTCCTTCGGGCTCGGGCTCCGCTTCATGGGCGAGGTGGGCTCGGCTGAGAACTGGTACTACGAGGTGGGCGGCAAGCTCGACTCCTCCTCCAAGCTCAACCTCAACGACGCCAATGTGAACCTCACGGACATCCGCATCACCCAGAGCTACTGGGTTGTGGGCGGCGGCTACCTGGTCCCCCTGGGCAAGCAGGCGTCCCTGGGCTTCCACTTCGAAGGCCGGGGCGAGGCCCTCGCGGCCCAGGGCGCCGTCTTTTCCGCGGGCCTCCTGAAGGGGCGCGTGGACTCCTCCAGCACCTACCTGCGCCCCTGGGGCCGCCTGACCCTGGACGCCAGCTTCTACCTGGGCACCCTGCACCCGTTCGTGGGCCTCGAGGTGGCCGGCACCCCTGTGAAGACCACCCAGACCCAGCCCATCGCCGACCTCACCCAGATGGACAGCCGCACCCTGCGCGCCCTGGCGCCCAACGTGTCGGCGGCCTTCTACGTGGGTCTGCACCTGTAGCTACCGTCCCAGTAGGCGCTCCAGCTTCTCCACCGCCCAGTCCAGCTGCTCCCGGGTGATCACCAGCGGCGGGGACAGGGTGAGCAGGCGCTCGTTCCCCCCGCAGAGGAGGCCCTCCTGGGCCAGCACCTCACGGAGGGGGGCGGCGTCGCAGCCCAGCTCGAGGCCGGCCCACAGGCCCAGGCCCCGGACGGCCTGGAGGCGGGGCGTATCCAGGGCCCGGAGGCGGGCCAGAAGATAGGCGCCCAGCTCCGCGGCCCGGTCCGGCAGATGTTCGTCCACCAGCACCGTCAGGGCGGCGCAGGCCACCGCGCAGGCCAGGGGGTTGGCGGCGGAGCTGGACTGGCCGGCGACGGGCTCGAACAGGTCCCTTAGGGCGCCAGATGCCAGCAGGGCCCCCAGGGGCAGCATGCCCCCCGTCAGGCCGTTGCCGAGGATCAGCAGATCCGGCCGGGCGCCCTCGTGCTCGAAGGCGAACAGGCGCCCGGTACGGCCCAGGCCCGGCCGGGTTTCGTCCGCCAGGAGGAGGAGCCCCTCGCCATCGCAGAGGTCCCGCAGCCCTTTCAGGAAGCCCCGGGGCGGGAGCCGGACGGTGCGGCAGCCCACCGGCTCCACCAGGATGGCGCAGGTACGGGGCCCCACCGCCGCGCGCGCCGCCGCCAGGTCCCCCCAGGGCAGCGGGCGGAGGACCGGTCCGGAGGGTTCGCCGGCGTGGGCCGCCCGACCCGGAAGCCCGGCGCCGTGCCCGTGGTCGTGGCCTTCGAAAACCAGGACCTCCACGCCGCCGGGCGCTTCCTGGCGCCGCGTCCCCCAGCGTTCAGCCGCCAGGAGGGCCGCACCGAGCGCCTCGCTCTCGCCACCCAGGACCAGGGCCGTCTCGAAGCCGGACAGGATGCAGAGCTTCTCCAGCAGGGGGGGCAGGCGGTCGTTGCGCAGGTTCCCGCCCGTGGTGGCCAGGCGCAGGCCCTGTTCCACCAGGGCCGAGGCGATCCGCACCTGGGTATGGCCCGCGTGCAGGACGCCATCCCCCGCGAGGCAGTCCAGGAGGCGCCTGCCCTGGACGTCCCAGATATGGACTCCGTCGGCGCGTGCGCACACCAGTTCCAGGGGGCTCCGGTCCTGGGCCCCGAAACGATGCTCCTGCTCGATAAGACGCCCGGCAAGGCCTGGATCAATCTTCATGGGTGGTCTCCGTCCCCCAACGTGTGCGTCCAAGGGCACTTTCGTTCCTAGCCCCCGGGTCGCCAAGGGTGATGCATTACCGGACCTTGAGGTCCCAGACTCGCGTCCCGGATCCTCCGCCGGCCATGCCGGCGGAGGTAACGGGGCGGAAGCCTGGGACCTCGATGAGCGTTGATGCGATGGCCCCGGGGCAGGCGGGGATTCGGCTTGGAAAGGCTGGACAGTGCTGCGAAAATCAGGCAAGTTCCCTCGTTTTTCCCGTTTTCCACGTCCCAGGAGAAGACCATGAGCGCACCCGGCGCGTCCGAATCCCTGTATGGCAGCGAACCGCCGCCGGTGCCCGGGCAGGCGCCGGGACTTCTGGAGCAGGTGGTGGGGGTGTTCACCGAGCCCGTCGCGTTGTTCAAGCGGCTGGCGGTGACTCCGGTCTGGGCCGGGGCCCTGGCCCTCCTCAGCGCGGCCAACCTGGTGGTGACGGTGATCTGGGCCAAACGGGTGGACATGGACGCCATGATCCGGCCCATGCTGGAGCGCAATCCCAGGATCCGTCCCGAGGACTACGATCGGATCATCGAAATGCAGGGCAAGTTCACCCTGCCTTTCGGCATCCTGTTCGCCATCATCGGCCTCGGGGTGGTGTGCCTGATCACGGCCCTGCTCTACTGGCTCGTGGGCAAGTGGACCGCCGAGGACCAGCCGCCCAGCTACCGCCATGCCTACGCCGCCACCGTCGTCTCCAGCCTGGTGAGCCTGCCCAAGGCCCTTCTCCTGGCCGTCGTCTGCGCCCTGAGGAACCTCGGCGGCGCCCGGCCGGACGCCCTGTCCCCCACGGCCCTGGGCTTCTACGTCGTGCCCGAGGGCATCAAGCTGCAGGCGCTCTTCAACAGCCTTGACCTGTTCAACTTCGCCGCCATGGTGATGCTGTTCCTGGCGGCCCGCCACACCCTGCGCCTGAAGGTCTCCGGCGCCGCCCTCTGTGCCGCCCTCCTGGCCGTGCTCATGATCGGGCTGCCAGCCCTTTTCGCCCGGTAGGAGGAAGCCATGTCCGTCATCACCATCCACCAGATTCCCATCGTCACCACCTTCGAGCCGCCTCCGGGACAGGAGGTGGAACGCATCATCGGCCCCTGCTGGGGCATCACGGTGCGTTCCCGCAGCGTGGTGGGCACGGTCTGCGCCGGCTGCCAGCAGATCTTCGGGGGCGAGATCACGATGCTCACGGAACTGGCCGGCGACACCCGGAACGAAGCGATGAACCGCCTGGAGATGCACGCCCGGCAGATGGGCGCCAACGCCATCCTGGGCTTCCGCTTCGATTCCGGCGAACTGATGCAGAACACCAACGAGATCGTGGCCTATGGCACCGCGGTCGTGCTCCGGGCCCGGACCGCGGGCATGTGATCAGCCACGGCCTGGCCCGACGCATCGACCGGTTCAGCTGGTGGGCCCACGCCTTCCATCGCTACGCCCACCACCCCCTCTGCCCAGCCTATCGGAGCGAGGTGGTGGCCCTGGGCCGCTGGCGCCTCTGCCGCGGCTGCCTGCTGGCGGGCGCGGGCTTCGCCACCGGCCTGGGGTTGGCGCTGGCGGGGACGCCGATGCTCATGCCCCCGGTGGCTTCCGCGGCCCTGCTGGGGCTGTGGGGAGGCTGGCTGCTGGTCCTCGGCCGCCTGCGGCTGCCCAAGGTGGCCTCGCGGTTCCTGCCCGCGGCCCTGGGGGCCTTCCTGGCGGGGCAGGGGCCCCTGTCGGACCGCTGGTCAGGCTGGTTCATCGCCCTGGTGGTCCTGGGGGGCATCTTCGCCTTCATCCGGGCCTACCGGCACCGGGGGCCGAACCGGGCGCCCTGCCAGGAATGCCCGGAGCGCACGGAGCCCCGGGTCTGTACCGGCTTCCGGCGCCAGACCCGCCGGGAACGCGCGTTCCAGCGGGTCGTGGCGGGCTGGCTGCACCCGCGGCTATAGCCGGTCGAAGCGGATCTCGATCTTGCCGGCCTTGACGGTGGGCTTGGGGGCGTCCGGGACGTAGCTTCGGGCTTCGGGCCGGGGACGGCGCTCGGCAGCTGCTTCACTCGCCTCCGTCCGTTCCGAACGCTGCTCCGAACTCCGCTCAGGGCGGTGCTCGGGACGCCGCTCAGGTTTGTGGTTCTGCTCCTGGCGGGGGGGCCGGGGGGCCTGCTGGGGCTTGGGCGCGGCCTGCTGGGCAGGGGCGGGAGCCGGGCGCTCCAGGGGCTTGCCCCCCCAGGCGATGCCCACCTGCTTGATCCGGTCCTGGAGCCGCTGGGGCTCGATGACCTGGATGCCATCTCCGAACTGCATGGCCCAGCGGGAAATGGCCCTCAGGTCCGTGCCGACGAAGGTCACCTGGGCCTTGCCCTCCTCCAGCTCCTCGAGCTTGAATTCGGGGAAGGGGGCGGGGGCCTGGCGCACGGCGAAGATCCACTGCTTGAGCAGCACCGCCTTGACGTGGATGGGCTCGCCGCCCAGCCAGCCGCCGATCAGATTGGCGGGGGTGCCTTCCTTGTAGGGGCCCTGGGCGGCGCGGCCCATGCCTTCCACGGGGGCCACCTGGGCGAGGAGCTCCAGGCGGTGGTGGCGCTCGGCGTTGTAGCGGCGGTCCCAGCCCCACACGTACCAGCCCTTGGCGAAGGTGTCGTAGATCAGCTGGCGGGGCTCGAAGGTGCGGGGGGGGTTGGTCTCCGCGTCCAGGAAGAGCAGCTCCACCGCCTGGCCATCGTGGATGGCTTCCAGGACGGCCCGGGCCTGAGGGGTGAGGAGGTCTCCGGCGGCGACCGAGGCCTTCGGGGGTTCGGGGGGGACCGCTTCGACGGGCTCGGCCGGGGCAGGGGAGGCCACGGCCTCGGCCACCGGGGTGCCGGCGGGGGCGGGCTCCTTGGGAGCTTTCGGCTTGCGCCCGCCCCTGGGGGCCTTGGCGGCGAAGGCGGCTGCCGCCTCGACGGACACGGCAGCGGGCGCCGCCATGGGGGCCACGCCGGGCACTTCGCTCGGGGCGGCGGGCGCCGGCGCGGGACTCTTGCGGGTCCGTGGCTTGGCGAGCTTGGCCTTGGGTGCCTCTTCGGGCGTTCCGACTTCAGGGGCGACGGCAGGCTTCAACGTTTTTCTGGGGGCCATCAGGGGATTCTCCACGTTCCATCATGGCTGGAAGGGCCGTTTCCGTCCACAAGTCGCCGCGCACCCTGGCCTCCAGGTCTGTCCGGTTCGCCCTGCCGGGCACGGGCAGCGCGGGCGGAGCAGGCTCCGAACACGGTCAGATATGGGCCTGGGGCGGACCCAGCACCTGGATGACCTGGTCCTGCACGGATTGCACGGTGGCATCGCCGTGGAGGGCGATGAACAGTGCGTCCTCGCCCGCCACCGTGCCCGCGATGCCCCGCACGGTGTGGCGGTCGATGCGCAGGGCCAGGGCCTGGCCCAGCCCCTGGTGGGTCTGGAGCACCAGCAGATTCGGGGAGGACTGGGCGATGGTGTAGGGGGGGACGGGATGGGAGGCCGTGGCCACCCGCTGGTAGCGTCCGCCCCGCTTGCGGATGGAAAGCCTGGCCAGACGCCGGGACAGGGTGCCCTGGGTCAGGTTGAACCCTTCACCGGCGAGCAGGTCGATGAGTGCTGCCTGATCCGGTACAGCATGCAGGGAGACCAGTCGCTGGATCGTCTGGTCTATGGCTTTTCTCCCTGCTTCCATGAATGTGGCCCCTGCCTTAATCGGTGTAATTTAATGAAATGATTGTCAAGGTGCGCAGATTTTTCAAGGGCGAAACCCCGGCGAGCGCAACGATTATTATGCACGAATCGTTATCTTAGCAAACCCAAAATAATATTCAGGAATTCAACGCATAACAATGCAATATTGAAAAGCTATCACCTTCTAAATCACAAATTTGGAACGGGTTGCCGGGGGTGGGTGCACATTTAATTAGACAATATTCAAATATACATCGAATAAAATGAAAATATGCAGAAATTATATCCATATACCCATATTCTCAAGATGTTGAACGGGGATGCATCCGCTCGTACATCGCCCGGAGCCGGGTCTGGTGCACGTGGGTGTAGATCTGGGTCGTGGAGATATCCGCATGGCCGAGCATGGCCTGCACGGCCCGGAGGTCGGCGCCGTGGTCCAGGAGGTGGGTGGCGAAGGCATGGCGGAGCACATGGGGGCTGACGGCCTCCCGCCGGATGCCCGCCTTCACCGCGTAGCTTTTGAGCAGACGCCAGAACTGCTGCCGGGTGAGGGGTTCTCCCAGCCGCCCCACGAACAGGGTGTCGTACTTGGGCCGGAGCCCCGGCCGAAGGGCCAGCCAGGCCCGGATCCAGTGCTCGGCGCTTTCCCCGAAGGGGATCAGGCGTTCCTTCTTGCCCTTGCCCATCACTTTGAGGAAACCTTCATCCAGGAACACCGTCAGGGCGGAGAGGCCCGCGAGCTCCGAAACCCGGAGTCCCGACGCATACAGCAGCTCGATCCAGGCACGGTCGCGCACGCCCAGGGGCGTGTTCAGGTCCGGGGCCGCCAGGAGGTCTTCCACCTGGGTTTCGGACAGGGTCCGGGGCAGGATCCGAGGGGGCCTGGGCGGGCGGACCACCGCCTCGGGGCCCGCGGCGCCCTCGCCCTCCATGCGCAGGAAGTTGAGGAACTGCCGCAGGGCGGAGGACAGGCGGGCCACGCTACGAGCCGCCTTGCCGCTGGCCTGCTGTGAAACCAGGAAGGCCGTGATACGGTCCCGGTCCAGGTCCGAGGGGGGCAGGCCGCCCCCGGTGGCCCAGTGGGCGAGCTGCAGGAGATCGGAAAGATAGCCCGCCACCGTATGGGGGGAGAGACCCCGCTCCACGGCCAGGAAGACCTCAAACTCGCGCAGGGACTGGCTCCATCCGAGGGGCCAGCCCGTTTCGGGCACCGGGATCCGTGCTTCTCTTGGCATCGTCCAAGTCTACCCGCTTGGCATTCCGGAAAAGCCGTGATAGCCTCCTTGGGTTCTAAGGAGAGACCATGGCTGAAATCCGCAAAAAGGTTATTGCGATCATCGCCGAACAGCTTGCCAAGCCCGAGGATTCGATTTCCGAGAACAGTCACTTCGTTGACGACCTCGGGGCCGACAGCCTGGATACGGTCGAGATCATCATGGCCATCGAGGAAGCGTTCGGGATCGAGATCCCCGAAAGCGAGCAGGAGAAGATCCGTACGGTTGGCGATGCCATCTCGTACATTGAGAAGAATGCCAAGGCCTGATCGAGCCTAGGGAACCCTTCCGGCGCCGCAGGAGGTTCTTTCCTGCGGCGTTCGCCGTTAGCTTTTTTTGGGCAGGCGGCCGCCCCTCCGCTAGCCACGCGCCGAATCGTTTCGGCGCGGGGGGTGGCTGCCTGTGGCATCCTGGTTCAGTCTTGAGGTGACGCCATGACCACCATCCAGCGCCGACGCGTAGTCATCACCGGTATGGGCACCGTCAACCCATGCGGCAACACGGTCCAGGAAACCTGGGACAACCTGGTGGCCGGGCGGAGCGGCATCGGACTGATCACGAAGTTCGACACCACCGATTTCGCCTGCAAGATCGGCGGCCAGGTCAAGGGTTTCAACCCCGATCTGTACATCGAGAAAAAAGAACAGAAGAAGATGGACCTGTTCATCCAGTACGCCATGGCCGCCTCCCAGGAGGCCATGAACGATGCCGGCCTGGGCGACGCCGCGCTCACCAAGGCCGAGCGGGAACAGTTCGGCATCTCCATCGGGTCGGGCATCGGCGGGCTCTCCACGATCTGGGAGGAGGCCAATGGCTACCGCGGCCCCCGCCGCACCAGCCCCTTCTTCATCCCCAGCCTGATCATCAACCTGGCTTCCGGCTTCGTGAGCATCAAGTACGGCCTGCAGGGCCCCAATTCGGCCATGGCCACCGCCTGCGCCACGGGCACGCACGCCATCGGCGACGCGTTCCGGCAGATCCTGTTCGGCTATGCCGACCGCATGGTGGCCGGCGGCAGCGACTCGGTCATCAACCCCCTGGGCGTGGGCGGCTTCGCCGCCATGCGCGCCCTGTCGACCCGCAACGACGCGCCCCTGGAGGCCAGCCGGCCCTTCGACAAGGGCCGGGACGGGTTCGTCATGGCCGAGGGGGCGGGCATCGTCGTCCTCGAGGAATACGAGCTGGCCAAGGCGCGGGGCGCCCGGATCTACGGCGAGGTCGTCGGGTACGGCATGAGCGGGGACGCCCACCATATTTCCAGCCCCAGCGAGGATGGCGACGGGCCCATGCGGGTCATGGCCGCCGCCATCAAGGACGCGGGCATCGCCCCGGAACAGGTTGGCTACGTGAACGCCCACGGCACGTCCACCCCCGCCGGGGACCGGATCGAATGCTCGGCCCTGCGCAAGGTCTTCGGGAGCCACGCCTCCCGCCTCAAGGTGAGCTCCACCAAGTCCATGACCGGCCACCTCCTGGGCGCCGCCGGCGGCCTGGAGACCATCGTGGCGGCCATGGTCGCGGCCACCGGGACGATCCCGCCCACCATCAACGTCGTGAACCAGGACCCCGATTGCGACCTGGATGTGACCCCGGGGACGGCCGGTACCTTCGATGGGGAATACACCCTGAACAACAATTTCGGGTTCGGCGGCACCAACGGTTGCTTGATTATCAAGAAAATTTGACTTGCGCCAAGGCCTGAAATCAACGACCTTGGAAAAATCTAGTTGAAAGCCCACCCATACCAAAGGAGGTCCAATGCTGCACCGTACCTGGGGACGAGCACTCGCCGTGGCGGCCATCCTCTGCGCACCGATGCTGGCGGGGGACTATGACCACCTGTTCGACGTCGTGCATGAGACCTGGCCCGAGCGCACGCTGGCCATGGCCTTCTGCGACAAGGACCTCAACCAGATGACGCTCATCGAGCTGGCCGATACGGCCAAGGCCCATGACATCTCCCTGCTCATCGTGGACCTGCGCGAGGAGAAGGAGTACAACAAGACCGTCGCCAGCGCCCTGAACCGCAATCCGTCCTTCGTCCTCATCATCGATGACGATGCGCTCCTGGGAGCCAAGAGCCGTCTCACGTCGCGCCTGATCTACCGCCTGAGCGGGAAGGACATCCCCTCCGTGGGCATTTCCAAGGAGATCATCAAGCTCGGTGGGACCCTGGCCGTCGGCCCGAACGCCACGGATCCCATCTACGGCGCCAAGGAACTGGCCAGGAAGATGAAGGTGGAACTCCCCGCCAAGGCCGTGGAGCCCAGCGCGAAGTAGTTATTCGCGCCAGATTATCTACAACTTCGTCTATTGTTCGCCTGACGGGTGTAGACTGGGCCCCATGACCGCGATTCCCTTCAAGCTGCACGCGCCTTACGAACCCGCCGGGGATCAGCCCGAAGCCATCGAGCAGCTCGTCCGGGGGGTGGCCTCCGGCGAGCGGCGCCAGACCCTCCTGGGGGTCACGGGCAGCGGCAAGACCTTCACCATGGCCTCCGCCATCGCGCGGCTGGGGCGGCCCGCGCTCATCTTCGCGCCTAACAAGACCCTGGCGGCCCAGCTCTTCTCGGAGTTCAAGCAGTTCTTCCCCGAGAACGCGGTGGAGTACTTCGTCAGCTACTACGACTACTACCAGCCCGAGGCCTACGTGCCCGAGCGGGACCTGTTCATCGACAAGGACGCCAAGATCAACGACGAGCTCGAGAAGCTGAGGCTCTCGGCCACCCGCAACCTCCTGGAGCGGCAGGACACCATCGTCGTCGCCTCGGTCTCCTGCATCTACGGCCTCGGGGATCCCGCCAGCTACCTGGACCTCAGCGTCCACCTCCAGGTGGGCGGCGTGCGGGACCGGGCCCTGCTGCTCCGGGACCTGGTGGCCATCCAGTACAGCCGGAACCAGATGGCCTTCGAGCCGGGCGTCTTCCGGGTGCGGGGCGACGTGGTGGAGGTCTACCCGGCCTACGAGGACGTGGCCTACCGCATCGAGCTGTGGGGCGACGAGATCGAGCGCCTCTCCCGCATCGACCCCCTCCGGGGCGTGGTCCTCGAGACCTTGCAGGAACTCACCATCTGGCCCAAGAGCCACTACGTGACCCCCGAGGACAAGCTGCGGCTCGCCATCCGGGACATCAAGGTCGAGCTGGAGGAGCGGGAGGCGTTCTTCCGGTCCGAGGGCCGCATCGTGGAGCTGCAGCGCCTGCACCAGCGCACCATCTACGATATCGAGATGATGAAGGAGATGGGCTACTGCTCGGGCATCGAGAACTACTCCCGGTTCCTGGATGGCCGCCGGCCCGGGGAGCCCCCCCACACCCTCCTGGACTATTTCCCGGAGGACTACCTCCTGTTCATGGACGAGAGCCACGTGGCCACGGGCCAGCTGCACGGCATGTTCCTGGGCGACCAGTCCCGCAAGCGCACCCTCGTGGACTACGGCTTCCGCCTGCCCGCCGCCCTGGACAACCGGCCCCTCCGCTTCGAGGAGTTCGAGACCCGGGTCAAGCAGCTCATCTTCGTGAGCGCCACGCCCGGCGACTACGAGCTGGCCCAGTCCGGCGGTGTCGTGGTGGAGCAGGTGGTGCGCCCCACGGGTCTCGTCGACCCCCGGGTCGAAGTGCGCCCGGTGGGCAACCAGGTGGACGACCTGCTGGAGGAGATCCGCCTCGTGGTGGGCCGGGGCGAGCGGATCCTGGTGACCGTGCTGACCAAGAAGCTGGCCGAGCAGCTCACCTCGTACTACCAGGAGCTGGGCATCAAGGCCGAGTACCTCCACAGCGAGATCGACACCCTGGAGCGGGTGGAGCTCCTGAAGAACCTGCGCCGGGGGGTCTTCGACGTGCTGGTGGGCATCAACCTCCTGAGGGAGGGCCTGGACCTGCCCGAAGTGAGCCTCGTGGCCATCCTGGACGCGGACAAGGAGGGCTACCTGCGCAGCGCGCGGAGCCTCATCCAGACCATCGGCCGCGCCGCCCGCAACGTCAGCGGCCGGGCCATCCTCTACGCCGACCGCATGACCGACTCCATGGCCAAGGCCATCGGCGAGACCGAGCGCCGCCGCCAGAAGCAGCTGGACCACAACCTCCTCCACGGCATCACCCCCGAGACCACCAAGCGCCTCCTGGACGACGTCATGGGCGAGGCCCTGGCCCGGGAGTTCATCAACATTCCCAGGGAGGACAAGGCCGCCGAGGAGCCGATGCTCTACCTGGCCGACCGGGAGTTCGAACGGGAGCTCGCCAAGCTGGAGGCCCGGATGAAGGAGTTCGCCGGCAAGATGGAGTTCGAGGAGGCGGCCAAGGTGAGGGACCGGATTCTGAACATCCGGCGGGAGCGGCTGCTGGGCTGATGGCTAAAGCAGAACGTAGTTCAAAGCGGCGCAGGCGTTCTTGAGGGCCGCCAGCATCGATGGGTCCGTCAACATGCGGTTGTAGCTCGGGTAGGCCGGCATGGCTTTCCGGGCCCTCTCGTAGAGGGCGACGCAGGGCTGGTTCCCGTTCATGGAGGAGCCGTACCGGAGGCCGTCCAGGGCAGGGTAGGCCGCGTAGATGGTTCGCGACCAGCGACGGGCCCGGGCTTTCAGGCCGGATGCGATGGCCATGGATGCTCCGGCCAGGGTCGGCCAGGTGCCCATCAGGTCCAGGAGCTTGAGGTCCATGGTCGTGTCAAAGGCAACCAGACAGGGGCCCTTGCGACTCCGCTCAACCATCCGTGTCTCCTGGAAAACCTCGGCGAGGGCGGTAAGGCCGCCCTTCGGACCGAGGGCGCCGTACAGGATCTCCCGCGCCTGCAGGGAGGGCGGGGGGAGCTGGTGATCAAAGCGCGCACCGGTCGGGCCCCAGGCGCGGAACTGGTTCCAGGAGGTGGGATGGGCCCCATCCATGAAATAGATACGGAAGATGCGGGTCCCGGCAGGCACCTCCTGGATGGCCGGCCCAAGCTTGGCAAGCTCGCTCGCGGGGGGCGGTTCCGGAAATTTCGCCATGCTCTAGGACAGGCCTGCGGCGAGGGCGGCGACCACCTTCGCGGGACGTCCTTCCAGCAGCCAGCCACGGGGGCTCATCACAGTCTCCTCCTCCCCCCGGACGAGCTCGGAATTCGGGAACCTCAGCCAGCGCTCCAGGGCGACCGGAGAAAGATCCTGAGGCAGCCCTTGGGCAACCTCGCCCCACCCCGGGAGCTCCTTCCCCCCGGCAAACTGGAACACGGGCAGCCGCCACGAGCGCCCACTCCGGATGGCTACCAGGGTCCGCTCCTTCAGGCGCTGTCGGATCCGTGCATCCGACACGCCCAGCAGCTTGGCGGCCTGGAGCGTCGTCAACCCGGTTTCGACCAGGCTCGTATAGGCCAGCACCCCGTCAAGGAGGGGATCCCCCTTCTCCCCAAAGGTCCGTGGGGTCGGATCCAACCCTCCCGAGCGGAGGGCGTCCGCTTCGGCAGCCGTCAGCCCCCCCTGATTGGGGCCGGGAAAGTACAGGGCCTGAAGCGACAGGATGGCTGCCCGAAGTTGTTCGTTCAGCCCCCTGGGCTCGACGTCCAGGCCGTGAACATGCAGGAAGGCCATGGTTTCGACGTTGCTTTTCATCCAGGACCTCCTCCTTACGCAATATAGGTCCATAAGCTTACGTAAGCAAGGTTCGGCTCCATGGGTTTTCCCCCCGTGTCCGGGTATTGCATTGTTGGGTTAATGGATTAACTTTGTAATGGAAGGAGAAGCCAACGTGAGCCTCGCTCAATCCAGAATCACCTCCCAGGGGCAAATCTCGATCCCCGTCAGCATCATGCGGCAATTCGGCCTGGCGCCTGGGTCGGTCGTGACCTGGGATGTCCTCGAAGGCCGCCTGGTCCTTGATAAAACCGGAACCTATTCCCTTGAGGAAATTCGAGCGGCCTTGAAACTCCCCAAGGGGCTTCACAAATCAGATGAAGAGATCAGGGCAGGTCTCCAGGCCAGGACGCGGGCCAAGCATGCGAGCCGTTGACACGAACGTCCTGGTCCGGGCGCTGACCTGGGACGACCCGGTCCAAAGCCCGGCGGCCGAAACGTTCGTCCGGTTGAACGCTCCGGTCTGGGTTTCCCATGTGGTGCTGATCGAATCCTTCTGGGTGCTGGAGTCCGCCTATGGATGCGGGAAGCCGACGCTGGTCGAGGCCATGAAGCGGATCCTGGATAGCGCGGATTTTGCCGTGGAGGAACCCGCCACGGCCAAGGCCGCGCTTGCCGTCTACCAAGGCAGGGGCAAGGTGACCTTCGAGGACTGCATGATCCTGGCAATAGCCCGGAAAGCGGGCTGTCTGCCCATCGCCACCTTCGACAAGGCCCTGGCCAAGGTGGAGGGGGCACAACTGTTGACGCCACTGGTGCCGCCCGGTGTGGGCGGCAAGCCCCAACGCTAATACGCCTTGACGGGGGAACTTGTGCCAAGGGTTCGGCCGAGGCCCAGTTGCCCGTAGTAGTCCGCCCCCCAGGTCCAGACGCCGGAGGCGGTGACGGCCACGCTGTGGCAGGAGCCGGCGGCCACCGCCGTGACCCCCGACAGTCCGGGCACCTGCACGGGCGACAGGCGGTCCTGGAAGGTGCCGTCCCCCAGTTGGCCGTAGCGGTTGGAACCCCAGGCCCAGACGTGGCCGGTGGCGTCCAGGGCCAGGCTGTGGACCCTGGTTGCGCCATAACCATCCGACCAGCCGCCGCAGGCCACCGCGACGATGTTCGCCAGGCCGGGGACGGGGGCGGGCACCACCTGCCGGCTGGTGGTGCCGTTGCCCAGCTCGCCCGAGGCATTGTCGCCCCAGGCCCAAACGGTGCCGTCCTGGAGGACGGCCAGGCTGTGGAAGGGGCCGGCGGCGAGGGCGGTGACGCCGGTGAGCCCGGCCGTCTGCACCGGAGTCCAGCGCAGGGTGGTGGTGCCGTCGCCCAGCTGGCCCTGGAGGTTCTGGCCCCAGCCCCATACCGTGCCATCGGCTGCCAGGGCGAGGGTGTGCTCCAGGCCTTCGATGCTCCCGGTCATGCCCCCCGCCGCGGCCAGGGCCTGGACGGGGGGCAGGCCCGGCACACGGACCGGTGTCGTCTGGGCGAGGGGGTTGGCGCCCGTGCCCAGGGTGCCTTCGCCCCCGTAGCCCCAGGACCAGACGCTGCCGTCAAGGCCCAGGGCGAGGCTGAACCACTCCGCCGCCGCCACCGCCTTGACGGCGGGGAGGCCGCTCACGGGTACCAGGGTGGCCGGACTGTCGGTGGTGCTGCCGTTCCCGAGCTCCCCGAAGACGTTGGAGCCCTGGGCGAGGACGTTGCCAGCCACCAGCGCCAGCAGGTGGTCGGAGCCGTTGGCGGCTGCTGCCAGGCCGGGCGTGCTCCCGATCCGGACGGGGACACTGCCGGGGGCCCCGGTCGTGCTGTAGACCTGGCCGCCCCAGGCCCATAGGCCGCCATCGGTCAGGACGGCCAGGTTGTCGGCGCCCCGGGCGGAAACCTGAACCGCGGGACCCAGGTTGGTGGGCCGGGGCGTGGGCTGGGCCAGGGGCGCACCGGTGCCCAGCTGGCCGTAGGTGTTGTCGCCCCAGGACCACGCGTGGCCTCCACCATCCAGGACCACGGTCGTGCTGCCTCCACTGGCGATCTGGAGGCCGCCGGACAGGCCCGCCACCTGGACGGGCACCGCCTGGGTGCCGTCCGGGTTCCAGGACCAGGTCCAGGTGGTGCCATCGGTCAGCACCGCCGCGTTGCCGGCCATGCGCGCCACCTTGCCCAGGCCCGTGATCGGGGTCGGCTGGGCCAGGGTGCCGCCCTGGAGGTTGCCGCCCCACGCCCACAGGGTGCCGTTGCCCTTCAGGGCCAGGGCCTGGCCCTGGAAGCCTTCGATGGCCGTGACCCCACTGAGGCCGGCCACCTGCACCGGGGAGGAGACCTGGGAGGCGGAGGAACCGGGCAGGAGGCCGTCGACCGCGCCCCACAGCCACACGGTCCCGTCGTTCTTCAGGGCCATGCTGAGCATGGCGTCCGCGAACGAACCACCCAGGGCCTTGACGCCCACGACGCCGGACAGGCCGGCCACCTTGACCGGCTGGGCGCGGTTCACCTGGGTGCCGTCCCCCAGCTCTCCGGAGGAATTGTCCCCCCAGGCCCAGGCCGTGCCGTTCCCCGTCACGGCGAGGCCGTGCTGAGGCCCCGCCGACATGGTCACCACGTTGGCTAGCCCCGCCACGGCCACGGGCCCGTGCCGGTCGGCCATGGAACCGTCGCCCAGCTCGGCAAGCTGGTTGAAGCCCCAGGCCCACAGGGTGCCGTCGCTCTTGAGGGCCAGGCTGATCCCGGTGGCGGGTGTGGCGGGGCCGCCGACCCGCACCAGGTCGCCGCCCGCCGCCGAGACCCCCACCACCCCCGTCAGGCCCGGCACCTGCACGGGGGCCGGATGGTCCGTGGTGGTGCCGTCCCCCAGCTCTCCGAAGGCGTTGGAGCCCCAGGCCCACACCGTGCCGTCGGCCCTGGCGGCCAGCATGTGGTAGGGGCCGGCGGCCACCTGGGACAGCTGGGGCCCCGGCGCGAAGGCCGTACCCCCGCCTCCGCCGCCACAGGCCGCCAGGAACGGCAGCAGCAGGGCAGGGACGCCCAGGCGCAGGCGGGCGGGAAGGACGTAAGGTTCCATGGCGGGTCCCCGGGCGTGGTTCTTCATTGGGATGGAACCGGTCTAGCACGCTCGGCAAAACGCTGTAAAGTTTAATTTTAATCGGTCTTAAATGGGCTGGGACTCCGCCCGGAGGCTCCTTCGGGGCTGCCTGGGTGAGCCTGACCTGGTGATCATGGCTCTCCCGCTGCCCACCAGGCCCCTGGTGATGGATCGGGTGGGCCTGGACGTTGGGCTGGCCTTCCAACGCCCCGCGGCAGGTGTTTTTGAAATTATAATAATTAAATAATCAAAATAGCGCTCAGAGGTCCGGCGCTCTTTGCCTCTCATTCGTGATTTAATCAAACATTTTGTTGCTATTTATGCGTAATTAAAGCTGGACGATGGACCCTGTCTTTCGCTCTTAATTAATAAAAATTTAATGTATATTATCTGGGATGGGAGTTGCCATGGCGCTTGTTCCCCGCATTCTTTTCCAAGCACTGTGCGGCCTGGTCCTCGCGGCCGCCCTGGCGGCCCCGGCCCGGGCCCAGGTGACGATAACCCTCGGGCATGGGGGCGCGAGGGTGCCTTCCGGGCGGACCTGCACCTTCCACGTCGCCCACGCGGATGGGCGGCCCCGGGCCTGGTACTGGTCCATCGAGCTGCCCCCGGGCGTGGCCTTCGAGGCCAGCCCGGGAACCTTCACCACCGGGCAGGGGCAGCCGTGGATCACGTACCGGGCGCCGATGGTGGTGCACGGCATGCCGCGTTTTTTCATCCGGGCCACCGATCTCGCGGGAGAGGGTTCCGGCGTCTTCCCGATCGACCTGGTGCCGGCCACCGTTGGCCGGGGCACCACGGCCCTGAAGGCCCTGGATATTGCGGTTCAACCCCAGGTCATGGGTCCCCATGGACTGGTCGCCGGTCCTGCGGCCCCCCCTTCGGCCGTTCCTTTTGCCGGGGTCCTGCCGGGCGCCCGGGTTACACCCGGTGAGCCTGGGCCACCCTTCTGGGAAGGTGGCATGTGCTGCGTGGACGCCCCTTCACCCAGCAACCCGCAGGGCCTATGGCTGGCCTGGAACCGGGAAGCCATCACGACGATGTGGGCGCCTGGGTTCCACGCCCGTCTACCCTTGCGGGGGCGCTTGACCGCCGCGATGCCTTTCACCGAGGCCGACCGGTTCCCGGCGGCCACGATCGAATCGGTAGCTGCTCTTCCGCCAGGTGGAACCCCTGGCGGGGGCAGGCAGATGGTCGTCCTGCTGATGGCCCCTCCCCCGTACCAAGGCATATACCTGTGCGGTCTCAACCCGGATGGCACCGTGTGGCCGATCGCGGGCCGGCCGGGGACCCCGGCGGAATTGGCCGATGCCCCGGTCGAGGGGCCGGGTGCCGAGGTGGCGTTCAACACGGCCATCGCTTTGGCCCTGGACATGCAGGGCACGATCCTGGTCGTTGAAACGTCGGGAAGGATCAGGCGGGTCTCCGTGACGGGCGAGGTCACACTCCTGGCGGGCGGCCCCAATCTATTCGCCCCCATCCGGGATGGACGGGGGAGGGAGGCCGTCTTCCGCGAACCCCGCCGGTGTGCCCTGGACCCGGCCACCGGCGACCTCTATGTGCAGGAGGGCCGACATCTTATCCGCAGGGTCAGCGAGGATGGCACCGTCAGGACGGTCCTGGGGGCCCGGCCAACCGGCCCCATGAGGCCGCGGCCCCCAATGCCCGCCACCATCGCGGAGGACGTTTTCTGCCTGGTGGATATGCTCGCAATGAGCTTCGATCGAGGCATCCTGTACCTCATCGATGATGGGGACTTCCTGGCCTTCAACCCCCGGAGCCGGGTCCTGTCCGAAGTGATCCCCACCCACCCCGACCTGGAGGGGATGCGGTTAGGCCCACTGCCCCTTTTCTCTCCAGCCCTGCGGGCGTCCGACTGTGCAGCCTTTGGTTGTTTCCAGAGGGTTGTGGTGCAGAACGGCGTGGGCCTGGCCCATGTGCAAAACATTTTGGATTCGTCCAACCATATCGGTGACGGGGTGATCCGCTTCACCCTGCCCCCGGGCGCCTTCGGTGGCGGCCCCAGGGAGGACAAGGGCGGACCTGCGACCGGGCCGGCCGCACCACCCGCGCCGGAGCCACCGCCCGCACGGCGCGGTCCCGGCGGGGCGGCCGCGCCGCCCCCGCCCTAGTCCATGCGGTAGTTCGGCGCTTCCTTGGTGATCATGACATCGTGGGCGTGGCTCTCCCGCAGGCCGGCGGAGCTGATCTGCACGAAGGTGGCCTTCTCCTGGAAATCCTTGATCGTGCCGCCGCCCACCAGGCCCATGCCGGCCCGCAGACCGCCCATGAGCTGGGAGACGAGGTCGGCCATGCGGCCCTTGTAGGGCACCTGGCCCTCGATGCCCTCGGGCACGAGCTTGGTGTCGTCCTTGCCCTCCTGGAAGTAGCGGTCCTTGGAGCCGGACTTCATGGCGCCCAGGCTGCCCATGCCCCGGTAGGATTTGTAGGTTCTGCCGCTGTAGAAGATGGTTTCACCGGGGGCCTCGTCGGTGCCGGCGAAGAGGCTGCCGATCATCACGCTGTCGGCCCCGGCGGCCAGGGCCTTGGCCACGTCGCCGGAGAACTTGATGCCGCCGTCGGCGATGCAGGGGACCCCGAACTCGCGGCAGGCCCGGGAGGCCTCCAGGATGGCGGTGATCTGGGGCATGCCCGCCCCGGTGACGATGCGGGTGGTGCAGATGGAACCCGGTCCGATGCCCACCTTCACGGCGGAGGCGCCGGCCAGGCACAGGTCCCGGGCCCCCGCGTAGGTGGCGACATTGCCGGCGACCACGGGGATCTCGGGCAGGGCCTCCTTCAGGCGCCGCAGGGCGTCCAGGACGCCTTCGCTATGGCCGTGGCTGCTGTCCAGGCACAGGACGTCCACCCGGGACGCCACCAGGGCCTTGGCCCGGGTGAGGAGATCAGGGCCCACGCCCACCGCCGCGCCCACGCGCAGCCGCCCCTGGGCGTCCTTGCAGGAGTTGGGGTATTCCGTGGACTTCTGGATGTCCTTGACGGTGATGAGGCCCCGCAGGGCGCCCAGGTCGTCCACCACCAGGAGCTTTTCGATGCGGTGCTTCTGGAGGATGGCCCGGGCCTCCTGGAGGGTGGTGCCCACGGGGACCGTGACCAGCTTGTCCTTGGTCATGACCTCCCGCACGGGCAGCTCCCAGCGGGTCTCGAAGCGCAGGTCGCGGTTGGTGAGGATGCCCACCAGCTTGCCGTCGGCGACCACGGGCACCCCGGAGATGCGGTACTTGGCCATCATGGCCTCCGCCTCCCGGATGGGGGCGTCCGGGCTGATGACGATGGGGTCGGTGATCATCCCGCTCTCACTGCGCTTGACCTTGTCCACCTCCTCGGCCTGGCGGCCGATGGGGAGGTTCTTGTGGATGATCCCCACGCCGCCCAGCTGGGCCAGGGCGATGGCCAGGCGGCCTTCGGTCACCGTGTCCATGGCTGCGGAGAGGAGGGGGATGCCCAGCCGCACGCTGCCCACGAGCAGGGAGCTGAGGTCCACCTGGTTGGGGTGGATGTTGGAGTGACCGGGGACCAGGAGCACATCGTCAAAGGTGAGCGCCTGGGTCAAGGGCAAGGTGAGCATGGGGGCCTCTCAGTGGCAGTTCTCGGCTTCGGAACCTTGCTCCCCATGGTCGCATGGAACCCGGGAAACCACGAGTGACCCCCGTCTCAGAAAAAAACGAGACAAAGATAGGCTAGAATTTTTCTCCCACAGGTTCGAACCAGCCCTGGGGCTTCAGGCAGACCGGGCAGGCCTTGGGGGCGGTCAGGCCCTCGTGGATGTGGCCGCATTCCATGCAGCGCCAGTAGATCTTCTCGCCGCGCTGGAAGACGGTGCCGTTGACCACGTGGTCCAGCAACCGCTGGAAGCGGCCCTCGTGCTCCTTCTCGACCTTGGCGATCCATTCGAAGGTCCGGGCGACGTCGTTGAAGCCCTCCTCCTTGGCGATGCGGGCGAATTCGGGATACAGGGCGGTCCACTCCTCGTTCTCGCCCTGGCAGGCGGCCTTGAGCTGGGCGGTGGTGTCCCCGGCCACCACCGGGTAGCCGGCGGTGATCTCCAGGGCGCCGGGGGCCAGTTTGGCCAGATGGGCGTAGAAGAGGCGGGCGTGCTCCTTCTCGTTGGCCGCGGTCTCCTCGAAGACGGCCGCCACGTGCTCGAGGCCCTCGGCCCGGGCGATGGTGGCGGCGAAGGTGTAGCGGTTCCGGGCCTGGCTCTCCCCGGCGAAGGCCTTGAGCAGGTTGCGCGCGGTCTGGCTGTCCTTGAATTCCATGATGACCCCCGGTCAGTTGTGGGCTGCAACGCCGACATTTCAGGCAAACAGCCGATGGGATGGGTGACGATGCCCTGAGTCTACCGCTCCCTTGAGCGACAGCGGTGTAACCTGGGACACACCTCAAGGTAAAAAAGACCTACGCCTCTTGATAATGGTCCCCATGAAGAATAGACTCCTTTGGGTGAGACGCAGTAAGATCAAGGCCCACAAGCCCTGCATCTCCGAGAGAGCCACATCCACGTCGGAACGACACACGTAGGAGGAAGTCCATGGCCGAACGACGCATGGTTACCGTTGACGGTAACGAAGCAACGGCATCCGTCGCGCACCGCTTGAACGAGGTGATCGCGATCTATCCCATCACGCCGTCCTCGAACATGGGCGAGTGGTCGGACGAATGGAGCGCCCAGGGCAGGAAGAACATCTGGAACACGGTTCCCGCCGTCGTGGAGATGCAGTCCGAAGGCGGCGCCGCAGGCGCCGTGCACGGCGCCATGCAGGCCGGGGCCCTCACCACCTCCTTCACGGCCTCCCAGGGGCTGCTGCTCTTCATCCCCAACATGTACAAGATCGCCGGGGAGCTCACCCCCTTCGTGCTGCACGTCACGGCCCGCACCATCGCCGCCCACGCGCTGTCGATCTTCGGGGACCACTCGGACGTCATGGCCTGCCGCCAGACCGGCTTCGCCATGCTCAGTTCCGATTCCGTCCAGCAGGCCCACGACTTCGCCCTCATCGCCCAGGCTTCGACCCTCAAGGCCCGGGTGCCCTTCATCCACTTCTTCGACGGCTTCCGCACCTCCCATGAAGTCTCCAAGATCGAGATGCTCAACGACGACGATCTGCGCTCCATGGTCACCGACGGCATGGTCGAGGACTACCGCAGCCGCCGCCTGACCCCCGACAGCCCCGTGGTCCGCGGCACCGCCCAGAACCCCGACACCTTCTTCCAGGCCCGCGAGGCCTGCAACGGCTACTACAACGCCACCCCTGCCATCGTCCAGACCGAGATGGACCGCTTCGGCGAGCTCACGGGCCGCAAATACCGCCTGTTCGACTACTACGGCCACCCCGAGGCCGAGCACGTCATGGTCATCATGGGCTCGGGCGGCGACACCGCCACCGAGTACGTGGACTGGGCCCTGGCCAAGGGCGACAAGGTGGGCATCCTGCAGGTCCGCCTGTTCAGGCCCTTCTCCATCAAGCATTTCGTCAGCGCCCTGCCGAAGACGGTCAAGACCCTGGCGGTCCTGGACCGCTGCAAGGAGCCCGGCGCCATCGGCGACCCTCTCTACCTGGACGTGGTCACCGCCCTGCGCGAAGCCAAGGAGGAGGGCCTGTCCTCCTTCCTCGTCGAGCCCAGGGTCATCGGCGGCCGCTACGGCCTGTCCTCCAAGGAGTTCAACCCCCCCTGCATCAAGGCCGTCTATGACGAGATGACCCAGGCCAGGCCCAAGAACCACTTCACCGTGGGCATCGTGGACGACGTCACCAACAGCAGCCTGCCGATGGACCTGGACTTCGACATCGAGCCCGCCGGCGTGAAGCGGGCCATGTTCTACGGCCTGGGCTCGGACGGCACGGTGGGCGCCAACAAGAACTCCATCAAGATCATCGCGGAGGAGACCCCCAACTACGGCCAGGGCTACTTCGTCTACGACTCCAAGAAGGCCGGCGCCATCACCATCTCGCACCTGCGCTTCGGGCCCAAGCCCATCCGGTCGGCCTACCTCATCCGCAAGCCGAACTTCGTGGCCTGCCACAACACGTCCTTCCTGGACAAGTACGACATGCTCGGCACCGTGGAGAAGGGCGCGACCTTCCTCCTGAACACCCCCTTCAGCAAGGACGAGGTCTGGGGCTCCCTGCCCCGGGAAGTCCAGCAGAACATCATCGACAAGCAGCTGAAGTTCTACGTCATCGACGCCTTCGAGGTGGCCAAGGCCACGGGCATGGGCGTGCGCATCAACACCATCATGCAGACCTGCTTTTTCGCCATCTCGGGCGTCCTGCCCCGGGAAGAGGCCATCGCGCAGATCAAGTACGCCATCAAGAAGACCTACGGCAAGAAGGGCGAGGCCGTGGTGAAGAAGAACTTCGAGGCCGTGGACACCACCCTCGTGAACCTCTACGAAGTGGCCGTGCCCGCCGAGGTCACCGCCGACCGCTGCATGCCGCCCACCGTCAGCACGGACGCGCCCGACTTCGTCCAGCGCGTCACCGCCATCATGATGCAGGGCAACGGCGACCTGCTCCCCGTCTCGGCCTTCCCCGTGGATGGCACCTGGCCCATGGGCACCACCAAGTGGGAAAAGCGCAACATCGCGCTGGAAATCCCCACCTGGGACGAGTCCATCTGCATCCAGTGCAACAAGTGCGCCCTGATCTGCCCCCACGCCGCCATCCGCCCCAAGGTCTACGAGGCCGCCCATCTGGAAGGCGCCCCCGAAACCTTCAAGTCCGTCGCCTACAAGGGCGCCGACTTCAAGGGCCAGACCTACACCATCCAGGTGGCCCCCGAGGACTGCACGGGCTGCGGCATCTGCGTGGCGGTCTGCCCCGTCAAGGACAAGAGCAACCCCAAGCACAAGGCCATCGACATGGCGCCCCAGGTGCCCCTGCGCGAGCAGGAGGCCGCGAACTACGCCTTCTTCCTGAACCTCCCCGAGCCTGACCGCACCCTGCTCAAGACGGACGTGAAGGGCAGCCAGTTCATGGAGCCCCTCTTCGAGTACTCCGGCGCCTGCGCCGGCTGCGGCGAGACCCCCTACATCAAGCTCATGACCCAGATGTTCGGCGACCGCGCCATGATCGCCAACGCCACGGGCTGCTCGTCCATCTACGGCGGCAACCTGCCCACCACCCCCTACACCGTCAACAAGGACGGCCGCGGTCCCGCCTGGGCCAACAGCCTGTTCGAGGACAACGCGGAATTCGGCCTGGGCTACCGCCTGGCCATCGACAAGCACAACCAGCAGGCCCTGGAAATGCTCCACAGCCTGGCCTCGACCCTGGGCGACCAGCTGGTGGCAGGCCTCGTGTCCGCCGACCAGGCCACGGAAGCCGGCATCAAGGCCCAGCGCGAGCGGGTGGCCATCCTCAAGGACAAGCTCGCGGCCATCGGCACCGCCGAAGCCAAGCGCCTCCTGATCCTGGCCGACTACCTGGTGCAGAAGTCCGTGTGGATCGTCGGCGGCGACGGCTGGGCGTATGACATCGGCTACGGTGGCCTCGACCACGTCCTGGCCTCCGGCCGCAACGTGAACATCCTGGTCCTCGACACCGAGGTCTACTCCAACACCGGCGGCCAGGCCTCCAAGTCCACCCCCATCGGCGCTTCGGCGAAGTTCGCCATGGCCGGCAAGGCCCTGCCCAAGAAGGACCTGGGGATGATCGCCATGAGCTACGGCAACGTCTACGTCGCCAAGGTGGCCATGGGCGCCAAGGACATGCAGGTGGCCAAGGCCTTCCAGGAAGCCGAGAGCTACGACGGCCCCTCCATCATCCTCGCCTACAGCCACTGCATCGCCCACGGCTTCGACCTGGTCCAGGGCTGCGAGCAGCAGAAGCTGGCCGTGGATTCCGGCCACTGGCCGCTGTTCCGCTACGACCCCAGGCGCATCCTCGAAGGCCAGGGCCCGCTGCAGATGGATTCGCCCGCTCCCAAGATCGACCTGGCGACCTACATCATGAACGAGACCCGCTTCCGCATGGTCCAGCAGCAGGATCCCGAGCGCTTCAAGCACCTGCTCGCCATGGCCCAGCGCGAGACCACGAACCGCTACGCGACCTACGAGAACCTCGCCCACCTCACCATGCCCGTCAAGACGGTGGTGGACTAGGTTTCCGAAAAGCCGGCCGCCATCCGCCCCGTGCGGGTGGCGGCCGTTTTCTTCCCTGCATCCGGCATTCAACGTTTGGAGCAACCATGAATCTGAAGACCACGTATCTGGGCCTGGAACTGGAACATCCCGTCATCGCCGGCGCCTCCCCCCTCGGGGCGGACCTGGACGCCGTCCGCGGCCTGGAGGACGGGGGCGCCGCGGCCATCATCCTGCCTTCGTTGTTCGAGGAGCAGATCACCCGGGAAGAGTCGGGAACCCTCTATGACCTGAATTCCAGCGCCGAGTCCTTCGCGGAAGCCACGTCCTACTTCCCCCGCGTCGACGAGACCGTCCTGGGCCCCGAGAGCTACCTCAACCACTTGCGCAAGGTCAAGGAGGCCGTGAGGATCCCCGTGATCGGCTCCCTCAACGGCGTCACCAACGGCGGCTGGCTGGAATACGCGGTGAAGATGGAGAAGACCGGGGCCGATGCCCTGGAGCTCAACCTCTACTATCTGGCCACCAACCCCCTGGAGACCGCCGACACCGTCGAGAAGCGGATGCTGGAGATCGTGCGCACCGTCAAGTCGTCGGTGAAGATCCCCGTGGCGGTCAAGCTCTCGCCCTTCTTCTCCTCCCTGGCCCACTTCGCCAAGGTCCTGCAGGGCGCCGGCGCCGACGCCGTGGTGCTCTTCAACCGCTTCTACCAGCCCGACCTGGACATCGAGGATCTGCAGGTCGTGCCCGCCCTGGAGCTCTCCACCAGCGCCGAGCTGCGCCTGCGCCTGCGCTGGCTGGCCCTCCTCTACAGCCACCTCGACGTCCCCATGGCCGTCACCGGCGGCATCCACACCCCCGAGGACGCCATCAAGGCCACCATGGCCGGCGCCACGGGCATCCAGATGGTCTCGGCCACCCTCAAGCACGGCCCGGGCGCCATCAAGGCCGTCCGCAAGGGCATGGCCGAGTGGATGGACGAGCACGAGTACGAATCCCTGAGCCAGATGCGCGGCTCCCTGAGCCTCATGAAGTGCCCCAACCCCCAGGCCTTCGAACGCGCGAACTACATGCGCGTGCTGGCGGGCTGGAAGGGCTAGGCCAACTCATTCCTGTAACTGCAGGGGCCGGGGGCCAACCCCGGCCCTTGCTTTTCCGTGTTCCCGGCGCACGCCGCCCGCTACCAGGCCTATATTTCACCCCATGCCCAGCCCCTCCCTCTCCATCCCCCGCCTCCGGGCCTGCGCCTGGTTCGAGGAGGAGCCGGCGGGCCTGGGGCTGACCGCGGGGTCGGACGGGCCGCTGGAGCTGGGCTGGGGGCCGCCGGACGTGGCGTTCGTGGAACCGATGGCGCGGCGGCGGCTGAGCCGGCTGGCCCGGGGGTTCTGCCATTGCGCGGAGCGGCTGTCGCCGCCGGGGGATGTGCAGGTGGTCTTCGCGTCGCGGCACGGGGAGGCGGAGCGGACGCTGGGGCTCCTGAAGGAGCTGGCCGCGGGTGGGGAGATCTCGCCAGCCCTCTTTTCCACCTCCGTGCACAACGCGGTGCCGGGGCTGTGGTCCATCCTCAAGGGCAACCGGGCCCCGGCCACGGCCCTGGCGGCGGGGGCGGAGACGTTCGGGTGGGGGCTGGTGGAGGCCCTGGGGGCGCTGGAGGCGGAGCCGGAGGCGCCCGTGCTCTACGTCTACGCCGAGGACCGGCTGCCCGGGTTGTGGGCGGAGTCCGAGCCGCAGCCCGGGCTCCACGCGGTGGCGCTCCTGCTGGGGGGGGCGACCGGGAGGGGGCTGACCTTCCAGCGGGAGGACGTTCCTGAACAAGCGGTAGTCGGCCCCGAGGTCTTCCAGTTCCTGGCGGCCTGGCGGGAGGGGCAGGGGACCTGGGGCCGGTGGCGGGGGCGCTTCCACCCATCTTGTGATAGATAAGCTTTAACGCTTACACTGATGCCAGGGCCAGCCTGGCGGATCCACGGGCCCGGAACGGACGACGAACCTCCATGGGCATGATGATCACCCCCCTCGAGATCAAGACCTTCATCATTGAGACCCTGGGTCTGGAGGACTTGACCCCGGAAGCCATCGGTGATGACGACCCCCTCTTCGCCGGCGGCCTGGGGCTGGACTCCATCGACGCGCTGGAACTGGGCATCGCCCTGCGCAGGCGCTACCAGGTCCAGGCCGCGGGTGACGACCCCGGCACCCGGGAGCACTTCGCCTCGGTGAACGCCCTGGTGGCCTACGTCAGCCAGCACGGCGCGGATGCGCCGGCCTGAGCCGGCCATGATCCAGCCCCTTCCCGGACTGCTCTCAGGTGCGTGGGCAGCGGCCCATCCGGCCGCCCTCGAAGGCGGCGCGGTGCGCACCTGGGGCGAGTTCCGCCTGGCTGCGGGCCGGGTGGCGGCCCAGGCCCGGGAGGCCGGGGGCGAGCGTTGGCTCCTGGCCTGCGAGGGGGCCTGGGACTTCGCCACAGGGTTGGCGGGGCTCCTGCGGGCGGGGCGCACCGTGGTGGTGCCGCCGAACTTCCTGCCGGAGACCCTGGCGCGGCTGGGCATGGAGGCGCACGGGAGCCTGCGCGGGGCTCCGGCGGCGGGTCCGGCCCTGGAGGACGGGCCCCTGACCGGCTCGGTGGTCTTCGCCACCTCCGGCTCCACCGGCGAACCCAAGGGCATCCCCAGGACCCTGGCCCAGCTGGACGCGGAGGTGGCCCTGCTGGAGGCCAGCTTCGGCGGCTTCCCCCCCGGCACCCCCGTGGCGGGCACCGTGCCTCACCAGCACATCTACGGCTGCCTCTTCCGCGTCCTGTGGCCCCTGGCCTCGGGGCGTCCCTTCCTGGCGGCCCCCTGCGGGGACCCGGCGAGCTTCCTCACGGCCATGGCCCTGGCGCCCGTCCTGGTGTCCAGTCCGGCCCACCTGTCGCGCCTGCTGCGGATCCTGGACCTGGAGGCGCTGCCGGGGCATCCCCTGGCGATCTTCTCCTCCGGGGGCGCCCTGGACCGGGCGGATGCCCTGGCCTGGCTGGAGCGGATACCGGCGGGGGTGGTGGAGATCTACGGCAGCACGGAAAGCGGGGGCATCGCCTGGCGCCGCCAGGGGGAAGCGTCCGGTTCGGAGGCCTGGACGGTCCTGCCGGACGTCGGCGTCACCGTGGCCGAGGACGGCGCCCTGGTGGTCACCTCCTTCCGGGCCGGCCCCTCGCCCCTGAGGATGGCGGACGCGGCCGCCCTGGCGCCGGACGGGACCTTCAGCCTCCTGGGGCGCCTGGACCGGACCATCAAGTTGGAGGAGAAACGCGTCTCCCTGCCGGAGCTGGAGGCGGCCCTGGAGGCCCATCCGCGTGTGACCCGGGCCTCCGTGGTGCTCCTGGTGGGGGCCAGGCCCCTGCTGGGCGCGGCGGTGGTCCTGGCCGAAGGCTGCGGGGAAGGGGAGGAAGGGGAAGGGGAAGGGGAAGGGGAAGGGGAGCGTCGTCGCGCCCTCGTGGAGTCCCTGCGCCGCCATCTCGCCCAGCGCTTCGAGCCGGTCGCCGTGCCCCGGCGCTGGCGCTTTCCGGCGGCCCTGCCCTGCGATGGTTCGGGCAAGGTCACCCTGGGGCTCGTGGCCGGACTCTTCCAAGGTACCCGGCCATGATGCCCCTGCCCGCGACCCTTCTCAGGCGCTCCCCCACGGAAGCCGTCTACGCCCTTGTCCTGGCCCCCGGCCTGCCGGCCTTCCAGGGGCATTTCCCGGGCAGTCCCATCCTGCCCGGGGTGGTCCAGGTGGACTGGGCCATCCGCCTGGCCGAGGCGGCCTTCGGGCCTCTGGAACCCTTCCGCGGCCTCGACCGCCTGAAGTTCCTCGCCCCCATCCGTCCCCTCGAGGCCCTGGAGCTGACCCTCGAGCTGCGTCCGGGGCGGCTCGCGTTCCACTACCAGTGCGGGCCGGAGCGAAGGGCCTCGGGCACCGTGCTGCTGGGGCCACCATGACGATCCGGGCCTGCTTCGTCCTGCCCGTGTACGATCCCGGCCCGGCCCTGGTCCGCACCGTGGCCTCGCTGACGCCCTACGGCCTGGCCATCTACGCCACGGACGACGGCAGCGGCCCGGAGACCCGGGCCGAACTTGAGCGGCTGGCGGCACCACCGTCCCTCCTGAGGCTGAAGCGCTTCGAGCGCAACCGGGGCAAGGGGGCCGCGGTGATGGACGGGCTGCGCCGGGCCCTGGCGGATGGCTTCAGCCACGCCCTGCAGGTGGACGCGGACGGCCAGCACGACACCGCCGCGGTGGTGGCCTTCCTGGCCCTGGGCGAGGCCCACCCCGGGGCCGTCATCTCCGGCGTGCCCCGGTTCGATTCGACGGTGCCCATGGCGCGCAAGCACTGGCGGCGCTTCGCCCACCTCTGGGTGTGGCTGGGCACGCTGTCCACGGACATCCAGGATTCCCTCTGCGGCTTCCGGCTCTACCCCCTGGCCGCGACCGTCGGGCTCATGGACCGCGTCTCCATCCGGGAGCGCATGGCCTTCGACACGGACATCATCATGCGGCTCCACCGGGAGGGAGTGCCGGTGGTGAACGCCCCGGTGAACGTCACCTATCCTCCGGACGGCGTCTCCCACTTCCGTGGCTGGCCGGACACGCTGGGCATCATCGGCCTGCAGGCGGGCATGCTCGCTACCCTGCCGCTCCTGCTGCCGCGGCGTCTCCGGCGCGAACGGAGGTCCCCTGCCTGGTACCGGATCCGGGAGCGGGGCACGGCCCTGGGCTTCCGGATCGTCCTGGCCGTCCACCGGGTACTGGGGCCCCAGGTCGTGCGGGCCCTGTCGGAGGTCCTGACCTGCTATTTCTTCCTGACCTCGGGCCGGGCCCGGCGCGCCTCCCGGGCCTACCTGACCCGGCTCCATCGGCACTGCGGTCCACTGCCGGACCTGCGGGAGCCGCCCACGGGGAGGGACGTCTACCGGCATTTCAGGGCCTTCACCCGCGCCACCGTGGACAAGCTCCTGGCCTGGTCCGGCCACCGCCAGGGGCTGGAGCTGGAGTTCCCGGACCGGGAGGCCTTCCTGGACCTGCGCCGGTCGGGGCGGGGGGCCGTGTTCCTCAGCGCCCACCTGGGCAATCTGGACATGCTGCGGGCGCTGGGCGTGGACCTGGGGGTGGAGGGGCTCAACGCCCTCGTGTATTCCGAGAACGCCGTGCTGTTCCACGCTGTGCTCCGCGCCGTGAACCCCGACTTCGCCCTGAACCTCATCCAGGTCTCCCAGGTGACCTCCGCCCTGGCCATCACCCTGCAGGAGCGGGTGGACCGCGGGGAATTCCTCTTCATCGTCGCGGACCGCACGCCCCCCGGCGGCGCCGGCCGCACGGTGACGGCCCCCTTCCTGGGCGCGCCGGCGGAATTTCCCGTGGGGCCCTTCCTCCTGGCCCACCTGCTCCAGTGTCCCGTGCACACCTTCTTCTGCTCCCGGGAGGGGGACCGCTACCGGGTCCACTGGTCGCCCTTCGCCGAGCGCCTGGCCTGGTCCCGGGGCGAGCGGACCACGGCCATCGCGGACGCGGCCGGGCGCTACGGGCTCGCCCTGGAGTCCCGCTGCCGGGCCACCCCCTTCCAGTGGTTCAACTTCTTTGATTTCTGGAGCGACCATCCCCACGACGCCTGATTCCCCTCCCCTGATCCTGGGCGCTTCCCGCCTGACCCTCGAAGGCGTGCTGGCCGTGGCCCTGGACGGGCGTGCCGTGGCCCTGTCGGAGGACGCGGCCTTCCGGGGCCGGGTGCGGGCCAGCTGCGCCTTCCTGGAGGACCTGCTGGAGCGCGGCGAGGAGGTCTACGGCGTGAACACCGGCTACGGGGACTCCTGCACGGTGGCCATCCCCCCCGACCTGCTCCGGGACCTGCCCGTCAACCTCACCCGCTACCACGGCTGCGGCCTGGGCCCGTTCCTGGAGCCGGAGGAGGTGCTGGCGGTGCTCATGGCCCGCCTCAACGGCCTGGCCCAGGGCTATTCCGCCGTGCGTTTCGAGCTGCTGGAGGCCCTGGCCGCACTCATCAACCACCGCATCCTGCCCCGCATTCCCGCCGAGGGCTCCGTGGGGGCCAGCGGCGATCTCACGCCCCTTTCCTACGTGGCCGCGGTGCTCATGGGCGAGCGCGACGTGCTTTGCGGCGCCGGGAGCCGCCCGGCCCGGGAGGCCCTGGCCGAGGCCGGGCTGGCCACCCTGGTCCTGGGGCCCAAGGAGGGCCTGGCGCTCATGAACGGCACGGCCGTCATGACGGGTCTGGCCTGCCTGGCCTACGGCCGCGCCGAGTACCTGGGCCGGCTGGCCTGCAGGCTCACGGCCCTGGCGGTGGCCGCCCTCCAGGGCAACCGCTGCCACTTCCACCCCCGGCTCTCCCAGCTCAAGCCCCACGCCGGCCAGGGGGAGGCGGCGGCCTGGATCCACGGGGACCTGGCCGGCGAGGACGACCCCCGCGGGCTTCGCCTCCAGGACCGCTATTCCATCCGCTGCGCCCCCCACGTCATCGGGGTCCTGCGGGACGCCCTCCCCTGGCTCCGCCGGGACCTGGAGAACGAGCTGAACAGCGCCAACGACAACCCCCTGTTCGACGGCGAGGCGCGGCTCCTGCTCCACGGCGGCCACTTCTACGGCGGCCACGTGGCCTTCGCCATGGACGCCCTGAAGGCCGCCGTGGCCAACCTCGCCGACCTCATGGACCGCCAGCTGGCGCTGCTGGTGGATGCCCGGTTCAGCCAGGGCCTGCCCGGGAACCTGTCGGGCGCGCCCCCGGGGCGGGAAGCCATCAACCACGGCCTGAAGGCCGTCCAGATCGGCGCCAGCGCCTGGACCGCCGAGGCCCTGAAGAACACGATGCCGGCGTCGGTCTTCTCCCGCTCCACGGAATGCCACAACCAGGACAAGGTCAGCATGGGCACCATCGCCGCCCGGGACTGCCTCCGGGTGCTCGAGCTCACGGAGCAGGTGGCCGCGGCCCTGGCCCTGGGTACGGTCCAGGCGCTGGCCCTGCGGGAACGGCAGGGCCAGTCCGTGGCCGGCCGCCTTTCCGGGGAGGCCGGGCGGTTCGTGCGGGACCTGCGGGCCGTGGCCCCCTTCGTGGAAGAGGACCGGCCCCTGGACGGGGTCCTGCGCGAACTGGCCGAGGGCATCCGGCGCCGACGGTGGGAGCTCTACGTATGAACAGCCTCTCCTTCCTCCTTCTTGCCGGTCTGGCCCTGGGCGCCCGCGAGGCCCCCTCGGCCGGCTCCCTCACGGCCCACCTCAAGGAGGCCGCGGTGGTCCATGCCGACTTCAGCCAGGTCCGCACCCTGGCCGCCCTCTCCCGGCCCGTTAAGGCCAGCGGCAGCCTCGTGCTGGCCCGGGACCTGGGCGTCATCTGGGAGCTGCGGCGGCCGGTGGCCCTCACCTACGTCATGGGACCCCGGGGGCTCCTGGTGGTCACCCCCGAGGGGCGCAGGGACCGCAGATCGGCCCGGGAGGCGCCCATGGTCGCGCAGCTCGGGCAGGTCTTCCAGTCCCTGGTCCAGGGCGACCTGAAGGGCCTGGAGGCCTGGTTCACCGTCACCGGCCGGGGCACGCCCCAGCACTGGGAGGTGACCCTGCTGCCCCGGCCCCAGGCCGCCGCCTTCCTCAAGCGGGTGGAGCTCTCCGGCGGGCTCGCCATCCAGCGCATCCGCCTGGAGGAGGCCGGGGGCGACCTCATGGACCTCACCTTCGAGCGCACGCGCCTGGACGCCCCGCTCACGGAGGCGGAAACCCGCCTCCTGGCCCAGGACTGACCATGCGGATCCGGGGCTGGCTCTGGGTGCTCTGCCTGGCGGTCCTGGCCGCGGCGGGAGGCCTTCGCCTGACGCGGGGCGGGTGGCGCGGCGCCGTGCAGACCGACCTCCTGGCCATGCTCCCCGACACCGAGCAGAACCCGGTGGCCGAGGCGGGCATCCGGGTCCTCAGCCAGGCCGCCGGGGACCGGGCGATCTTCCTGGTGGGGGGTGGAGAGCCCGGGCCCGCCAAGGCCGCGGGCCGGGCCTTCGCCGAGGCCCTGGACCGCACCGGGGCGTTCCGCCAGGTGCTGGGCGTCCTGCCGCCCCTGGACCCGGGGCTCGTCACCGGCTTCTACGCCCCCTACCGCTTCCGGCTGCCCTTCGAACCCCGGCCTCCCGCCCTCCTGCGCACCGCCCTGGCCACCCGCCTGGCCTCGCCCATGGGCTCCGGACCTGGATCGGGGCCGGCCGAGGACCCGCTGGGGGACGAGGCCGCCTTTCTGGAGAACCTGCCCCTGAACAGCCTCCACGTGGTCCAGGAGGACGGCCTGCTCACCCTCAGGACCTCCGGGGGCTGCTACATCCTGGTGACCGCCGCCCTGCGGGGCTCGGCCTTCGATCCCGAGGTGCAGCGCTCCAGCCTGGGCGCCATCGCGGCCGCCGAAGGGAGGCTGGCGGCGGCCTTCCCGGGCAGCCGGCTGCTGCGCACCGGCGGGGTGTTCTTCGCGGCGGACGCCCGGGAGCGGGCCGAATGGGAGGCCGGGCTCATCAGCTGGGGCTCCCTGGCCGCCATCGTCGCGCTGTTCCTCCTGGTGTTCCGCTCCGTCCGCCACCTCCTGCTGGGCATGGCCTGCATCGGGGCGGGGCTGGTGGCCGCCACGGCCGTCACCCTCCTGGTGTTCGGCAGGCTCTACCTGCTCACCCTGGTGTGCGGTGCCAGCCTCCTGGGGGTGGCCGTGGACTATCCGTTCCTGTACTTCGCCAACCAGCTGGGAGCCGGGGCGGCCTGGGAGGCCCGGGCGGCCCTGCGCAGGCTCCTCCCCGCCCTCCTCCTGGGCGTCACCACGACCCTGCTGGGCTACGCCACCCTGGGGGTGGCCCCCTTCCCGGGGCTGCGGCAGATGGCGGTGTTCTCCATGGCGGGCCTGACGGCCTCCTTCCTCACGGTGTTCCTGGTGCTGCCCGACCTCCTGGGCCGCCCCAGCCCCCCCAGGCCCGCCCTCATGGCGCGCCTGGAGCGGCTCCTGGACGGCTGGGGCGGGTGGGCGCGGCGGCCCGCCTTCACCCGGCTCCTGGTGCTGGGCGCGGTGCTCATGGGGGCGAGTCTGGTCCGCCTGCGGGTGGACGACGACGTGCGGGGGCTCATCCAGCCCTCGGGCAGGCTCCGGGCCGAGGAACGCCGGCTCCGGGAACTCACCGGGCTCTCGGGTTCCGGGCGCTTCTTCCTGGTGGAGGGGGGCGACGAGGGCCAGGTCCTGGCCCGGGAGGAGGCCCTGCGGGCCCGCCTGGCTCCCCTGGTGGGGAGCGGCGCCCTGGACGGGGTGCAGGCCGTGTCCAGCTTCGTGCCGTCCCCCGCCGCCCAGGACCTCGCCCTGGCGCGGCACCGGGAGGAAGCCGGTCCCCTGGCCGCGGCCCTGGCGGCCGAAGGCTTCCGGCCGGCCGTGGCCGGGCGGCTCGAGGCCGGGCTCCAGGCCGCGGGGGCCCACCCCCTCACGGTGGACGCGTGGCTGCGGACCCCCTTCGCCACGCCGTTCCGGATGCTCTGGCTGGGCACCACGGCCCACGGGCAGGGTTCCCTGGTCCTGCCCCTGGGGGAGTGCCCGTCCCCGGTGCTGGCCGAGGCCGCCCAGGGGCTCCCCGGGGTCCGGCTCGTGGACAAGGCGCTGAGCGTCTCGGCCCTCCTGGGCCACTACCGGCGCCTGGCCAACGGGGCCCTGGCCCTGGCCGTGCTCCTGGTGGGGCTGCTTTTGGTCCGGCGCTACCGGTGGGGCAGCGTGGCCATCCTCGGTCCACCTCTTCTGGGCATGCTGGCGGCCCTGGCCGTCCTGGCCCTGGCGGGAAGCCCCCTGACGCTCTTCAACACCATCGCCCTGGTCCTGGTGCTCGGGTTCGGCGTGGACTACACGGTCTTCCTGGCCGAGGTGCGGACCCCGTCCACCCTGCTGGGGGTCCTGCTGGCGGGCTTCGCCACCCTGCTGTCCTACGGGCTGCTGGCCTTCAGCGGGACCCCGGCCCTGCGGGGCTTCGGCCTGACCCTGGGGCTCGGGGTCCTGGTGTCCATCCTGCTTTCCAATGTGGCGCTGGAGGTCCGGGCAAAATGAGAACGAACGGCTTGAAGACCGCCCTGGTCCTCCTCGCGGTGCTGGCGGGCTGCGGGAACCCTCCGTCGCCCGAGGTCCACCTCGCCCCCGGCGTCCCCTTCCACCTGTGTCTGCCCCGGGAAGGACCGCCCCTCTTCCTCACGCAGGAAGTGGTCTTCACCCTGCCGGGCGGCGGGGAGGAACGGGCCGTGGCGGTGGTGGAGAACCGGGGGGGGCTTTTCAGCGTGGTGGCCTCCAGCCCCATGGGGCAGACGCTCTTCATCGTGCGGATGGAGGGGGCGGAGCTGTCCGTGGACACGCGCATCCCCATCCCCGGCGACCTGGATCCCCGGGTCCTGCCCGCCCTGGTCCAGCTGGTACTCTGGCCCGCGGAGGCCGTGCGCCGCGGCCTGGGGCCCGGGGCGGAGCTGCTCGAGGAGGGACCGAAGCGGACCCTCCTGCGCAAGGGCAGGCCCGTGTGGACCGCCACCCGGGCCGGGGAGCTCACGACCCTGGACAATCCCGGCCTGCACCTGAGCGTGCGGATCCGCACCGTGGCGCCCTGACCATGGCCACCCGACCTCCCCTGTTCCTGACCGCCCTGGGGCTCGTGAACGCCCTGGGCCGGGGCAAGGCCGCCGTGGCCCGGGGTCTGTTCGCGGGGGACACCTCGCGGCTGGTGCTGGAGGAGGGCTGGCTTCCCTCGGGTGCCGTGCGGGTGGGGCGGGTGGCCGGGACCCTTCCCGAGCCGCCCCCGGCCCTGCGGGCCGACGATTCACGCACGGCCCGGCTCCTCCTGGCCGCCCTGGAGGAGATCCGGGACGCGGTGGAAGCCGAGCTCGGGCGCCACGGCCCGGCCCGGATCGGGGTGGTCCTGGGTTCCAGCACCTCCGGCATCGAGGCCGGCGAAAGGGCGATCCAGGCCTTCGCCGCCACGGGCCAGCTGCCCCCCTGGTTCCAGTACCGGGCCCAGGAGATGGGCTGTCCCGCGCGCTTCCTGGCCCAGGTCCTGGGCCTCACGGGGCCCGCCTACACGGTGTCCACGGCCTGCACCTCCAGCGGCAGGGCCCTGGCCTCGGCCCGCAAGCTCCTGCGCCTGGGCCTCTGCGACGCTGTGGTCACGGGCGGCGCGGACTCCCTCTGCCGGCTCACCCTGAACGGCTTCGCGGCCCTTGGGGCCTCCACCCCGGAGCTCACCAATCCCATGAGCGTGAACCGCGCGGGCATCAACATCGGGGAAGGGGCGGCCCTGTTCGTGCTGAGCCGGGCACCCGCCGAGGTCGCGCTCCTGGGCGTGGGGGCCTCCAGCGACGCCTACCACCTCTCCTCGCCGGACCCCGAGGGCCTGGGCGCCGAGACCGCCCTGCGCCGGGCCCTGGCCGAGGCTGGCGTTGCGCCGGAGCGGGTGGAGGGCTACCTGAACCTCCACGCCACCGCCACCCCCAAGAATGACGAGATGGAGAGCCTGGCCGTGGCCCGGGTCCTGCCCCGGCTGCCCTGCAGCGGCACCAAGCCCCTCACGGGCCATACCCTGGGCGCCGCGGCGGCCACGGAGCTGGCCTTCTGCTGGCTGACCCTGCATCCCGCCCACAATGCGGACCGGCTCCTGCCCCCCCACCGCTGGGACGGCGCGGCCGATCCCGCCCTGCCGGCCCTGGACCTCGCGGCCCCGGGGGCGCGCCTGGCCCGGGGCGGGCTCTGCCTCTCGAACTCCTTCGCCTTCGGGGGGAACAACCTGGCCCTGGTGGTCGGGGGGGCGCCATGAACGGGGACCTGCTGACCTGCCTGCCGCACCGGCCTCCCATGCTCCTCATCGATGCGGTGGAAGCGGTCACCGCCGAGGGCGGCACGGGCCGGGTGCGCCTGGACCCCGCGGCCTGGCATGCCGATGCCCAGGGCCGGACCCCATCCTGGTTCGGCCTGGAGTTCATGGCCCAGTCCATCGCCGCCTGCCGGGGCACGCATCTGGCCAGCCGGGGCGGGACTCCGCGGGGTGGCCACCTGGTGGGCGTCCGCGGGTTCCGTTGCGCCGAACCCGCCTTCCCCCATGGGGCGGACCTGGAGATCCGGGTCCGCCTCCAGGACCTGGACCCCTCGGGGCTGGGCACCTTCGGGTGCGAAATTCTCCATCTGGGCTCGCCCGTGGCCGGAGCCACCCTCACCGTTCTGGAGCTGCCATGAAGACCTCGAACGACGTGCGCAACGTCCTGGTCACCGGTGCCACCGGGTCCCTGGGGGGCGCCATCGCCCTCCGCCTGGCCCTGGACGGGTTCCGGGTCACCGTCCACTGCCGGAGCCGCGAGGAGGAGGCGCGCCGCCTCTGCGGGGAGATCGAGGCCCGGGGGGGCCGGGCCGATTGGCTGGCCTTCGACGTCACGGAACGGGAGCGGACCCGGCAGGTCCTGGAGGCGAGGGTGGAGGCGGAAGGGCCCTACTACGGCATCGTCTGCAACGCCGGGATCACCCGGGACGGCGCCTTCCCCGCCCTCACGGGGGAGGACTGGGACCGGGTGCTGGGCACGACCCTGGACGGGTTCTTCAACGTGGTCCATCCCCTGACGCTGCCCATGATCCGGGCCCGCCGGGGCGGGCGCATCGTGTGCATCGCCTCCGTGGCCGGGGTCATGGGCAACCGGGGCCAGGTGAACTACAGCGCCGCCAAGGCCGGCCTCATCGGCGCCGCCAAGGCCCTGGCCGTGGAACTGGCCAGCCGCGCCATCACCGTGAACGCCGTGGCCCCGGGCTTCATCCAGAGCGGGATGCTCGGGGACCTGGACCTGGAGCGGGCCCTGCAGGCCGTGCCCATGCAGCGGGTGGGGCGCCCGGAGGAGGTGGCCGCGGCGGTGGCCTTCCTGCTGTCCGACGGGGCCGGCTACGTCACCCGCCAGGTGCTCGGCGTGAACGGGGGCGTGGCATGAGGCTCCGGGTGGCGGCCCTGTGCCTGGTCCCGGCGACCCTGGCCCTGGCCATGGACCTGCTCACGGCGGTGGCCGCCCCCAACGCCCCCGCCCCCTTGGCCACGCCGGTGCCCTATGCCGGCACGGAGCTGGTGCACCCTTCCGTCTTCCACCGGGAGGGCGGCTGGCACGGCTTTCCCTACTGGATGGCCGTCACCCCCTACCCGGACTCCGACGCCCGCTTCGAGAATCCCAGCCTCTACTGCTCCCTGGACGGGAAGGCCTGGCGCACACCCCGGGGGGTCACCAACCCACTGGTGCCCGGGACCAACCAGCCCCGGCGCTACAACTCCGACTGCCACCTGGCGATGGGCCCGGACGGGGTCCTGCGCCTGTTCTACCGCACCGCGGGCGCGGACGGCAACGACCGGCTCTGGCTCCTGTCCTCCACGGACGGCAGCGCCTGGACGAAGCCCAGGCTCATCCTCGACGTGGACCTGGAGGAGGAGCGCCAGCTTTCTCCCGCCGTCTGCCATGACGGGGTCCGGTGGAACATGTACTACGTCGACAGTTCGTCCTACCCCTACGTGGTCCGTCACCGAACCGCGCAGAACCCGGAGGGTCCCTGGTCCGCGGCCCTGCCGGTGACGGGCCTCGAGCCGCCCCCGGACCGGATGCTCTGGCACCTGGACGCCTTCCGGCACGAGGGCGCCACCGTCCTCCTGTTGAATACCACGGCCATCTACAAGACCCGGGAGGGCGGCCAGCTGTACCTCGCCGTCGCCCGGGACGGAGCCGCCTTCAGGCGCGCGGCGGCGCCGGTGCTCACCTTCAGCCAGGGCTGGGACCGCTCCATCTACCGTTCCTGCGCGCTGCCCATGGTCCGTGAGGGCAGGGCCTTCCTGGCGCTCTGGTACTCCGCCTGGGGCCCGGAGTCCGGCTGGCGCCTGGGCTACACCGAAGCCAGGTGATCACCACTTGTTGAGGTGGATCAGCTCCGGGCGGTAGCGGTCCTCGGACTCGGGCGTCTCCGCGGGATGGCCGATGGGGATCAGGGCGAAGGGGACGATGACCTCGGGCAGGGCGATGAGGCGGCGCAGGGGCTCCATGCGGTCCTCGCGGGGGTGGACGCCCACCCACACGGCGCCCAGGCCCTTGGCGTGGGCTGCCAGGAGGAAGTTCTGGGTGGCGGCGGCCAGGTCCTGCACCCACATGCCGGGGTGCTTCTCCTGGCGGGGGTCGCCACAGATGAGGACGGCCACGGGACATTCCCCGAGCATGCCGGCGTAGGGGTGGAAGTCGGGGATCTTGTCCAGGATCTCCCGGTCCGTGAGGATCAGGAAGTGCCAGGGCTGCTCGTTGCCGGCGGAGGGCGCGTGCATGGCCGCCGTGATGAGCTCGCGCACGATGTCCAGACTCACGGGCCTGGGGGTGAAGGCGCGGATGCTCCGTCGTGTGTTGAGAGCTTCAAGGGCGTCCATCAGTACTCCTGGGGTGGCGAGGGAAGGTAATCATACGCCAAGGCCCGGGAATTTTCAGGCGATCTTGAACCGGGCGCTGACCTCGGCCACCTCCTCGGCCACCCGGGCCTGGAACGCCACGGACTTGACAATGTCCCCCCGGGGGCGTGCAATTAGCCCCTGTCTGCATGCGGAGGTTCGGGGTGTTCGACGCGGTTCTCAAGCGCCACGGCTGGGTCCGGGCCGCCGCTCCCCCGGGGCCGGAAGGCGGCACCGCCCCGGTCGAGGCTCTTGACGCGGCCCTGGTCCTGGCCCTGGAACTGGCCGGGGAGCCCGTGCCCGAGGACCTCAAGGGCTGGAAGGAGGCCATGCAGGCCGAGGCCCGGCGCCGGCTCTACCCCTACCGCTTCGGCGCGGGCGAGGGCGTCCCCTTCAAGGTGGGCGGCTACTTCTTCCCCCTGGCCCAGGCGGCGCTGCCCATGGTGCCGCGGGCGGGGAGCCTCTCGGCCCTCCTGCCCTTCGAGGCCCTGGCCGAGGACGAGCAGGCCCCCTGGCCCTCCGGGGAGGAGTATCGCCGCCTCCTGGGCCACCTGGAGGACGAGGGCTTCCTCGTGGCCCTGGCCATGGCCCAGCGGTGGCGGGGGTTTTCCATCCAGGACCACGTGCTGGGGGTCACGGGCCTGTCCCTGTGGATCGGGCGGCAGCTGGCGCGGGCCATCCCGGTGGACCTGCCCCTCCTCCACGGGGGCGCCATCGGGCACGACGTGGGCAAGTTCGGGTGCGTGGGGGACGAGGCCCGGCGGATCCCGCGCCTGCACTACTACTACACGCACCAGTACTACGCCTCCCGGGACCTGGGGGGCCTGGGCCACATCGCCACCAACCATTCCTGCTGGGACCTGGAGCTCATCCGGCTGCCCATCGAGACCCAGGTGCTCATCTACTGCGATTTCCGGGTCAAGGACTGCAAGGGCCCCGACGGCCTCTGGCGCATGGAGATCATCTCCCTCAAGGAGGCCTTCGACACCATCCTGGACAAGCTCGAGGACGTGGACCGGGACAAGCGCCTGCGCTACCAGGCGGTGTACCGGAAGCTGAAGGACATGGAGGACTATGCCCTGACCCTGGGGGTGGTCCTGGATCCCCCGGGCTTCCCGGTGTCCCGCCGCGCCAGGCCGCAGCTTCCCCCCGGCCTCGACATCGTCGCCCTCATGGCCGGCAACCTCCGGCCCGACAGCGCGGCCCTGGCCGCGGGGACCCAGGTGCCCGCCCTCGCCAGGCTCCTGGCCACGGCCCACAACCTCGGGGTCATGGCCCGTCTGCGGGACCTCCCGGCCCTGCGCCGGCTCCTGGAGGAGGCCCGCTCCCACAAGGGCTGGCGGGACCTGCGCACCTACCTGGGGATCGTGGGGGACTACGCGCCGGCCTTCTCGGAGGACCAGAAGGCCCTGGCCATGGGTTTCTTCAGGGGCCTGCTGTCCCACCCCGACGACGACATCCGCTACCAGGCCGCGTGCCGCATGGCCGATCTGCTCGCCCTGGGCGAGGTGGAGTGGCGCAAGGACCTTCCCGACGGCGTGGTGGTGGAGGAGCGCCCCTGGGTCCTGCCCCAGGTGGCCATGGTCCTGGACCTCCTGGACCGCGCACCCGAGGAGGCCGAGGAGGACATGGCCCCGGTGGAGCAGATCCTCTACTCGGTCCCGGTCTTCCTGCGCCGCTTCTTCAGCAGGGCCAGCCCGGCCCTGGCCGCGGAGGTGCTGCCCATGGTGGTGGCGCGCCTGGGAGCCCGGTGCGGGGACCACAGGCCCCTGTCGGCCCTCTACACCTGCGAGTCCTTCGAGCTGCTGGCCCGGGACATGACGCCCGAGGCCCGGCTGGGCCTGCCCAGGCTCATCCGCCCCTTCGCCTTCCACGAGGTGATGAACGTCAGGCTCATGGCCTGGCGGGTCCTCCGCGAGCTGGCGCGCCTGGGCCGGGAGGAGCCCGAGCTGCTCCAGGAAGTGACCCACTGCGTGAACTCCCTGGGCATCCACGCCCGGTCCCGGTCCACGCCCGCCGAGCTGTACCTCCTGGAGCGCTGCGCCCGGCTCACGGGCCAGACCGCCCTGGCGGACCGGTGCCAGGAGCTGCGGAGCAAGGACCGCTCCCCCATCCGGGAGACCATGCTGCGCAACCTCAAGGGCCAGACCGGCTGGGTGGAGAAGAAGGTCGGCTGCGACTTCCTCCTCTCCCTGGTCTCGGAGCGCAAGGAGAAGGAGGCCGCGGCCATGGCGGGGGAAGCGGCCTTCCACCTCGCCAATCTCCTGAAGGTGAGCCGCGTGGAGGGGACCCGCTACCACGCCGGGCGCTGCCTCGTGAAGCTCCTGCCGGCCCTGGCGGACACCCAGCGCAACGACCTGGCCATCGAGCTGGTGCGCTCCCTCCAGCTGGACGGGGAAGGGGTCACCCGCTACCTGCCGCGCTTCCTGGGGCCGCTCCTGGCCAGCCTGCCCTCCCAGGAGCTGGACGAGCTGCTCGCGGACATGGAGCTGGACGCCCGGCGCGGCACCGAGAACCTCCAGCGGCTCCTGGTGCAGGCCGCCGCCTGGCTCGTCATCGCCCTGCCCGAGGAAGGGAGGGGGCGCCTGCGCCGGCTGGCGGGTATGTTGCTCGGAGCCCTGGCCGACAGCCGCATCTCCGTCGCCCACGAGGGCTACGCCCATCTGGCGCTCCTGCTGGACTGGCTGAGGCCCGGACCGGACCCTCACCTCGCCCAGCTCCTGCGCCTGGCCTCCAAGAAGGTGATGACCCTCGTCACGCACCTGCCCGGGAACACCTGCCGGTTCTTCCTGGTGGCCCAGGCCCTGGCGAGCCTCGACAAGGCCCTGGGCGCGGCCCCGGTGTCCTTCCCGAAGGCGCCGCGGGTGGGCTTCCTGCCGGGGACCTTCGATCCCTTCACCATCGCCCACGCGGAGATGGTGCGCCGGGTCCTGGCCTACTGCGACGAGGTGTTCGTCCAGGTGGACGACTTCAGCTGGCGCAAGCACGCGCAGCCCCGGTTCGTGCGGGACGAGCTGGCCTGGATGGCGCTGGCCACCATCCCCGAGGCCTACCTGTTCCCCTACGACCCGCCCGTGAACATCGCCAACATGGCCAGCCTCAAGGCCCTGGAGGCACGGCTGGGCCGGCGCGCCCTGCACCTCATCGTGGGCACGGACGTCCTGGAGGGGGCCTCGGCCTACCGCAGGCCGGACTCCCCCATCTGGACCATCCCCCATCTCCTCACCGCCCGGGAGGAGCACGGCTCCCGGCGCTGGGAAGGCATGCTGGAGCACTTCAAGGCCGGGGTGCAGGTCTTCCAGGTGGGCTCGCGCATGAAGTCCATCTCCAGCACCTCCCTGCGGGAGGCCTTCGACCGCCGGGGGGAGCTGGAGCTGTACTGCGACCCCCTCATCGCCCGGACCCTGCGGGAGCGCAGGCTCTACGTGAACTACCCGGCCCGCAAGGAGGAGATCTTCGAGTCCCAGTGGGAACTGCGCTTCCATCGGGAAGGGGGGGGCCTGCCCGAGGGACTGGAATCCTTGAGCCGCCTGGACGCCTCCGGCGCCGTGGCCCGGTGGACGGGCCGCAAACCCCGCACCGCGGTCCTGAAGGCCCGGGAGACCGGTGAGGATCTGGCCGCGCTCACCTGGATGGAAGGCACGGCGGCGGCCCTGCCGGTGGCCCTGGAGGACGAATCCCTGGCGGCGGTGGCCGGCGGCCGGCTCCTGGGCACCGGGGCCCTGGTCGAAGCCATCGGGGCCCGGACCGACGACGAGGCCCTGGTGCACCTGGACCAGCTCCTGTCCCGCATCATCGGCCAGTGGTTCGGCGAAGGCTTCCTCTTCTCCCTCTTCGGCGTGCCCGAGCAGGGCGGCGAGCGGCTGTGGGAGATGCTCCGCCACCACGGGGCGGGCTGGCTGGGGGAAAAGGGCCATGGGACGCGGGGAGTCCGGTGGGCCGGCATCGAGCTCACCCATCCGCTGGTGATGGTCCACGACCTGGAGCAGCTCCTCCAGCATCCCTACCTCGGACCGGGGCCCGTGGAGGACGCCGTGCACCGCATGCGCAGGTCCCTGTCGGCCTTTTTCGCCGAGCGCATGCCGGGCAGCGGCCTGCTGCACATCCACGAGAAGGAGACCAAGCGCCAGCTGGCGGCCTGGGCCCAGGAGCGGCTGGACCGGGAGGGCCCGGGCTGGGTCGTCCTCGGGCTGGGCCGACAGTTCTCCCGGGACACGGTGGGCAACTGCCCGACCATCGCCCTGGATCTGGAGCGGTTCCTCACCTGGCAGGGCTACGAGGCGGGCGTGGCCCCCTCGTACGGCAGCCCCAGCCTGGAACTCCAGCTCACCACCGCCCGGGAACTGGGGCACAACGCCATCCTCCTGGCCCCCTTCCTGGACAGCGCGGAGCCGGTGCTCCAGGTGCTGGCCGCCTGCCGGAAGGTGAAGATGAAGGTGCGCGAAGTGCTGGTGGGCGCCACCAGCGCCTCCGTGCACGCCTCCCTGCACCTCCTGTCGGGCGTCCCCCACCGCACGGGCCTGGTGGTGCCCCACTGGCGCGGCGTCATGCGGGAGAGCGCGGTCATACCTTTCATCGGGGGGTGGAGCATCAAGGGCAAGCGGCCCATGGCCGGGGCCCTCATGCCCTCCCTCAACGACTGCCTGCCCTACCATGACCCCCATCCCTTGGGCCTGGACCCGGAGGGGGCCCTGGACTTCTCGCGCCTGGCCCTGGAGCAGGCCGCGCTCCTCTTCAAGGTCCTGGAGGACACCTTCCGGGCCGGGGAGGGGCGCCTGCTCAGCCTCGCCGAGCTCTCCGCCGTGGTGCGGAGCCCCCGCTGCCCGCCCTTCCCGGGAGGCTTCACGCCGCCCCTGGAGTGTGCCCCCAGCGAACTGATCAACCAGGATCTCGAAGCTCTTGCCCGCCTGCTCCCCGAAGCGCACCGCGCCCACCGGGAGGGCTGGCGCAAGGGCTGAGGTCGGCAAAAGGCGCTTCTGATTCCATGACCGGATTGTCAAACATAGGGACCTACACCCCTATGGGCGGAGTCAGGAATGGCCGGAAAAACGCTCGGGCGTGGGGATTCACGCTTTGACACTTTGTAATTTGAAACCTGGAATTGGCATGATTTCGACCTTGTCGGCGGAGGTCGGCTTTTCGAGAATTCAATGAATACTTTAATTCGCTTTGCACGCGTGCGTGATTAAAGTCACAGGTTTTTGCCGAGGCCTATATAGTGATTGACCTCGATTAAGACCTTTTGATAATAGGGGCCGGCGGACTCCCGATCGCACGCAGAGTCCACACTGGGGCGGGCCCGACGGGCATCTCCCCAGGCTGGGCCGTCCGGCAGGTCAGGCCTCGGGCCTATTCCGGCTGCCAGCTTTGTCCCTCGCCATCCCGGCCCCCTTGGGGCACAAAGACAAGGAGTTACTCATGACTTTCACCCTCACGCTTCCCCCGTCCGGAGTCAGCCATCGCGTCCAGCAGTTCTTCGATCACCTCATCGCCAAGAATCCGGGTGAGAACGAATTCCACCAGGCCGTGAAGGAGGTCGTGGAGAGCCTGGTGCCCTGCCTGGACCGCCATCCCGAGTATCTCAGCCACCGGATCCTCGAGCGGATCACGGAGCCCGACCGCACCTTCCAGTTCCGGATCACCTGGCAGGACGACAAGGGCGAGATCCACGTGAACAAGGGCTACCGGGTCGAGTTCAACAACGCCATCGGGCCGTACAAGGGCGGCCTGCGCCTCCACCCCACCGTGAACCTGGGCATCCTGAAGTTCCTGGGTTTCGAGCAGGTCTTCAAGAACAGCCTGACCACCGTGCCCATGGGCGGCGGCAAGGGCGGTTCCGACTTCGACCCCAAGGGCAAGTCGGACTGGGAGGTGATGCGCTTCTGCCAAGCCTTCATGAAGGAGCTCTACCGGCACATCGGCCAGAACATCGACGTGCCCGCGGGCGACATCGGCGTGGGCGGCCGGGAGATCGGCTATCTCTTCGGCGAGTACAAGAAGCTCACCCATTCCTGGGAGGGCGTGCTCACCGGCAAGGGCCTGGGCTGGGGCGGCTCCCTGATCCGGCCGGAGGCGACCGGCTACGGTGCGACCTATTTTGCGGAAGAGATGCTGAAGACCCGGGGCGACAGCCTCCAGGGCAAGCTCTGCGCGGTCTCGGGCTCGGGCAACGTGGCCCAGTACACGGTCCAGAAGGTCAACCAGCTCGGCGGGAAGGTCATCACCCTCTCCGACAGCAACGGCACGATCGTGGACAAGGCGGGCATCATGGGCGAGAAGTGGGACTTCCTCATGGATCTCAAGAACAACCGCCGCGGCCGCATCCAGGAGTACGCCGACAAGTTCAAGTGCGAGTACTACGAAGGCATGCGCCCCTGGTTCGTGAAGTGCGACGTGGCCTTCCCCAGCGCCACCCAGAACGAGGTGAACAAGGAGGACGCCCAGATGCTCGTGGACCACGGCTGCACCGTGGTCTCCGAAGGCGCCAACATGCCCTCCAACCCGGAGGCGGTGGAGATCTTCCTCAAGCACAAGATCCTCTACGGCCCCGGCAAGGCCGCCAACGCCGGCGGCGTGGCCACCTCGGGCCTCGAGATGGCCCAGAACGCCTGCTTCTCCAACTGGAGCAGCGAGGAGGTCGATACCAGGCTCCACAACATCATGAAGCGCATCCACCAGACCTGCGTGGACACCGCCAGGGAGTACGGCGATCCGGGCAACTACGTGCTGGGCGCCAACATCGGAGGCTTCCGGAAGGTGGCCGACGCCATGATCGACCAGGGCCTCGTCTGACATGACTGAGGGGGGACCGCCCGGTCGCTGCGCTCCCTCTGATTCGACGCAGTGCGTCTCATCCCCTCAGACTCCCCCACGTGGATTCCGGGCACTGCCCGGAATGGCGAAGCCCGGGCACCACGTCTGACATGAACCGCGTCTGATTCGAAGGCGATGACAAAAGCGGGCCGGCGGGATCCCCTTTCCGCCGGCCCGCGCCGCGCCAGCCAGCCTGTGGTAAGCTTCTGGGCAAAAGCACAGGTGGACGCCATCCGGATGCCTTCCTGGTGGTCTATTGTTGGATTGGAAGCTGGACATGACGCTTTACGGGAATGGTCGGGTGGTGCTGGTGGATGATGGGCGCACGGCCGATCGTCTAGGCTGGCTGCCCCGGCGGCGTTCCGCGCCGGACCCGGAGCTGGAGCTCGTGCCCGTGGAGGGCGAGCCCTCCCTGGAGCCCTGGCTCGCCCGGGACCGCCCCCCCAGGGGCTCGGGCCCCGCTGCCCTCTGGTCGAGGTCCAAGGCCCTGGTGCCCGGGCCCGAGGCCAAGGCCGAATGGACCTACCTGCGGGAAGCCCCCGGGCTGGACCGGTACCTGCGGGCCATGGCCGAGCCGCCCCGCTTGAACTTCACCGTCGGCATCTCGGGGCTGGGCAGGGTGGGGGGCCTGGCTGCCTCGGCCCTGGCTGCCGTGAGTACCGCGGCTTCGCGCATCGACACGCTCCTGCTCCACGATGCCGACGGGGACAACCTCGAGCGCCTGGCCCAGGAACTGGCCTCCGTGGCCAGCTGGCGGGGCGGCGCGCCCCTGCCCAGGATCCAGACGGCGGGACTGCCCGAAATGATGCAGCGCTCCGACGCCTTCCTCTTCGCCGCGGCCAGCGCCGTGCCCCCCCTGGGAACCCAGGGGGACGTGCGTCTCACCCAGTTCGCTCCCAACCGGGCCGCCCTGGCCGGGGCCCTGGAGGCCGCGTCCGAGGCGGAGTTCTCCGGGCTGTTCCTGATGGTCTCCGATCCCGTCGAAGTCCTGGCCCAGACCGCCTTCCATGACAGCAATGCCGTGGGGGGAGGCGCCTTCCAGGGCCACGGGCTGGCCCCGGAACGGGTGGCCGGGCTGGCCCTGGGGGTCATGTGGGGTCGCGCCCTGGCCCAGGCCGAGGCCCGGGGCCAGGGCGAACGGGTGGCGCACCGGGGCGTGCCCTTCGGCCCGCACTCCCAGGAAGTCCTCATCTTCGACGATCCCGAGGCCCCCGACGCGGACCTGTGCCGGGTCATGACCGAGGCGGCGCGTTCGGGCAACTACCGCATCCGGGAGCTGGGCTTCCTGCCCTACATCGGCCCGGCCCTGTCCTCCATCGTGCTCACCCTCCCCGACCTCCTGGCGGGGCGGGAGGTCCTGGCCAGCAGCTTCGTGGACGGCGTCTACTTCGGCGCCCCCTGCCGCCTCCAGTGGGGCCTGGCGCCCACCCGCCGCAGGGCGTCGGAGCCGGTGCGTCGGCAGGTGGAGGACCTCCATGGCCTGCTCAAGGACCGGATGGTGCAGTACGGCGTGGCTTTCCCCTGAGCCGCCGAGGCGCTAGCATGGGTAGTCCGGCCCGGATGGTGGAACGGTATACACTCGGGACTTAAAATCCCGCGCCAGCAATGGATTGTGGGTTCGAATCCCACTCCGGGCACCAGCTTGGAAGTAGGCCGGGGGCGTTCCGGCCGGCCTTGCTAGACTCAAGGCATGACCGAGTTCCCTCCCGACCATCCGCTCCTGCGCAACCTGAATGAACCTCAGAAGGAAGCCGTCGTCCACAAGGACGGCCCCCTGCTGATCCTGGCCGGCGCCGGTTCCGGCAAGACCACGGTGATCACCCGGCGCATCGCCTGGCTCATCGAGGAGGAGGGGGTGCGCCCATCATCGATCCTGGCCATGACCTTCACGAACAAGGCCGCGGGGGAGATGGCCGAGCGCGTGCACCGCATGGTGAGCGTGCCGTCCTCGGAGCTGTGGGTGAGCACCTTCCACAGCTTCTGCACCCGGATCCTCCGCCGGGAAGGGGACCGCACGCCGGTGGGGCGGGACTTCGTCATCTTCGATCCCTCGGACCAGCGCAGCCTGGTCAAGCAGGTGCTGGCCGACCTGAAGCTCCCCGAGAAGCAGTTCCATCCCAAGAAGGTCCTGGAGGTCATCTCCGATTTCAAGAACCGCTGCCTCCTGCCCGAGGAGGCCGTGGAGGAGGCCCTGGATCCCTGGACCCGCAAGGTGCTGGAGGCCTACAAGGGCTACCAGGCGGGGCTCCAGAGCCACAAGGCCTGCGACTTCGACGACCTGCTGCTCCACACGGAGCGGTTCTTCCGGGAGCCGGCGGTACAGGCCATTTATTCCGATCGCTTCCGCTACATCCTCGTGGACGAGTACCAGGATACGAACAAGGCCCAATATCTATTGGTCCAGCACCTCGCCCGGCACCACAAGAATTTATGTGTGGTTGGTGACGAAGATCAAAGCATTTATAAGTGGCGCGGGGCCGACATCCGCAACATCCTGGACTTCCAGTCGGACTTCCCCGAGGCGGTGCAGATCAAGCTGGAGCAGAACTACCGCTCCACCCAGCTGATCCTGGATGCCGCCTCCACCGTCATCGCCAACAACACCCAGCGCCTGGGCAAGACCCTGTGGACCGACCTGGGCACGGGCGAGCACATCACCTTCAAGCTCCTGGACGAGGGCCGCCAGGAGTCCGAGTACGTCGTGGACCGCATCCGGACCGAGCGCCTGCGCTTCCCGGGGGCGCGCATGGCCGTGCTGTACCGCGCCAACTGGCAGTCCCGCCAGATGGAGGAGTCCCTGCGGGCCGAGAACATCCCCTACAAGCTCGTGGGCGGGGTGAAGTTCTACGAGCGCCAGGAGGTCAAGGACCTCCTCGCCTACCTGCGGCTCGTGTGCAACCCCTTCGACCTGGTGAGCTTCCGCCGGTCCGTGAACTCCCCCTCCCGGGGCGTGGGCGCCAGCACCCTGGCCCGCATCGAGGCCGCCATCCCCGAAGGGGGCACGGCCCTGGACGGCGCGGCCCGGCTCATGCGCTCCGGCGAGATCAAGGGCCGCGCCCAGCGGGAGCTGGGCCGCTACCTGGACCTGTTCAGCCGGGCCGCCTCCGAGCGCACCGCCCTGAGCCTGTCCGGGCTGGTGCGCTGGGTGCTGGTGGAGTCCGGCTACGTGCGCATGCTCGAGGAGGAGGCGACCCTGGAGGCCGAGAGCCGGCTGCGCAACCTGGAGGAGTTCATCTCGGCCGCGGCCGAGGCGGAGACCCTGGGGCTGCGCCTGGCGGAGTTCCTGGACCGGGTGACCCTGGCCTCGGATTCCGACGAGCTGGAGGAGGCCGCCCTGCTCTCCCTCATGACGATCCACTGCGCCAAGGGGCTGGAGTTCCCGGTGGTCTTCGTGGTGGGCATGGAGGAGGACGTCTTCCCCAACCGCAACGCGCGGGAGGCCGAGGACGGCCTGGAGGAGGAGCGCCGCCTCTTCTACGTGGCCATCACCCGGGCCCAGAACAAGCTCTACCTCACCGCCGCGCGCCGGCGCCGGGCCATGGGCCAGGAGATGCTCGGCATGCCCAGCCGCTTCCTGCGCGAACTGCCCGAGGGCGGCCTGGAGACGCCCATCCGGTGGGGCACCGAGCTGTACCGCTCGGGCCAGGGCGCCTTCACCTCGCCCCGGGTGGCCACGGGCGGCTCAACCAGCGTGGCCGCGGAGCTGGGGCGCATCCGGAACTTCTTCAGCCAGGTGCGGGGGACCGAACCTCCTCCCCCGGCCGAGGCTGCGGAGGAACCCGAGCCCGCGCCCACCCCGCCGCCCTCGGGCAGCTGGCCCAAGGGCACCCGGGTCAGGAGCCCGCGCTTCGGCCGGGGCGTCATCACCGCCGCCACGGGCAACGGGGACATGCTCACCTACACCGTGCGCTTCCCCGACGGGGAGAAGCGGATCGTGGCGCGGTTCGGGATGCTGGAGCGGGAAAGCTAGTGTAGGCCCATCGAATCAGCGGAACCATTCCAGCCCAACACATCGAAACCGAAGATTTGCATCGGGCCCAGACAGGTCCTGTCATCCCGGTATCTTCAGCCATAAACCTTGAAGCACAGAGAAAAGCCTAGAGCAGCGCAGAGGCCGCAGGTGCGCCAGGCCAAGCCTGGGCGAGGAGGATGGATGACATAGATCACCTGAAACCTTGTAATGGGACCCGGTGGGCATCCAACCCCACCTGGC
>Ga0316217_10000420_pt1 | contig 60759 bp, 35 predicted proteins | sample 1anoAmetaG_FD_203633 | JGI IMG/M metagenome (GOLD analysis project Ga0316217, IMG submission 203633) | Freshwater microbial communities from Trout Bog Lake, Wisconsin, USA - 1anoA | ecosystem: Environmental > Aquatic > Freshwater > Lake > Hypolimnion/Profundal zone | place: USA: Wisconsin... | reverse complement strand
GCGGCTTACGCCAACCATGCAAAGCCCTTCAAGTGGCGGAAGCGCGAGGTAAAAGGGTCACAGCTTCGCAATACTATCGTTAATCTATGCAACTAAGCACTAGCTACGCCGCCTTTTCGGTTGACGGGTTTTACGCCGCGCGAAGCGAACACCAACGCGCCTTCGGATCCCGAGGTCCGGCTCGCCTTCAACGCCAATCTGGAGGCGCGCGAGGCCGGGCGCTTTTTCGAGTTTATTGATGACCAAGGCCAGCGGATGCCCGCTCTGACGCGGCAGGGGACCGAGGAGGACCGGCTTTGGAATTATCAATTGGCCCCCGGCGGTTCCTCGACAACCTGGAGCGACGCCTTCTCCGAGGCCCTTTCTACGGGCGCTCCGCGTCATTCTCGCCGGCTTCGGACCGAGAGCGACCCGACCAATGAAATTCCCAACTTGCTGATTGTCACCCCGCGCCAGCCGCTCCCCCTGGGGCCGGCGTGGCGGTTGGCGCTTGGCGCGGGATTGCCTTCGACCGTCCCCGGGCTGCGCCTGCATGAGCGCTGCGAGGTCCCCATCGGGAACGTAACTCCTTTCACCCTCCAGGACCTTTCGGTCAAGAATCTCATCAACTCCGGCCCCTCGGTTTGCCTGACTTTCTCCAAGGCGCTCCCCGAATCTCTCACCAACACATTCGGTGATTGGTTGGAACTTAGCCCGATTCCTAAGGGCCTGACTGTTGAAGTTCAGGCTCGCGAATTAGTCCTCCGCGGGGGATTCAAAAGCCAGTCCAGTTACACAATCAAACTCCGGTCCGGCCTGCCCGCTGAAGCGCCTTTCAAACTCGCCAAGGCGATCGAGCGGGAGGTGACCATCCCGCTGGTGGCCCCTCGGCTCTATTTTCCGGCCTTTTCGACCGAGCAAATGGCGGCCGGAAACCGGTCCTTTCCCTTGCTGTTGATCAACACGCCGCAAGCGCGCCTGCGGGCGAAACTGCTCGACCCCCAGAACGCCATCCACGCCCTGCGCGGTTACAGCGGCTACTACCGGTCCTGGCGCGAGGCGGGCTATTCCTGGGAAAACCCCTACCTGCGGCTCGACTACAACCTGGTGCCCGGCCGCACGGTGTTTAATGAGGAAATGATCGGCGCCACCGAGACCGACCAATCGGCTACGCTGGATCTGAGCTGGGACCGCCTCTTGTCGGGCCGCAAGACCGGCGTGGTATTCCTGGATGCCGAACGCGTGGCCGGCGACCCGATGGAGCGGTTGGGCGTCCAGGCTCTGATCCAATTGACCGACCTGGGCCTGGTCTGGAAAGAGGGTCGCGACGGACTTAACGTCTTTGTCTTCTCGCAGGCCACCGGCCAGCCGATCGCCGGGGCGGCAACCTCGCTGTTGAGCGAGGAGAACGAAACGCTCCGTCAAGCGCCGACCGATGCCACAGGTCTGGCCCGCCTCGCCGCCAACACCAACGCCGCCTGGCTCGCCGTCCGTTTGGGCGACGATTTCCACGCGGTGGAAATCGATAAGCACCGTCTCTACCTCTACGCATACAACCTCCCGCTCGCCGACCCGGGCGCCGCCAGCGACCGCCTCCGGGTGCTCTTGTTCAGCGACCGCGATTTCTATCGGCCGGGCGAGACCGTGTATCTCAAGGCCATCGCGCGCGATTGGACCGACGCCGGCTTGAGCATTCCCGCCGATCTCAAGGGGTCCCTCACGATCACCGACGCGCGCCGCCGCGAGATCCTCCAGACCAACATCACTTTCACCCCGGCGGGCTCCTGGTCGCTGCCGGTGATCCTGCCGATGATCGCGCCGCGAGGGGCCTGCCTGGTTGAGTTCCATGCCGGCGATCAAACCGTTACCCACTCGTTCGAACTCCAGGATTTCCAGCCCAGCGCCTTCGAAATCGCTCTCCACGCCAAGCCGGTCTTCATGGCGGGCGAGAAGATCCAACTCCCGCTGTCGGCTCGCTACTATTTTGGCAAATCCCTTTCGCGCGCCCGCGTCAAATGGACCGTCGATGACGAGGACGCGACGTTCAAGCCCGCGCATTTCGAGAACTATCGCTTTGCCCCAACGGACATGGAATCCCGCTTCCGGCGCGTGACGTCGGCGCTCTCGCTCACCGGCGAGGGAATGCTGCAGAGCGCCAGCAACCTTGTGATCGCGCCCGACCTTCCGCCCAATCCCATCCGGCCCCGGACCGTCTTCGTCTCGGTCGAGGTTACGGATCTTAACCAGCAGACTTTGTCGCGGCAGGTCGAGTTCACCCGGCACAGTTCGGACTTCTATCTCGGCCTTAAAGTCGACGCGAAGGTGTTGAGCGCCGGCAAGGACTTGGCCGTCGCTGTGGCCGCTGTCGGGGCCGACGAACACCCCTTTCCCGGGACCGTAACGGCCCGAGTAAAACTCCAACGGGTGGATTGGGAAAACGTCCTGGTGCGCGGCGCGGGCCGAACCGCTCGCTACCGCAACCAGCCGATCCTGACGAACCTGCTTGAAAAAGAGATCGAGATCCTGCCCGTTGCGCTCCCCGCCAAGCCGGATGAAGAGGTTGCAGGCCAGCCGATCCCGGGCTTGGCGCCCACGGAGGCGGGCCAATACTTGCTGGAGGTTTCCGCCAAAGACGGCGGCGGGCGCGAGGTCGTCAGCTCGTTGAGCCTTAGCGTCTCGGGGCGGGCGGAATTGGGGTGGAACTACCGCAACGATGTGGAGATCCCGCTTAAGCCGGATCAGGCCGTCTATGCGCCGGGGCAGACCGCCGAGGTCTTGGTCCAAACCCCCATCGCCGGCATGGCGCTGGTTACCGTAGAGCGGGAGACGGTTCGGCGCTCGTTCCTGACGCGGCTCGAGGGCAACGCCCCCTTGGTCCGGGTGCCGCTCGAGGCGGCGGATGCGCCCAATGTGTTCGTGTGCGTTACCCTGTTGCGCGGCGCCCAGGATTGCCCGCGCAAGATCAAGGAGCCGGAGTTTCGGGTTGGCTACTGTCAGCTCGCCGTGCAGGACCTGCGGAACCGGCTGGCCGTGACGATTACCCCGACCACGAACCAATGCCTGCCCGGGCAAAATATCCAGGTCGGTGTCGAGGTGCGCGATGCCGGCGGTCAGGCTGTGGGCGATGCCGAGGTCACTCTGTACGCGGTCGACGAAGGCATCTTGAGCCTCTCCGATCATGCCGAACCGGACCCTTTTGGCTTCTTTTACGAAGCCCGTGCTCTGGCGGTGCATTCCTCCATCTCCCTGCCCAGCCTCCTGACCGAAGACCCGGATCAGTTCGAGTTTCACAACAAGGGTTATCTCGGCGGCGGGGGAGGCCAGGAGCGCGCGCGCAAGAACTTCCTGGCCTGCGCGTTCTGGAACGCGACTTTGAAAACCGCGGCCGATGGCAAGGTGAGCGCGCGCTTCGCGGCGCCGGACAGTCTGACGCGCTACCGGCTCATGGCCGTGGCGCACGCCGCCGCCGGGGCCTTCGGCGCCGCCCGCTCCGCTTTCCAGGTGACCAAACCGTTGGTGGTCGAGCCTGCCCTCGCCCGGTTCGCCAACGTGGGAGATCGCCAAATCGCCCGCGCCGTCATTCAGAACCAGACCTCTCAAGCCGGCGAGGTCCTGGTCAGCCTTGAACTGGACGACAAAGCCAGGCCGGCCGAAGGGCAGGGGAGCGCCCGCCCCGTCGTCCTCTCGCGACGCGCGCCGATTTCCCCGAACGGCAGCGCGGTGGTTGAGTTCCCCGTTGAATTCATCGAGGCCGGCCAGGCCAATTGGGTCTGGAGGGCGCGCTTCGCCGACCCGGCGACCGGGCCGTTTGTCGATGCGGTTCAAAGCGCGCTGGAAGTTGGCTACCCGGCGCCGTTGCTTAGGGAGATTCTCCTGGCTCGGATTTCCGCGGCCGAGACCAATCTCCTGACGCGGGCCAATCCGGAATTGCTCGCCGGCCATGGCGCTTTCACCGTGCAAATTGCCAATACGCGCCTGGTGGAGTTGACCGAGACCATCTCCCAGCTTTTGCATTATCCCTACGGCTGCGTTGAGCAAGCCTCCTCCAGCTTGTTGCCCTGGGTGCTGTTGCGGGACCTCCCCAGTCTTGCCCCGATGATCCCCTGCAGCCCCGAGTATCGCGAGCAGGCCATCCGCGCGGGCGTCGCGCGGTTGCTTTCAATGCAGACCCCGTCGGGCGGACTCGGGTATTGGCCGGGCGCCAAAGAGCCAATGTTCTGGGGCAGCGCCTATGCTGGGTTAGTCCTGGCTTTAGCCGAGCGTCAGGGCATCGAGGCGCCTCAGGCTGAGTTTGGCCGGCTGATGGACTATCTCAGCAGCCAGTTGCGTTCGGCCGGAACCCGGCTTTCCGGCGTCGCCGATGCCCCGTTGGCGCTCTACGCCCTCTCGGTCGCCGGCCGCGCCGAACCCGCCTATCACGAGCTGCTTTTCTCCCAACGCGCCCGTCTCTCTCCCGAGGATCGCGCTCTGGTGGCCCTGGCGGTGGCCGAGAACCAAGGGCCGCCGACCATGATGCGCGAGTTGCTCAGCACGAATCGCGTCGCGCGGGATTACGACGACCAGCGTTTCGATTGCTCCGCCCGCGAGCAGTCCCTGCGCCTGCTGGCCTGGACCCGCCACCAACCGGCCGACCCCAAGGTGGAGGAGTTGGCGCGGGACCTAATGCGCGATCAAACCCAAGCCCATTGGGGCACGACTCAAGGGGATGCTTGGGCGTTGCTGGCGCTGACCGAGTATGCCCGCCGCGTGGAGGGCGCTCCGGAGCCCGTTGTCGGCCAACTGCGGTGGGGCGCTCAAACCCTTCCGTTCGCGTTGACCGCCCAGACCAATATCTACCGCATCGTACTGCCCTTCGCCGAGCTCGGAGATGCGCGGTTGATCCTCGTGAATCCCGCCGGCAAACGGCTTTACTCCAGTCTCACCGTCGAAGCCCGCCCCCCGCTCGCCCGCCAACCGCGCCAGGATCGCGGGTTCAGCCTCACCCGGCTCTATCAGCGGTTGGACGACGAGGGACAGCCACACGAACTGGCTGGGCTGCGAGTCGGCGATCGCGTGCTCGTGACCCTCCGCCTTTCCGTCCGCGATCCGGCCCGCTATGTCGCCGTCGATGACGCGCTGCCGTCCCTCCTGGAGGCGGTGAATCCCGAATTCACTACCCACGGCGCCTCGATGCGGCCTAACCAGACGGGCGGCGACTGGATGGCGGATTTCCGGGAGATGCGCAAGGATCGCTTCCTCTCCTTTGCGGATTGGGTCGCGCCCGGAACCTATGAACTCCGCTACCTTGCCCGCGTTCGCGCCGCCGGCGCCGTCGCCGCCCCTTCCGCCAAAGTCGAGGCCATGTACCACCCCGACCGTGTCGGACTCACCGAATCGGAGATCATTTCCAGCCAGCCGATGGAATGATCGCCCCATCAACAACCTTTGATCAGAAGGTTGACACGGGGAATCAAGCCGTCGTACTCTGGGCTGTAGCTTTCCACGACGAACCGGTGGGGGGCGAACTTGAACTGTGGCTGAAAAAGACGATTATCTGGTAGATATACTGGTGGACCTCGGCTTCCTAACCCCCGACCAGGTGGCGGCGCTTCGGACCGAGGCCCAGTCCGCAGGGGTTGGCGTGGTCGATTTGGCGGTCGCGAATAAGGTCATTCGCCCGGCGGATGTTACTCAGGCCAAGGCGGCGCACTTCGGGGCGGAAGTCGTCAACCTGAGCGAGGTGAAAATTGATGACGACGTCATCGCGGCCATTCCGCGCCACATCGCCCGCAAGTATCGAGTCGTGCCGGTTTACAAGCACGACAACTCCATTACGGTCGCCTTGGCGGACCCTTCGGACCTCGATACCCTGGACAGCCTGACGCATTTGCTTCACGCCGAAATCGATTTGCGGGTGGCCTCGGATGCGGACATCGAGGCGGCGCTGGGCAAGTATTACGGCGGGGACAAGGGCACCACGCGCGCCGTGTCCACCGATCCACGGTTCGAGCAGACCATCAAGGAACTGACCGAGGAGCACGTGCAGATCGATGCCGCGTCGGCCGGCGATGGCGCGGTGGTCGAGGCGGATGCCCCATTGATCAAACTGGTCAATACCATCATTAGCGAGGCGTTCAAGATGCGCGCCTCGGATATTCATCTCGAGCCGCTAGCCAAGGTCTTTCGTATTCGCTACCGGATTGACGGCGTGCTCCACGAAATGAAGCCGCCGCCCAAGCGGTTGCAGGCCGCGGTCGTCAGCCGCCTCAAGATCCAATCGAACATGTCGATCTCGGAGCATCGCATCCCCCAGGACGGTCGTATCCAGACCAGCGTCGGCACCAAGCTGATCGACTTGCGCGTCTCCTGTCTCCCCACCAACCATGGCGAAAGCATCGTCATGCGTATTCTGGACAAGGAAGGCCTGCGGTTGGGGTTGCCGGAGTTGGGCTTTTTCACCGACGACCAGCAGACGTTTGAGCGGCTCATCGGCCTGCCGGACGGCATCTTGCTGGTGACCGGCCCGACCGGCTCGGGCAAGACCACCACGCTTTACTCTTGCCTTCATTTTATTAATCGGCCCGACCGCAAGATCATCACGGTGGAAGACCCGGTGGAATATATCCTGGCGGGCATCAACCAGGTTCAGATCAACGAAGCGGTCGGATTGAACTTCGCCATGGCCTTGCGCGCCATCCTCCGCCAGGCGCCCAACGTGATCATGATCGGCGAAATTCGCGACTTGGAAACCGCCTCCATCGCCGTCAATGCGTCGCTGACCGGTCACTTGGTGTTCTCGACTCTCCACACCAACGACGCCCCGAGCGCGGTCACGCGTTTGATCGATATCGGCGTGAAGCCGTTCTTGGTGGCCTCCTCGACGCGCGCCTTAATGGCCCAGCGCCTGGTGCGAAAGATCTGCAAGCAGTGCGGCGCCCCGTCGATGCCGACCGAAGCGGAGATGCGCGCCCTCGGCTTGGACGCCGCCAACACCCAAGGCGCCAACTTCCTGAAGGGCAAGGGTTGCTCGAACTGCAACAACACAGGCTACCGCGGACGGTTCGGCATCTTCGAAGTGTTCGTCATTGATGATGACGCCAGAAAGTTGATTTACGAGAAAGTCCCCTCCTCGGTCCTGCGCGCCCGGGCGCGAGAGATGGGCATGCGTACTCTGCGCGAGGACGGCATTCGCAAGGTGCTGGCCGGGCTGACCTCTCCCGACGAGGTCATCCGCGCGACGGTGGGAGACGCCGAATAAGCCGCCGATGCGCTGCCCTACATTTATGCCCTGGCGTGAGGAAAGTGCTTCACCTTTGTCCAATCCTGCGGATAGTATGGGCGACGGTTGAACCGATTTTTGCATGTCGTACTCAATGTCTGATTTGTTGCAGTTGGTAGTGTCGGAAGGCTCCTCCGACCTCCACATCCGCGTGAACACCCCGCCGACCATTCGGGTCCACGGCATCCTTCACCGGGTCGAAGGCCCTTCCCTCAAACCGGAAGACACCGAGGAACTGATGCGCAGCATCACCTCCGAAGACCACATCCAGCATGTCCGCGAGCGCGGCGGCGCCGACTTCGGGTTTGCCTTCGGCGACATGGCTCGCTTCCGCGTGAGCGTTTTCAAGGAAAAAGGCAACTTCGGCCTGGTTCTCCGCCAGATTCCCAGCAAGCTCCTCACGATGGAGCAGATCGGCATCCCGCCCTCCGCCAAAGAACTGCTCTACAAACCGCGCGGGTTGGTCTTGGTCACCGGTCCGACCGGTTCCGGCAAGACCACCACCCTGGCCTCGATGATCAACATCATCAATGAAGAGCGCGACGAGGCTCATATCATTACCATCGAGGATCCTATCGAGTATTATCATACGCATAAGAAGGCCTTGGTGACCCAGCGCGAAATTGGGGTGGACGTGCCTAACTTCGCCGAAGCGCTGCGCCGGGCCTTGCGCCAGGACCCGGACGTCATTCTGGTCGGTGAAATGCGCGACTTGGAGACTATTGATGCCGCCATTACGGCCGCCGAAACCGGCCACTTGGTCTTCGGCACCTTGCATACGACCGGGGCGGCCAAGACGATTGACCGCGTGGTCAACGCGTTTCCCACCAACCAACAGGAGCAAATCCGCATCCAGCTCTCGACCGTCTTGCAGGCGGTGATTTCGCAGTTGCTGCTCCCGCGCATTGACAAGCCGGGCCGCGTGGCCATCTTCGAGATCATGGTCAACACGCCTTCCATCGCCGCGCTCATTCGCGACAATAAGACCTTCCGGATTCAGTCGGACATCCAGACCGGCGCCAAGTACGGGATGGTCACCCTCGACGGCTTCCTGATCGAGAAATACCTGGCGGGCTTAATCGCCCGTGAAGAAGTGGTCACCAAGTCGCAGGACCCAGTGACGATTCAGGCCAAACTGCAAGAACTGGAACTGGCCCAGGCGGTCGGCGTGGACACCGGCGCCCTCGTTGAGGGCAAGACCTGAGTCACCGCCCGCTCACTGCCCGCATTCAATCCACTGGCGAATTTTTATGGCCGAGGAAATCAATAACCCACTGCTTTTGCTCATTAAGAGCTTGAGCCTCATCGACGACCTCCAGTACGAAGAGGTGGCAGCGGAATTCAAGCGCACCGGCAAGCCGGCCATGCAGATCCTCCAGGATTTCGGGATCATGGATCTGGACACCATTCTGCAGGTGATCGCCGATCATTTGGCCACGCGAGTGGTTCCCATCCGGGAGCGCGACCTCACCCCGCAGATCATCCAGAGCGTGCCCTCCAAGACGGCTCGACTTTACCAATGCCTTCCAGTCGGAATGGCCGACGGCGCCCTCCAGTTGGCCCTGGTGGACCCGCTCAACACCCAACGCATTGACGAGATCACTTTCATCCTCAAGAAGGATATCCAACTGGTGGTTTCGGACCCCGTGGCGGTCGAAAAAGCCATCGAGAAGTTCTATCCGGCCGGCGGCGGCGTCGAAACCAGCGAGAGTTTTTCCGAACTCCTCAAGGAGTTGGGCGCCGACAAGGACATCGCCGAGGAGGTGAGCGTGGCGGAGGCCACCGACGACAAGGCGTTGATGCAAGACCTTGCCAACCAGGCGCCGATTGTCCGTTTCGTGAACCTTGTCCTCTTCCAGGCGGTGCAGGACCGCGCCAGCGACATTCACTTCGAACCGTTCGAAGATGAATTTCGCATCCGTTACCGCGTGGACGGCGCACTCTACGAGATGTCTCCGCCGCCCAAGCAGTTGGCGTTGCCGGTCATATCGCGTATCAAGGTCATGTCCAACCTGAACATTTCCGAGACGCGCATGCCCCAGGACGGCCGCATCAATTACAACATGGGCACCCGCAGCATTGACCTTCGCGTCTCGACCCTCCCGACCCAGTTCGGTGAATCGGTGGTGCTTCGCGTCCTGGACCGGAACGCGGTCAGCCTCGAAATCGAGTCGCTGGGTTTTCCCAAATACCTCTACGATTACGTCAACGAGGCCATTCTGCGACCCAATGGCATCTTTGTCGTCACCGGCCCGACCGGTTGCGGCAAGACCACCACCCTCTATTCCTGCCTTCGGCGAGTCAATACGATCGACTCCAAGCTCCTCACGGCCGAGGACCCGGTCGAATACGATATCGAAGGCATTATGCAGGTCGCGATCCACGAGTCGGTGGGTTTGACCTTCAGCAAGGCGTTGCGCTCCTTCCTCCGCCAGGACCCGGACATCATCATGGTGGGTGAAATGCGCGACCTGGAGACGGCGCAGATCTCGATTCAGGCGTCGCTGACCGGGCACTTGGTGTTGAGCACGCTCCACACCAATGACTCGCCGGGCGCCGTGACGCGCCTGATCGATATGGGGGTGGAACCCTTCCTCATCTCCTCCACCATGGTCGCCGTTGTCGGTCAGCGCCTCGTGCGGACCGTCTGCAAGCATTGTCGGACCCCCTTTGAACCGACCGAGAATCAGTTGGCGCTTTTGAATCTCTCGCCCCACGACCTGGGCGACAAGGTGTTTTACTATGGGCGGGGTTGTAGCAATTGCAATGACACCGGTTACCGCGGGCGCAAAGGCATCTTCGAGTTGCTCATCCTCAGCGATGCGATTCGGTCGCTGATCAACGAGCGCGCCCCGACGGTGGTGCTGAGGCAAAAGGCCATCGAATTGGGGATGATTCCGTTGCGTGAAGATGGCTTGCGGAGTATCTTTGACGGTGATACAACGATTGAAGAAGTCGTGAAATACACGTAGCAGGCGAAGGACCGTATATGCCAAAATTTAACTATGTCGCCATGGATGCGCATGGCAAGGAGACCAAAGGCACGCTGGAAGTGGGGAGTCAGAATGAGGCCATCGCCCGGGTGAAGGAGATGAACCTCTTTCCGACGAAGATCGTCGAGGTGGAGAAACAGAAGGATAAGGGAGACAAAAAGGCCAAACCCGCCGCCAAGGGTGGCGGCGCCAAGAAGAAAGGCAAAGGGGCTAACTTCAATATCAAGATCCCCGGCATCGGCGGCAAGGTCAAGTCCAAGGTCCTTTGCACTTTTACCCGCCAATTGGCGACTCTGGTGGACGCCGGCTTGCCTTTGTTGCGCGGATTGCGGGTGCTGGAGAAGCAGGAGCGCAACGCGACGCTCAAGGGCATCATCGGCGAACTGGCGGTCTCCATCGAAGGCGGCAGCACTTTCTCCGAAGGGTTGGCGCAGCACCCTAAGGTCTTCAATCGGCTCTTCGTCAACATGGTGAAGGCCGGCGAGTTGGGCGGCGTGCTTGAAGTCGTCCTCACCCGCTTGGCTGAGTTCATGGAAAAGGCCCAAAAAATCAAGGGCAAGGTGGTGGCCGCCATGTTCTACCCTGTGGCCGTGCTGGTCGTTGCCACGGCGATTCTGTTCGTGCTGATGACGATGGTCATTCCCAAGTTCAAGGAAGTCTTCTCGGGTTTGGCCGATGGCGCGCAACTCCCCGCCTTCACTCGCTTTGTCATGGACATCAGCGACGCGATTAAGAACCACCTTGTTTACACGGCCGGCTTTGTGGTGGTCGGGATCGTGGCCTTCATGCTTTTCAAGAGCACCAAGTTCGGCCGGCATGTGTGGGACAAATTCCAATTGAAAGTTCCCGCGGTGGGGCCGGTCGTCAGCAAGGTGGCCATCTCCCGGTTCACCCGCACCCTGGGCACGCTGGTCAGCAGCGGCGTGCCGATTCTCCAGGCGCTTACGATCGTCAAGGAAACCGCTGGCAATGTCATTATCAGCAATGCCGTCAACGCGGTTCACGAGAGCGTCAAAGAGGGCGAAACCATCACCGCTCCCTTGGAGGGTTCCGGCGTGTTTCCCCCCATGGTCATCAGCATGGTGGACGTCGGCGAGCAGACCGGCGCCCTGCCGGAGATGTTGCTGAAGATCGCCGACAATTATGACGAGGAAGTGGACAACGCGGTTGCCGCCATGACCTCTCTCCTCGAACCCATCATGATCGTCTGCTTGGCCGTCATCGTCGGCAGTATCGTAATCGCGATGTTCCTGCCCCTCATCGACCTCATGAATCGCGTGGGTGATTCCGGTGGCGGCGGCAAGGAGAAAGAGTAGTCCGTCCCTCGCTGGGGGTCATTCATCCCAGCACGAGTTCGCGCTCGCTCCGGTCCAACTCCCTCCAGGAGCCCGGTTCGAGCGCTTCCAGTTTGTAGCCCCCGATTCGCACCCGGATGAGGCGCAGCGTTGGATGGCCGATGCTCGCCGTCATCCGGCGCGCCTGGCGATTCTTGCCCTCGACCAATTGCAGCCCAATCCAGCAGGCCGGCACGGTCTTCCGGAAACGGATTGGAGGGACGCGCGGGGGCGGCTCTGGCTGAGGGTCCAGCAGCCAGGCTTGGCAAGGGAGGGTTCGACGACCCTGGATCAGCACTCCTTGGGCCAGGAGGCGGAGGCTTTCGGGGGTGGGGATGCGCTCGATCTGCGCCCAATATTCGCGCTCATGAGCGGCTCGCGGATGGAGCAGGCGCTGGTTCAGGGCGCCTTCGTCGCTCAGCAGAAGCAAACCTTCTGAGTCCGCGTCGAGCCGGCCAATAGGGTAAACGGCTCGCGGAAAGGAAAACTCCGCCAGCGGCCGATTCGGAGAACCGTCGGACGTGAACTGAGACAGGACGCCGTAAGGTTTGTTGAAGGCGATTAACGTAACTAAACGGTCAACCCTCCCGTACCATCGCCTGGAGTTGTTGCTTGAGCTGAGCTACGAGCTTCTCGTGAGCCGCGTTGACCTCCGCGTCGGTCAAGGTGCGTTCGGAGTTCCGGTAAGTGAACGCGTAGGCCATGCTCTTCTGCCCAGCCGAAACGTTCTTGCCGCGGAACACATCGAACAGGTCGACGGATTCCAGATGGACCGGTTTGGTCTGTTTGACTACTTGCAAGACCGCTTCATGGGTGGTTGCCTCCGGCACGAGCATGGCAACGTCGCGCCGCACGCTGGGGAAGGCGGGCAAGGAGCGGAACCCCTTGGCCGTGCTGCGGCGGGCCAAGAGGAGATCGAGGTTGAGTTCAGCCAGGAGGACGGCGTCGCGCGCGTCGTAGCGCTTGCCCAGGGCGGGAAGTAGTTGGCCGAGCTCGCCGAGCGTAAACTTCCCGAGTTGAATGGTGGCCGACTCCAGGAACAGCGTCGTGCTCTGGGGGCGGCGGGAGTAAGTAACCCCGCGCACCCCGAATTGCTCCAGGAACTCCTCCACCAGCCCCTTGAGGTCGTGGATGTCAAACCGAGCCTCGCGGTCCTCGCCGGTCCAGAACGACGGGTTGCGCCGGCCGGTTAAGGCGATGGCCACGCGCCGCTGCTCTTGGGTTGGGGATCCCGTTGGGGCGGAGGGCGCCCGGTTGAAAACCCGGCCGAGTTCGAACAGGGCAAGGTCGTCGTTCTTATGGTTGAGATTGTGGCGGCAGGCGTCGAGCAACCCCGGCAGGAGGCTGGGCCGGAGCACGTTCATGTCGCTGCTCAGCGGGTTGGCCAGGGCTACCAGCGCATCGCCGACGACCAGTCGGGCGGACGCGTCCGAAATGAGCGTTTGGCCTTGCGTCTCCGCGAGTCCAATCCCCGAGAGAATCCGCCGGGCCTCGCCCAGAGTATCGTGTACCGCGTCGTAGGCGTTGGCTCCAACCGCGCCCCGCGGCGGCGTCGCGGGAATTCTGTCCACCCCGTGGAGTCGGGCCACTTCCTCGGTCAGATCCACTTCCCGCTTGAGGTCCACGCGAAAACTGGGGATGCGGAAGGTGACGGGTTCCGGCGCCGCTGGCGTCGCGCTCACCGGTTGAGGCTTGCGTCCGACGACCTTGAGGCCCAGTTGGCTCAGATAAGCCTCGATTTGATCCGCGCGGAGCTCCACCCCCAGAAGTTCATTGACCTTATGATGGCGCAAGGTGATTTGTTTGGGTTCGAACGGGGTCGGATACGCGTCCACCGCGCCTTGCGCGAGGCGGCCGCCCGCGGTTTGCAGGATCAGATGGGCGGCGCGCTGGCTGGCCCAATCGCACACGCCCACATCCCCGCCGCGCTCGAATCGGTAGGAGGACTCGGTGCGCAGCTCCAGTTTCTTGGAGGTCGCGCGAATGTTCTGGGGTTTAAAATAAGCGCTCTCCAGCAGGACGTCGACGGTGTCCGGATTGATCTCGCTATTCTGGCCGCCCATCACGCCGGCCAGGGCCACCGCTTTAGTTTCGTCGGCGATCAGCAGCGTCTGGCTGGTCAGCGTTCGTTCTTGGCCGTCCAGCGTTACGAATTTCTCTCCTTCGGCGGCGCGGCGGACGACAATGGCAGGGCGGGCGTTGGCGCCCGCTTTGGCCAAAAGGTGGTAATCAAAGGCGTGGAGCGGTTGGCCGGTCTCGAGCATCACATAATTCGTGACGTCCACCACGTTGCTGATGCTCCGGACCCCCACCTTCTCCAGGGTCGTTTGGAGCCAATCCGGACTGGGACCGACCTTGACGCCCTGGAGGACGCGGGCCGTGTAGCGCGGACACAGCGCCGCGTCCTCGAGCCGGACGGCGACCAGTTCGGACGCCAAGGCCCCATCCGAACTCTCGGGCAATGCGGCGTCGGGCACCCGCAGGGGATTGCCGGTCAGGGCGCTGACCTCGCGGGCAATGCCCAGGACACTGTTGAGGTCGGGCCGGTTTGGAGTGATTTCGAGATCATAGACGACGTCGCTTTGCGCGCGGCCGAGATACTCGGCGAAGGGACGACCCACTGCCGCGTCTTCCCGCAGGATGAGCAAACCCTCGATGGCGTCGGGCAAGCCTAATTCCTGGGGGGAACACATCATGCCGTGCGACTCCACGCCGCGGATCTTGCCAACTTTGATGGTGAAAGGTAGCTCGCCCGGCTTGGCCGGCAGGGTCTTGCCCGGCAGGATGAGCGGCACCTTGTCGCCAGCCTTGAAATTCTGCGCCCCGCAGACAATCTGACGCTCGCTCTGGCCGTCATTGACGCGGCAGACCGAAAGCTTGTCGGCGTTGGGGTGTTTGTCGCGGCTGACGACCTGGGCGACGACGATGCCTTCGAATTCGCCGCCGACCTTCGCGACGCCCTCAACCTCGATTCCCAACATGGTGAGCCGTTCGGAGAGTTCCTCGGGCGTCCAGTCGAAATCCACGTATTGCCTGAGCCAGTTCAGTGTAATTTTCATGAAAAGACCCGGCAAAATAGCCAATCGCCCGGGTGTTATCAATCAATTTGGGCGAGGCGATGCTGGTTTGGTTTTGAAACTGGCGAATCCGAAGGCGCTCGGCGCGCAAAATCCCGGAAGCGTATTCCGAACTTTCTTTCGCCTCTACGGCGTGCAACCTTGTCGCGTTTTTAGAAATGTTATGAGCCAGTCGTGTCTTAAGCCGACCCCGGTTGATCCCGTCAAGAGGAGACGCCCTTGAGCCTCGCCTCCTCCGCGCCGTCATCCGTCGTTACCGTGCCCAGCCGCCATCCCCGCGGTCTTTACACGCTCTTCTTCACCGAGATGTGGGAACGGTTCAGCTACTACGGCATGAGGGCTCTCCTCGTGCTCTTCATGGTGGATTCCGCGCGTGGCGGGATGGGGTTGCCGGACACGACGGCTACCTCTATTTACGGCCTCTACACGGCGGCGGTTTATCTCATGTCCCTCCCAGGCGGCTGGATTGCCGACCGGATTCTTGGGGCGCAACGGGCGATTTGGTGGGGCGGCGTTATCATCGCCGCGGGCCACTTCACGTTGGCTATTCCCCGGGTGGAGACGTTTTACGTGGGATTAATCCTGGTAGTCGTCGGCAGCGGCGTTCTAAAGCCGAACATCAGCGTACTGGTGGCCGAACTCTATCCCGAGGGCGGTTCGCGGCGCGACGCCGGGTTCACGATCTTCTATATGGGCGTGAATCTCGGCGCCTTCATCGGCCCGATGGTTTGCAGCACCCTCGGCGAGAAATGGAATTGGCACTGCGGCTTTGGCGCGGCGGGGGCGGGCATGGTCCTGGGGTTGATCCAATTCAGGCTCTTTCGCGGCAACTTGGGCGCCGCGGGACTTCGGCGAGGCAACGAGCGCCCGCTCAACCGCGTGGAACGGTTCGCTTTGGTTGGGACCGTCGCCATGGCGACCGTCGTGGTCGGGCTTTGCCTCGCGCGGGTTGTGGTCCTGAATCCTCTCAGCATGGCCCGCGGAATGACGACGCTCATTGTGGGCATTGCGGCGCTCTATTTTGCCGGCGTTTTCCTTCTGTGCGGTTTGAATAAAGTGGAAAAAGAGCGCGTGGCCGTGGTCTTAGTCTTGTTTTTGGCATCGGCGCTCTTCTGGTCTGGATTCGAACAAGCCGGTTCGTCCTTCAACCTTTTCGCCGAGCGATTTACCGACCGAAAACTGGTTGGGTTTGCCTACGTGGTTCCGGCGGGCTGGTTCCAGGGGCTGGGCGCGGTGTTCATTATCCTCTTCGCCCCGGTCTTTGCCTGGCTGTGGGTAAGGCTTGCGCGGCGGAACCTGGATCCTTCAGTGCCTGCCAAATTCGCCTTGGGCCTGCTCTTCCTGGCCGTGGGATTTCTGGTCATGGCGGCGGCGGCGAGGGTTGTGGCGGCGGGCCATAAAGCCGCGCCGGTATGGCTCGTCACCACTTACCTGTTTCACACCTTTGGAGAATTGTGTCTGAGCCCGGTCGGATTAAGCTCCGTGACAAAACTGTCTCCGCGCAAACTCGTGGGCCAGATGATGGGCATCTGGTTCCTCGCGACCTCCCTGGGCAACCTGATCGCCGGGTTGCTGGCCGGCGAATTCAAATCGGATGCCCTCCCCGCCTGGCCGCCGCTGTACTTGAAGATCGTCATCTTGCCGACGGTAGCCGGCGTCTTGCTCATCCTTTTGGCGCGCCCGATCAAACGGTGGATGGTTGGCATTAGGTGATCGGGTCGACCGTCCCTACAAGGGCTTACCGGCGGGTCCTCCGATGAACTCCACATGCGCTCGCCGCAATGGCGGACGCTGCGATCTCCGCCCTCGCCCCGCAAGGAGCGAGCGGGGCGAGGAGTTTTGTTTGTTGCGTATCCTGGCGCTTCCTCAGTAACTCATAATCCGGTCGGGGCGCCGGATGCGCGGGTAAGGCGCTTGATGAACTGCACCTCTTTACCGTCGTAGGGCGCGCCATCCGCCCGAAAGATGTCGTGAAACCAGACCGGCGGCTCGTTTGTGTAGGTTTTCGTCCAGGAATCCCAAGGGAAAATGGTCTGGGTTTTTCCGGAGACGAAACCCCAATTGTAAGCCCCCACTTTCTGTTCTTTGAAGAAGCGGAGGTTGGGATCGAACGTGCTGCCCACGGGGCGGGCCATGTACTCGGTGCAAATAACGGGCCGGTTGTATCGGCGCAGGTTCTGGACGCATTTCCGCGCCTCATCGATCCGGCTATAGTTGTGGAAAGTGATGATGTCCGATTGATCGAGTTGCGCCCGTTCCATCGGGGAGAGTTTGGCCGGATCAGCCCAGTCACCCACCCACACCGCCGAAGAAAGGGGTTGTTCCGGATTCACCGCGCGCGCCCAGACGAAGGTCTTGTTCAGCAGAGCCAAGGCGGAATCGCGCTTATTGGCGGGCTCCAGCTTCACGTAAGCCGGCTCGTTCGGATTGTCCGGCTCGTTAAAAAGATCCCAAAAATCGATCCGGGGGTCATTGCGGAAATGGCCAATGACTCCCTGGACGAACGGCTTAAGCTCATCGAGGCGCGACGGATTGGCCATGAACTCGCGGCCGGGGCACTGGACCCAGCCGGAGTTGTGCAGGAAGGGTTTTGGCGCCCGCTGCTTTCCGGATTTGGGATCGGGATCCCAGCAGGAATCGAACAGGACGAACATCACGCCGATCCGGTGTTGGTGAGCCAAGGTCAGGAACTGATCCATGCGGTGAAGAAACCCCTCGGCATCCTGCTGCCAGGGCAGGTGGTGGAGAAAGACGCGCGCGCTGGTGAATCCCAACTGCTCCGCCCAGCCCAACTCCCGGTCGATGGTGGCGGGATCGAACGTGTCGGCCTGCCACATTTCGAGCTGATTGATGGCCGTGCTGGGACTGAAGTTGCATCCCACCAGCCACGGACGAGCGCCATACCAGGCATTGGCTTTTTCGGCGGGCCAGGGTTTGGAAATTCCGGTCCCCTCGGCCGCGCCGACGGAGGTCGCGGCAAGCAAGAGAAGGCTGAGGAGCGGGGCGAATCGCTTGGTTCGGGTCTTCATATCCTGAGTATTTCTATCGTTAAGGGCCATAACTTCCCGACAGATTAGCGGACCGGATTGGAATTGTCATGGGGCATGAAGTGGCGACACCGAGAGCCCGTGGCCACTTTATGCGACATGACTATCGCGGTTTCTGAGCTATATTGTGGCAAATCGCAAATCTATTTACTATTATCGAGCGGCCTTCATGCCAAATGGTAAAGAGGCTCCGCAGGTTCAACGAACAGAAAATCATGATCATGAGCACCGCACCCGGTCGGCGAAACGGCAGAATCGATTCCTCCCGCTTTGACAGCGCCGCCTTCACGCTGATTGAACTACTTGTTGTCATCGCGATCATCGCGATCCTGGCCGCCATGCTATTGCCGGCCCTCTCCAGGGCCAAAGCGCATGCCAAGCAGACCGGTTGCATCAACAACCTTCGCCAGATCGGCGTCGCCTCCGGCATGTATCTCATCGACTATAAGCAATACCCGGGGGATTATTCGGCCGTCAACAATTGTTACGTTTGGCCCGATCGTCTGCTGACACTGATGGGCAACAACCGCGCCGCCTTCTCCTGTCCCGCCGCGCCGGCCAATACCTGGTGGGATACCAATTACAACAAGACCTTGGGCGGGATTAGCTCGATCACCGGCAAGCCGGATAAATTCACCGTTACCCCCAGTTCCCGGTTTTCCCTCGGCTACAACGACTGGGGACTGGATCTCCAGCATAATCCGCAGCTTGGGTTGGGTGGGGACGTGGATGGCGGCTTTTACAAGGGGCCGGTGAAGGATACCGACGTCGCCAGACCCACCGAGATGATTATGCTCGCTGACGTCAAAGGCGAGCAAGTCGCCTCGCTCATCAGTTTCGACGCCAATCTGGACCCGACGGACAATAGCTCGGGACACAGTCAGTGGCCTTCCAACCGGCATAACTATAGTGTCGATATTCTCCATGCCGACGTCCACGTCGATACCGCCAAGCGGCCGCCGATGGTCGATCCCAAGAACACCCTCTGGCGGGGGCGGTGGAATAATGACGGTCTGGCCCACGATGGCACCCAAGGCAGCGCCGTGGCGTCCTGGAGCGTGGATCCGGTAGCCGCGGCCGCGCTGGACAAATAAGAGTGTTCGGCCTCTCACCTCGATTTCGCCGCCTCGGCGTGACGCCGCCGCTCAGGGTTTTTGCGTGCTGTCGCCCGCAGACGCCGCTCTCGGCTCACGCCATGAGTGACCCGGACTAAGTCTAATTGCGCCGGGTCGAGGAGTTGGTTGCATCCGGCACGAAGATCCCGAGGTCGAAATATTAGCCGCCCGAAACCTGATGGCAGTGGGCCGTGATCACGTTCGTGCCGGGCCGCAGCGAGCGCAAGGCCTCGGCCAAGATGTCCACCGTGAGGTAATCCAGCAGATAGGCGTCGAGCTTGGCGGCCGGCACTCCGTTGATGTACACCTCGCATTCGTCGTCATGGTGCAACTCAAACCTCGCGCCGGAAACGTCGCTGGCGTCCAATACGAAGACGCGGCGTAACCAGATGTTCTCCGTGTTCCAGACGGTTTGAGGGGAAACGCCCATCGTGCCGGGGGCGCCAAAGCCCGCGGCGCCGGACCGCCATTTTGAATCATCGAAAGCAGGATGGATCCAGTTGCCTCCGGGAGGATCGAGAGTGTACCGCCAGACCGGAGCGTCTGCGTTCAAGGCGTTTGGCAAAATCACCTTGCCGAACGCGGATGTGGGCGCTTCACGATTGGCGTCGCGCAGGACGGCGGGCTCAATTTTCGACACCGCGCGATCATAAGTCATTAAGCCGTTGCATTCGGTTTCCACGTCGGTGACCTGGGTGAAGACGCAGGCCGAGAGTCCCGCCTGGTGTTTCAACCGCCACACCGCTCGCATCAAGCGCAGGTACCATGCCCGCACCCCGTCCCGATTTCCCGCGCCTTGATAACCCCACGATTCGCTCGACCAGGTATGGCCCTGAACGGGAAATCCGATCCCGCCAAACTCGCCGAGCACCACCGCCCGCCGGGCGTCGGGTTCGATGACGCCGGGCTCCGGATAACTATGCGTGTCAATGAGATCGCCCGCCCGCCTATCCGTCCAACCCGCGGCGTTATCGACCAGGCGCGTGGGGTCGAGTTTACGGATTTCCCTCACCAGGCGCTCGGTGTCATATTGGCCCCAGCCCTCGTTGAACAGCACCCACTGGATGATGGAGGGATGGTTGAAACGGCCCTCAATCATGCGTTGCAGCTCGATCTCGAAATTAATCCGCGCCTCGGGCGTGTTGTTGTTGGCGCTGGGCATGTCCTGCCAAACCAGCAGCCCCAATTTATCGCACCAGTAATACCATCGTTCCGGTTCGACTTTCACGTGCTTGCGCACGAGGTTAAAGCCGGAGCGCTTCAAGTAGTCCAAATCGAACCGCAAGGCGTCGTCGGTCGGCGCGGTGTAGATTCCATCCGGCCAGAAGCCCTGGTCGAGCACGCCGACTTGAAAGATCGGTTTGCCGTTCAGCGCCACTCCCATGCGGCCCTTATCGTCCTTTTTCAAGCCGACGCCGCGCATGGCAAAATAGCTTTTCACGCGATCGACCTCGCGGCCGCCCTGTTTCACCACCACTTCCAAATCGTAGAGGAAAGGATCATCGGGCGACCATAACCGGGCGTCGGGCACCGGGAGGAGCAGAGGCGTATTGGGCGTTCCCACGACGCATCCGACGGCTTGTTCGCCCATCGTTGCGGTCGCCTCCACTTCGAGGTCGTCGGCCAGGCTGGCAACCGCCACGAGCAGTCGCAGGCCTTGCGCGTCCAGGTCGGGAGTCATTCTCAGTTTCTCGATGCACTTCTCCGGCACGGGCTCCAGCCAGACCGTCTGCCAGATGCCGGAGGTCGAGGTGTAGAACACTCCTTCTGGTTTTATGGATTGTTTGCCGCGCGGTTGGTCGCCCTCGGTCGGATCGGTGACGCAGACCAAAATATCCTCTTCATCGCCCCATTTAAGCGCGGAGGTAATATTGAACGAAAACGCGTCGTAGCCGCCTTGGTGTTCGCCGATCAACTTTCCATTGACCCAGACCTGGCACCGCCAATCGACCGCGCCGAAATGGAGTCGTACCCGCCGGCCCCGCCAGGCTTCCAGAACGCGCGCGCGGCGATGATACCACAACTTGTTATCGGCCTTAAGCGGTTGCGCCACGCCGGAGAGACAAGATTCAACCGGAAAGGGCGCGAGGATGCGCCCCTGGAAATGCTCGGGTCGGTTGGCGTCCTCTTCCGTGAAGGCATAGTCCCAAAGCCCGTTCAAGTTCAACCAGTCCTGGCGGACCAGTTGCGGTCGTGGATACTCCGGCCAGGCATTGGTCGGACTCACATTCTTGGCCCATCGCGTCAATAGCCGAGAGTTGGCCGGCGACCAATCGCCTTCGCTCGCGCCGACACGACTGCTGGTCAGCGGCAGGCATCCCGCCAGGAAATAAGCCGGGAAACCACGAAACCTTCGCAAGAACTTTAACATGATAAATCGTTCAAAACCGGACTAGTCCAGCCCACCAAGGAAGAGCGATTCATGATTGCGTCTCGGCTGATGGCTGTCAAAAGCAAAGGCCGGGCGCTCGAGCGCCCGGCCTTGGATGTTATACCCTCTGAAACGCCTGGATTAATGACTTAGGCGATAGAACATCTGCGCCTGAGTTGTGCTCACGGGCAGAGTGTTCAGGCCGTTGACTACCGTGGGTGTTCCGGACACTGCGGTCCAGGTTCCAGAAACCAGTTTCGGGGACGATTGCAGTGTGAAGGGGGTGGCATTCGCGGGCCACTTCAAGACCGTCTTGCCGCCTGCGACCGAGATTTCAAGGCTAGGCCCGGCCACCGCGTCCGGTCCCGCGGCGTACAGGCTTGCCACCTGGCCAGAGGTCAGGGCGCCATTCCAGATGCGGAAATCGCAGTAATTTCCGCTGAACATGGGATCCGCCCACTCGTCCCGCGCGAGCCAGTTATCGGTGTCCGGCAGTGTGGACCATACGCCCGTGTTGATGCCCGAGGCCACCAATTGGCCGTTGCGGTAGAGTTTATCAAACTGGCGGTCCTGGTCATGCGTCCAAACGACCTGGCTCAGCACGCCTGCTTGCAGCGGCGCGGCTGTCAGTGTCACGTCATAAGTTGGATTCTGATCCCACTCCGCCCGCAACGAACCGCTGGAGCCGTCATACGGACAGATCATCACGTATTGTCCGCCGCCGAGCGAAACGCCGGGCGTGGCGGCTTGGCCGAAGTCGAACATCTCCTGCCAAACCCCGCCGCCATTCCATACGACCCAGATCTCGAAGCTGGCCTCGTTGGGCAGGCTGGTAACCAAGCCTTGGCCCGCTGGGAAGGAGGCCCAACCGCTGGCGGCGGTGGGCAGTCCATCCGAACCGCCAACCGGGTTGGGGTGCGGTGTAAGCCACTGACTCCCGTCGAGCGTGCCCGGTCCATGCAGCGAGCCATTAATGCCGCCGACCGAGTCGGCGATCGTCGTGCTGCCGGGGGCGTCGTTGAAGCTGTAGCGGTGCAGGAGGGAGGGCCAGGCATTCGTATCTACCACGGTAACCGGGAAGGAACCGGACAGATCGCCATAGGCGCCGGTGATCGTAGCGATGCCAGCGTTTTGCGGCACGATATTGCCATTGATAATCGCCGCCACCGAGGGATCGCTGCTGGTAACGAGGGTGCCCGGAAGGGTCGTCACATCCACATTGGAAACATTGGCGAAGTTGGCGAAAACCGTAACGGGAGCGGAAGCGCCATGAACGTCAACCGTGCTCGGCACCGAAACGCTGATGGACGACAGACTGCCCGGGTTGGTGACGATGTTGTTCGGTCCGGTCGTCGCATCGATGGCCACTTGAAGATCGGATTTTACGCCGGAGTAAATGCGAAACTCGTCGAGCGCTCCTTGGAAATAGGGATCGGCGGAGAACTGGGAGCGGCCCAAATAATTGTCGCCGTCAGGGATGGTGAACAGGGCCTTGGTCATCTTGCCCGAACCCACTTTCCGGCCGCCCACGTAGAGCGAAGCGAATTGGGCCGTGTAATTGTACGCCACCGTGACACAGACTTCATTGCTGATGGTTAAAACCGTGGGTCCGTCAATGGGCACTTCTCCGCCCTCGTTAATGGACCAGCGTAAGTTGCCATTGGCGCCGTTGTGCGGGATGAGCGTGGTATAGGTTACGCCCGCGCCCCCGGAGTTTGTGCCAAAGGAGAATAGTTCCTGCCAAGCCGACCCGCCATAATAGGTCACCCAGACCTGGAAAGTGGCGTTTGTGAGCGACGCCATCATACCCGAGGGCAGGGACACGTAGGCGGAACTGGAATTCCCGTCCAGGACCAGTTGTCCGGCGCCGTCCAGCGTGGAGGTGGCGCTGCCATTTTCCAGCGTTCCATTGGCGCCGCCGACCGAATCCGTGATCGTCGTGCCGCCCGCGGGGTCGCTGAAGCTGTAGCGGTGCCGAAGCACCGTCGGTTCCGAGTTTACGAAAACCGTTATGCTAGCGGTTGCGGATAGATAAGTGGCTTGGATGGTGGCGTTCCCCAACCCCACGGCATGAAAATTTCCATCCGCTCCAAACGTCATCACGTTTGTATTGCCGGACGAAAAGGAGATGCCCGACACGGTGGTGATGTTGACGAGGTTCGTCAGCGAAGCGTAGTTTGCCAGGACGCTCGGAGTGATGACCGCTCCCAGCAGCGTGTTGGTTGCATTATTAAACTGAATAGACTTGAGGGCGCCGGCGGAGGCGGTGGTCGAGGCCGCCCCGGCTTCGTAATCCGCTTCCACCTGCGCGGGCGTCAGCGCATTGTTATAAATGCGAAACTCGTCAATCGATCCATTGTAATAAGGGTCCGCCCATTGGGAGCGTCCGATGTAGTCATTAAACGTGTGCCCTACCGCCTGCGGGGTGACGGTGAACCCCGTGCTGAAGGAGACCAGGGCGCCGTTATCATAGAGCGCCGCCGTTTGCGCCGCGGCGTCCACGCTAAAAACGACGTGATGATACGCGCCAGCCGCGGGCGTGGGGCCGTGGATGATGCTCTCGCCGGTCAGCCCCTGGATATCCCCGTGGAACGTGCCACTCCCGTCGTTGAAGCAGAGGTAGGTCCAGTAAGTGCCATTGCCGCCAGTGCCACCCGCGCCGCCGGTGCCGGGGCCCCCGACATTATCGCCGAAATCGAACAGGCGGGCCCACGTCGGATTCAAGTTCGGGGTGGTCCAGATTTCAAACGCGACGGAAGTGTAGTTGCTGATGATGTCGTCGGGGAGATAAACAAACCCGCTGTTGCCGTCTAGCACGATGGTGCCATCTCCGGGGTAGGAGGCGCCGGGATACACGTTGCCCGTCGCTCCACCGACGGAGTCAATCGCGTTGGTGCTGGTGGTTGCGTCGTTGAAGCTGTATTGATGCGTCAAACTCGCATTCAGCGCGCTAGGCGCGGCGAGCAAGGTCATTAGACCCAAGACGCCCGAAACTAAGGTTGGGGGGAGTTTAAGTGCCTGTTTCATAACTTGTTGGTTTCTTGTGAGGACATTGTTGGTCAATCTAGTTCAAACACCCTGGCCTGTCTTGCCGCATAAAGTGGCCCCAACCCCAGCGCGGTGAAAGGCGTAACCCGCGTGGAACGATCGGAGCCAGCCTCACCGCTTGAGGTACTTGGCCACCGCTTCCGTGCGCGTATGGACCTGCAATTTCTCATACGTGCGGCGAATGTAGTTGCGCACCGTGTGGATGCTCACGCCCATTTTATCCGCGATCATTTTATAAGACTGGCCGGCGGCCAGCAGGTCTAACATCTCCCGCTGCCGGATTGACAACCGCATCCGGTCTTCGGCCCCGGTCTTGCCGGAATCGCCTGAGCTGTGCAGCAATTGCACCACCTTTCGCGCGATGGTCGCCGACATCGGCGACCCCCCGGCTATTACCTCGCCAATCGCTTCGATGAGCTTGGCGGGAGGCTGCGATTTCAATAGATAGCCTACCGCTCCCGCTTTGATAGCGTCGAAGATCAAATCGTCCTCCTCGAACACCGTGAGCATGATCACGAACACGCCCGGGATTTGCTCCTTGAGGCGGCGCACGCACTCGATGCCGTTCATTCCCTTCATTTTAATATCCATGAGCACTACGGCGGGTCGATCCGCCGCCAAGCGGACCAGCGCATCTTCCGCTCGCGAATATTGGCTGACGAAGCGAAATCCTCCTTTGATCGTCAGATACTGGACGATGCTCTCCCGCAGCCCGGCGTCATCATCAACAATGGAAAAACTAATCGGTGTGTCGCCCATAGCTATGCGGTAATTGGAGACTGAGCGTGACGATGGTGCCCTGGCCGGGGCGGCTGCGGATTTCACATTCTCCGCCGATGGATTGCATTCGATGGCGGAGATTAGACAAACCCAGGCGATTGCCACCCGGCCGGCCAGGCGGCGCCGCCGGCGGGGAGGCGAGTTCGAAACCGGCGCCATCGTCGGAAATCGAAATGCGCAACCGCTCGTGCTCCACCGTCAGGTCCACGCTGACGCGCGAGGCGGCCGAGTGCTTTATGGTATTCGTCAACGTCTCCTCGAACGCGAGGAAGATATTGTGCCGAATCTCAGAGGACAAGGGAGTCGACGGCAAAGAGGTAGGGATGACCAGTTGACAGGCGATGGGCGTGCTCTGGAAGTATTCGGAGGCGTAGCGATTCAAGTACGAAGCCAGGTTCTCCAAGGAGTCGTTGCGCGGGTTGACCGCCCAGACCATGCGATCCAGCGAATGCAAGAGGTCGCGCGAGGTTTTGGCGAGCGAGTCCAGAACCTCCGCGGAGCGATAAAACCCCTTCGTCTCGGTCTTGACGACTTCACTCAGGAACGAGATGCGCGCCAGCTTCGAGCCGATTTCATCGTGCATGTCCTGCGCGATCCGCATTCTTTCTCGCGACAGTTCCTCGCTACGCTCGAGATCGCTCAACCGCGACCGCAGCCGGCGATGCGACAGGTTGCGAACGAGCCAGGCCGCCGCGCCCGCCAGCGCCAGGACCCCAAGCCCCAGAATCCACCGTTGCCGCCAGAGGGGGATGGGGACGACGAAGGGAAACGCCACGCCCTCTTGGTTCCAGATGCCGTCGGAGCCGGCGGCGATGACGCAGAATCGATAGCGCCCGAAGGGGATGACCCCGTAATGCGCGCGGCGATCGAGCGGGTTGCCCTCAATCCAGTCGGCATCCACGCCTTCCAGCCGGTAGCGAAACCGGGTTCGGTCCGGCGACGTCAGGCAGGGCGTCGTGAATTGGACATCCAGCCCGCGCACATGCGCCGGTAAGTGAATCTCCGATTTTTCGCTTAATGAGCCTGGGGTGGTTTCCACCGCGAAGCGCTTCAGTTCAACGTCGTTTACGCGGACCGATTCAATATATACGGCGGGGGGCGTTTTGAGGGGACGCCAGAGCCTCGGATTCACGTGGATTACCTGGCCTTGGAGAATGAACCACAACGAACCATCCTTCGCGCGCGCCACGCTGTTGCCTCCGCCGGTTTCCGTCTCCGCAACGTTCAAATGCTCGATGATGCGCGGGGCGGGGAAAATCCGCGACCGGAGCGCTTCGTTCAGGTCCGACTTTTCCGCCAACGCGAGTCCTGCCGAAGTGGTCAGCCAAAGATTGTCGTCAAGGTCCGTAATGAGGCCGTAGATCCGCAGGCCCGCCAGGTCTTGGGTCGCCCCCCAGGAGGTGACGGTCCGATGGAAGAGACAATGAAGGCCGTTGGTCTGAGAGCCAACCCAGACCCGTCCCGAGGAATCCTCGCAGAGGCAGGTGATCGGGCTGGCAGGGGGTGGCGGTTTGGCCACCAGCGGCGCGAGGTCCTCCCCTCGCAACCGCCAGACCGAGCCCGCCGCGGTGCCGATGAAGAGCTGATCCGGGAGGGTGGATAACATCGCGGTGACGGCCCCATCCACGCTGCCGACCAACTTCGGATCCGATTCGCCGCAGCGATAAATCTGGCCCGAGAGCGTTCCGGCCCAGACATGGCCGTTCGGGGAGGCGTGGAGATAGGTGAGAGTCGTGCCGGCCAGGGCGCTGGCTGCGTCGAACGTCACCACGCGGTCATGATGCAAGCAGAGCAAGCCCTCGCTCGCGGAGCCAAACCAGGCATCGCCGTTGTTCGCCACGCAAAGAGCGCGGACAAAATGTTGCGCATGGATCAGTTCGAGCGGGCCGAAAGGCGAAAAGTGCTGACCGTCGCCGGTGAACGCGCCTTCGCTCAGGTAGGAAACGACAATTTGGTTCGATGAGGTTTGCGCGATCCCGGTTGCCGGCGCGCTGGGCAACCCTTCCGCCTCGCCCAAAACGCGCAAGTGTTCCTGGCGCAATTGCACCAGTCCGCCGCCATCGGTGCCCAACCAGATGTTGCGTTCCCGATCTTGAAAGATCTAACGCACATCGCTGGGGACCGCCCCGTTGCGAAACACGACCGGGCGGAAACCATCGCCGGTGAACTGAAACAGCCCTTTGCCGCTGGTGCCGATCCATAAGCGGCCGTCGCGCCCTTCATGAAAACTCCAGATCCGCGCGGAAGAGATCTGGCCATTGCGGAAATAATTGAAACGCCGGCCCTCGTCCAACTTGATCAGATAGGTGTCTCCGAAAGCCCAGAGTTCGCGCTGCTGGTCTTCGAACATGCCGAGGAACTGGGGACTACGGCCCTGGCTTTCCGTGGTGAAATGATACTTGGCGAGTTGTCCGTCCCGATACAAATACACGCCGGAATGCGCCGTGATCCAGACCTTGCCCGAGCGAGCCACGCAGACGCTGGAGATCGCCTCCTCCGGCAATCCGTCCTTCGACGTGAACCAACGGAGCGTCTTTCCGTTCCAGAGGCCGAGGCCTTTGCGCGTTCCCACCCACAGGTCATTTGTGTCTCCCAAGGCAAGGGTCGTAATCGGGCTCGCGATGGTTCCGCCCGCGTCGACCCTCCGCGTGACGCGATTGGAAGAGCAGAACAAGCCCTGTTGCTCCGTCCCGATCCAGATCCGGCCTTGCCGGTCCTCGCACATGTCCGTGATGCGCAGTCCGGCATTCGTGGCGCCGCTTAGCCATACCGGGTTGAAGGATGCCCCGTCGAACTTAACCAGGCCGCTCTGCGTGCCGACCCATAGATAGCCGTCGCCGGCCTGCAAAACGGCGGTGACCGAATTATTAGGCAGGCCCTCGGTAGTGGTCCAGGTCCGGGCGATAAACGTCTCCACCGCCGGTGGTTGGGTGGACGGGGATGGGGCCCCAAGCGATGCTCGCATCACTGGGAAGAGAACAAAAACCGCTCCGATTGCCCAATTCGGAATCGAGAATAAAGGCCGCATTCTGACCCCGTCGGTAACGGCCCGCCGCCGCCACGACCTGAAGCCGGCGGGCTTCAAAGGCGCTTGGAGTCTGGAGGTGGCGGAGCGAGTGGAGGACACTGGGTGAACGCTCAAAAAGGGTACGGTGGCCGAACCCAATGCACCCAACCGGATTGGGAGCGCGGTTTCGGTTGTCGTTGGGTTTGGCGTCCTGTAGGGAAGGCGCCTGTTGGTGAGTTGCCGCCGGTTTTGACTTCTCCTGGGCGGTGACGATTCACGGGCGTTTGACCGAGGCGCATACGCATAAGAATGAGGCTATAGCCTACTTTTGGGCGGAAAGAATCGCAATGAGTATTCTCGCGATTGCATTGGGTCGGGATGCAAAGCTCGCAGCCCACCCGGCCGGCCCACTGATGGTAAGGCCTTGAACAACAATCGGGTGGCGGCGCTGGATCCCGCGCGCGAACTCGCGCCGAATCTGAAACTTAACGCTCCAGGCGCGCAGGCGATCCGGAGCGCATCAACGTCCGTTCGAGCGATCCCCGATTTTGGAATCCCTCATTTTTAGGACCGCCTCGGTCGCCATTTTATCGCCGCGCTCGGCGGCGACGAACGCCTTATTGCCCAACTGCTGCCAGGCCTGCTTCAATAGTTCATTCTGCTCCTCGCTCAGTTGTTGGGATTTTCCCAGCAGGTCCATCAGGTTCGTAGCGCACCCGACATAGTTGTTTTTCGAGGCGTAATTTCCAGCGGCCTTCCATTTGTCTCGCAATTCAACCGGCGCCGTGTCAAAGCCGGTCGTGGTAATAGCTACGGTGGTATCCTGCTTGGAGCACCCGCTGGCGAGCAAATAGAAAGCCAGAGGCAATCTTGCGGCGAAAACCCACGATCGGCGCCGGTTGAATAAGTTCGGCATGGTGGAGGGGAAGGTTACTGATCCAGTTGATTTTGCCAGCCGGGTTTCGAAGGCCAGGCCGGGACTTCCAGGTGAGGATCGTTGTCGTTGTTCCACCGCGCTCGCCAGAACACGTTGTTGGGATTACGCACGTCGTTCCGTACGGGGGTTTCAACATGGCCATCGCAAAATAAAATGTCCGTGCGATAGTTGTGCCGGTTGGCGGGGCATTGGGAGTGACCGAAAGTGGTGTCGGTCGGATCGAGGTTCGCCCCGAAATCGATCAACGCGGCGTTTTCTACCGAAGGTAGATCGGCAAAACCGATCATCTGACTTGGCCGCATCACCATGCTGTCCTTGAGCGGGCCTTGCGTCAGACCGCCGAAAACATCCCCACCCAAACCCAACTGCGGCCGGGTGCCGGCGCTCAATCCCCAATCGTTAATGCCCATCGAAAAGCGGGACAATTGCGTCACGCCGTAAGGATTATAAATCCCTGTGCTGGGGTCGGTGGCTCCCAGCGTGTGGTTGATATTGGTATCCCACGCCGTGTCCGGCATGGCAGCCGGACAACTAAACGCCTTGTGATTGTTGCCCATGTAGAGGAGAAGTCGCGGCATCCAGACATAATAGTAATTGCCGCCTTGCACCCAAAGGGAACCCGTATATTGGTTGAAATCATTCAGATACATCTGGTTCGCGACGCCCAACTGCTTGAAGTTGTTCAAGCACGAGGTCTGTTTGGCTTTGCTCTTGGCGCGGGAAAGGGCCGGCAGCAACATCGCTGCCAGGATGGCGATGATGGCGATGACCACCAGCAGTTCAATCAGCGTAAAAGCGCGTGGACGAGTCGGCCAAGGCTTGCTTTGGTTGTTCATAAATTCTACAGGGCTATCACTGTCACCCAAACCACTGCAAACCCGTGCTTGCTATCGGGCACACGGACCGCCGAGGACAGAGACGACCAATCATGTTGCTATGGATCATAATATCGTCCGCGGAGCCGCGTTTGCATAGAGGCATGAAGTGGCTACACCACCGGAACAGAGAGCGCTCCCGAAGCCAGCGAGCTCAGTTCCCTGCCGCTTTGCCGAAGGCGGTCACCAGGGCCTCGTACTCTTTGCGGGTGATGGGTAGCATGGAGCCGTGGCGGATTTTGGGCGGGAGTCGGTACTTGTCCCAATCCGGCCGCTCGCCGCCGGCGGCTTGGAACCAGGGCCCCTGCAAGCTGGCGGCCACCGAAAGCCCATAAGCGACGCCCGGATACTGCTCGTAATAGAGATACCATGCCTGGCCATTGGGAGAGGGAATCAGCGTTGGAGCCTCGCGAAACCCGGGGCTCACAGGCGCTCCCGGTTCCGAATAGGGACCCAAGAGGCTAGGGGAACGGCAAATGCGGATGGTCTTGCCGGTGGTCCAGTCCAGCGTGGGATAACGCTCATCTTTGAGGATGGCGTAATAAAAATCACCCTCTTTACGGATGAACACGTCAATCGTGGCCATGTCCCAGGAGAACAACTTGCGCGGCGGCTGAGAAAAGTCCAACAAGTCCTTTGACGTGGCGAACAAAGTCCTTTGGCCGGCCCAATAGGGTTCCGGCAAGTCTGTCTTGCCGAGGTCGTGGGTCGTATGCCAGGTAATGAGGTATTCTGAGCTGGCCGCGTCGAAATACAATTTCGGCGCCCCAATCCGAGCCAGGGCCTTTGGATAATCAGGCGCATGCTTCAGGTCCGGTCTGTAGTCACTGTGTTTCTTCCACGTGATCAGGTCTTCGGAAACCCAGAAGTTAATGTCCGGCTGGTCATCGCCACGGTTGCCGACCAGGTAATAGCGGCCGTCGCGCCCTTTGCAAAGGGAGGCATGGCCCCGGTATTCCTCGCAAACCCGCTTGCCTCCATTGAGCATGTCCCAATGCAGCCCATCCAGGCTGACGCTGTAATAGAGCCGCCAGTAATCGCCCTGCATCATGTGGGCAAAAAGGTAAGCCTCGTTGGCGGGCTTTTCGCCAGGACGAACCTGTCCCGGAGGATCGGGCATTTGGGCCTGGGTCGTTTGGCTTAACAGGAGGGCTGCCAACACCCAGCAGGCGCGGTGTTTGAGGCTGGCGAATCGGTGGGGTTGCATCACTTGACCTCGGCTATGTCCACCAGTCCGACATCCACATTCTGACCGCCTTCGGTCTGGTGGCAATGGACGGCAAGCGTAACGGTAGCGCCGGGCTTGAGCAGGGCCCGGGCCGCCGGGATAATATCGAGGGGAACATAGTTCGACGCGAATCCAGCCTCCGAGGCGGCCAACTCGCCATTGACATAAACCTCGATGTCCTCGTCGTGGTACACTAGGAACTGGAGATTGGGATGATTACCGGCGGGCAGCGTGACCTCGCGGCGCAGCCAGATGTCCGCTGTGTTCCAGGTCGTGCGGACCACCGCGCCCGGAGTGCCCTCCGTGCCAAAGCCGGCTGGGCCCCGCTTCCACTGGCTTGAGTCGAATTCGGGCTTGGCCCAATCCGCGCCCGGGTGGTCGGTGGTGTAGCTCCAGGTGCTGGGGGTTTGTTGCGACGTGGGCACGACTTCTGTCATCCGCGGCGGTTCGGGCAACGGCGCCCAGTTGCCCACCTTGGCATGGTCGCGCCGAGACCACTTCTGCCACAGCGCTTTGTCCGCCAACAGCTTGATGAAGAGTCCGCCGACTACCGGGCGGGCATGCATGCCCCCGCTCTGGATCTTGTCGGTTTCATAGGAATCGGACACCGGATCGCGGGTGGTCGTGTGGCTCAGGTAATCGCAAATCGGGGCGACCAGAACCTCGAAATCGGATTGCGATTCGGCGAGCGTGGCGCTCCAGACCGACCAATCCGTCTTCGTGAGCTTGGTGCGCGAGTCCAGCGGCACGCCATAGCGTTGCATCACGGACTTGTAATGAGCGATCTCCTTTTGAGCGACTTCCGCGGGAAAGATGTCGAGGCCGAGGATGCGGTCCCACACCAGATTGTATTTTTGGCTCCAGGTATTGGGTTTGTCGAAAGCCAGGCGATAATGGTCGCCTTCCCCCGCCGCCTTCATCCAGTGCGCGGCATCCTCTTTGGCCATCTGGCGGTATTTTTCAGCGGTGGCCGCGTCCCCGCGAAGCCGGCAGAGGTCCCCGTAGGCGGCCAAGCCGAGGATGGCCTTGATCGAGAGATTGGCGTTGTGGGCCAGGTGGCCCATGAAGTCGTCGGTGCAAAGCTGATTTTCCGGATCCAGTCCGTAGCGTTCGAGGTATTGCGCCCACTGCGTCAGTTGGGGCCACCAGGGGGCGACGAAGGCCGCGCTGCCGTCCGCTTGGGCGACGGCGTCGCAGAGGATCAGCATGTTGCCGCTCTCTTCCACCGGCATGCCCTCGCCTCCGTCGTCGGTGCCGCGGGCTATGGGATAGGTGCCAAGGTCGTGGGGCGCATTAGGGAATTTCCAGTGCCAGGAGGCCGCGTAGCTCAGGATCGGGACGAGGGAGGCCTTGGCCAAGCTCGGGCTCAGGAGGATGAGCTGGGGGGCCATGGGGAACATGACATCGACGGTGGCGATATCGCCGTTACTGGTGTTCTCTTTGGTGAAGAAGAGGGGTTGCTGGTTGCTATCGGCGGCCAAGCCGCAAGCGGCGAGGCATTCGCGGTAGGCCAAGGCGCACAACCAGGCGTAGTTCTCGCCTCCCACCTTCCTGGCGTCAGCCAGGATCTGAGAGTCGAACTCGACGCACCGCGCCGCCAGGCGAGGATAATCTTTGGCGGCCTGTTCCAGCATCCGGGCCGCCGTGAGGCCATGCCGCCGCCAATAAGGCCGTAACTTGCGGCCAAAGTACTTGATCGCGTAGATTTCGTCATAAGCGACGATGACCTGCCGGGTCTGTGGATTGGCTCCCACCGCGCCGAGGTCGAAGGCGAAGGCCAAGGTGGGTTGCTCGTCATTGGCGGCGCGGGGCATGCGCGGATCGTCCTGGGCGGGGAGATGGCCATCGGTTACGAACGCTTGGACCAACGCGACGTCCCCGCCGATGGCGGCCTGGGCCTGTTTGGCGGACGCTGCGGCGTAGGCGTAGCCCCAATTGACCCGGTGGTCGTCTCCGGACGAGCCTAGCACGGCTTGCTGAACGGTGCCGACGCGGAGCGCGGTCAGGGGTCCCGCCTTTTCGCGTCCCCATTCGACTTTCTCATCCACGCGGTTCACACTCAGTTGAGCGCTCGCGCTATCGTAGATGGAGACCGCGTGGCTCTTGCCATCCAGGGACTTCACCTCCCAAGTCAGGTAGCTTAGAGGCAAGGCCAGCGCATCCAGGTCGTCCGGCAGGGCGGGCTGCAAGAAGGTGAGGGTGCAATGCACCTGCTCGTTGGCAAACTCATAAACCGTCCGGGTGGGGAAGACCTGCGCTTGGATTTGGGGTAGCGCGGGCGCTCCATTGGGGGTGTCGCCCATGAGTCGGTATGCCTGCCCATCGACGCGGATCAAGCTGACGAGCGCGTGCTCGCGGCGCGTCCAATGCCGGGTTGGGGCGTCGGTTAGTCGATCCGCCTCGGACCAGATACTCAGGTACGGGTCGCTGGTGACCAGCGGCGCCGCCGGCGGACGAAACGCGGCGTCGGCCGCCAAGAGGTTTAGGGGACTCAGGACGGTTCCCAACGCGAAGCTCACGGCGATCGCGCAGGCGGGCAGGGGAATGAAATGATTCCGTTTCATGTTCTTGCCCAGAAGTTTAGGCGGAAGCGGCGGCGGAGCAAGTCGCATGAAGTGGCCACAGGCGGAGGACGATCCGGCCGGCTTGCGCCGGCAGGGGAGAGAATAGCCCCAAATCCGCCCTCCATTGGTCTGCGCGGCGCTCTCGCTGGCTCGTCGGGAATCCCCATGCTTTTCTTTCGAAGGGGATGAGAATAGGTTGGGGAAAGTGCGTTCGATGCGATTCATGGCGTGGCTGTTTTTGCCGCCTGTTGTGGAGTGGCGGGGCTTCCTCGGCGCGGATGCTGGGAAACGAGCCTTTGGGTGATGTGCTGCTCCAACTCCATCATGACGAGGACGCCGAAATCTACCTCAACGGAGCGCTTGCCGCGAGCGCTCCCGGATTTGCCAGCGATTACTATCAACCACCGCTCGCCCCCGAGGCGGCCGCCGGGCTTAAACCGGGTAAGAACCTGATGGCGGCGCATTGCCACCAGACCACGGGCGGCCAATTCATCGACGCCGGCCTGGTCGTGCGGCCGTCGACGGTTACCCGCGCCCGCTGACGGTCTTCGATTTCCTCGGCTATTTCTTCGCTCCGATCACTCCCAAGCCGCGCATCCACTCTTCCGCTCGGCGGGGCCAATCGGTGACCGCCTTGCTCCCGTGCCGCAGCCCGTAACCGTGGCCGCCCGCGGCGTAAAGGTGCATCTCGGCGGCAACATGCGCCTGCTTCAGCGCCAGATAGTAATACAGGCTGTTCTCGACCCGGACGCCATCGTCCTCGGTCTGGACCAGTAGCGTAGGGGGGGTGTTGGCGCTTATCGTCAGTTCCGGGGCAATCTTGTCTCCCTGCTCCTTGACGGTCAGATAAGCGGGGTAGATCAACAGGGTAAAATCGGGCCGGCAACTGAGTTGGTCGGCGGCATCCATTGGTTCATAGGCGCGCTGGTCGAAGCGGGTGCTGGCTGCCGCGGAGAGGTGGCCTCCGGCGGAGAAACCCATGATGCCAATTCGTTTCGGGTCGATGCCCCACTCGTCGGCCCGGGACCGAACCAGACTCAAGGCCCGTTGCGCGTCCTGAAGGGGAGCGGTGTAGCGCTCCATCCCTTTTCTTTCAGGAACTCGGTACTTCAACAAAACCGCAGTGACTCCGATGGAATTCAACCAGTCGCAAACCTCGGTGCCTTCGAGGTCCATCGCCAGGATGCTGTAGCCGCCGCCGGGGCAGACCACCACGGCGGCGCCGGTATCCTTGGCCCGTCGCGGGCGATAGACCGTGAGGGTCGGTTGACTTACATTACCTAGGCGGATCACGCGTTTGCCCTCCACCAACCCATCCTTGTCTTTCGTGATATCATGTTCCTCGCCAATATTGCCTTGTTCGCCGGGCGCGTCCTTGGGCCAGAGCGCCATGCTCGGCCGCTGCTTGGCCGCCGCGGCCCGCGTCGACCCGCCGGCGGTTATCAGGGCGAGCGCCAACAGCAGCGACACCGCGCGTTTTGATCCTGTTCCCAAGGGTGACTGGCCTGGGGTGGTTCGAAAGAGAGTGCATTTCATAATTTGGTTCCGTGATTGGGTCTGGATTTATGAGGTCAAGTTTGGGCCTCGGAGTGGAGTTGGCCAACGAGCGGGCTCATCGTCCGACCCTCCTGTTCGGTTCGCTTTTGAATATACTGCGCGAGAATGCTCACGGCGATTTCCGTGGTGCTCCGCGCCTGGATTTCGATACCGACCGGGCAGGATAATCGGTCCATTTCCGCCGCCGTCGCGAGCCCCTGGCGCGCGAATTGTTCCCGTATGAGCCGGGCCTTGCGGCGGCTGCCGATCATGCCGAGGAAGACGAACGGTTGGTGGATCCACTCGGACAAGACCATCGCATCGTGTTGGTGGCCGCGCGTGACGATGAGGCCGAAGGCCGGCTCCTTAGGGAAGGGGGCGCGCGGTAATTCGTGCCACGGAGCGACGCGCAAGACGGCGGCGGGTGGGAAGTACTGATGATTGGCCAGGTCCGGGCGGTCATCAAAAATGGTGACCGCGAACTCCAGTTGCAGCGCCAGCGGCGCCACGGCCTGGGCGACGTGTCCCGCGCCGGCAATCCACAACGCGGAGGGCGGCGCGACGGTCTCCTGATAAAGCCATTCGTCCGCGGAGTCGGTCTCGACCCAACCGATCGAGAAGTCTTTCCTGACCCCCCATCGGCGCGGTTCAGTGGGGTGGACCAGGGCTCGCCAGAGATCGCTCGCTTCCGCCGCGCGCGGCAGAATCAAGCCCATGACGCTCCCCCCGCAAATCAAACCATCGTCCCACCCGAAGATGTGATCGAGCCGCATTTCAAAGGTGGCGGACTGACCGGTGCGGAGCGCCTGTTTGGCCCGGGCATGAACTTCGGCCTCCAGGCATCCGCCTCCCAGAGTGCCTATGACGCGGCCATCCTGAAAGAAAAGCGCCTTGGCTCCCGTTCGCTGTGGACTGGAGCCTCTCACTCCGGAAATGAGCGCCAGCGCGAAGGGCTGAGTCTCTCCCAGCGCGGCCGCGAGTTGCTCGTGGAAGCGGGACATAGCGTTCGCTTACTCCCGCGCTCCCCTTAAAATACTGTTTGCCGGACGCACCTTGAAATTCGCCCCCGGCTAGTTCATCAACGTGGCTTCCGTGGCGCTCAAATAAACGGCGAGAGCCTCGGTCTTGATCAGTCGCGTGATCACGGCCGGTTGGTTGGGCTCCCTCATGAGCTTGTAGTGAATATGGCGCTTCCCCTGCTCGACAATCTGTACATAGGAGTTGTCCGCTTTCCAGACCTGCCCCTTCGCCAATCCTGGTAACTGCTTCTTGATCGTTGTTGCCATACCGCAGATTCAGACGGGCCGCCCAGGCCTTCTGTTCACTCCAATGCGATTACATTTTTGTAATGGTCAGTTGCCTGGCGCCCGTTTCGGTCTCAATTTTGCCTTGCATTTGGACTCGAACGTTTTACGGTGCCTTTTGGTGTGGCAAGCGGCGGTACGCGCCCTTAACCTTAAGATGTGGCGTCCGTGCAAGCATTAATTCCGATTCTCCCGTGGGCGTATGTTGGCAAAGCATGCGAATCCTGCAGATCCCCAATAGCTTCGCGGAGCGCTGAAGAACTTTTCGGATCGGGAAGCGGGGGGAGCGCGGCGTGAAGCGAAGCGCAACGCCACTTTGGCTATTTGCGGCGGGACGGAGGACCCAGTTGGACGAGAGTCATTGCATCGCCGGCGAAAGCGGTGTCGCGCCTCCCGTCGCGGATCGGTGACTTCGGACGGATTGACAACTAATCTCTCCGCCAATATTGCTGTATGAATGCCGTAAAGCGCATCGTGACCGGGATGATGGCATTGCTGTGCTGGGCTGGAAGCGCCGCTTCGGGGTCTAAACCCCAAGCGGTGCTAGACGCCCTTCCAACGGAAGAAGCTATGGGGCCCGGGTGGGCGCGAGAGTTCGTCGCCGTCCAAGACCTGGGCGATGCCGCGGTGTTTCGCCACGGCAAAACGCGGCGCGCCGTGTGGTTCCGGCGAGGAGATTTCCTGGTATGGATTGAGCCGTTAGCCCACTCCGACAACGCATGGGAAAAAGACGGCGCTTTGCAGCGCCTGGCCAGACTGATTGACCGACAAATGAAGCGATAAAATGCAAAACAACAAAACGGTCCGTATAATTCAAGTCGTAGCGGCCTTGTGGGCGGTCTTCGCGACGCCCGCCCGCGGAAGCGACGCGCCCATCGGCGAGGCCACGCTGGTGGTCCATGCCGCCGAGGTGGCGCCTGACCGCTTGCCCCGCAACCTGGCCGGGCAGTTCTGCGAACATCTGGGTGCCAACATCTACAACGGGATGGACGCTCAGATCCTGCGCAATCCCACCTTCGCCGATTACCCCTTCTCGACCGGCCAGATGACGCCCGACGGGATCGCCACCTTCCATTTCGAGCGTGGGAAAATCGAAGACGAACAGCGCCGCCAGGCAGCGCGTTGCGGGTGGCCCGAGACTGATTTGCCAGACCTGCTGAACGCGCGCGCGGAGGGATTGGCCTGCTTTTGGGGCCGTTTCGGGCCCCCTGAAGCCCTTGCGGTCAGTCCGGACACCGGCCCGCGCGGGGGGCGGGCGCAACGCCTCGAATTCAAGGCGCCCGGCGGCATCAAGCAATGGACCTGGCTGCCGCTGCATCGGACGCGGAAATACGCGTTCGAGCTGCTGGCGCGCTCTTCCAACCTGACAACCCTTGGACTCTCTTTGGCTCGTCAGGGCGAGAAAACTCCGAGCGCGGAGGCGACCCTTACCGGTTTGGCGGGCGATTGGCGCAAACTGGGCGGGACCCTGGTCGTAACTGAAGATTCTCCCGCCGACGCGCCTTACTGCCTGGTCCTTTCCAGCTCCGCGACGGGGCAGGTGGTGGTCGCTCATTTGTTTCTACGTCCGGCCGACCACATGAACGGGGCCGACCCGGACATCGTCCGGTTGCTGAAGGAAGCGCGGCTGCCTTTGCTCCGTTGGCCGGGCGGCAATTTCGTGAGCGCCTACCATTGGACGGATGGCGTCGGACCGATCGACCAACGTCCCACCTTGCCCAACTATGCGTGGGGCGGCGTGGAACTTAACACGTTTGGCACCGATGAATTCATCGCCTTTTGCCGCGCCGTCGGTTGTGAACCGATGATCTGCGTCAACGGCGGCAACGGAACACCCGAAGAAGCCGCAGAGTGGATTGAATATTGCAATGGCCCAACGACCTCGCCGCAGGGGGCCCGTCGGGCTGCCAACGGCCACCCCGAACCTTATCGCGTCCGCCACTGGGAAGCGGGCAACGAACTTTGGGGCCGGTGGCAGGCCCACTGGACTACCGCGCGCGGTTACGTGGATCGGTTCCATCCCTTCGCCCAAGCGATGCGCAAGGCCGATCCGGCGATCGTCTTGCATGCCTGCGGTGCGCCGGTCCTATGGGGCCAGGCTTGGAATCGCGAGCTTATCGCGGGCGCCGCGCCGGAGCTCCATAGCCTCACCGACCACCCGCTCATTGGGGGCGATGTCTCCCGCCGCGCCGACCCCCAGGACGTCTTTCGTGATTTCATGCATGTACCCGACGTGCTGGAGCGCAAATGGGCCGAGTTACGCGATGACATGGCGAACGGCGGGGTGCGGGATGGGCGGCTGGCGGTCACGGAGTTGCAGATGTTCGCTCACTTGGGTCCGGCCGCGGGCGGGCCGCCTGCCGAGTTGCTGAACCGCCAAAACCTGGTCAGCCCGGGAACACTGGCCGAGGCCCTTTATGACACGCTGATTTATCATGCGGCGGCGCGGCTCCAACCGTTCGTCGAGTTGGTCACCCACTCGGCCACGGTCAACCATGGCGGGGGGCTGCGCAAAGAACGCGAGCGGGTTTACGCCAACCCGTGTTATTACGCCAGCCGGCTCTGGGCCGATTTCGCGGAGGCCGCTCCGGTGAAACTCGAACTTCACACGCCGTCGGAAACCGCGCCCATCGTGCTACCCGACCTCAAAAACGACGGCGGTGATCGCTCCTTCAGGGTGGTGGATGCCGTGGCGGCCCGGGGCGCGAACGGGGATCTCCTGCTCTCGTTGGTGAACCGCGGCGCCGGTGGAGCGGTGGCGCTCCGGGTAAAGGTGGAAAGTTTCGCGGGCGGTGATAAGGCTGAGGTCTGGACGCTCGCCGGGCCCGTGCCTTGGGCGGCCAACACCCTCGATCAACCCAACGAGGTGCAACTGGTCCGCTCGGAAGCGGAGGTGAGCAACGATAGCCTCAAGCTCCAGCTCCCACCCTATTCCATCGCGCAGGTAAGATGGGTCGCGCGGGGAAGGTAATAGCCGTTCAAAGCGAACTTGCCGGCGTCCTCAGGAGGCGCGCGGGACCGAGCAATCCGGCTTCCATCAGCGGGGTTTCCTTGGTCAATTTACGGATATTGGTTCGGGTAAGACGTTTCTCGATCGGAAGGGATTGATCGCCGATGATGCGGTTGGGCCAGAAGTCCACCACCTCTACCTCCAGGTTGTTGTCCGCCGGCTTCATTGCCTCCGTAATCTCTACGCGGAAGGGCGGGGACCACACGATCCCCAGGTCCTTTCCGTTGAGTCGCACCTGGGCCAATTCCCGAACGTCGCCGAGGTCCAACCAGGTTCGCTGGCCCTTCTTGGCGGCGGGCTCGGGCAGGTCAAAGCGCTTCGTGTAAGTGGCGGTACCGGAGTAATACTTGATGCCCGGTTCCGCGCTGTCGCTCCAGCTTGCCAGGCGATCGAACTGCGTGACGGCCGGTCCCCCCCACTTTGGGTCGAACTTCACCGTCCAGGCCCCAGCCAACTCGGCGCAGGGCTCCAGCGTCGGCTCATTGGCGGCGGAGGTGGGCGGGTGGCTCGACGCCGGTTCGCGGAAAACTACGAACCAGGAGCCGCACGGGGCAAACTCGAGGGGCGCCTCCACGCTCCCGTCGCGGGCGCGATAAGCTGTGGCGAAGCGATGTTGTCCGCTGACCGCGTCCCAAAGCTCGGGGGCCTTCGCGCCCACCCTAAACCTGCACACGGCCTTGACCGGTCCCGGCGACCGATTGGCGACAAAATAGATCTCCTCCGCGGGCGAAGATCGATGGATGTAATCCAGGTCTGCCGGTCTGGATAACCCTTCGCCTACGGTCGCCTCGAAATCGGGTCGGATCCCGCGCGCGACCAAAACCTCTCTGACGTTTTGCGCGTTCAGTACTCGGCCATGATCCCAGAGTTCATCCGCGATTTTCCGCACCTCGAGATCGCACTGCGGATAGTCCTGGAGCGTTGTGGCCTCGACCGGTTTCTGCCCGATGATCGTCGCGCCGGCTAAGGCCAGCGCTCGCACTTTGCGCAGGACGGGCAGGGAAATCGCCGGCCGATTCGGCAAGACGAGCGCCCGATAGGTCATGCCATCGGGCAGGACCAGCCGCCCGTCTTTGACCCCAAGCCGCGCGATCAACGCATCGGCGCTGATGACATCGTAGTCGTACCCAGGGAGTATGCCCGCGGGGTCGGAGCTCTTGAGTTGGGCAAAATTGGGGACCTGATCCCCATAATAATAGCAGACATCAGCATGGAAGAGCCCCCGTTGGAGAAGGAATTGGCAGCGATCGATGTAGCCCAGGAACGCGCCGGACTTGGGCCACCAGGTCGTGTTGGGGTTAAAGTGAGTGCCGGCAAAATATTGTTGGCCGGGCACGCCCATCTCTTCCGGCGAGCAGACAAAGGCGTGCCACACCAGGAGGTTCAGGCCCTCGCACAGGGCTTTGTCGAAGGACGGCTTGAGGTTATCCCAGATTCGCTCCTGCCAGTGAGGGCCGATGGTGGTAAAGCCCTCGCCGACCGCCAATGGATGTCCATACGTGTGGGCCGCCGACGCGGGTTGCTTCATGAAGAAGCGATTGGTGTCCCCGATCCGATGGCGCCAGGACCAGGCCCAGAATTCGGACATCGGAGCATCGGCGGCGCCCAGGCACTGCTGCGCATCGATCGGGACCGCGTGAGGTCCGCCCGACTCGGGGTGAATCAATAGCCCGTGCCGATGGGCGCCCTCGACGAACAACCCGTAGTGGTTGTCGGCCACCAGGTCGCCGATGGTGCGGCGGAAGTCATTGAGGAATCGATCGCTTACGGCCCGGCTTCCCACGATGCGCCCTGCCAGGACTGGGAGGTAGGGCCGCAAGTCGTAACCGCGGCGCCGGTGAAATTCTTCGGGCAAGCTGGGCGTCCAATTGATCGCCTCGACCTCCCAACTGTCGGTGTGCAGGTACTTCAACGTCCGGCCGGCCAGCGGACCGGCGTCGGCGATTAGCGGCTCCACGACCGCGTTCCAGTAGCGCTGGAAGGCGGGCCGATCCAACGCATCCACGGCCCGGCCGCTCCACCCGTCGCTGCAGGTCGATACGTAAGCATGGTCGCCCACCGTGCAACCGAAACGCAGCACCTGCCAGTCCCCGGCCGGGACTTCCCACCGGAGAACGCCATTGGTTCCAAACCGGCCGGTCAAATCCAGGACCGCTCCCGCATGGGTGTCTTCCTCCCCCGGTTGCGCGGGGAAATCCTGGAGCAGGGGCGTCGTATCCGGCGCCGAAGAATGCAGCGTGCGGTAAACCGCCTTCTCCTGCCAGTTTTGCAGCGGTCGTCGGCCTGAACCGTCAGCGAGCCGAGCCCCATCGCGCTTGGCGGGGTTGTTGGTTCCGAGACCGCCCGGTTGGATCGGGTAGGCCGTCACGAACAGGTCCTGGTAGAAATGGTCGCGCGAACCGGGCGTCGGCAGAGCCTGGCTCAAGGAAGCCGGTCCGTGGACGACCACCTCGGACCACGTCAGCTTCTTGGCCGCCTCCGCCGCGGTGACCATGGGACCGCCCAGGTTCCATCCGCTCAGGATATTCAAGCTCATTTCGAGACCCAAGCGATCCGCCTCGCGCAGGGCGTGCTTGTATAGTTCTCTCCATTCCGGCGACATGAAAGTGGGACCGTGCGGGACCTGGTCGTTCCCGTCCTGGTCCGCTCCACCGGCGTCGCAAATAAGCGCTCCGCCGAACCCCTTGGCCTTCATCTCCTCAAGATCTCGCGTGATGGAAGCCCGGGTGACATTGCCGTTGAGCCACCACCAATAGGCCCGGAGCCGGGCATTGAGGGGCGGACGGTTCCAACCTTCCTCCAAACCCATCGCTCCGCCTGACGCAGGCCAGCCCCCGGCGACTAGCCCCAGGCAAAGCCAGCCCAGACTCACGACGGTCTTCCGATGCCGCATTAACATGCGTAACAGGAGAATAAACGGGGGCAACAAAGTAAAGCGCCATCCCCTCGGTACAACCGGCAGCGCGCGTCACTCCGCGCGCGCCCTGGGCTGTGGCACGTTTGATACAAAAGAGAACCCGGCCGAATAGGACGCGGTTTTTTTTTGAAGTAATTGCTTATTTAATCGGCTTATTTAATCGGCTTGCGTCCCCACTCGGCCTGGCCTATGTTGGCCTTTGTTCCCATGCGATCTAACGCTTCAACAAGGGTAAGCCGCTCTGCCGCCCTTCGGGGCGCCATACCGGCCTTCACGCTTATCGAGTTATTGGTGGTTATCGCCATTATTGCCATCCTCGCCGCGATGTTGTTGCCGGCATTGGGCCGGGCGAAAGTCAAGGCCCAGGGGATCCAATGCATGAACAACATGAAACAGCTCATGTTGGCTTTTCGACTTTACACCGACGATAGCGGCGCGCGATTCATGCCCAATACCTATGGCGGCAACGGCTGGGTGCGAGGCATCATGGATTTTAGCGGCAGCAACCCCGCCAACTGGGATTTGACTACCCTGACGGATCCGAAGACGGCCGTGCTCGGCCCTTACACCCGCAACCCCGGCATCTATCGCTGCCCCGCCGACTGGTCCACCGTCAACCGGCCTGGGGTTGGGACGGTGGCGCGCATTCGCAGCGTTTCCGCCAGCCAGTCCGTCGGCACGGACTCGGATGGCAAATCGCCCACACCCGGCTATTGGCTGGATTCGGCGGTGGTGGGGGGCTCGGAAACCAGCCCTGGAAACGCCGGCGGCAAATGGCAAGTCTATTCCAAGGACGCCGACCTGGGACGACCGTCCCCGTCTCAACTCTGGGTGTTTCTGGATGAGCATCCGGCGAGCATCAACGACGGCGCCTTCGGGTTCCGCATGCCCAACAGCTCCGCGGATACGGCGAGTCAGGGGTGGGTGGACTTCCCCGCCGGTTTTCATGGCGGGGCGGGGGCCTACGCCTTCATGGATGGCCACGGCGAAACCCACCGCTGGGTCGAACGCTCCTCCCTCGGGCCCGGCGGGTTGACCGATCCGCGCTCGTCCGATTGGACCTCCTTGAACCCGGGGAAAGTCGCCAACAACCGCGACATTATTTGGATGGCGCGTCTGACTTCGGCCCTCAAGAACGGTAACCCGAATCCGTTTTAAGACCGGCCCTTCCCCCCCCGTCTGCCAAAAGAGTTCCGGCGGTCGCGCATGAGCCGTCATCGGGCGACCAACGGCGCAAGCGGATGCGAATGCTGTTTCCGGGAATGAAGGCATTTTGCTTTGCCTCTTCGCTCCGCTTGATAAGATAGATGCGATGATTGAAATGAAACGGGCTAGCCGAAAACCGTCTCTTTTGGTCCGCGAAAGCGGGCCGGTTAGGAGGCCCCGTTCCTATCCGCCTCGCCTGTTGGGCTGACTTGATTGAAAGTGAATTCGGATCCGCATCCTGCTTCCACAGCCGAGGCGTCTTACCAGCGTTATCTCAGCGCTTTGTTGGCGGGGGATAGGCGGCAATCCCGCGCGGTGTTTGAGGTCTGGCTCGCCGCCGGAATGGATCTTCGGGTGCTTTACCAGGAGTTCGTGGAGCGTTCGCTTTACGAGGTGGGCGCATTGTGGGAACAGGGGCGGGTTTCTGTGGCCACGGAGCATTTGGCTACCGCGATCACCGAGGGCTTGCTTAACCTGGTTTATCCCCGCCTCTTTAGCCAGCCCCACATCGGCCGCTCCGCGGTGGTGACTTGCGCCGCCAATGAATACCATCAAATCGGCGGCAAGATGGTGGCCGACCTCTTCGAGTTGCACCGCTGGCGAGGCTACTTCCTGGGCGCCAACACGCCCGCGCCGGACCTGTTAAGTCTCATCCAGGAGAAGCGGCCGGATGTGGTGGCGCTTTCGGCAACCGTTTATTTTGGACTGGAAGGGCTGCTTAACGCCGCCGAACAGATTCGAGACCGGTTCCCCGCCATGCCCATGCTGGTTGGCGGGCAAGCCTTCCGGTCGGGCGGGCGCGAACGGGTGGAGCAGGTTGGTGGTGTAAAGTACCTTCCCTCACTGGAAGCGCTCGAGTCGTGGATAAAATGCCACGCCCCCGATGCAACCTGACCCCGCCATGGCCGAGGCGGCGCTCGCCTACGTGATGGAAACGGCCCCGGTGTTGTCGCTTCGGTTGGACCAGCGGCAGGCCGTTGTGGCTGCCAACGCCCAGGCGCGGCGAGTCCTGGGCCCCGAAATCGTCGGGCGGCCGCTGGCGGAACTGGTGTTGGAATTCACGCGCCTGCCGGACCTCGGCGCGCCAGACGCGACGAATCCAGCCGGACACTTGCTCTCGTTGAAGACGGCTGTCGGGACGCCGGAGAGCTTCCTCTTCCGGTTCTTTGCGCTGCCCGACGGCATGCTGGCTCTTGGGGGACTGGACCTTCAAGAGCAGGCGAGATTGCGGAACGAATTGCTGGGGCTGAACCGGGAATCGAACGACCTCGCGCGCCAATTACATCAGGCCAATGCGGAGCTCGCGGAGTTGAATCAACTCAAGAACCAGTTCCTCGGCATGGCCGCGCACGACTTGCGCAAGCCGATCGGGATCATCATGACTTATTCCGAATTTGTCCTCGACGAGGCTGGCGAGCAACTCTCCGCTCAGCTCAGGGAGTTCCTGCGCACCGGTCTGACCGCCGCGGGCGACATGAAGCGGCTGATTGACAACTTCCTCGATGTGGCCGTCATCGAGTCGGGGAACCTGCGGATGGAGCTGACGCCGACGAGCGCGCGGGAGATCCTGACGGAGGTTGAGCCCATGGTCCGACTGCTCGCGGCGAAGAAAAAGGTCACGCTGATGGTGGACGCGGCAGATGACGGGCGGCGGTTTCTGGCAGATGCATCCAAGCTGCAGCAGGTACTGCTGAATCTCGTCGGCAACGCGGTGGAGCACTCCTTTCCCGGCCGACGGGTTTGGCTATCGTCCCGGTGGGAGAGCCAGAACCTCGTCTTCGCGGTACGGGACGAAGGCCGTGGCATCGAGCCCAAGGACCAGGCCCAACTGTTCTCGGCCTTCGCGCGGGCGGGGACGCGGAAAACCGCCGGCGAGCGCAGCGTGGGGCTCGGCTTGGCCATCGCGCGCCTGGTGGTCGAGGCCCACGGGGGACGCCTCTGGGTGGAGAGCGTTCCTTGCGAAGGCGCGACCTTCATCTTCTCCTTGCCCATGCGCGAGCAATCACCAGCGCGATAAGCAAAAAAGCCATGAAAACCGGGCTCTTCGGACAAGAACTCACCCTGATGGAAGAACTCAAGGCGAGCACACCGATCCCCTCCTGACATGCCCCTGCGCGCATTGAACTCCGATGTAAGAATCCTGGTAGTGGACGATGACGCCGACGTTGCGCTAGGCGCCGCGCATTTGCTGGAGCGCGCGGGATACGCTACCGCTACCGCTCTGGATGGGGTGGAGGCATTGGAGGTCCTCAGGACCTTCCGCCCGCAGCTCGTCTTGTCCGACCGGGACATGCCCCGGATGGACGGTCTGGAAATGTGCCGCCGAATCAAAAGCGATCCGGCGGCAAGCGACGTGTTTGTGATTCTCGTTTCCGGCACCTTCACCGAAAGCGACGAGCAATCCGACGGTCTGGACTCGGGCGCCGATGGTTACATCGCGCGCCCCATCGCCAATCGAGAATTGCTCGCGCGCGTGGCGGCGTTTGTTCGGATCGTGCGTCTCAGCCGCTCACTCCGCGAAAGGAATGCCGAGCTGGAGACCGACATTACCGAGCGCAGGCGGATAGCCGAAGCGCTGCGGACGAGCGAAGCGCGTCTCGCCTTGGCCCTGGACCAGGCGCGTCTCGCCCCTTGGGAAATGGACGCGGCGACCGCTACCTTCATTTTCAACGACCGGTTTTATGCGCTCTACGGCACGACGGCGGAGCGCGAAGGCGGCTACCGGATGTCGGCGGAGGTTTACGCGCGCGAATTCCTGCCGGCGGAGGAGCAGTCTATCGTCGCCCCTGCCGTAGCCCGCCTGCTGGCGGGCGACATCCAGGAGATCCAATTGGAACATCGCATCCGACGGCGTGACGGCGAAACTCGCCATCTTCTTGTGCTCGTAACCAGCGTTCGGGACGCCAATGGGCGGATCGTTAGCACGCGCGGGGTCAACCAGGACATCACGGAACGCAAGCGCTTGGAGGAACGGTTGAGGCAATCTTCCAAGCTGGAAGGCATCGGTCGCTTGGCTGGCGGAATGGCGCACGAATTTAACACCATCCTCGCCGCCATGTTATTGAACCTGAATTTGGTTAAAATGGCGAGCCAAGGCGTCGAAGCGCGCGACCTATTGCGCGATTTGGACGAGCTTACCTGGAAAGCAGCCGACCTCATAAAGCAGTTGCTTGCCTTCAGCCGTCAATCGGTGATGCGGGTCCAAACTCTGGACCTCGCGGCAGCGCTAATGGGACAACATAAAATACTGGGCCGGCTCTTGGGGGAGAGCGTCACCGTGGGTTTTTCCACCGCCGGGAATCAGACCTGGGTTAGCGCCGATAAAGGGATGATTGAGAATGTTGTCTTGAACCTGTGCCTCAACGCGAGGGACGCCCTGAAGGAGGGCGGCCACATCCGGCTGCATCTCGAAGCCACGGAGATTGACGCCGCGCGGGCGGGGGCGCAGGAGGGCGCTCAGCCTGGGCGGTACGTATGCCTGTCAGTCACGGACACCGGCTGCGGGATGGATGAGCGAATCATGAAGCGGCTGTTCGAACCGTTTTTTACCACCAAGCCGGTGGGTCAAGGCGTTGGCCTGGGCCTGGCGACAGTTCGCGGGATTGTCCAGCAACACCATGGATGGGTGGAGGTCGAAAGCCACGTGGGAAAAGGCAGCACCTTCCGGGTTTACCTGCCAGCGGTTACTCAGCCAGTCGTCTTAACCTCCGCTCCCACGCCGAACAGGCTGGTTCACGGCAAGGGAACGATCCTCGTGGTTGAGGACGAACCCACCCTCCGAAAGGCGACGCGAACGCTGTTCGTCCGGATGGGCTATGTGGTTTTGGAAGCTGCCACTTGCAAGGAAGCCCTGGAAGTTTGGGACGCGCATCGGGCCCAAATTGACCTCATTTACTCCGACATGGAGGCGCCCGGCGCGTTGACCGGACTTCAAATCGCGCAAAAGGCGCTGGTGGACAAACCCGCCGTCAAGGCGATCATCACCAGCGGCTACCACGGCGATGATTTGGACCGAACCAGGTTAGCGAGTTCGTCCATTGTCTTTCTGCCGAAACCATGCGATGCGGCCATCTTGACCTCCGTGATCCATGAGTGCTTGAGTCGGGCGTGAAGACAACGGGCCGTGAGCTCCGGCGTCGTAACCAGCAGCGTGGCTGCCCTGACCGTGGCGACGCAGCCGCCTCTCGCTCCGATCGTCCTGCAAGGAGAGCAGGAATGATGCGATCGTCGAACGCTCGGCACTCGGCGGGGGCGACGAACAGTGAGTGACGCGGTCACACGCGGGGGCGAAACCGTGGGTTGTTAAGGGCGTATCCGGACTGAGGTGAGGGCGGAGACACCCTCGTTTGACAAAAGGGCGAGGTGGTGTTTTATTCTACTTTACACAGTCCTCGGAATTCAGGCCATTAATCATATGCTGCGGCAGCGGATATGGCCCGCGGGCTGGCCTCTCGACCGCACGGGCGCGCGAAACGGTTTGGATGTTGTGTCGCACGATCAACGCCGATCCGGGAGGAAAACAACAAACTTCATTGGAGGAGTTCTATGACCCCTGCTTCCGAACCGATTCGTTTGACTCTCCATCCCTATAGACCGCTACTGGCGGTGACTCTGGGGTTCCTGGCGCTGGCGGGAATCCAAGCCCGGGCTGATTGGCCAGGAAATAATACCAACCTCACCAAGTGGGCCCAGTTTCCCGACCGATGGGCCGGCTTCGACGTGCTGGCCGGTCAGCCGCCGACGGCCACGGGCGGTCCCGCTCAAGCGATTATCCTGGCCGACGATTTCAAGTGTACCGTGACCGGGCCGATCACCGACCTTCACCTCTGGACCTCGTGGTTAGGCATGGTCTCCGAAACCGCGGCAAGCCCGCCTCGCATCCCGATCACGCTCGGCATCTGGACGGATGAGCCCTCGGCGACCAATGCTGATGGCATCGTCACTCCCAGCCAGCCTGGCAAGCAACTCTGGAGTCAGACCTTCGCCCCCGGCCAGTATTACGTTCGGCCCTGGTCTTCCGCCCAGGAGCAATTCTGGAGCCCCGACCCGGCGCCGCAAGGGACGATCCTCGGGCAGGACCACCTGATCTGGCAGTACAACTTCTACCCGGATGCCGCCAAGGCCTTTACCCAGACCGGTTCGCTCAGCGCCCCAGTGATCTATTGGCTCTCGATGACCGCCGGCGCTGCCACCAGCCAAACAGGGCGGTTCTTCGGCTGGAAAACCTCGACCAATCAACTGCTCGACAACGCGGTTTTCGGCCATCTGAACGCTGACGGGTTTCCAGTGGGTGATTGGCAAGAACTGCTCGCTCCGACGACGCCCAAGCGGAGCCTGGACTTCGCCTTTGCGGTCACCACGCGGGAAACCGGTCCGCCGCCGCAATTCACCAACAAATGGGTCCAGTATCCCCAGCTCATCCGCGGCCTGGACATCCAGGCGAGCGCGCCGTACCTTGCGGCGGACGATTTCTCATGCACTAACGCCAGCCCCATCACCAACCTCCAGCTCTGGGGCTCCTGGCGTCAGGACCTTCCGGAGCCCAACGCGCGCTTTGTACTCAGCATCTGGAGCGACGCGCCCGCGGGCGCGGGTAACAGCTTCAGCTACCCGGGCCGCCTGCTTTGGTCCGAATCTTACGTCCCTGGCGAGTACCTCGCCACGTCTGTCGCGAAGGGACAGGAACAGTTCTATGACCCTTCCACCGGAGAATTGTCTTCAGAGACTCAGGTCTGGCTTTACAGCTTCACGCCTAAGAAACCTTTCTGCCAGAAAGGGTCGATCCAAAGTCCCGTCACTTATTGGCTGTCCGCCACGGCGATCACGCCCGACGGGAGTGATGCGTTCTTTGGCTGGAAGACTTCCACCAATCACTGGCACGATGACGCCGTATTTGGGCAGCCTGACGCCAACGGCAACCCGGTGTGGAAAGAACTCTTCGACCCGACCACGCCAGCGGCGCCAGTCAGCCTGGATCTAGCGTTCCTGCTGAACAATGGCCCGCCGAGTCCGGATTGCGAGCCCACGATGCATCGCAAATGGCTTCAGGCCCCGGACGTGTCGTCCAATGGATTGGATGTGCTGGACACCTGGCCCGAGGTGTTGGGCGACGATTTCCGTTGCAAGGTCACCGGCCCCCTCAGCCGCATCACCTTATGGGGTTCCTGGCTGGGCGATCGAGTGGACACCAACGCGGTCTTTCAGGTCAGCCTGTGGACCGACGCGACTGCCACCCAAGCTACGAACGGCTTCAGCTCCCCGGGCTCGCTCCTTTGCCGCGACACCTTCTACTCGCCGCAAACCGTTGGCACTTCCATCCAGCGCTACGAATACTCGCTCTTTAATTCCAATGTCACCGAACAATTCTTTAATCCCGACCTCCCCGCCGCCAAGGGCTTTGTCGGCGCCGACACGCAAATCTGGCAATACGACTTTTATCCTTTCCAGTCTCCCAAAGGTTGCTGGCGCCAGTACGGCTCGACCTTCTCCGCGCAAGGACAGGTCTTATGGGTGGTGGTCAGCTATCTGCCCCCGGCTGGGGGCGCCGCAAAGTTGTTTGGTTGGAAAACCTCGACCACCCACAAGATGGATGATGCGGTTTTTGGCCATCTGAATAACGACTATAATCCTTTGAACGACTGGAAAGACCTGCGCGACCCGCGCGCGGGCCAGAGCCTGGATTTGTCGTTCGCGCTTTGGGAGTTCCCGGTCACGGCCGTCCATAAACAGCTCCGGAATACCACGAGCCTTCCGGCGACCGGCATCCAGTGGATCGTGGCGGGCGACCATATAGTGACGTGGCATTACGACGGCGCGCCGCCGTGGCCGAACTTCCAGGCCAACCGCTCCGGCGGCAACACGATCCTGCAATGGTCCGGCCAGACCGTGGCCCCGGGGGCTCTGACCCAGGTGGGATTTGAGATGGGCAGTCCCGCCCGCCCGGCCACCGTGGCCCTTAACTGGATGTCCGGCGCCACCGTGGTCCAACCACCCATCCCTCAGGCTAACTTTTATTGGCTCAACAGCGGCCTGTCCCTGGTGGTGGTGAATGACATCGCCCGGGCGCCGCTCACGCTGACCGGCGGCACGGTCGAGTTCTACGGCCTGCCACCCGGTCTGGATGAGATGATCGCCGGCGGCCAACGCACGCCGTTGAGCGCCATGACGCTGCCGGTCCAGGCGCTAGGCCTGATGGCCGGCGACTCCCTGCAAATGCCGGTGTCCGCCGCGCCGCCAGGCGCGCAATACGCCCTGTTTCTCCTGAGCCTTGCGGATGCTGCCGGGAATGCGGCAACCACTGACTTCATGCTGCTGCCACTGGACACCGCGCTAACGCCGCTCGTCAGTTCGCCCAGCGTGATGGGCGCCGGATTGAACTTAACGTGGTCCTCGGCGCCCGGGCGAGCTTACCGCGTGCAAACCAGCAGCGACCTTGGTCCCAGAGCTATCTGGTCGGATGCGGGCCTGGGAGACATCTATGCCGAGGACGGAGAAACCTCGGTGATGGCGCCGCTGACCGGGGCCCAAGCGTTCTATCGGGTTTACCTCGTCCCGCAGTGAAAGATGATCATTTCTAATGGCGCCGAGCCCCAGTTTCACCGCCTGTGGGCGCGCCCTGATCGGAGCCCTACGGCGCCCAAAGAACTCGATAAAAGCGGCGCGCATCGGAGTATATTGTATCGGACGCTGTCGCCGTGGAGCCGGTGGCCGTGACGATGGCCAGATCCACCCACTCGGGTTGGCTTAAGTCCCTCTTGTACTGGACATGATAGCTCAGCCCTGGTGAAGCGCTCCAAGTGAACGTGACCGCGCCGCCGCATCGGATGACGGTTTGCAAGGCCGGCGGCGCTGCGGGAAGCACCGCCAGCACCGCCACGCTACTGGTAGCGGAACCGAAGGCGTTGCTCACCGCTACGACATAGCTGCCCGCGTCCTTGGTCTGCGCGTCTGTCAGCCGCACCGCCGCGTTGGTCGCTCCGGCCAGGGGCCAGTTGTTGACCAGCCATTGGTAGGTCAAGGGAGCGACGCCAACTGCCGTCGCGCTCAAAACCACATCGGCCCCTACTGGGATCGTCTGGCTGGCGGGCTGCCTCGTGAACACCGGCACGGTGGGGAGCAGTGAGCCGGTAACCACGAGGCCGGGACCCGAGAGGTCGCCCAAGCCCGTCATCGAATACCCTCCAGTCGCGAACAGGTAGATGCGGAAGGTGACGAAATTCGTGGTGTCTTGCAGGTCCGCCGCACCGGTTAGGTCCACCGTCCAGGGGGTCGAAGCGCTGATTGCGGATCCGATGGCCGGGAGTTTCTTGAAGGAGGCGCCGTCGGTGCTATACGTGACCCCGGCGTTGCCCGCGCCGGACTGAAAGTAGGCGCGAAACGCGAGTTGAGATAACGTCAGGGCTTGCCCAGGCAGAGGTTCCAGAGTGAATTCGTAACCCTGGTCGAACGTCACCGCTTGGTCCAGATTGGCGCCATATTGGTGTTGAGCGCTGGCGGCTGGCTCGCTGGCGAAGCGATTGTCGCGAAAATGCCAATAAGCGGCCCAGTCGCTTTCGCTGGGGTCGAGCCCGGCGCCGCGGTGGAGCGCGCCCACGGCCAGTTGACTGGAAACGGCCAGCGGGGCCGCGCTGGGCTCGTCTCCCACGGCGCCATCGAAATCCCAGATCGCCAGGCTGCCCGTCTGGCCGGGGCTGAGGGGGATCACGCCTAACTCGGGTGAAGGCAGGCTTAGACCGGCGGCATTCCCCGTGAGCACCGCGAAGAAGTACTCCTGGTTATTGGTTAACCCTTGAACGACCAAATTGGTCGCCGCGCCGCCATCGATGGCTTGGGTAAAAATCCCCGGCGCAACTCCGAAGCGGACCTGGTAATTGGTGGCCCCGTCCACCGGCTGCCAACTCAGGATGGCTTGACCGTCCCCGCCCGCGACAGTGAATCCCGCCGGGGGAGAGAGAGTCCCGGCTTCGGATAGAACGATCTGTTTGAACTGGAATGGGGTGGAGGAGGTGCTCCGCACCTTCATGCTGTGGAGGCCTTTGCTCAGCAGCGCGGCGCCGGTCCACTGGCCGTTGCCCGCGATCGCCGCGTCGTCCACCAGCAACACTGCGGCGGTGTTCGTCCCGCTGGGGATAAGGGTGGCCGAATACTGTCCCCGGGAAGGAGCGATGACGTTCCAGGCCATCCAGCCGCCGGCGACGCTCAGCGGAGCCAGCCCGGCCCATCCGGGCTCTCCGGCGCTGGACTGAATCGGCGCTATTGTGGCGGGCAGGAGGATGCCGTTGTTGGGTTCCGGAGGCAAATGGCTGGCACGGTCGTCGATGCCTTGAATGATCGGGTACCGGGAAATATCGAGGAGGCCCTGCTCGGCGTAATAATCGCCCCAGCTTGGCCACTGGGCGTAAGTGCCGAACACGCTCACCGCCGAACCCGCCTGGCGGAACATATCCATTGCCCGTTCCTGCGCCACCGCCGCGCGCGGGTCCCCATACTTGGCCTCCAACTGGACCCACGAGCCGCCGTCATCGCCGCCCAGGGACCAACCGCCTTCGTAAGAGAGCTCCTCGAGACCGAAGGCCTTGGCCCACGTCGCTTCGCCATTCAAGTCGTTTTGATAACCCTGCCCAACGGGCTGCCCCGCAGCCTCGCCTCCTCCCGGGATGCCGTCCTCGAAGATCCGGTCCACGCTGGTCACGCGCACTTCGCCCAGGAAGGCGGTCTGGTCCGTGTTCGCGGCATTCGACCAGTCGCCGACGCCCTCGATGGTCACGGTGTGGGTCTCGCCCGGTTGCACCGTGAAGGCCCGCGTAAAGTAATAATCCGAGCGCGCCCAGGAGACATTGGCGGCCGACCACGGGTTGCCGGCGTCGTAGCTTGCGGGGATGGTATATCCGGTCCATTGGCTGAAGGTCCGGGCGGTCAAATTGTTCGTGCCGTCCAGGTAAACCCGGAGGCTCTGTTTATCGGGGCTTGAGGCCCCGATCTTAGTGCGGTTGACGGCTTTAAAGGAGACCCCGAATACCGGGGAAACGAAATCGGCGGGGAAGGTGACCGGGATCGAGAGGCTGCCGTGGTCCGTGATGAAAGCCACCTGGCTGCCTTGGTAGGGGGGCGGGAGGTCGTTCGTGCCGCCTTCGTACCGGGCGATCCCGGACGTGCCGGAGAAATTCCAAACCGCGCCGGTCGGCGCGATTTGGTAGCCGGGCTGCGCCAGGGCCGGCTGGCTGAACGCGGGATCGGGGATGAGCGCGGTCAGGCCGTTGTTGTTCAGCGCCCCATAATAGGTGGCGCCGCCGCCGCCCCAGAGCCAATGGCTGACCGGTAGCGGGTTGGCCACATGGTTCTGCCCGTCGCCATTGTTGAAGTAGCGGTCCACAAAGCTGAGCCCGGAGCCGGCGGTGTCGTTGTAATTGGCGTATTGCCACTCGTAGAGGGGACGAACCCGGGTCATCATGGCGGCGTCTCCAAACACGGCCCGGAAAATGTCGCTGACATGCATCATGAGGAGCAGGATCTTGCGGGGATGCCAGGCGTTCAGGCTGACGTAATTGCCGCTGTTATCCTTCGCCGTGGAAAGCCCGTCGTAATTGAGGGCCTGGAAGTCGGCATCGGCGGAGTCGGCGTCGGCGGACGCCAGCGCATTGATATTGTCGAAATCGATATAATAAGGGTTTCCCCAATTCCAAAGCTCATTGCCCAGCTCGAGGTAAACGCGGAGATTGGGGTTCAGCGGGGGGTAGGCGGGGTTGCTGACTGGCGCGGTGTAGGGGGTGGCGCCGTCGGAGCCGTAGCAGAGCAGGTTGGCCAGGTTCCAGAGATAGCTCGTGACGTCGGCGGGACTATTCCCCGAGGCGACGGGAGGCAGGCTTATCATCAGGTCGCGCCCGCTCTCGTTGGCCAGCAACACTTTGAACTCCCACGCGGCGCCGTTGTCGGAGGCGTAGCCCACGCCATAATGGGGCGGACTCATCGCGCCGGAGTTCTGATTGAAGAAGGCCGGGCGGGTGCGCTCGGACCAGTCGCGCTGCTGGTTGGCCACGTACGGGTGACGTACGACGGTAAAGTGGCCCAGGGCGTCCAGGAACTGCGCCGTGAAAAGAGAATTGGTGGGGTCGTAGTTCGCGGCGGCGCCGGGCGCCGTCGGGCGCATCATCCGGAGGTCGGTGATCCCTGGCGGTCCGTTGGACCGGCCATCCCGGCGCGCGCTGGCGAAGATGAAGGCGGAGGCGTTGACCCCATGGTCGGCGGTGCGGAAACTGCCAGTGGTCAGGTTCTGCGCGGCATCGTATTGGTAGCGAAGAGAACTTGGATCCACGTTGCCAAATAACGAAAGGCTGGCGCTCCCATGGAACGAAAAGGCGACCCGGCCGCTCATCAGAGGATCAAGCGCCAGACCTTGGTTAAGGCTCTCCTGGAACACGTAGGCGCCATCCCCCAGCGGCCAGCCGAGCCCATCCACCGCCAGACTGCCGCCCCAATCCAGGCCATTGGTCGTTAACGGTTGCCACCAATTGCGCCCGCCGCCCCTGAGAATATCGGTAAATCCGGCGGTCCAATCCGGATTGTTGATCCCCGCATCCACCAGCGGATCGATCACCTCGTCCGGGGTGCTGGGGCTGGACCAGCGCAGCCGCGCCGCCCAGGCGCCGTCCCCGTGAACGAGCGCCGCCTGGACCTCGTAGGCGACGCCCGCCGTAAGCGCGTAAACTCCGGTGCTTTCCGCGCCGCTGTAAGCGACCTGGTTGATCACTGTGGTCCAGTCCGCGCCGCCTGCCGGGCGTAGGAGAAGGGTAAAGGCGTCCATCGCCAAGGCCTTGAAAGTGTAGTTCTCCGTGAAACGAGGAATCAACTGTCCGCTCCACTGGACGGCGAAGCCGGTCGCGGCCACGGAGCGGAAAGCAATGTCGCCGACCTGGCCGGCGCCGCCCGGAGGCAGGCTGTTCGCGCCGAAATCCAGGCGGACATCCCGCCGGGTGAAGCTCGGCGAGCCCACCGGGTTCGTGCTGGCATAATACTGACCGACCAAACCGCCGAGGGTGTAACCTCCGCCTTGAGCGGCTCCGACGGGCCGCCAGCCGAGGACAAGGACGCCATAGCACAATAGACCAGGGATCGCTTTCATAGGTTTGATTAAGCGACCCATGGCCACCCTCTTTGTTCAATATTCGAGCGTTACATTCGAAGTCGCTCTCCCTGTATGACCGCAAGCTCGCCGAGTATTTTTCGAGCTTGCCGACGCCCAAAACTGCTATGCGGTGGTCGCGAATTCCGCCGGCTACGACTCCAACCTAGCCGATGCGCTGAGGGTGAAATATCGGGCCGCCACCATCGACGCCGGCGAGCCCGCCTCCGTCACTACGTTCGCGGACTAGCCAACTTCCTTAACGGCCTCCAAAACCGGGGCTACGCCGCCGGACAATAGCTTGGACGGGGGTGGATTGGGTTTGGGCTCCTCGGCCAAGCTCACTCGAACCTGCTGCCGCTTAAATCCAACTTGAAGAGAGTGCCTTCGTAGCCTGCGACGAACAACTCCCCGGCCGGGTTCTGGCTGAAGGAAGCGACCCTCTCGGGAGATTGACCAATCTGCCGCACCGCCTTAAGCACCCGGTTTTCTTGAGTCAACCCGAAGAGGCGGCGCGACTCGTGGTCCCCGAAAATATAGACGCCGTAGAAGGAAGATCGGGGCTCGGCGCGATAAACATGGCCCCCTATAACGCAGGGTCCATATTTGCGCCGATAGGCAAAAACCGGGGCGACATACTTCTCGTCCTCCCGGCGGTAGCGGTTCGAGAAAGGTTCGAAACCTTCGAAGACATTCCAGCCACAATTCTCGCCCGCGCGGACCACATCGATCTCTTCGTAACGGTCCTGGCCCACGTCGGCAACCCAGAGCTCTCCGTTCAGGCGATCGAAACTGAACCGCCAGGGCTCGCGCAAGCCGTAGGCCCAGATTTCAGGACAGAATCCCGCGCGCTCGCGAAAAGGGTTATCCTTCGGAATGGAGTAAGGCCGATCCGGAGTAGGATGATCCACATCGATCCGGAGAATTTTTCCCAGGAGCTGTTGGTGGGCCTGACCGTGCCCCTCAGGGTCCTCCCCGGGGCCGCCGTCCCCCATCCCAACGTAGAAACCACCGTCCGGCCCGAATTCGATGCTGCCGGCATGGTTCGAATTCGCAGCCGACTTAACCCTTAGAATGATTCGTTCAGCCTGGCCCGAGTCCGTTAAGCCATCCGGGCTTGCCTCCCGCTCGAAGACCACCGAGGCAAACTGACCGTGGTCCCCGACTTGCTTAACCAGGTAATACTTGCGGTTGTCCGCGAACCGAGGGTGGAACGCCAGGCCAACCAAGCCGCGAGCGCCGCTATCGTGGGCGCCGGTCTCCAGGTACAGCGTCTTGGCCGGCCGTTGGCCGCTTTGAAAGCGCCAGATCCTGCCCGTCTCGTGTTCGGCCACCAGAAAGACATTGGTTAGTCCGGGAACCGCGCCAAACCAGGTCGGATGTTCAAACCTCAGATCGGGACCATTCAGCGGAATCAAGCTCACAGGGTTCGCGATAATTGGGATGACGTCCGGCATGCCCTGGTGAGTCAGATGGGAGCGCTCCGGTTGTTTCAAACTGACGAGATAGTCGATGACGTCGGCGAATTCTTGGAGCGTCAGACCGTTTTGGAGTCCCTCCGGCATCAGCGAGACTTCGCTGGTGCGGCGCGCGGCTATTTCCGAGAGCGGGATTCGCGTAAGTTTGGCATCGGCTCCCATTAACGCTATCTCGGTGGCGTTTGCCTGCTTGAGGATGCCGGAATACTCCTCACCCGACTTGGTTTCAACGAGGGTGTTATTGTAACCAACCGCAATGCTGGCCGAAGGCGTCAGCACCGCCTCGATGATTTCACGCCGTCCTAGCTTGTCGCCAATCGCAGAAAGGTCCGGGCCCGCGTGGCTGGCGCTACCATCAACCGTGTGGCACCGCGCGCAAGCCAGGCGCTGCTCGGACTGGAATAGCTCGCGTCCCCGGACCGGTTCTCCTTCGCGGGTTAGCGCGAATTGCAGGAACTTCACTCGTGGAGGGGGTTCGGCTGAATTGCCGGCGACAAGACCCGCCGCCAGGCCCAAGGCCAGTGAAACTAATGAAAATCTAGATGGCATCAATTATAATTCTGTTGCAGTCGACCAGAATGCGGCGCTTCGATAAATCACGGCAGCATGTAAGCGACATCGAAGGCAGCACTCAAGCGCGAAAGCTGCCCAGGGGATAATTGTTGTGCCGGGTGGTCTTCCGCACCCGCGGGTAGCAACCTTTTAGCGTTTTCCAGCCAAGGCGCGCACGGTGGACGCCAGGTCTTCCACTTGTTTTCTTAGCGCCTGGATCTCCGCGTCCTTTTGATCGATCTTCTCGTTGAGGCCCTGTATCGCGGCCAGCGCCACACCGCTCTCATCCACCACGGAGATGTGCGTATCGTCTTGTCCGTTAAGGCCGAACGCGGCCTGGAAATCCTGCGCCATGGGCCCCAGGTGCCGCTGATGCTCCTGATCCCCGAGGTAGCTCCACTCCGACAAGGGCAGGGCGGCCACCTTGGCGAGCACTTCCGTGGGTTTCACATGAGTGAAGTTTTCCTTGGCGTTGCGGTCGGAGGTCAGCTTGATCCCGCGCGCGTATACGTCTCCGCTCGCGCGGATGGCGCCTCCCACAGCCAGTGGCCCGCCAATGGCGCCGCTTCCCGAAAGGTTGAGCACTCCACCCCCGATGATGTCCTTTTGCACCGTCAAGTTGCCTCCTCCGGTGATATCCGAGCTAATCGTCGCATTGGCGGCCGCGACGTTGCCACTCAGCGTGATGTCTGCGGCCTTCACGGCACCGCTGACGGCCAAGCTCCCAAGTGAGCCCGTGTCGGCGGTCAGAGCGCCCGTCACATAGGCCTGGCCATAGACGACCACGCCACCGCTGTACCACGAGAGCGCTCCCTTATCCCCACCGACACGGGTGCCCAGCACGCCTCCGCTATACCCCCACAGGGCGGGCCCATCGACCTGGAAGTTTCCGCCGCTAAAATTGGTGAATGTGGAGCCGTTGTAGGCGAGGCCATGGTTATGGTCCATACCCGTCTCGCCGCGCAGGAACAGCGCGTGCGAGAAGAGGTAGGTATCGGAGTTGATGCTGAAGTCGTTCTCGGGCGCCGAATACGTGTTTATGGCAAGGGTGCCGGCTACGATCTGCGGGCCCGTGAAGATGTTCCCCCCCGCGCGTAGCGCGACGTTTCCGGAGAGAGAGGCATCAGGCATGGTCCCACTCAGTTGCGAGCTTGGCAGCGAGCCGACCACCTGGCTGGCTGGCAGGGTTCCAAGAAGATTGCTGGCGGAGTTGGCCATAACGGCGTACGGGACCTGGGAGAGAGGCTGCAGGGGCGACATGGCCGTAAAATCCGTAGCTCCGTGAGCGCGAACGTCCACCTCGAGCCAGTACTGGGTCCCGTTGAACAGGCCGGGGCCGAAGTCGATGGCCGTACTGAAGAGGCCGTCGGTCACCTGGAGACCACCGGCCACGACGGGGCTGCCTGCGTAGCTGCTGCCATTGGGGTCGAGGGCCAGCCGGAAGATGAGGTCGAACATTCCGGTTGCAGGGGAGTTCGCCGAGCTCAACTTGCCCTGGTACGTGAACGCCGTATCCTGGCCCGCGGCAACTCCGTAAGTTAAAATCACTGATACCAGCAGTGCCTCATTTAGTTTAGATTTAATTGTGGTCATTAGAAGCTTATTTATGTGGCGCGAGTATAGATCTATTTGTGGGCGCTGCCACAAGTATTAGCGGTTTTGGAGGGATAGATGCAACCGGCCGCAGTGCGGCGCTTGAAGAGCTCCTGGACCGCGTGTTTGCGATTCCGGATCTTGAAGGAACGGAAGGTCGCTCGTCCCTTGACCACGGGATACTCGTAATAAACCCCGCTTTGGCTGTTTTGCCAGAGGCGGGCCTCAATCTACTTCCACGTTTTCTCTTTTTCCTGGCCGGTCGAGTCTATTGCAGCGCTCGTTTTCTTCATAGCACGGCGCGCTTGTCACCGTCACCGGTTCACAGCCGCTGTATAAAAAACTGTATAAACCGGTTTACCTCCCGAGAGCCGATATGTGGAAAGGCCCCATTTTATTGGTGCGCCCGCCGCGACTCGAACGCGGGACCCTCTGCTTAGAAGGCAGATGCTCTATCCAACTGAGCTACGGGCGCAACTAATTGATTCACAACGACTTAGAAATGCGAAAAAACTCAGATCTTGACGATCTGATACTGCGATCTGATACTGCTTGCATGAAAAAGCCCAAAAAGGGAGATGATTCCCTTTGGCAGAAGACGCACTACGCAAATCTAGTTCGATACAAACCATCGAAAGCGTATTTCGCACGAATGCGCATCGACGGCAAGCTGATTCGGCGCACCCTTAAGACGAAGGTGCTCTCGGTGGCCAAGCTGCGACTTGCTGACCTGGAGGTGGAGGAGCGGAAGAAGGCTGAGAATCACGTCGAGTCAAACAGCGGCAAGATGACAGTTGCTGACGCCATGGCAACCTATCGGCTGAGATTGCAGGGTGATGCCTCGGTTAAGCCGCGAACCAGGGATTACCACGATCAACGAATCAAGGCGTTAATAAAATCATGGCCTGGGCTGGAGAAGACCGAGATACGTAACGTGGCCAAGGCAGAATGCTTGAATTGGGCTGCCAAGTTCGCCCAAGTGCGGAGCGCGACTGCCTTCAACCATACGGTTGGAATTCTCAAGCGAGTCTTGGAAATCGGCGTGGAGGCTGGCATGCGATACGACAATCCGGCTCGATTTGTGAAGCGCCTCAGTGAGCGTTCGAAAAAGCCAGTGCTGCCGGAAATTAACCAGTTTGAGGAATTCGTTACTGAGGTTGAACGGGGTGGCAGCGGGTTTTCTAAGCCTTGCGCCGATCTGGTTCGCTTCCTGGCTTACGGCGGATTCAGGAAAACCGAGGCCTCCAACATCACCTGGTCGGACTGCGATTTCGTCAGAAACAAGATCACCGTCAGGGGAGATCCCCAAACCGGCACCAAGAATAGCGAAATCCGCGAGGTGCCAATGATTTCTGAGATGACGGCCCTGCTCCAACGTATCAAGGCAGAGAGGCCAGATGAAGCGCCAGAGACCCCAGTGATGCGTGTTCGA